>Ga0209273_10000398_pt1 | contig 58476 bp, 57 predicted proteins | sample tdAd471_FD_187126 | JGI IMG/M metagenome (GOLD analysis project Ga0209273, IMG submission 187126) | Marine sediment microbial communities from the Atlantic coast under amendment with organic carbon and nitrate - tdAd47.1 (SPAdes)... | ecosystem: Environmental > Aquatic > Marine > Coastal >...
GGGCCACTAGGGCTTGCAAATCGCGGTGCGATCAGGTTGCGTCACGCCCACCTGAAACGCGCCGAAAGGGACGCCCATGCGCATCGGCCTATACCCCGGCACGTTCGACCCGATCACGCTTGGGCATCTCGATATCATTCACCGCGCATCCACGCTGGTGGACCGGTTGGTCATCGGGGTGGCGATCAACGAAGACAAGGGACCATTGTTCAACCTGGATGAGCGGGTGGCCATGGTGCAGGCGGAATGCAAACGCATCACCGCTCAGACCGGGATGGAATGCCAGGTGCACCCGTTCGACAACCTGCTGATCGATTGCGCCCGCGACGTCGGGGCCAGCATGATCGTGCGCGGCCTGCGCGCTGTGGCGGACTTCGAATACGAATACCAGATGGTCGGGATGAACCGCGCGCTGGATGACGGGATCGAGACGGTGTTTCTGATGGCGGACGCCGAATACCAGGCGATCGCCTCGAAACTGGTGAAAGAGATCGCGCGGCTGGGCGGCGATGTGTCCAAATTTGTAACAACGGACGTGCGCGCCGCACTGCATGCGAAATTGGGCAGCGGTTGATGCGCCGCCTCGTCCTGTCCAGCGATCACGCAGCGATTGACCTGCGCCAAGCTATCGCCGCCCATTGCACCGCGTTGGGGTGGCAGGTTGAGGATATCGGCCCCGCCACGCCCGAAAGCACACATTACCCGGCCCATGGCGAAGCTGCTGCGCGGCGTGTCACCTCGGGCGATTGCCAGTTGGGCATTATCCTGTGCGGCACCGGGCAGGGGATCATGATGGCGGCGAACAAGGTCCGGGGCATCCGCTGCGGCGTCTGCGCCGACACGTTCTCGGCCCGGATGATCCGCCTGCACAATGACGCCAACATGCTGGCGCTGGGTGCGCGCGTCATCGGCGAAGGACTGGCGCTTGATATTGTCGAGGCGTTCCTGAGCGCCGATTTCGAAGGCGGACGGCACGCAACGCGGGTGGATATGATCACCGCGCTGGAAGGCTAAGCGCGATTCGGATTGCATGACGCGCGCGGTCGGTCGTGCACAACCGCATTTGAGGTGACCAAAGCTCCACTACCGTGAAGTACCGGCCCGCCGCACACCGTTCCCGCATCAAAAGACACTCGCCCCAGGATGTGAAAACGGCGCCCTGAAAATTCCATGGCGCCGTCAAATCTGGGAACATTTGCGCCTGATCACACCCCTTCGGGGATGACCCTGCGCCGCCCGCTTACATCAGTTTGCCCATGGCAACCGCCGTATCGGACATCCGGTTCGAGAAGCCCCATTCGTTGTCATACCAGGTCAGAATGCGTACGAAATTGCCCGGCAGCACCTTGGTTTGCGCGCTCGCGAAGTTCGAGCTTTCGGGGTCGTGGTTGAAGTCGCTGGAAACCAGCGGTTCATCCGTATACCCCAGAACGCCCTTCAGGCGCCCCTCCGACGCCTCTTTCATCGCGTTGTTCACATCGTCCACGGTGACCGATTTCTTCAGCACCACTTTCAGATCGACGCAGGAAACATTCGGCGTCGGCACCCGCACAGAGGCACCATCAAGGATACCGTCAAGTTCCGGCAGCACCAGACCCAGCGCACGGGCCGCCCCGGTCGAGGTCGGGATCATGTTCGCCGCCGCCGCGCGCGCGCGATAGAGGTCCTTGTGCATCGTATCCAGCGTCGGCTGATCGCCGGTATAGCTGTGGATCGTGGTCATAAATCCGGTGGTGATCCCGAATTCGTTGTTCAAAACCTGCGCAACCGGGGCCAGACAGTTGGTGGTGCAGGACCCGTTCGAAACGACAAGATCGTCGCCCGTCAGCGTGTCGTCATTGACGCCGAATACGATGGTCTTGTCCGCACCCGCACCGGGGGCCGAGATCAGCACCCGGCTGGCGCCGTTTTCCAGATGCACCGCCGCCTTGTCACGCGCCGTGAAGATGCCGGTGCATTCCAGCACGATATCGACATGGCCCCAGGGCAGTTCCGCCGGGTTGCGGATCGCGGTGACCTCCATCGGGCCACGGCCCACGTCAATGGTCGTCTCGGTCGTGGTGACGGTTGCGGGGAACCGCCCGTGAACCGAGTCGTAACGCAGAAGATGCGCATTGGTTTCCACCGGGCCAAGATCGTTGATCGCGACCACCTCGATATCCTTGCGACCGTTTTCGATGATGGCACGCAGCACATTACGGCCAATACGGCCAAATCCGTTGATGGCGACTTTGACGGCCATGGGAAGACTCCTTCGTTGATGCTTGGCAATGCGATACCGCCACGCCGGGGGGAAAGGCAACCGCCGCTATCGCCAGAAGGCGACCCATTCGATCAAAGCCAGGAATTGGCGGGCCAGAAACAGGGTCGCGCCGTAGCCCATGACATAGTCAAGGATCAGCGCAAGCAGGATCAGAAGTGCAAGCCATATGGCGACGCGGTTGGTCAGGGGTCTGCCTTTCGATTTCGGGCAAGTTTGCCATGACCGCCGGGCCTGCGCCAGCGGACGAAACGAAAGTTTTGAACCATTCGCACCGTCATCACGACAAGCAGTCACGCACGCAGCTTTGCGGGCGCCTTAACCAGTCAAGGAGACTTACCAGTGAAGACGTTTACCCTCCCCGCAGTATCAGCAATCGGTCTTGTGGCATCGCTGCTTGCGCCAACCCAGGCTGCGGCCTTCGACACATTCGGCTGTTACGCCGATATTCACGATCAGTGTTACCTTCAGGAACCCAATTGCACGCCCGAGGAATACAATGACTTCCTCGCATGGTGCGACAACCCCGGTGTGGAAAACACAGGCCGTGGCATCGACGCCAAGGCGATGCCCGGTGGGCGCACACCGGCAACGAAGCGCATTGTCGCCACCAAGAACTTCCTGCTGAAGAAGCACGCGAAGTAAGGGCGGGGTCGGGGGCGGGCGAAAATCCGCCCCCCAGCATCATGGGAACAGTGTCAGATTGAACGCAGCGGGCGGCCAAGTCTTGCTTGCGTCACGTCCTATGGCGAAATTTCTACACTTTACAGAGCCGGGCAATTGAACTTGGCTGCAACACCCGCCGGGGTGCGGGCCTGCGCCTTGCCGCTGCGAACCCTCGTGCACCCCCCCCGTGCATCCCCCGTGCAATCCGCTGTTCTTTTCAGCGCAGCGGGCTAAATCCGTTCCCATGACCGATTTCATCACCTTCGTGGGGCGTTTGCTGCTGGCGGCTCTGTTTATCGGCGGGGCCGTGCAGAAAGCGCTCGACCCTGTCCCGGCACAGGACTTGCTGGCGATGCAGGGCTGGCCCGTCTGGCTGATCTGGCCGGCGCTCCTTTTCAACGCGGTGGGCGCGCTGGCGTTGATCCTGGGTGTCGCCCTCAGACCCGCCGCCGCCGCGCTGGCGGCTTACTGCGCGGTGACCAGCCTGTTTCATTTCATTCCGGACGATCCCTGGCAGATGACGATCTTCGTAAAGAACTGGGCCATTTCCGGCGGCCTGCTGGTGTTGGCCGCGCAGGGCGGGGGCAGGTGGCAGTTGCGCTGATTGAACCGTCGCGCCGCGCCGCGCGACCAACGATTGCAAGACCCCATTGCCACAATGCGAACCGGAGGACTTCAGATGAAACCGCTTACCGCCATTCTTTGCCTCGGCCTTGGTGCCACGCTGGCCGGTCCCGCCGCCGCCGTCCCTAGCGGCGGGACGCTGATCGAATGCTACTCTGATGTGCACGACGGCTGTTACCTGACCAAGCCCCATTGCACGCAGGATGAATACGAGGGCTTTCTGGACGATTGCGATGCGTTGGTCGACGCCGGCAGCATCGACAAAGCCCCGCCGCGCCCCGGCGTTGCCTATACCAACGGCACTGGCCTGCCGCACATGGTAGCGCTGCAGTTGAAACGCAAGCTGGTGCGCAAGTACCGTACCCGAGCGACTTTCGGCAACTGAGCCGCCAAAACGTGAAAGGCCGCGCCGCGATGAACTCGGCGCGGCCTTCTGGATCACAGAAAACAGTGGCGTGACGGGGGCTTACAGCAACCCGGTCACCTTCTGCGTTACCGCCTCGGCGGTGATGCCGAACTTTTCGAACAGCACGTCTGACGGGGCCGAAGCGCCGAAGCCTTCCATCCCGACAAAACCGGCCTTGGCTTCGCGCCCGCGCTCACCCAGCAGCCAGCGATCCCAGCCTTGCTGAACGCCAGCCTCGATCGCGACACGCACGGCGCCTGCGGGCAGAACCCGGCGGCGAATGGTCTCATCCTGCTGGGCGAACAGTTCCATGCAGGGAACAGACACGACGCGGGTGCCGATGCCTTGCGCCTGCAACATGTCTCGCGCCTCCAGCGCGACCGAAACCTCGGACCCGGTCGCCATCAGAATGGCCTGCCGCTTGCCTTCGGATTCCGCCAACACATAGGCGCCCTGCGCCGTCAGGTTGCGGGTCTTGTGGGCGACGCGAACGGTCGGCAGGCTTTGGCGCGACAGGGCCAGAACCGATGGCGTGTCCTGCGCGGTCAGCGCCAGTTCCCAAGCCTCGGCCGTTTCCACGGTGTCGGCGGGGCGGAAGACGTTCATGTTCGGCGTTGCGCGCAGCATTGCCAGATGTTCAACCGGCTGGTGCGTCGGCCCGTCCTCGCCCAGGCCAATGGAATCATGCGTCATCACATAGACGACCGGCACGCCCATCAGCGAAGACAGCCGCATCGCCCCGCGCGCATAATCCGTGAAGCACATGAACGTCCCGCCATAGGCGCGGATCTGGCCATGCAGTGCCATCCCGTTCATCGCTGCCGCCATGCCATGTTCGCGCACACCGTAATGCAGATAGCGCCCCTTGCGGTTGTTCGGATCAAACACGCCCAGGTCCGAGGTTTTGGTGTTGTTTGACCCCGTCAGATCGGCCGAGCCCCCAACAGTTTCCGGCATGATCGGGTTCACAACCTCCAGCACCATTTCGCTCGATTTGCGGGTTGCGACCTTCGGGCGATTCTCACTGGCTTGCTTTTTCAGTGCCCGGATCGTGCCCGACAGGCGCTTTGGCGCTTCCCCCGACAGGGTTCTGGCGAATTCCCGCTGACGCCCCGGCGACAGGGCGTCGTGGCGGTCCTGCCACGCGGCGCGTGCCTCGGCACCGCGCGCGCCGATGGTTTCCCACTGGGATTTGATGTCATCCGGCACCTCGTAGGGGCCTGCCGTCCAGCCATAGGTGTCCTTGGTATCCTGCACGACCTTGGGGTCGGTCAGCGCGCCATGACCCTTGCCGGTATCCTGCGCCGCAGACCCCAGCGCGATATGCGTCTTGCACGCAATCATCGAGGGTTTTCCGGCACCCTTGGCCGCGGTGATGGCCCGGTCAATATCTTCCGGATCGTGGCCGTCACAGGCCTCAACATGCCAGCCCGCGGCTGCAAAACGTTTCTGCTGATCGGTGATGTCAGAGAGTGCGACGTTACCGTCAATCGTGATGCCATTGTCGTCGAACAGAACGATCAGCTTGCCCAGTTTCTGCATGCCCGCCAGGGCGATAGCCTCGTGGCTGATGCCTTCCATCAGGCAGCCATCACCGGCGATGCAATATGTGTGGTGATCCACGACTTTCTTGCCATATCGGGCGCGCAAAACCTCTTCCGCCATGGCGAAACCGACGGCGTTCGCGATGCCCTGACCCAGCGGCCCGGTGGTGGTTTCGATCCCCGGTGCATGGCCGAATTCCGGGTGCCCGGCAGTGCGCGCGCCCCATTGGCGGAAATCCCGGATCTGCTGGATCGGCATTTCGCCATAGCCCGTCAGATGCAGCAGCGAATAGAGCAGCATCGAGCCGTGTCCGGCACTCAGGATAAACCGATCCCGGTCCGGCCAGTCCGGCGCGGCGGCGTCAAATTTCAGATGTTTTTCAAACAGCACTGTGGCCACATCCGCCATGCCCATCGGCATCCCGGAATGCCCGGAATTCGCGCCCGCGACCGCGTCGAGTGTCAGCGCACGAATCGCCGCTGCGCGCATCCAGTGGTCCGGGTGCGTCTTTCTGAGGGTCTCTATGTCCATTGCGGGGCACTTCCTTTGGTCGGGGTGGCTTTTGGGGCTTGATAGCAGGCCAATGGGTGAGATCAAGCGCGCCTCATAAGCCTTTGTTCGCCAACAGGGGCTGCAATCCCGGCGTACTGCGATAAAATCGCCAAAACCCCGGTTGCACACGATTCGCAACTCGGTGCAAAAGCGGGGGGCAAAATTGTGGGGACAGCACAGATGGACGATATCCTGGCGCTCGAGGGCCGCATCACGGCGGCACTGGACCGGATCAAGCAAGGACTTCACACAGTCGATGGTTCTGCCATGCGTCAGCTGGAAGCGGCGCTGGAAGGTGAACGCGCCGCCAAGGAAGAGCTTGAGAACCGCCTGCGCGACATGCGCGGGTCGCAAGACAGCCGTGTCGATGACCTTCAGGAAGAATTGGAACGTCAGAAAAAGATGTTCGATACCGAGGTGGAGCGCCTGAAAGGCGTCATCGCAAAGCGGGAAGATGCGATTGATGCCGTGAAAGGCGACATGTCGGCGCTGCGCGATTCGGCGGCGCAACAGGATGCCGGGTCCGGCGCGCTGCGTGAAGAACTCGTGACCATGCAGAAAGAATTGCAGCAGCAGGAAAACATCGCCGGAGAGCTTCGCGCCGAGATCGACAACCGCGACAATCAGCTGGCCAAGCTGCAAAAGCGCATCGACACGCGCGATGAAAAGCTGATCCAGGCGCATGATGAAATCCAGGCACGCGAAGAGAAAATGGTCCGCATGGCCCAAGACCTCGAATCCCGCGAAGCCAGCGTTGTGTCGCTGACCGAACGTCTGGCCACCCGCGACGGGGAATTGTCGCGCCTTACCGCAGAGATCGAAGATAAAGATGGTAAGGGCGGGGAATTGCAGACAATTCTTGCATCCCGTGAAGCCGAGTTAGAGCATCTTCGCACCGAAAGTTCGGAACGCAGCGACGAACTTGGCGAGCTGAAGGGCAAACTGGCAGCGCATGAACGTGAAAGCGGTCAGATGCGGGAAGCGCTTATTGCGCTGGACGGCGAACAGGAACGCCTGCGCGCGGTGATCGAAGCGCGTGATGCGCAGATCGGCCGGCTGAGCGACGGCGCCGGGTCAGCAGACGACGATGCCGAACTGCGGGCCGCGCTGGAGGCGCGCGACGCCGAGATTGCCGAGCTTAAGAAAGCCCGCGAAGCGGACCGCGCCGAAATGGACGCGGTCATGGAAGAACTTTCATCCCTGATCGGAGATACCGCCTGATGCCCGAAATTCAGATCATCATCGGCGGCCGCGAATTCGAAGTCGCCTGCCAGGAAGGTGAAGAACACTATCTGGAATCCGCCGCGCAATTGCTGGACGGCGAAGCCTCGGTTCTGGCCAGCCAGATCGGCCGGATGCCTGAAAGCCGCATGTTGCTGATGGCGGGGCTGATGCTGGCTGACAAAACCGCCGGCATGGACGAACAGCTGCGCCAGGCCGAAGCGCGCCTGGGCGAGCAGGAGGCCGAGCTTGAAAACCTGCGCGGCCTGGCCGAGCAAGAGCCCGAACAAGTGGAAGTGCCCGTGGTGCCGCCCGAAGTCGTCTCTGGCCTGTCGCAGATTGCGGCGCGGACCGAAGAGCTTGCCGAAGCGATCGAGGCACGCGCCGCACAATAGCAACCTTCGGGACGGCTGCTTCCGATCCCTGTGTAACGCGGACACCGCATTTCACGTCGAAAACGGTTGGCGCGCGATGTAAAATCGCGCGGTTCGTGGCTGCGAGCGATAGCTGGAGTGGCCAGCCCCTCCAGACCACCCCGGAGTATTTTCGGCGAAAAGACGGGCAAAAGCGCAGCAGAGACGACGACTGGCCCGGAATGGTTGCGACGCTTTGTTGTGCTGGTTCGCATTGACGCTCAGCTGTTGCTTTCGCGGATCTTGTCGGCGGCGTCCTTGTTATAGGCGACACCCTTGTCGTCGAACATCTGGTCCAGCTCACCCGACAGGGTCATCTCGGTGATGATGTCGCAGCCGCCAACGAATTCGCCCTTGACGTAAAGCTGCGGGACAGTGGGCCAGTCTGAATAGTCCTTGATGCCCTGGCGCAAAGCCTCATCCGCCAGAACATTCACATCGGCAAACTGAACGTCCATGTAGTTCAGAACACCCGCCACGCGGGACGAAAACCCGCACTGCGGCATTTCCTTGGTGCCCTTCATGAACAACACAACGTCGTTGCTGGTCACGGTCTCTTTGATCTGTGCTTCGGTTGTCATGTCTGTCTCCGTTTCCAGTCGCGGCGGCGCATTGCGCGTTCAACCCGCCAGTATCTGGGTCCGTATTTCAACAATTGCGGCGATGTGCAAAACACAATTCGCAGCGTTTCGATTGCATGCCCGAAAATGTTCCACAATCGCAGCAGCGCCGAGGTTGGCAGATCGTCAATCATCCCGGCCTATCGCTGCCCCCTAGTCGAGAGAGTATCAATGCCCCCCACCCAGATCACTCAGGCACCTTCGTTGTCAGCGCCAGCGCGTGTAGCTCTCCGTTGGAGCCATCCATCTTGCCTTTCAGCGCGGCATAGACAGCGCGTTGTTGCTGGACCCGGTTCTGGCCGCGAAAGCTTTCGTCGACCACCTCGGCGGCATAGTGGTTGCCGTCACCCGCCAGGTCGGTGATGGTGATCTGCGCGTCCGGGAAGGTTTCGCGCAGCAGGTCTTCGATATCGCGGGCGGCCATGGCCATGGGCGGGTCTCCTCAATGGTTCAGATTTAGGGGCGTTGGCCGTCTTCGGCAAGGTTCCGTTCGCTGAACAGGCAGGCCATTTGGATCAGATCGACCCGTTCGCCCGCATGGCTGCGCACGGCCTGACGCAGGCAGCCTTCTTCGACGAAGCCAAGTCGGCGGTAAAACGCAACTGCGCGCGCGTTGCCGGAGTAGACTTCAGTTTCGACCCGGAACATCCCGAATTTGTTGAACATCTCGTCCAGAACAGACTGTGCAAACGCCGATCCGTGGCCCTGGCCGGTGGGGTGTGTTCCGAATTTGCGCAACTCGGCAAAGAAATGGCGGCGCGTTTCCAATGCCAGCATCGCCATGCCGCAGATGGCGCCGTCGATGTCCCAGACCAGCAGGGCGCGTTCCGCATGGGCGATCATCTTGGCATAGCTGTCAGCGCTGACGGGGTTGAAACCGTCCAGCATGCCCGGCGCACTCTGCAATTCCATCAGGGCAGGGATGTCGCCCGAGGTTGCGTGCCGCAGCATCAGGCCACAGCGTCGGCAAACGCGCTTCGGTACAGGGCCGCCAGTTCGGACAGCGGCGCGCTGCTGCGTCCAAAGCTGACGGCATTGCCGCCGAACCTGCCAACGCAAGCGATCGCCACCCTGGCCTGCGCGGCAGCCGCCATCAGCGCCTCGGCCGCGTCGAAATCACAGGCCAGCAGGTAACGCGCCTGATCTTCGCCAAACAAGGTCGGGATGTCGGCAGCGTCCAGGGCGACGCCGATCCCCGAGGCTTCGGCCATTTCGAACGCGGCCAACGCCAGCCCGCCGTCGGACAGGTCTGTCGCGCCGCCAATCCAGCCTCGGTTGTTGCGCACAAACTCTCCGTTGCGCCGCTCGGCCGTCAGATCAACCGGCGGGGGCGCACCGTCGCGACGACCCCAGGCTTCGGCCAGTAGCGCGGAACAGCCCAGGTGACCGGCGGTTTCCCCAACCAGCAACGCCATCTGTCCGGCCTGCGCCGTGCCGCCAATCGGCGCTTCACCAGCCCCGATCAGGCCCACGGCCCCGATCGTCGGGGTCGGCAGAATGCCGGTGCCGTCGGTTTCGTTGTAAAGGCTGACATTGCCTGACACGATCGGCATATCCAGCGCCGCGCAACCCGCGCCGATGCCTTTGATCGCGCCGACCAACTGGCCCATGATCTGTGGTTTTTCCGGATTTCCGAAGTTCAGATTATCCGTCGATGCCAAAGGCTTGGCACCCACTGCTGAGAGGTTGCGATAAGCCTCCGCGACGGCCTGCGCGCCGCCAACCTCGGGATTCGCCACCACATAGCGCGGCGTCACGTCCGAGGTGAAGGCCAGCGCCTTGTCGGTGCCATGCACCCGCACGATCCCGGCCCCCTGACCGGGGGTGCGCAGCGTGTCGGCCATCACCTGACTGTCGTATTGTTCCCAGACCCACTGCTTTGCGGCGTAATTCGGCGAGCCGATCAGCGTGCGCAGCGCTTCAACCGGGTCAATCGCGGGCACATCCCCCAACGCTGCCGGGGCCGGGGTTTCGACCCATTTGCGATCATACTCCGGCGCGGTCGAGGCGAGCTTTGACAGCGGCAGATCGGCCATGACGGTGTCGCCGTGGACGATCAGAAAGCGATCCTCGGCAATGGTTTCGCCAACGACGGCGAAGTCGAGGTCCCATTTGTCGAACACTGCCCGCGCGATGTCTTCCTTGTCGGGGTCCAGCACCATCAGCATCCGTTCCTGGGATTCCGACAGCATCATTTCATAGGCGGTCATATTCTCTTCACGCACCGGTACCGCGTCGAGGGTCAGCCGCACGCCCAAGCCCCCCTTGTCGCCCATTTCGACAGCCGAACAGGTCAGCCCCGCGGCCCCCATGTCCTGAATTGAAACAACTGCGCCGGTCTGCATCAGCTCCAGACAGGCCTCCAGCAGGCGCTTTTCGGTGAACGGGTCGCCGACCTGAACGGTTGGGCGCTTATCCTCGATGGTGTCGTCGAATTCCGCACTGGCCATTGTGGCACCGCCGACCCCGTCGCGCCCAGTCTTTGCGCCCAGATAGACCACGGGACGGCCCACGCCCGAGGCTGCGGAATAAAAGATCGCATCTGCATCGGCCAATCCGGCGGCAAAGGCGTTGACCAGACAGTTGCCGTCATAAGAGGCATCAAACCGAACCTCTCCGCCAACCGTCGGGACCCCGAAGGCATTGCCATACCCGCCGACGCCTTCCACGACACCCGCCACCAGCGACCGGGTCTTGGGATGCTCGGGCCGCCCGAACGACAGCGAGTTCATCGCCGCAATAGGGCGCGCGCCCATCGTGAAGACATCGCGCAGAATACCGCCCACACCCGTGGCCGCGCCCTGATAGGGTTCGATGTAACTCGGGTGGTTGTGGCTTTCCATCTTGAAAACAACGGCTTGCCCGTCTCCGATGTCCACGACGCCGGCGTTTTCGCCCGGTCCACAGATCACCTGAGGCCCCTCGGTCGGCAGCGTTCGCAGCCATTTTTTCGAGGATTTATAGGAACAATGCTCGTTCCACATGGCCGAAAAAATGCCGAGCTCCGTGAACGTCGGTTCCCGGTTCAGCAGCCGAATGATCTCGGCGTATTCGTCGTGCTTCAGCCCATGTGCGGCAATCAGCTCGTCAGTGATTTCTGGTTCCTGCATCGCGTCCCCCCGCCCGTCGTGCGTCTTCTAGGCGAAGGCGTCGTGCTGGAAAAGGGTGCCATTGCCGCAGGCACCTGCCTGCGTACCAGGCGAACATACAGGTTCCGCGCGCCCCAGGGGGATGGGGCGCGCGGCGTCACGGCGTCAGGGGCTGGCGTCAGCCGGCCGAGGCGTCCAGTCGCGAGACGAATTCCGCCGCCGTCATCGGCAGCGTGATCGAGCCTGAGGCCGCGGCATCCGCCGACATCCGCAGGGTCACGGTGCGCGGGTCAACGCCCAGCCCGCCGTTCACGCTGAGGCGCACATCAATCATGCCGTTTGGTGCCGCCCGCACCGCGCGGACGGTGCCCGCAATAGCGGCATCCGCGGTGGCTATGGTTTCGCCCACAAGTACCTGCGCGTCACTGACTGCTGCGTCGGCTGCGTTGGCAACCGCACCGGTGGCGCTGGCGACATTGCCGCCCTCGGCATTGGCCGAAGCGCTAAGGCCGACGCTGGTTGCGATGCCGCCCGTGGATCCGCCGCTCGTTGCACCGCCCGAGACGCTGCCGCCAATGTCCAGGCTAAGGGCCGGGGTGGCCATAAGCGCGATAAAGGCGCCTCCGGCCATCAGGGATTTAAGTGCAGTCATGATAATTGTCCTTTCCGTTCTTGGTTGCGGCGCCTTTTCCAAGACGCGCTGACATAGTCACGGAAGGCTGACGGGAAAAGTTTCGCCGCGCGGCGGATTTTTTCCGACGGGCGATTTTCAGGTCGACGCGGGGCCGGATGTTCGATTATGGACATTGTTGCACGTTTAAGGAGAGTGCATTTGCGGCGCGTCCCACCGCAGGCTTGCGTCCCGCGACCGTTGGGGCAAAAAAAGAGGCCGAGCACAAGGCTCGGCCGAAGTCCAACAGGGAGGTAGAAAGCAAGCAACGCCCGCCTTCTGTGCTTAGAATTAGGCGCCAATGGTCAGTCAATCAAGGGGAAACGGGGCGCGGTCACGCATTTCGGCTATGCCCCTGTTGCATATCTGCCGTTACGTCAGCTTTGGGCTTCTGCCTTCTGGCGCTTGCGATGGGACACGATTTCTTCGGTCACAAAGTCTCGGAACGCGCCTATCCTCTTGGAATGCCTCAGTTCTTCGGGGAATGCCAGAAACACGGGAACCTCGGCGCTTTCCAGATCGGGAAGCACCCGGATCAGGTTCGGGACGTCCTCGGTCACATAGTCGGGCAGCACCCCGATGCCCAGATCGTTCAGGACGGCCTGAAGCACTCCGTAATAATTGTTTACGGTCAGCGTCGACGAGATGTTGTGCGTCAGCAGTTCCTGAACCAGCCGCGCGCCCGCGCTGACCTGGGCAGATGTGGTGTTCTGACAGATCAAACGATGGTCTGACAGGTCTTCGGGCCGCTGCAGTGACCCCTGAGCTTCCAGATAGGCCGGTGTTGCATAAAGGCGCATTCGCACCGTCATCAGCCGACGGCGGATCAAATCGGCCTGACTGGGTTCTTTCATGCGGATCGCCACGTCGGCTTCGCGCATTGGCAGGTCAAGCACACGTTCTTCCAGCATCAGGTCGATGTTGAGGTCGGGATATTTCTCGTAAAGTTTCGGCAGGCGCGGGGCCAGCCAGATGGTGCCAAACCCGGTGGTGGTGGTGACGCGAAGCTCTCCGAACACTTCTTCTTCGCTGTCGCGTATCCGGGCCGAGGCTGTGTCCAGCCGCTTGGTCATCGCGACGGTTGCGTCAAACAGCAGCTCCCCCTGTTCGGTCAGGATTAGCCCGCGCGCATGACGGTGGAACAGCGTGATGTTCAGCGAATCTTCCAGCGCCCGAATCTGACGGCTGACGGCGGATTGCGACAAATGCAGCGTATCGCCTGCATGCGTCAGGCTGCCAGCATCGGCGACCGCGTGAAATATTCTGAGCTTGTCCCAGTCCATTTTAACCGTATCCGCAAGTGTGAGCGTATGACATTGATACGTTGCATAAGGGGTGCGGGGCGCAGAAAGCAAACATTCTCGTGAGATAATAGTGCTTTGTAGGTCAGGAAAGGTGACCTATAATGATCGGGCCCGAGGAGGGGTTCCCGATGGATTTGAACGACGTCTCGCTGCACGACCGCTTTGATCTGTCGAAATCTCAGGTGCTGCTGAACGGCACGCAGGCGCTGGTGCGGCTGATGTTGATGCAAAAGGCGCGGGATCGGGCAGCGGGGTGGAACACAGGCGGTTATGTCACCGGGTATCGCGGTTCGCCGCTTGGCGCCGTCGATCAACAGATGATGCGCGCCGGGGACGACCTGCGCGCCGCCGACATTCATTTCAATCCGGGCCTGAACGAAGACCTCGCCGCGACCGCCCTTTGGGGCAGTCAGCAGGCCGAATTGCGCGGAGAGGGTCGCTTCGATGGCGTGTTCGGTCTGTGGTACGGCAAGGGGCCGGGGGTCGACCGATCCGGCGATGTGATGCGTCACGCCAACATGGCCGGAACCTCGCCCATGGGTGGCGTGCTGATGGCGATGGGCGATGACCACACGGGCGAAAGCTCGACCACGCTGCACCAATCCGATTGGGCAATGGTCGACGCCTATATGCCGGTCCTGTCGCCCGCAGGCGTGCAGGAGGTGCTGGATTACGGCCTGTATGGCTGGGCGCTGTCTCGGTTCGCTGGGGTCTGGGCCGGTCTGAAGCTGATGAAAGACACGGTCGAGGTGACAGCCGTGGTCGATGGCCGCATCGACCGGATGCGTTTCGTCACGCCGGACTTCGATATGCCCGAAGGCGGTTTGCATATTCGGATCAATGACACGCCGGTCGATCAGGAAGCGCGGATGATTGATCACAAGCGCTTCGCCGCCGAAGCCTTTGCCAAAGCGAATAAAATCGACAACCGGGTCTGGGGAAAACCGGGCGCAAAAATCGGCCTGGTCGCCGCCGGAAAGAACTGGCTGGACCTGGTTCACGCGCTCGACCTGCTGGGCATTGACGCGGAAGAGGCCGCGCGCCTGGGCCTGACCACCTATAAGGTCGGGCAGGTCTGGCCGCTGGACATGGACAGCTTCCACGACTGGGCCGAGGGGCTGGATCTAATCATCTGCGTCGAAGAAAAGCGCAAACTGATCGAAGTGCAGGTGAAAGAGGCGATATTTGACGACCGCGCAGGCCGCCGCGTTTATGGCTGGCGCAAAAGGGCTGGCGGGCCCGAGCTGTTTCCGACGCGCCTGTCGCTGGATCCGGTGTTCATCGCGCGCCGTCTGGGCGACATCCTGATTGAAGAGGGGCGCGGCACAGATCGCATGAAGTCTGCCCTGCAACGCCTTGATAAAGCTGCAAAAGCATATAACACGCCAGAGCTTGCCAAACGCACCCCGTATTTTTGCTCTGGCTGCCCGCATAATTCATCGACCAAACTGCCCGAAGGCGCGCGCGCCTACGCCGGGATCGGGTGCCATTACCTTGTGCAGTGGATGGATCGTGAAACAGTCGGCTTCACCCAAATGGGCGGAGAGGGCGCGAATTGGTTGGGCGAAGCACCATTTTCGACTACGCGCCACGTGTTCCAGAACATCGGCGACGGCACCTACAACCACTCGGGCGTGCAGGCGATCCGCGCAGCACTCGCCGCCGGGACAACGATGACCTACAAGATCCTGTTCAACGACGCGGTCGCGATGACCGGTGGGCAGGGCAATGATGGCGGGCTGACGGCGGACCGGATCGCGCGCGAATTGGTGGCGATGGGCGTGAAGAACCTTGCGGTGATCTTTGATGAAAAGGAGGAGCCGCGCCGCGCCGATTTCCCCGCCGGGATCGGCTGGCACGAACGGGCCGAAATGCCGGAGGTTCAGAAAAAATTCAGTGAATACAGCGGTGTATCGGCGATCATCTATGTCCAGACCTGTGCCGCCGAAAAGCGCCGCCGCCGCAAACGCGGGTTGTTTCCTGACCCCGATAAACGTGTCTTCATCAATACGGATGTCTGCGAAGGCTGCGGCGACTGCGGGGTGCAGTCGAACTGTGTGTCGCTGGTTCCGGTGGAGACGGAGCTGGGCCGCAAACGCGCCATTGATCAGTCGTCCTGCAACAAGGATTACGCCTGCGTAAACGGCTTCTGCCCGTCCTTCGTAACCGTCGAAGGCGGCACCCCAAAGGCGGCCGCGACGCGCGATCTGGACCTGACCAACCTGCCAGAGCCGGCGCTGCCAGCGATTGACGGCACCCATAACATGATCATCACCGGGGTTGGCGGGACCGGGGTGGTGACCATTGGCGCGACCCTCGCCATGGCGGCGCATCTGGAAGGCAAGGGCGTCGGCATGATGGAAATGGCCGGACTGGCGCAAAAAGGCGGCGCGGTGCATATCCACTGTCGCATCGGGGAAACTCCGAATGATATCAATGCGATCCGGCTGGCGGGTGGCGAATGTGACGCGCTGATCGGGGGCGATCTGGTGGTGTCATCGGTTCCGGGGACGCTGAACCTGCTGCGGTCTGATCATGCGGGCGCGGTGGTCAACGGACACGAGATCATGACAGGCGATTTCGCCCGGGATCCAAATTTTACATTACCTTCCGAACAATTGAAGCTGTCACTTAAAGCAAAACTTCAAGATCATCTGTCGCTTCTGGATGCAACCGCACTGGCCCGCGTGACGCTGGGCGACACGATCTATTCCAACATGATCGTGCTTGGCGCGGCCTGGCAGCGCGGGCTTGTGCCGTTGTCGCGGGCGGCGATATTTCGCGCGATCGACCTGAACGGAGCCGCCCCAAAGCGCAATCAGCAGGCCTTCGAAACCGGACGCTGGGCGGCGTTAAATCCTGACGCGTTGGCCGAACTGCTGGAACCGACGCTGGTGGCACTGCCGAAATCCCTTGACCAGAAAATCGCCTTCCGCGCCGATCACCTGACCGCTTATCAGGGGCCAAAACTGGCCACGAAATACCGCGCCCGGCTGGCCGAGATCACCGATCCGCGCCTGAAAGAAGCTGTGGCACAGGGTTATCATAAGCTGCTGAGTTATAAGGATGAATACGAGGTCGCCCGGCTTCTGCGTGACACCCGCGCGCAGGCGGCCCGCGCCTTTGACGGCGACCTGAAGCTGTCCTTTCATCTTGCCCCGCCGATCCTGTCGAAAACCGGCCCGGATGGCCGCCCCGTCAAGCGACAATTCGGGCAATGGGTCGAACGTCTGTGGCCCATGCTCGCCGGCCTCAAACCCTTGCGCGGCACGCCCTTCGACCCGTTCGGGCGCAGCGCCGAACGCGGGATGGAACGCGCCTTGATTGCCCAATACGAAGGCGACCTGGACGAAATCCTGTCCGATCCGACCCGCAACCCCGATGCCGCTGTGGCCCTTGCGGAATTGCCACTGACGATCCGTGGTTTCGGCCCCGTCAAAATGGCGAATGTGGCAAAAGCGGCAAAGCGGCGCGAAGAATTGCTGGCAGCCTACCGTGCAGGCCTGACCCCGGCGGCGGCGGCTGAATAGCTGCCAAATCCCCGGATGGACAATCGGCGAACGGCGTCCTATGCCACGCTCACACATGAAATCTCGGCAGGCGAAACATGGCAGTCGGCGTATTCGATTCAGGGCTGGGCGGGCTGACCGTCTTTGACGCGGTGGCCGCACGGCTGCCGGACGTGCCCTTCGTCTATTTCGGCGACAACGCCCACGCACCTTATGGCGTGCGCACCGCCGATGACGTTTACGCGCTGACCTGTGCCGCGACCGAGCGTCTGTTCGACGCGGGCTGCGATCTGGTGATCCTGGCCTGCAACACCGCCAGCGCCGTGGCGCTGCGCAGGATGCAGGAGGCTTGGGTGCCCGACGGTAAGCGCGTCCTGGGCGTCTTCGTGCCGCTGATCGAGGCGATGACCGAACGCCAGTGGGGCGACAATTCGCCCCCGCGCGAGGTTGCCGTGAAACACGTCGCCTTGTTTGCCACACCCGCGACGGTCTCCAGCCGGGCATTCCAGCGGGAACTGGCGTTCCGCGCCATCGGTGTCGACGTCGAAGCACAGGCCTGCGGCGGCGTGGTCGATGCGATTGAAGACGGCGACATGATCCTGGCCGAAGCGCTTGTGCGTGGCCATGTTGAGGCGTTGCAGCGTAAAATGCCGAAACCCGATGCGGCGATGCTGGGCTGCACCCATTATCCGCTGGTGAAACAAGTGTTTCAGGATGCATTGGGCCCCGAGGTTAAGGTCTTTTCCCAGGCCAACCTGGTGGCCGACAGCCTGGCGGATTATCTGACCCGGCATCCGAACATGCATGGCCAGGGGGTTGGCGCCTTCCTGACCACCGGCGATCCGGCGCGCGTGTCGGACCGGGCCACCCAGTTTTTGCGACGACGAATTGAATTCGCAGCGGCTTGATTTGCGCTGCGCCGCATTCGCCATTACATCGCATTACAACTGACAAAGGGCATCGACATGACCCACCAAATCGCCATCCTGGGGGCGTCCGGCTATACCGGCGCCGAGCTTATCCGGCTGATCGCCACCCATCCGACCTTTGAAATCGCCGCACTCAGCGGCGACCGCAAGGCCGGGCAACCGATGACATCGGTTTATCCGCATCTGCGCCATCTTGATCTGCCGGTTTTGCAGCGGATCGAGGATATTGATTTTTCGAACATTGACATGGTGTTCTGCGCACTTCCTCATGCAACGTCTCAGGCCGTGATCCGCGACCTTCCCGGCCATCTGAAGATCGTCGATCTGTCGGCGGATTTCCGGCTGCGCGATGCCGCCGAATACGAAAAATGGTACGGCAAGCCCCACGGGGCGACGGCGCAGCAGGCCGAAGCGGTCTATGGCCTGACCGAATTCTACCGCGAACAGATCAAATCTGCGCGGCTGGTCGCCGGCACCGGCTGCAACGCAGCAACGGGTCTATTCGCACTGCTGCCGCTGGTGCGGGAGGGTGTGATTGCGCTGGACGATATCATTTTGGATCTGAAGGCGGCGACCTCGGGCGCGGGCCGGTCGTTGAAAGAACATCTGCTGCTGTCCGAACTTTACGAGAACGTGAAACCCTATTCGATGGGCGGCACGCATCGCCATTTGGGTGAGTTCGATCAAGAGCTTTCGAAGATCGCCGGGCAACCGGTGGGCGTGCAGCTGTCGCCGCATCTGATCCCGGCCTCGCGCGGTATCGTGATGACGTGTTACCTTAAAGGGGACGTGCAAACCGTTCATGAAACGTTGAAAAACGCCTATGAGGATGAGGTTTTTATCCAGGTTTTGCCGTTCGGAGAGGTGCCACAGATGAAAGACACCCGCGCCAGTAATTTCTGCCACATTGGCGTGGCGGCGGATCGGATTCCGGGCCGGGTGACGGTGGTGTCGGTGCTGGACAACCTGACCAAAGGATCGTCCGGCCAGGCGATCCAGAATGCCAACCTAATGCTGGGAGAGGACGAGACGACGGGCCTTTTGGCGCCGCCGGTCTATCCGTAACGCCATGAAGGGATTGAAGAAAAAACGCAGGGTGCAGGTGATCGCTATTGCAGGCGCCTGCTTGGTGGGCTTGTTGGCAGTTCTATGGTTTTTGCCAGATGACGCCTTCCAGTTTTTCCGCGCGCCCGTGCAGGTTGCCGAAGCCCCGCCGCCGCCAAGTGAGGTGTTTCGCCTCGGCGGGCTGGTCGCAGAGGGCAGCCTGCAACGCGGTCAGGGGGAGGAGATTACCTTTGCCGTCACCGACGGCGCGGCCACCATCCCGGTCAGCTATACCGGCATCCTGCCCGACCTTTTTGCCGAAGGCGAAGGCATGGTCGGGACTGGTCGTTTGATTGATGGAACCTTCCAGGCCACTGAAATCCTTGCCAAACATGACGAAACTTACATGCCGAAAGAGGTTATCGACGCGCTGAAGGAACAGGGTGTCTATGTCGATCCGAACGCATCGGAAGCCACTAATTAACCACATCTGACAGAACTGCTTCCCCTCAGCACAGAGGGGTTACTTCATGCAATCTGTCAACGACATCGCGCAAGCCATTGTTTTGCGGGAAGGTGGCTATGTGGACGACCCGGATGATCCGGGCGGGGCCACCAAACACGGCGTCACCATTGGCACCATGCGCGCGTTGGGGCTGGATCTGACCGGTGACGGGCGCGTGACGACGGCGGATGTGAAACGCCTGACGGTCGAACAGGCGCGCGATATCTACGTCGAGCACTATTTCAAACGCCCCCGGATCGCTGAACTTCCCGAACAGCTTCACGCAACGGTGTTTGACATGCAGGTCAACGCCGGATCGAACGCCGTGAAGATCCTGCAGCGCCTGCTGAACCAGATGGGCCAGACGATCAAGGTCGATGGCGCGATCGGGCCGCAGACTATCGGCGCGGCCAAAGCGGCGGCGGAAAAATCGCCTGACCTGATCGCGGATGCCTATGGGATTGCGCGGCGCAATTATTACTATGCATTGGCCGACCGGCGCGCCAAATCGCGCAAATACGCACGCCGCCGCGACGGCGGCAAAGGTGGCTGGATCAAGCGGGCGGAAGAATTCATCTCTCCGCGGTTCCACCTCAGCGACGCTGAACACCGGGCGAGGTGCGAAAAATGGGGCTGATCACGCAACTTATGACCCTGCTGTTCGGCGGCGGGCGCAATCTGGTCAAGGACACCGCCGAGGTTTTCACCACCAACGCCGAGGCGCAGGCGGTGCGCGATGCGGTGATGTCCCAGGCGGCGCTGGACCAGTTTTCCAAGGAATTCCAACTGCTTGAACGCAGCCGCTTTGACCGTTTCATGGACGCGCTGAACCGCATTCCGCGCCCGGCGATGGCGCTGGGAACCCTGGGCCTGTTCGCGGCCGCGATGGTCGACCCGATCTGGTTTGCCGAACGGATGCAGGGTGTTGCGCTGGTCCCGGAACCGCTGTGGTGGTTGCTTGGGGCAATTGTCGGTTTCTATTTCGGCGCGCGCCATCAGACCAAGGGTCAGGACTTCCAGCGCTCGATGGCGGCCACGCTGACGCGGGCGCAGCAGGTCACAGACAACCTCGAAGTGCTCAGCGTGTTGGGGCAGGGCGAGGCGGTCGACGACAATCCCGCGCTGGCCGAGATGATCCGCCGCTGACACCTTCGCGTGAGGCGGCGTTTCGCCGCCCCGCACCCCATTGGAAGTGGCGCGCACCCCGGTTAGTCTGCGCCCCATGTATACCGAGCTTGGCCATTTCGCCCTGATCCTCGCCTTCTGCATCGCGATTTTGCAGACGGTCGTTCCGCTGATCGGTGCGCAAAAGGGCTGGACGGCCTGGATGCGCATCGGCGAACCAGCCGCCAGCCTGCAATTCATCCTGATCGCCGCCAGTTTCGCCGCGCTGACGCACGCCTTTGTGGTCTCGGATTTCTCGGTCGCGCTGGTCGCGTCGAATTCGCATACGTTGAAGCCGATGCTCTATAAGGTGACCGGCGTTTGGGGCAATCACGAAGGGTCATTGCTGCTCTGGGTGCTGATATTGGCGTTGTTCGGGGCCTGTGCGGCCTGGTTCGGCGGTGGCCTGCCAGCGCGGTTGCGCGCCCGTGTTCTGGGCGTGCAGGGGTCAATCAGCGTGGCGTTTCTGGCCTTCATCCTTTGGACGTCGAACCCCTTTGAACGCCTTGAGATTCCACCGTTTAATGGGCAGGATCTGAACCCATTGTTGCAGGACGTCGGCCTCGCCTTCCACCCGCCATTCCTCTACCTTGGCTACGTCGGACTTTCGATGTCGTTCAGCTTCGCGGTCGCCGCGCTGATCGAGGGACGCGTCGATGCCGCCTGGGGCCGCTGGGTGCGGCCCTGGACTCTGGCGGCCTGGCTGTTTCTGACCATCGGCATCGCGCTTGGATCCTGGTGGGCGTATTATGAGCTTGGCTGGGGCGGCTTCTGGTTTTGGGACCCGGTCGAAAACGCCAGTTTCATGCCCTGGCTGATTGCGGCGGCTTTGTTGCATTCGGCCATCGTGGTGGAAAAGCGCGAGGCTTTGAAAAGCTGGACGGTGCTGCTGGCGATTCTGGCGTTCGGGTTTTCGTTGATCGGAACGTTCATCGTCAGGTCCGGTGTGCTGACCAGCGTTCACGCCTTCGCCAATGATCCTGAACGCGGGATGTTCATTCTGGCGATTCTGGTGGCCTTCACCGGCGGGGCGCTGGTGCTTTACGCGCTGCGCGCCCATGCCTTGCAGGCCAAGGGCGTGTTTGCGCTGGCCAGCCGCGAAACCGCGCTGATCGCCAATAATGTGCTGCTGGCGGTGGCCGGGTTCGTCGTGTTCATCGGTACGGTCTGGCCGCTGGTGGCCGAGCTTGCTTGGGGTCAGAAGCTGTCCGTCGGCCCGCCGTTCTTCGATGCCGCCTTCACACCCTTCATGGTGGCGCTTGCGATCATCCTGCCCATCGGCGCGATTATTCCGTGGAAACGGGCGCGCCTGGGGCGTGCCGGGCGCAGCCTGCTGCCCGCCTTGATCGCCGCCATCGCCATCGGAGCGCTGGTCTGGACGATGCAATCTGGCCGCTCGATCCTGGCACCGATTGCCGCTGTGTTGGCCGTGTGGATCATCGGCGGCACCCTGGTCGAGCTTTGGACACGCGCCGGTAAAGGCGCCGCGGCGATGAAGTTCCGCCGCCTGGCCGGACTGCCGCGTGCCGACTGGGGCAAGGCGGTGGCGCATTCGGGCTTTGCGATCACGCTGTTCGGGGTCGCCGCGCTGACCGCCTGGCAGACCGAGGATATTCGCGTCGCCCAAGTCGGTGACAGTTTCGATGTCGGGGCCTATCGGGTCACGCTGGACGCAGTGCGCGAAGACGTGCGTGGCCCGAACTGGCAGGCGACCGAGGCGGATGTGACGTTAAGGCGTAACGGCGACATCGTCGCGCAACTGACGCCCGAGAAACGGTTTTACCCCGTCGCAGGCATGCCAACGACCGAGGCGGCGATTGCAAATGGCGTGTTCCGTGACCTCTATGTCGTCGTCGGCGATCCGCAGGATGGTGGCGGCTATGCGCTGCGCACCCACATCAAGCCATTCGCCAACTGGATTTGGGCGGGTGCCATCATTATGGCGCTTGGCGGCGGCCTGTCGCTGAGTGATCGACGCCACCGGATTGCCGTCGGTGCGCGCAAAGCGGCGCGCACGGTGCCCGCGGAATGAAACGGCTTGCCATGATCCTGTGCCTGTTGGCCACGCCGCTTCTTGCCGTTGAACCCTCCGAGATGCTGGCTGATCCGGTGCTGGAAGCCCGCGCGCAGGCGCTTGATCTGGAGCTGCGCTGCGTCAAATGCCAGTCCGAAGCGATTGCGTCATCCAACGCCGCCTGGGCTGCCGATGCGCGGGTGCTCGTGCGCGAGTTGATTGCCGATGGCAAAAGCGACGCCGAGGTAATGGATTTTTTCGTCGACCGTTACGGCGAATATGTTCGCATGCGGCCCAAGGCACAGGGTGCCGGGCTGGTGCTGTGGATTGCCGCGCCGCTGATGCTGCTGGGGGGGATCGGGGTCGCCGTGATGACTCTGCGCCGCCGTCGCGCCGCGCCCGAGGTTGCCCAGCTCGGCGCCGAAGAACAGGCGCGGCTGGACCAATTGCTCGACCGGTAGGCCCCGTTCGGGCCTTTTGCTGAACTGATCAGTTCACTAAGGTGCGCGCGAACCCGGAAACTCAGAAGAGCATCAGCCAATGAATTATGACGCGATCACCCTGACCGAGGCCGACGGCATCGCCGAAATCGCGCTGGCGCGACCCGATGTGATGAACGCATTGAACAGCCGGATGCGGGCCGAAGTGACCCATGCGGTCAAAGCCGCCGGGGCGCGCAACCGCGTCGTGGTGCTGACCGGGCAGGGGCGGGCCTTCTGTTCTGGGCAGGATCTGGGGGATCGGGCGAATGTCGCGAACCTGGATCTGGAACGCACGCTGCGTGACGAATACGTCCCCATGCTTAGGGCGATATACGATTGCCCGGTGCCGACCATTGCCGCCGTCAATGGCCCCGCCGCCGGGGCCGGGGCCAATCTGGCACTGGCCTGTGATGTGGTGATCGCAGCAGAAAATGCGGTGTTTCTGCAGGCCTTCACCCGCATCGGCTTGATCCCGGACGCAGGCGGCACCTATTGGCTGCCGCGCCAGATGGGCTTTGCCAAAGCCATGGGCGCGGCGTTGTTTGCCGACAAGATCACCGCACAGCAGGCCAGCGACTGGGGCATGATCTGGGAGGCGGTGGCCGACGCCGATTTTGACGACCACTGGCGCGCCCGCGCCGCGCATCTGGCAAGCGGCCCGACACAGGCCTATGCCCATGTGAAACAGGCGCTGCGCGCAACCTATGACAACTCATTGGACGACCAACTGGCGCTGGAGGCAAAGCTGCAGGGCGAATGCGGCAAGACCCGCGATTTCCGCGAAGGCGTGCTGGCTTTCACCGAAAAACGCCCACCCGGTTATGAGGGGCGGTAAGGACCGGCGCGATAGGGGTCACAAATCGGAAAGCGCGCCCAGTTTTCCGGCACCGATTGCCGCACTTTATCCCAGTGGTGATATAGCCATCGATCCGGCGCGGTGATGATCTTGCCCGGGTTCCCGATCAGCCAGGCGCCCCACCAGGAAAAGGATGAATTGGCAATCACCGCATGGTCGCAACTGGACATCAGGCGCATGTCATCAATCGCGGAATTGCCGCTGACCACCTGTATTTCGTGATCGAGCCTCAGGTAGTCGCGCACCCATTCCGGGTCGTCCGAGAATGCAAAGACCGTAATGTCGCGCGACAGTTCCGCCGCAACATGGGCAATTGCCCGTTCATAATATCCCAGCCCGCAGGACGCCAAAGACGTGACCGGGTTCCTTTCAGGCAAGTAGTCGTTGCGCCGAATGTGTAGGGCGACAGGGATTGGCGCTTTTTCGATGCGCGTCAGCCAGTTCTTTGCGCCGTCTTCCGGTGGTTTCGCGAACTGGAATTCCTGTCTGATCAGTGCGCTGTGATGTTCAAAATACTGTTGGGATTGGAAAAATCCCAAAAGCCAGATATTGCGGTTATGGATCGCGCCCAGCAGTTCGGCGCGCGTGTCCTGTTCAAAGGCACGCCGGTACCGGCGCAGGAATTTCGGCACGCGCGGACCAGACTGCGAGGTGTAGCCGTCATTCGGCAGCCGCCAATTCGGGCAATCGGGCGGTGTTTCGATCGCAAAGGCGTCAAGTCGGTACCGTTCATGCGCTGGTTTGCCGTTCAGCGCGCGGCGGTCGAATTCCAGCCGCGCACCCCTGTCCAGCGACAAGGCGCGTCCGGCAGCATATTGGAACATCTGGTTGCCAAGCCCGCCCTTAAGCCGCAGTAGGATTCGCATTCACGCAGCCCGGGTCAGGCCGCCCGGCTTGCGCGGTTCAGCGATCCTCAACATCCACATAGTCACGCTCGGTCGGCCCGCAGTACAATTGCCGTGGCCGCCCGATTTTCAGCTGTGGGTCGGCAAGCTGTTCTTTCCATTGCGAAATCCAGCCCACAGTACGGGCCAGCGCGAAGATCGGCGTGAACATTGACGTCGGAAAGCCCATCGCATCCAGAATGATCCCGGAATAGAAATCGACGTTGGGATACAGCTTCTTTTCGATGAAATAGGGGTCTTCCAGCGCAATCTTTTCCAGCGCCTTGGCGACTTTCAGCGTCTCGTTATTCTCGATCCCCAAAAGGTCCAGAACCTCATCCGCGCTTTGCTTCATCACCTTAGCGCGCGGGTCGAAATTTTTGTAAACCCGGTGGCCAAAGCCCATCAGGCGGAATGGGTCGTTCTTGTCTTTTGCGCGCTCGATATACTCGGGGATCTGATCGACCGTGCCAATCTCCTGCAACATCTCCAGCGCTGCCTGATTGGCCCCGCCATGCGCGGGCCCCCAAAGACAGGCAATTCCGGCCGCGATACAGGCAAACGGGTTCGCACCCGACGATGACGCCAACCGAACCGTACTGGTCGAGGCATTCTGTTCATGGTCCGCATGCAGCGTGAAAATCCGGTCCATCGCGCGGGCCAGGATCGGGTTGACCTCATAATCCTCGGCCGGGACCGAAAAGCACATGCGCAAGAAGTTCGAGGCATAGTCCAGGTCATTTCGCGGATACACGAACGGCTGGCCGATTGTGTATTTATAGGCCCAGGCCGCAATCGTCGGCATTTTTGCAATCAGCCGGATCGAGGCAACCTCGCGCTGGTGCGGATCATTGATGTCGGTGCTGTCGTGGTAAAACGCGCTCATCGCGCCGACGACGCCGACCATGACGGCCATCGGGTGCGCATCGCGGCGGAAGCCCCGGAACAGGAACTGCATCTGTTCGTGCAGCATGGTGTGGTTGGTCACCAGCGCTTCGAATTCTTCCAACTGGTTGCCGGACGGAAGTTCCCCGTAAAGCAGCAGATAGCAGACTTCCAGGAAATGCGACTTTTCCGCCAGCTGATCGATCGGGTATCCGCGATGCAGCAATTCGCCCTTGTCGCCGTCAATGAAAGTGATGGCGCTGTCGGTGGACGCGGTCGAGGTAAAGCCCGGATCATAGGTAAAGACGTCGCCCTTGGCGTAGAGTTTACGAATGTCGATAACGTCTGGCCCGGCGGTCGGCGAATAGATCGGCAGATCAATTTCCTTGTCGCCGATGCTGAGTTTGGCGGTTCCTGATTGTTCGGTCATCTGAACATCTCCCGTTGGGCGGTCGGCCCGCAGGGCGCGTCCGGAATTGTTGTTTACCCCGTCACATCGGTGATCCGGGCGAGGGTTTCTTCCCGCCCCAGAACCACCATCATGTCGAAGACACTGGGCGTGGCCGCACGACCTGCCAGCGCTGATCGGAGTGGGCCGGCAAGTTTCCCCAGCCCGATCCCATGTGCCTGGGTCACGGTAGTTGCCGCAGCCTCAAGCGCCTCTCGCGACCAGCTATCATTTTGCAGGTGCGGCGTCAATTCAGCCAGCAGGGTGCGGCCCTGTTCGTCCAGCGCTTTTGCGGCCTTTTCGTCACAGGTGATCGGACGAGAGGTCAGGATAAAATGCGCTTTTTCAAGAAGTTCCGGATACGTCTTGGCACGTTCCTTCAATTGCGGCATCGCCCGGGTCAGCCCGTCGGCCTGACTTTCGCTCAATTCTGCTTGACCCGTGGCCGCCAGGAATTCCGCCACCTCCGCTGTGAGTGCAGCATCATCCGTGGCCGCGATATGCTGACCACAGAGATTGGCCAGCTTCTTGGTGTCAAACCGGCTGGGTGAGCGTCCGATACCTTCCAGATCGAACCAGTCCGTCGCCTGCCGCGTGGTGAAGAACTCATCATCTCCGTGGCTCCAGCCCAGACGGGCCAGGTAGTTCCGCATCCCGCTCGCCGGATAGCCTGCTTGCTGCCATTCGCCGACCCCCAGCGCGCCATGGCGTTTGGACAGTTTCTTGCCGTCCTCGCCATGGATCAGCGGGATATGCGCCCAGACCGGCACATCCCAGCCCATGGCGTCGTAAACCATGGTTTGCCGCGCGGCGTTGTTCAGGTGATCGTCGCCCCGGATCACGTGGGTCACGCCCATGTCGTGATCGTCAACCACCACGGCCAGCATATAGACCGGCGAGCCATCGCTGCGCAGAACGATCATATCGTCCAACTGCTCATTGCGAAATTTCACCGTGCCTTGCACGGCATCCTCGATCACCGTCTCACCCTCTTGCGGGGCTTTCACGCGGATCGCGAAGGGCGCATCGGGATGCGTCGCAGGATCAGCATCGCGCCAGGGGCTTTGGAACAGGGTCGACCGCCCCTCGGCCTTTGCAGCCTCGCGAAAGGCGGCGATTTCGTCGGGGGTCGAGAAGCATTTATAGGCGTGCCCGCTGTCCAGCATCGCCTGGGCCACTTCGGCGTGGCGCGCGGCCTCGGCAGCCTGGCTGACAGGGTCGCCATCCCAATCAAGGCCCAGCCAGCGCATCCCGTCCAGGATCGCCTGCGTCGCCGCAGGGGTCGACCGCGCGCGGTCGGTGTCTTCGATCCGCAACAGAAATTGCCCGCCATGGTGGCGCGCGAACAGCCAGTTGAACAGCGCGGTGCGCGCCCCACCGATATGCAGATAGCCGGTGGGCGATGGGGCAAATCGGGTGACAACCGGGGTGGCGGGGGCGTCTGGCATCGGGCGTTAACCTTTTGGAAACCAAGAATGAGCGACAGTTGACGCGCCAGTCGGCGCGCAGTCGGCACGGTCTATTGAATGCTATGGCGGAGGACAAGGGTGGCCCAGTTCGGGCCTCTGCGCCGGGGGGGTGCGGGGCTGACAATGCTGATCAACGGGCAGCGGGGGCATCTGTTCCCCTGGGTGCCCGTGTGCCTTGCGTTTGGCATCGGTGGGTATTTTTCGCTGCCGGTCGAACCGACACTGCCGCAATGGGCCGGGCTGCTTGGGGTGCTGGTGCTTTTGGCGCTTATCTGGCTGGTCTGGGCGCGTCACAATGTCGGGCTGATCGCGCTTTGGCTGGTGCTGGGCGGGCTGGCGCTGGCCGGGCTGCGCAGCCATATGGTTGCCGATCCGGTGCTGGGTTTTCGATATTTCGGCCCGATCGAGGGGCGCGTGGTGACCATCGACCGGTCCCTGTCCGACAAGACCCGGTTGACGCTGGACCGGGTGCGGCTGGATCGAGTCTCGCCCGCGAAAACGCCCGGACGGGTGCGGGTTTCCCTGCATGGCGATTGGCATTTCACGCCGCAGGCCGGGGCAATCATCGCCACCACCGGCCACCTGTCGCCGCCCCAAGGCCCGGCCGAACCCGGCGGGTTCGATTTTCAGCGTCAGGCCTATTTTCGCGGTCTTGGCGCGGTTGGGTATACGCGTACGCCCGTGGTCCGGCTGGCCGAGCCTGAGGCTGGTGCAACGCTTTGGGTTTATCGTCTGCGATTGCGAATATCGGCGGCGATGCAGGCACGTATGCCCGGCGACACCGGCGCATTTGCAGCCGCGGTAACCACCGGAGATCGCTCAGCAATGCGGCGCGAGACGCTGGATGCGCTGCGGGCCTCGAACCTGGCGCATTTGTTGGCAATCTCGGGGTTGCACATGGGGTTGCTGACGGGGTTCGTCTTTGCCGCCCTGCGCCTTGGGCTGGCGGCGATCCCGCCGCTGGCGCTGCGCTGGCCGATCCGCAAAATCGCCGCCGTCGGGGCATTGGGGGCGGGGGCATTCTATCTGGCGCTGTCGGGCGGAAACGTCGCGACCGAGCGTGCCTTCATCATGGTTGCCGTCGTATTGACCGCCGTTCTGCTGGAACGCCGCGCGCTGACCCTGCGCGCTGTGGCCCTTGCGGCGCTGATCGTCCTGATATTGCGACCCGAAGCGCTGATCGAGCCTGGGTTCCAGATGTCTTTCGCCGCCACCACAGCCCTGATCGCAGCCTTCGGTGCTCTGCGCGGTCGTGACAATGTCGCCGTTCCCCGATGGGCGCGACCGGTGGTGGCGGTGGTGATCTCTTCCGCTGTCGCGGGGGCCGCAACAGCCCCTTTCGGTGCGGCGCATTTCAATCAGGTCGCGCATTTCGGGTTGATCGCCAATGTCCTGAGCGTGCCACTGATGGGCATCACTGTGGTCCCTGGCGCCGTCATCGCGGCCCTGTTGTGGCCGATTGGCGCCGCCGGGCTTGGTCTGGCGCTAATGCAACCGTCGATCGACTGGATCCTTGGCGTGGCCAGCGTGGTTGCGGCGCGTGATGATGCCGTATCGCTGGTGCCTGCGCCGGGGCCCTGGGTGTTGCCGATTCTGGCGCTCGGCGGTTTGTTGGTGATCCTCTGGCAAGGGCGGGCGCGTTGGATCGGGGTCGTTCCGATGATGGCCGCCCTTTCAATCTGGGTGCTTGACGAACGCCCCGATGTCCTGATTGCCGGGGATGGCGCCCTTATCGGGGTGCTGACACCCCAAGGACGGGCGCTGTCCAAGCCGCGCGGTGGCGGGTTTGTGGCGCGCAGTTGGCTGGAAAACGATGGCGACGCAGCATCGCAACAAGTCGCCGCGGCGCGCCTGGATTCGGCATTGAATGGCGTCTGGAGCCATGATCTTGCCAGCACCCCCCTGCATCACCTGTTTGGCAAGGCTGGCGTCGCGCTGGCCGATCGTTACTGCACCACCGGTACGATCACCATTATCGCCGGGGATGGCCCCGATTCCGGGCCGTGCGTTATGTTGGATCAACGGGTTCTGCGCGATACCGGAACGCTTGCGATCCGGGTGGATGCCAATGGCGCTTTGCGGTTGCGCAGCGCCTGCGATTATCAGGGTCAGCGCCCTTGGAGCCGTTGCAGGCGTGCCGCCGAAGCGCGCGAATTCTGGCAATCCGCGACGGGTCTGCCGACCCCTGCCGATTGACCCCGAGCGCGAAATCGGCCCCGTTCAGTAGGTTCGGATCAGTCCGACCAAACGCCCCTGTACCTTGACCTGGCTGTCCCGGAATACGCGGGTTTCATAGGCCGGATTTGCAGCCTCCAACGCGATCGAGCCGCCGTTCCGGCGAAAGCGCTTCAACGTCGCTTCCTGCCCTTCGACCAGCGCGACGACGATGTCGCCATTGTCAGCGGTCGGTGTCTCACGGATCACCACGACATCGCCGTCGTTGATCCCGGCATCTATCATCGAATCGCCCTTCACCTCTAACGCATAGTGGTGGCCCTTGCCCGACAACATCTGCCCGGGCACCGCCACGTTATGCGACACTTCACTGATCGCCTCGATCGGGACACCGGCAGCGATCCGGCCCATGACCGGGATTTCCAGCGCGTCAGCCTCAACCGGCTGCGCAGCAGGCGGACGCGGCGCTTTGTCACCCTCAATCACGCGGGGCGTGAACGCAGGGCGGGATTTTTCCATCGCTTCGGGCAGTTTCAGGATTTCGAGCGCACGCGCACGATGTGGAAGGCGGCGAATAAATCCGCGTTCTTCAAGCGCCGTGATCAGCCGGTGAATGCCGGATTTGGAGCGTAGATCCAGCGCATCTTTCATTTCCTCGAACGAAGGCGAGACGCCGTCTTGCTGCACCCGACGATTGATGAAATTCAGCAATTCCAGTTGTTTGCGCGTCAACATATTCGCACCCCGTTGATCTGTGTTCGGGGTATGTTCTAAGGCTGTTCCTGTTTCGTGTCAACTGTTGCCGCGCTACAGGTCAACAACCTCGACCAGATCACCGGCTTGGGCGGGTTTTGCGCCCGCAGGTCGCACAATCAGGCAGTCGGCGGTTGCAAGAACGCTCAGCAAGGCGCTGTCCTGGCGTTCAAACGGGATAACGCTGCCCTGATCAGATCGCGCACGCATATAGTGTTCGCGCGGACCGTTTTTGGGCAGATCGCTCGCCAGCGTGGCGCGACGCCGCGCCAAAGGATGTGCGGGCAGCCCCAGCATCGTTCTGATAGCGGGAAGGATAAAGACATGGCCACAAACCATTGAAGACACAGGATTACCTGGCAAGCCAATCATCACCGCCCGATCCAGCATCCCGGCCATCAGCGGCTTGCCGGGGCGCATGGCAATCTTGTGCAGCGCCATGTCAGCGCCACGGTCCTGCGCGACCCGGGTCACCAGATCACGCTCCCCCACCGAGGCGCCGCCGATTGTGACGACCATGTCGGCCCCACGTGCCAGATCAAACGCGGTGTGGAGCGCATCTGGCGTGTCGTGGGCGATCGGCAGCAGGCGCGCCATTGCGCCGGCCCCGTCAAGCATCGCCGCAAGGCCAAGCGCGTTTGAGGCAATGATCTGATCCGGCTGCGGGGTTTCGCCTGGCTGCACAAGCTCGTCCCCTGTCGCGATTATTGCGACATCGGGGCGGCGCGCGGCGATGATCTGCGGGGCATTCATCGCGGCAAACAGCGCGACGTGGGACGGGGTGATGACAAGGGGCGGATTGATCGCCTCTCCCTTGCGGAAATCGGCCCCGGCGGGTCGGATATAGGTGGCAGTGTCGGGCGTATTCCCTATCGTGATCCGGTCGCCAGATCGCCTGGTATCTTCCTGAATAACAACGCTTTTCGCCCCTTTTGGGACCGGCGCGCCGGTAAAGATACGGACCGCCTGACCGGGCGAAATCCCGCCCTCGAAACGTTGCCCGGCAGCGCTTTCCCCGATGACGTCAAACTGGTCGCCGGGGCTGGCGCGACCACAAATGGCGTAACCGTCCATGATTGAGGCCGCGAAGGGCGGCTGATCCGCTGATGCGACGACGGGTTGGGCCAGAATCCGCCCGGCAGCGTGGCGCAGCGGTACGGCTTCGCCATTCAGCGGCGACACGAGGTCGAAGATGCGTTGCAGGGCAGCTTCAACGGATAGCATCAGGTCGCCTCAAAAATTCCTGATTTTCCGCCTTCTTTCCGGGTCAGACGAATATCCGAAATGACCATCGATTTCTCGACCGCCTTGACCATGTCATAGACCGTCAGGGCCGCGACGGACACCGCCGTCAGCGCTTCCATTTCGACGCCGGTCTGGCCGATGGTTCTGACCGTTGCGGCGATGCGCACGCCGGGCAGGTCAGGGTCGGGTGTCAGGTCAACGGATACCTTGCTGATCGCAAGCGGGTGGCAAAGCGGGATCAAGTCTGATGTGCGCTTGGCCGCCATGATTCCGGCCAGTCGGGCAACGCCCAATACGTCGCCCTTTTTGGCGCCGCCTTCCTGAATAATCGCAAGGGTTTGCGGGGTCATCTTTATGTGACCCAATGCCGTCGCGGACCGTGCGGTCACGTCCTTTTCGGACACATCGACCATATGGGCGCGCCCGGCGTCGTCAAAATGGCTGAGGCCGCTCATCCGACGACCGGATCGGCAAGGATCGCGCGGGTTGCGGCGGTCACGTCGGCCTGTCGCATCAGGCTTTCGCCGATCAGAAACGCGCGTGCGCCGCATTTTGCCAGCCGGGCAAGATCGGCTGGCGTGAACAGACCGCTTTCGGCAATAAGCGTTCGATCAGAACCAGCTAGCGAAGAAAGCTTTTCTGTTGTGGCAAGATCGGTTTCGAAGGTCTTGAGGTTGCGATTATTTATGCCCAACAGGGGGGAGCGTAACGCGGTGGCGCGCGCAAGCTCCTCGGCGTCATGAACTTCGACCAGGACCGACATTCCCCAATCCTCGGCGGCGGCTTCCAGCTCGGCCGCCTGCGCGTCTGAAACAGCGGCCATGATGATCAGAATGCAATCGGCGCCCAGGGCCCGGCTTTCGGCAACCTGCCAGGGATCATAGAGGAAATCTTTCCGCAGAACCGGCAGATCAACCGCGGCGCGCGCCGCAACCAGATAGCTGTCGTCGCCCTGAAAGGACGGAGCGTCCGTCAGTACCGACAGGCAGGTTGCGCCCCCGGCGGCATAGGCTTTGGCAAGGGCGGGCGGGTCGAAATCTTCGCGGATCAAACCTTTGGAAGGGCTGGCTTTTTTGACCTCGGCGATCAGGCCGTATCCGGTTTTCGACGCGGCGATCAGCCGGTCCGCGAAGGGGCGTACAGGCGGCGCGTTTCGGGCGGCGTCTTCAACGTCGCGCAGGGGCCGGGCGGCCTTGCGGGTGGCGACATCGGCCAGTTTATAGTCGCGAATGCGGTCCAGAACATTGGCCATCAAGCAGCACCTTTCGTGACTTTTGCCAGCCCGTCGACCTTGGCCTTCGCGGCGCCGCTGTCGATACTGTCCCGCGCAATCTCGGCCCCTTCAGGCAGGGTCGCGGCGCGGCCAGCAACAACCAGCGCGGCGGCCGAATTCAGCAGCACGGCATCGCGGAATGCAGACGCTTCGCCTGCCAGCAATGCGCGAAAGGCCTGCGCGTTTTCGGCAGGGGTTCCGCCCTCGATCGCCTCGAACGGATGCTGCGGCAGGCCGGCGTCTTCGGCGGCGACTTCGGTCATGCTCACCCGGCCATCGGCCAGTACGGCAACCTGTGACGGGGCCGAGATTGCCAATTCGTCCGACCCGTCACCACCGTGGACAAGCCACGCAGCCTCGGACCCCAGCGACAGCAGCGTTTCGGCCATTGGACGGATCAGATCGGCCGAGAATGCGCCGGTCAACTGGCGCTTCACTCCGGCAGGATTGGTCAATGGTCCCAATATGTTGAAGATCGTTCTTGTGCCAAGTTCCGCGCGTGTCGGCATCACATGCGCGGTTGCCGGGTGATGCATCGGCGCCATCATAAAGCCGATCCCAACCTCAGCCAGCGCGCGTTCAACCACGTCAGGCCCGACCATCACATCGATGCCCATTTCGGTCAGCGCATCGGCGGCCCCCGATTTGCTGCTGAGGTTGCGATTGCCGTGTTTGGCCACCGGCACGCCAGCGCCCGCCACCACAAAGGCCGTCGCCGTGGAAATGTTCAGCGTGCCTTTGCCGTCGCCGCCGGTGCCGACGATATCCATCGCCCCGTCCGGCGCGCGCACCGCCTTGCATTTGCGCCGCATCACGGCGGCGGCGGCGGCGTATTCGTCCACCGTTTCCCCCCGGGTGCGCATCGCCATAAGCAAGCCGCCCGTCTGGCTGGGCGTGGCTTCGCCGTCAAACAGGATCGCAAAGGCGGATTCGGCCTCGGCCCGGCTCAGCGGGCGTTCGGCGGCGGCTGCGATCAGGGGTTTCAGCGCATCACTCATGCCGCCACCGGAACCAGATCGAGGAAATTTTGCAACATCTTATGGCCATGTTCGGATCGGATACTTTCGGGGTGAAACTGAACGCCATGAATTGGAAGGGTTTTATGGGCAATGCCCATGATCGTCCCATCCTGCAATTCTGCGGTCACCGTCAGGACCTCGGGCAAACTCGGCCTCTCAACGATCAACGAGTGATAGCGCGTCGCCTTCAATGGCGAGGGCAGGTTGCGAAACAGGCCAGTGCCGGTATGGCGAATGTCTCCAAGCTTTCCGTGAACGATATCAGCGGCTTGAATGACCTTTCCGCCGAAGGCCTGGCCGATGGTCTGGTGCCCCAGACAGACACCCAGCAGCGGCGTTCCGGTTTCTGCCGCCGCATGGGTCAGGGCCAGGCAGATCCCGGCGCGGTCGGGATCACAGGGGCCCGGCGACAGGATAATACCCGCCGGGCGCAGCGCCATCGCGGCCTGCACATCCAGCGCGTCATTGCGTTCGACACGTACCTCGGCCCCCAGTTCGCCCAGGTAGTGGACGAGGTTGAAGGTGAAGCTGTCGTAGTTGTCGATCAGCAGAAGCATGGCATTCAGATCCGGGTCGTGGAAAAAAGGGTCGTCGGGGCGGCATTGTCGCGGTATACTTGCCCAGAGGCAACGCCGACGGTCAAGGGGACATCAGATCCCGGACGGCACGGCAGGCAAAAAGTCGGAGCAGTTTCATGATACGTGGCATGATCTCGGGGTTGATCTGGGGTGCGGTATTCAGCGCAGGGCTGGGGGTTGTTATAACCCAGGTCGGCGGTCGCATTGACGTGGTTCGTGCCGCAGTGCCGCCGGTTGCGGTCGATGCGGCGGGCGGGACGGCCCCGGTCGTTGATGCCACGACCGGCGCGTCCGGGTCGGCGCTGGGAACACCGCCACCGATTGGCGCGGCACCCCAGCCGGGTCAGCAGCCTTTGGCCGAGACACCCGTTGACGGGTCCGCCGATGTGGCGCGCCCGGCGACGCTGGCCGTGGAAAGTGCGGCTGATGCGGTTCCGCCCGATACCGAAACGGCTGTCGCCCCTTCCGAGGGGAGCGCGCCGGACAGGCCGCGCAACCCGCAGGCGGGTTTGCCCCAGACCGGGACAGACGGGCTTCCGGCACGGGTGCCGGATGCGCCGGTGGCCGGTGACGCAGAAGCTGTGGCCGTACCGGAAACGCCGGCAGCGCCAACAGGGCAGGGTGACGCGCCCGATGCGCCCCAAAGTGCCGCAGGCGGCATTGATGCTGTTCCGGCGGCACCGGGTGCGCCGACGGCCGAGGGTAGCGCCGCCGCCGATGCAACGGTCGCAGGCACAAACCCGCCTTCTGCCCCCGGAACGATTGTGTCCCCCGGTGGCCCGACGGCCCCCGGCGATCCGGACAATGCAGTGGCCGCGGCACCCGGCAGCGATGCCAGACCCGCGACGCCGCGCCCGTCTGCTCCGACTGCGGTTGCGCGTGATGACCTGGGTGATGACGTTCTGGCCGCTCTTGCGCCCGATGACGTTCCCCAACCAGATGCGCCCGGTATAGACCAGTCGGATGAACAAGTTGCGTCCTCGGGCGGGCCGCAAACCGAGGCCGCGCGATCGGCCGCGCGCGTTGTCGTCAACCGTTTGCCGCGTATTGGCGATCCGCTGCCAGGTGAGGAAGCGGTGGCCGAAGATGCAACGGCTGAGGGTGCCGCGGCAGAGGATGCGGCGACCGAAGATGCAGGCCAGCAGGCTGAGGAACCCGCAACAGGCCAGGCTGATGGCGAAACGGAAGAGGGGTCGGACCCCGAGCTGGCACAAGAACAGGGCGAGGCCGCGACCGATGAACCGCAGGGCACCGGCGCACTTTATACCAACTCAGTGCCGTTTGAACGCGGCGAAGATGAACCGGTGCTGGCGGTGGTTCTGATCGACGATCCCAACAGCAGTGCCGACCTCAGCGCGCTGCCAAGCACGGTCACGATTGCGATCCAGTCGAACTCCGTCGGCTCGGTACAGCGGGCGCAGGCGCATCGCGACGCCGGGCGCGAGGTTGTGCTGATCCCGCCAATCTCGGGCGGGGACAGCCGGACGGACATCGCGCGCAAACTGGCCGATGCCGTGGACAACATCCCCGAGGCTGTGGCGGTCATGGACCTGCCTGCACAGCCGTTTCAAAGCAGCCGATTTGCTGTGGGCGAGGTTGTCGTGGGTTTGGCTGCAACCGGTCACGGCATGATCATCTACCCCGGCGGGCTCAACTCGGCCGAGCGGTTGGGCGAACAGCAGGGGCTGGCGACGGCGCGTGTCTATCGCCAGATTGACAGCGGCGATCAGGGCGCGCCCGAGGTCAAGCTGTTGCTGGATCAGGCCGCGTTTCAGGCGCGCCAGTCGGATGCCGTCATCCTGATTGGGCGCAATCGCCCCGACACGGTTCAGGCGCTGGCCGAATGGGTCGATCGCCCGTTGGATGATGGTGTGAAACTGGCCCCGGTTTCCGTTGCGCTGAAACCCTGACGTCGCCTTCGGGCGCACGAAGGCTCAGCCGGTCAGCGCGCCCAGGATCAGACCTTCAAACAGGCTCAGTTCCAGCAGCCAGATGAAGATGCCCCATAGCACAATGAATGTGCCTGCTGCGGCTATCCCTGCGTTTTTCCAGCTGTCGCGGCTGGAAAAGCGGACGAACAGCCCGACGATGATCGGCCCGCCATAGACAAATCCGAACCCGATCAGCGCGACCGAGAACAGCGCCAGCCAGACGAAGGCCTGCGCCTCGGACTGGGCGCTGGCGTCGCCAGCCTCCTCAACAGGCTCTTTCGGGGCGTCGGGGCCGCGCCGCAGGTCCAGGATAAGCTGCGCACCGCACAGCAGGGCGCCGGGCACGCCGATCAGCAGCGGCATGAAGGCGGCTTTGGTCGGCAGGCTAAGTGCCAGTATGCAGGCCCCGACGAACAGGGCGAACATCACCAGCGTGGTCAGGAAGCGCGCGTTAAGTATCATAGTGGACATCCGCAACTTGCCCCTTCATCTGCTTCCAGATGTAGGCGCCGATGGTCAGCACGATCAGGGCGATGAACACCAGCGACAGCGGGCGCAGGAAGAAGGTCGGCCCCCAGATCGCAAGTGCCTTGTGAATGGAATCCTCGGCAATCGCACCCAGCACCAGCCCGATCACGAAGGGCGGTCTGGGCCAGCCGAATTTCTTCAGGAAGTATCCCAGCACCCCAATTCCGACCAGCAGGGCCATGTTCTGCCAGTGTTGCTCGGACAGGAAAGACCCGAGGAACGCCAGCACGATCACGAAGGGGATCAGCAGCGCACCGCGCACATAGACCAGCAGTGAAAACGCCGGGGCCATGCCCAGAAACAGCGGGATCGACAGCAGGTTGGCCAGTGCCAGCGCCCAGATCAGCGACCACACCAAGTCCATCCCCGTCAGCGCCATATGCGGCCCCGGCTGGATGCCGAGCATCACGAAGGCCCCGATCAGAATCGCCATGCCCGAACTACCGGGCACCCCGAAGAATAAGGTGGGCAGCAGCGAGCCACCCTCTTTCGAATTGTTCGCCGTTTCGGGCGCGATCACCCCGCGCACGTCGCCCTTGCCAAAATTCTCGGGGTTCTTGCAGGTCTGCACAGCGTGGCCATAACACAGCCAGCTTGCCGCGTCGCCGCCTAGCCCCGGGATCGCCCCAATGGCCGCCCCGATGACCGAGGTTCGGAACGTCAGCCACGGGTGGCGGATCACGTCCCAGATGCCCTGCATGACCTGCCCGAAGTCATAGCGGTGGGCCTTGCCCTCGACCTTGGAAATCGACCCTCCCTTGACGCCAAGCGCCAGCATTTCGGGGATCGCGAACATGCCCAGCACTGCGACCACGACGCTGACCCCATCCCACAGCCACAGTTGGTCGAAGGTATAGCGCTGCGATCCGGTGTGCGGGTCAAGCCCGACGAGGGACACCAGGATGCCCAGAAAACCAACCGCGATGCCCTTGATCAGGCTGCGCCCTGACAGCATGGCGATAAAGGTGATGCCGAACAGGGCAAGCAGGAAGAACTCGGCGGGGGAAAATGCCAGCACGACCGGGCGCAGCACCGGCAGCATGGCGGCCAGAAACAAGGCTCCGATGACGCCGCCGATGCCCGATGCGCCCAGCGAGGCACCCAGCGCGCGCCCCGCCTCACCCCGTTGGGCCATCGGAAAGCCGTCGACGATGGTGGCCGCGTCCGGTCCGGTGCCGGGGACGCCGAACAGGATCGACGGGATCGAGCCTCCGGTGTGCACAACCGCGTGCATCGCCAGCAGGAAGACAGCCCCGGCCAGCGGGTCCATTCCAAAGACGAAGGGGATCAGCAGCACGATGCCCAGCTTGCCGCCAAGGCCCGGCACGGCGCCAAAGAACATGCCGATAGGAATTGCCAGCAGGATCAGCCCCATCAGATAGGGTGTGGTCAGAATGTCCAGCAATGGTCCGAAAGCGTCCATGCCGATCCCCAATCCCGCTGTTTGCCGTGCGCGAAAGGCACCGACGGATGTGCCGACATTAGGGACGGTCCGTCGGTCAGGCAAATCCTATGTGGACCGGCATTCCACATAAAGGAACATGTTTGATGGCGGCGATGATGTACAGCGGCCACGCTCGGGCCTATTGGTAATGATTGTCAGAGGGTCTTGCGAAAGGGCGTGCAATGCAAGTTGGTTTTGTCGGGGTGGGGGCGATGGGCGGCTTGATGGCCGGGCATGTGGCCGCGCAGGGCCACGGGGTGATGGCGTTCGACACGGATTCAGAAGCGCTGGCCGCGGCGACCACGTCAGACGTAAAGGCCGCCGCCGACCTGTCCGAGGTTGCGGCCCACTGTGATGTGGTCATTCTGATGGTCGCCTCTGACGATCAAAGCCGCGCGGTTATCGACGCACTGCTGGACCATGGCATGGCCGAAGGCGCGGTTATCGTTGTGGCGGCGACAAACCATCCAAAAACCATGATCAACCTGGCCGCAGTTTGTGCCTATTCCGGCGTAGGTTTTGTTGATGCGCCGGTGTGTTACGGCCTGCAGGGGGCGACGCAAGGCACGCTGATCTCGCTCTGCGGTGGGTCGGCGCAGGACATGGCCAAGGTGCGCCCGGTGCTGGAGTGCTACAGCCGCAGTGTCGAACACCTTGGCCCCGTGGGTAGCGGGCAGTTGGGCAAAACCTGCAACAACATGATGCACTGGGCCGCCTGCGTGGCGAACTACGAGGTTCTGGCGCTGGCGAAATCCTGTGGCATCGACGCGCAGGACATGCGCGAGACGCTGTTGAAATGCCCGGCGCGCAATACGACGTTGGAACGGTGGGACACCTCGAAGTTCACCTGGCACCAGAAGGACATGGATGTCGCGCTGGACCTTGCCCAACAGGCCGGATTGGCGTTACCTCTGTTCGGTGCCGTGGACCAGTTGGTCAAGCGCCTTGGCCCCGATCAAGTGCGCCAGTTATTGCACGAGGATCAGGCAGAATACCTGGGCCTGCCGATTGCCGTCCGGTCTCTGAATGAGGTGACCGGAGAACCGTAAAACTGTTCCTTCATGTGAAACGCCGTACCGTTGACTGGAATGGTTGCCGCTCGTATCGTTTCAAACAACAGCCTATCAGGGGGAGTGTTCGGCATGGCTGATACCGAAGACGACGCAGGCGGCCTTGGCCATAACAGCGAAAAACGCGAAAAAGTCGTGTGGGAACGCTGGACCAAGAAGCGTACCTTCGTGCGCGCGCTGGAGGGCACCTACAGCCAGATGCGCGATGAGCTTTATGCCCAGCCCCGCATCTACAAAACCTCGGACATGAAATGGAAGGGCGGGCCGCATAACTTCGGCAAGAAGGTCATCAACCCGCAGGCCAACAAGATCGCCCAGTCGATCGAGGCGCATGTCGACGCCTTCGCGCCGCATGGTTATGGCCAGATCCACGGCCACATGAATTCGGCTGTGTTCTTTGTGCTGAAGGGCAAGGGGCATGACATCCACGATGGCCGCCGGATGGATTGGGAAGCGGGCGATGCGCTGATCGTCGAAAACGCCTGCGTGCACCAGCATCTGAACGATAGCGATGATGAGACTTTCGTACTGGTCCTCAAGGCCAAGCCGCTGTTCCTGTTCATGCATATGATCTTTCAGGAAATGGTCGAATTTCCACCCGAAGACCCGGTGCCGGGGCATGAAGATTACGCCCCTCCGGCCTCGTTTTAAGGATCGCGCCCATGGACCCGTCAACATTCGCAGATGCCATCGAACGCCAGCGCTCCAAACAGGGCGCGCCCGAGGTGTCGTTTTACCGCGACGCGCTGAAAGAATCGCAGAAATTCCGCGCCGAGTACGACAACCGGCTGAACGTGGTGAAGCACAGCCAGATGCCGCTGGAACGCTCGGCAGACGGGCTGATCAAGCACATCATCAATGAACGCATGGACACCAAGGAATGCTGCATCGACGCCTACATGCAGTTCCTCGACCCCGGCAAATCCACCGGCACCAGCCGCCATCTGAGTGAAGAGATCGCCTTCGTCATCGAAGGCACCGGACATGACCTGCACTATGACGTGCATTTCGCCTGCAAGGTCGAGTTTGAGTGGACCTGGGACACCACCCCCAAGACCTATGAATGGGGGCCGGGCGATTTCATCTATGTACCGCCCTATGTTGCGCATAAACGCGTTAACACCTCGGACATCGAAGCGCGTATCATCGTCTGCAACAGCCGGGTGATGAAGGCCATCGGGCTTGACTGGTTCGACCAACTGGAACCGGCGGAAGGATTTGAAGACGTGTGGGTGCCACCCGCCGACGAATAGAGTTGTAGCGGGGAACGCCGCACTTAGAGTGTGCGTCACCGCCTTGATCGCTGAGGGAGAAGACGCAATGAACAGATTTCTGACAACCACCATCCTGGCCTGCGCAATGGCGATGCCCGCCGCTGCGCAGCATTTCGACGGCAAGACGGTGACCTACATCATCGCGACAAATCCGGGCGGCAACTATGACGCCTATGGCCGCCTGATCGGGCGGCATCTGGAAGGCAAGCTTGGCGCCGACAAGGTGATCTTCAAGAACCTGCCGGGCGCGGGCCACATCATCGGGGCCAACACGCTGTTCGCCTCGGACCCCGACGGCTACACCATCGGGACGTTCAACACCGGCCTGATCTATGCGCAGATATTACAGACCGAAGGCGTGCAGTTTGACCTGAACGAATTTTCCTGGGTCGGCAAAGCCGCCGCCGATCTTCGCGCCGTCGCGCTTGGCAACGAAGCCGGTATGGAAAGCTTTGAGGATTTGCTGAACAGCGAAGCGACAGTGAATTTCGCCGCCTCGGGCGTCGGGTCGGCGTCGTTCAATGAAACCAACATGCTGGCCGACGCTTTCGATCTGAACATCAACATCATCCCCGGCTATCAGGGTAACGAGGGCGAGATGGCGATGCTGCGCGGCGAAGTTGTGGGGCAAGTCGGCTCCAAAGCCTCTCTGCAGCCCTTCGTGGATGCCGGCAGCGGCTTTTTCGCACTGGTCGTAGGCGAGGCTGAGGGCATCCCCAGCGCCATCGACTATGCCACCAGCGACAAGGCGAAAAGCATCGTTAACCTGATTAACGCAAACTCCAACCTGGGGCGGCTGACTGCGGCCCCCCCGGGCACGCCACCGGAAATCCTGGAAGAACTGCGCGATGCCTATATGGCCGTGATGGAAGACCCGGAGTTTTTGGCCGAAGCCGAAAAACTGGGCCTGCCAATCGAAGCCGCTCGCGGCGACGAAGTGGCAACGCTGGTCCAGGGCGCGTTGCAGCAAAGCCCGGAAACGGTCGCGATCATTTCGGCGGCGCTGAACGTTGAGATTCCGACCATCAAGGTGACCAGCGACATCCTGGCGCTGAACGACCGCAACAAGGAAGTCACCTTCATGTCCGGCGATGCCGAGGTGATGGGCGAGGTTTCCGGTTCGCGCACCAAAGTCACGATCAACGGCGAAGCGGCGGAACGTGACGCGCTGGCCGTGGGGATGAATTGCGAGATTGAATTCGATCCGGCCCATGAGGCCAATGAATTCAAGGTTCTGACCTGCACAGGCCACGCGGCAATGGCCGACGCGGGCGAAACCATGATGGTCTCGACCGCGATCACCGGGCTTGCGGACGGCAACAAGCAGGTCACTTTCGACGCGATGGGCACCGAAACCATGGGCGAGGTGTCGGGCAAGCGCACCGCCGTGATGGTCGACGGGGCCGAGGCCAAGCGCGACGATCTGGCCGTCGGCATGATGTGCGATTTCGCCTATGAGTCGGGCGATGAGATCGAGTTCAAATCCGTCACCTGTGTCAGCGCTGCCGACGTGATGATGGTCTCGACCGAGATCATGGGCCTTAACGACCGCAACAAGGAAGTCACCTTCATGGCCGACGGCGGAGAAATGATGGGCGAGGTGTCGGGCAGCCGCACCATGCTGATGATCGACGGGGCCGAGGCCGAGCGGGACGCGCTGGCTGTCGGCATGATGTGCGATTTCGAATATGAAGCGGGCGACGAGATCGAATTCAAGGCGGTGAACTGCAAGTCCAACTGACGATTTTGCCAAAGACATGACGGGCGGGGCGCAGGCCTCGCCCGTTTTTATTCGCCCCGGATTATCCCGGCGATTTCGGAAAACCCATAGGCCTCGGCCAGTTCCAGCGGGGTGCGCCCGCTGCGGTCGGTGATCGACCGGTCGGCACCGGCTTCGACCAGCGCGCGGACCGTTTCGATATGATCCGGTCCGCCATCGCCCAGAACCACAGCCTCGATCAGGGCGGTCCAGTTCAGGTTGTTGACGTGGTCCAGCGGCGCGCCTGCGGCGATCAGGCGTTTCACCACTTCGACATGGCCCAGATGCGCCGCCGCGATCAATGCGGTGCCGTCATAGGGGCTGGTCATCAGACCGGGATCATTTCCCAGTGCGATGGCCGCCGACATGGTGTCGGGATCGTTGGCAACGGCGGCAATCGTCACTGCGTCATAGGCCTGATGTTCCAGCGCGTTCAAGTCCGCCCCGGCCTCGGCCAGCGCGCGCAAGGCGCCGGTCGCCCCGGCAAAGGCCGCGACATGGACCGCGGTGCGCCCGGCGCTGTCGCGCGCCTCTAGCGCGGCACCTGCGGTCACCATCTGGCGAATGGCCGCGGCATCGTCGTTTTGCGCCGCCTGATGCAGGCCCGCATAGGCCGCGATTTCGCTTGTGCTGGGCGGCACCTGCGCAAGCGACGGCGCGGCGAGGCTGATCAACAGAAGGGTCAGGGCAAGGCGCATGGGTAGAACGCTGTCATGCAGCCGACCGCGCGCGCAAGCCCGTTAAACCGATCGTGATCGCCGTCGCCAACCCGGGCGGCCCTGTGTTAACCCGCGCGCCGCTCGCCCTGATTATCTGCCAATCTGGCATCAACGCGCGCCACAATCGCGTCCACCGCGTCGTTCTGCATGCCGCGCGCGGCCGCCACGGCTTGCACCAGCCTGTCGACCCGTTCGATACGTGCCACACCGGCGTCAATGGCGCGCGCAACCGATGATGGTTTCAGCAGGCTTTCAGCGGCGCGGGCGTATTTGCCGAAGGGCACCTGATCGTCGGGCGATGCGCCCAGATCACGCACCAGCGCCTCGACCCAGCCATAGATGCGTGCGGATTGGTCCAGGTCGTCATGCACCGCGTCGCGGATCGGGCGTGCGGCGCCATCGGTCACACACCGATAATTGCCGGTCATCACCATGCTCCATTTCGCCAAAGGCACGAAGATCGACGCGTTGAGCCGCAGTTTCACCGGCACGTCTTTCCCGTCCAGGGTTACGGCGTCAATCTCGGCCTCCAACTGGCGCAGCAGCGCGGTATGGGCGGGATCGGCAAAGGGGGCAGCCTTGAAGTTGGTCGGCAGGCCGACATGTACGAGGTTCGGTTTTTCGTCCGGCGGGCGAAACGCCTGAGGGTCGGGGCTGCACAGCGACATCAGGCCGGGATCGAACCCGTCCCAGACCGAAATATCGGTGTAACAGCCGTGCAGCGCCGCAGGCGGCAGCCCGTCGATCCGCGCCAGATAGGGCGGCGGGGGCATGTTCATCACCGACAGGACCGGCTTGCCCGCGCGTGCGATCCGCGACATCAGCGCCTTCACCTCCGGGGCGCTGTACTGCGGTTCAGCCATGGCAAGGCAGACCAGATCGTACTCCGCCGGTGTGACGTCGCCCGGCACCATGGCGCGCAGTTTGCCCGGCTGCCCGATCGAGCGGATCAGACGCGGCGAATCCTCGCCCCGCAGCGTCAGGCGCAGCACCGTGCCTTCGGCAGTGATCAGCGCCGCACCGGGACGCTGACAGACCAGCGTAGCGTCATGGCCCGCCATCAGGAATTTCGTCGACAGCAGCGATCCGTAGGACGCCCCCAGTATCAGGATATTCATTGCAGACTCCGTGCTTTTCCAAATCCGATCCAATTACGATTTGGTATGGTCCTGTTGCACGAATCAGGTAGCGGATTCCGACGAAACCTCAGTATACACTGGCATCCTGACAAATTTGCATCAATTTTGGATTAATATTGGTGCAGGTAGTGATCAATTTTGGTCTATCTATACTGCGTAATGACGTCGACCAGCGCCGGTTTGCCGGATTTCACGACCTTCAGCGCACGCCGGATCGCCGGGGCCACGGCTGTGGGCGAGTCAATCGGCCCTTCGGCCCATAGGCCCATGCCCTGCGCAATGGTGGCAAAATCCGGTTCCGGGCCAGAGATGTCCATGCCGATATGCGCGCGCCCTTCGTCAGTGCCACGCGCGCGGGCCATGCGGATCTGATGGTGCCAGTCGTTGTAATACGCGCGGTTGTTGAACATCACGATCAGTAGCGGGATTTCGTGCTTGGCGGCTGTCCACAGCGCGCCTGCGTCGAACATCAGGTCGCCATCGGGCTGCAGCGCGACGACCACCTTGTCGGTCCCTTTATGCGCCAGCGCCACCCCCAGCGAGATACCGATCTGGGTCGAGGTGCCAAGCCCCTTGCCGGGATGCCGGTGGGGGGCATCGAAATCCCACAGCTTGCGGGTCCATTGGCGCAATGTGCCCGAGCCGAGCACCCAGTCTTCGTCGCGGATGACATCCCACACTTCCTGCGCAAGCCGCGCGGTGGTCAGGGGGCTGGCATCCCGGTCCGTTTGGGCCTGTTCAGCCCATCGCGCGAAATTTTCTGCGTGGCGTGATGCAATGGTCGATTTGCGCGCCGCGACTCGGTCTACCAGCGCCGGATCGTCGGCCAGCCGCGCCCGCGCAACCTCGATCATCTGCGGCATGGCCAGGCGCGGATCGCCAAGTGCGCTTAACCTTTTGGGCAGATACCGGCCATAATCCAGCGACCAGCTTGAAATCCCGGTTTCGTGGAAGCCCACCTCCATCCATTCGCAGTCTTCGGCCAGAAACGACTCAACCCGGCGGGTGGTGCTGTCCAGCTTCGCAGTCGCCTTTTCCCAATCCACAACATCCAGCGCTAGGATCGCATCCGCCTTGGCCAGCGCGTCCGTGTCCATCGACAGGTTCTGCGGGTGCCGGTTGGGAAAGCACAGGGCCGAGTTCACGTCCCAGACCGCAACGCCCAACAGCTCGGCCAGTTCCACCAGCTTTGTAAAATTGCCCGGCTGCCGCCCGGTGAATTCGGCCATGATATAGGGGCGTTCCGCCGTCAACAGCCGGTCGACGATCTGTGCCAGAACGCCCGGGTCGGCGGCCATCGGGGCAGGGGCCTTGGCAGTATCAGGCCCCGGTATCGCCACCTCATCCGTCAGCGGAGTTTCCTGAAGCAGCGCGTCATAGCACAGGTAAACCGGCCCAGCCGGTTCGCTGACCATTGCTGACCAGGCGCGCTGGAAACTGTCGGTCACCCCGTGGATCGTGTGCGGCTGATAGTCGAACTTGGTGAAGTTGCGCACCGCATCGCCCTGGCTTTGCGCGGTGTGATGCCAGTCCGACCGGGGCCGCCGTTTGCTTTCGTCCATCGGCCCGGTCGCGCCGATCACCAGAACCGGGGCGCGATCCGTATGGGCATAATAGATCGCCATCTGCCCGTGCAGCAGCCCGACCAGATCATGCAGGATACAGGCCATAGGCTTGCCCGTCGCCTTGGCATAGCCATGGGCGATCTGCACGGCCGTATTCTCGTGCTGGCAGACCAGCATCTCGGGTGCGTTGTCGCCATAGTTGACGATGCTGTCGTGCAGCCCGCGAAAACTCGCGCCCGGATTGATGGCGACATAGGGAACGTCATAGGCTTGCAGCAGGTCGACGATGACGTCGGATTGGTACTTCTGATACTCGGGCGGGACGGGCATGTGGGTACTCCGGCGGGGTTAGGGGGCGGCCTGCCCGAATGTGGTGATCAGCCCGACCAGCATGGCCAGTACGCCTGCGATGAACGGGATCACCGCGACCGAGGCGATGCGCAGCCGGAAAAACGACGCGCCGACCAGTGGCAGTTCGAATATCAGGATACGGTGCGCTGCGAAAATACTCCAGGACGTAAGGAAGGTGATTAACGCCGGGGTCGAGGCACCGGCCTTGGCAAACACCGCCGCGATCGCGAAAGAAATCACCGGCCCCGAGGGCACCATCAGTCCCGCAGCCGCCGCAACAGGCAAGGCCAGCAATCCGGCGTCGGGGCCAAGCAGACCCGCGATCAGCTGTTTCGGGATCAGCGTCGCGACGAACCCGGCCCCGACAAGGGCGCACAGCATGCGCGGCACCAGCTTGGCGAATTGTTCAGCGAAGCGCTTGACCACCGGGGCGGCGTCTTGCTGTCGGACCACCGCCACGATCACAAGGATGACCAACAGGCCAAGCAGGGCTGCCAGGCCAATGCTCATTGGCCTGGGTCCTTCACCGTCAGTTGCATCGGCAATCGCCGCGCGATCAGACCGGCGATGATTGGCAGTGACATGCTGATCGCGAACCGCATGATGGCGAATTCGGGGCCCATGAAGGGCACGTCCCAGACCAGGATGCGCTGCAACCCAAGCGTTCCCCATGCGGTGATATAGGCCACCATCGCGCCCCTGTCGGCGCCGGACCCTGCCAGGACCGCCAGCAACGCATAGGCCGACGCCGGACCGCCCGGCGTGATGGTTCCCGCGACGCTTGCGATCAGCAATCCGCGCAGCCCGGATTCTGATCCGACCAGTGCCGAGATCCTGTCGCGCGGGATCAGAAACCAGATCAGCGCGGCGATCGAGACTGCGATCACGACCCGTGGCAGCACATTGGTCACCAGATCCAGATCGCCCCAAAGCGCCGCGACAAAGGCATCATGTCCGCGCAGAATGTAGCTCAGCGTGCCTGTTACAACGGCGAAGCCCAGAAATCCGAAGAAACTGCGCCCGAACCCGTCACGCAATACACTGCGGCGCCAATCCGGGTCGTGCAGGAAATCGAACCCAGCCACCCGCGCCGCGCCTTAATGCGTGTGGCCGTGCGGGGCGTGCCCGTGGTGCCCGTCATGCCCGTGCCCATGGTCCGCGTCGTCATCGTGGCTGTGCCCGTGGGCGGCGTCATGGTCGCGCGCTTTCTGGATCATCAGCTCGCGCGGCTGCGCGTGGCCGTCGCTCAGCGCTTCGACGGTGGCGCGGAACAGATCAGCCTCGGGCGGCAGCTGTCCGGCCAAGAACCCGGCAAGGCGCGCCAATGCGATGGCCTGACTGGCGATGGCGTCCACTGTCTCATCCTCTTCAGCGGCTGTGGCATCGCCCAATGCGCGGGCCAGCCCGTCGTTGAATATCGCCTCCATATAGGTGGCGCGCCCTTCGCCGCTGGCCAGATTTTTCGGCGCAGCCGCGGTTGCAGCCGCATCCAGACCAAGCATCTTCGACATGCCCTGAAACCGCTCCAGAACTTCCTGGCTGATCAGCAATTGCTCGTCGATTTCACCGCACATGGGCCAGTCCTTTCAGGGCCATAGCGCTGGCGAGAGTATCGCCGGAAAACTGTGAACCACAAGTGAACCACCGACCCAGAGGGCCAGCGCCGCAATCGCAACACCCGTGGCGGTCTGCATCCAGCCCGCACCGCGCCCGATCACCCCAAGGGGGTAAGAAGCGACCGCACTCAGCACCGCCATCCCGGCGAGTGAGCCAAGGCCGAACAGCGCAAAATAACCCAGCGCCTGCGTCACTGTATCTGCTGCCGCGACGGCCAGCACCAGCAACCCGGCAGAGCCTGCCGCGCCGTGCAACAGCCCGACCCCGAAAACCATCGCGCGCGCCCGGTGGCGGTGGCTGTGTTCATGCGCGCCGTGGGGCGCGGCCTCGCCCGCGTGGCTGTGCAGGTGGATGTGCTTTTTGTTGCCGTGTGTGTGCACGTGGACATGAATGCGGTCCCGCCGCATCTTCCACAGCACGCGCAGACCAAGGGCGATGATCATCACCCCGACCGCGCCTTCCATCGTCGCCTCGACCCGGCCCGAAATCGTCAACCCGGCCAGCACCACGACCGAGCAGATCACGAACAGCGCCGTGGTATGCCCCAGCCCCCAAAGCGCGCCGCGTGCGATCAGCCGCGCGCGCCCGTCGCCTTCGTTGGCGAAGGTCGCGACGGCGGCCAGATGGTCCGCCTCAAGCGCGTGGGCCATGCCGATGACAAAGCCCAGGGCCAGGAACGCGGTCGGTTCCCCAAGAAAATCAAGCCAGTTCATGCGCGCAGTCCTGTCAGCATGGCGGGGATATAATCGTCGTCGCTGGCAACCACCAGCACGCGGGTGAATGGGCGCATTGCGTTTACGACCCGGTCGATTTCAGCCGGTATTTGCCCGCGTGCCAGTGCCAATCCCGCGCAGGTGATGCCGCGGGAGGAGCATTCGCGCGCGATGACACCGGCCGCGCCTTCGCTGTCACCAGAGGCCGCCAACAAAACCACCACATCCGCGCCGTCAACCTCGTCCAGCAGATCGGCGCGGGTGCCGTCTGGATGGCTAAGCGGCAGGTCCGTGGCAGCTGTGTGGTGACCCACAGGGCCAGCCGAAACGGTCAGGAAATGCGCGTTGTTCCACGGGTCTTCGGTGATCGCATACATCGCCTCGGCAGCCCGCGCATCCAGCGCGAAAATGCGCGAGGTTCGGGTGAGTGAATTCGGGTACTCCACCCGAAACGCCGCCTCTGCCCGGCTGGCCGCGCGTGTACACCCGCCCAGCATCGTCGGATGATCCACCGGCCCGCGACCGGGGCGGGTGGCGTTGTCCGCCTCGAACATATCACTCGAATCGTGGGGCATCAGACCGAGGTCTGCTTGACGCCGGGCTGCACGCGCAGGTCGTCTTTCATGGCGTCTTTGAATGGCTGATCGGGCGGCAGCACGCGGGCGGCGGAGCGCACCTGTTGATGATCCACCAACCGCCCCGGTGGTTCCAACCCCTTGTCGCGCAGCGCGATGCAGGCTTTGCGCAGCCGATGCCGCGCCATGATGATCCCGTTGTCGGTGGAGACGAGGTTCTCCTTCGTCCGGTCCACAATCGGCCCCATGCTTTCCTGCAAACTGGCGTCCTGCATCGCGATGCCCCAGACGCCGGAATATGTCTCGCCGCGTTTCTGTGCCTCCCGGTCGATCAGATAATCGTTGTCCTTGTTCTGACGTGGCCGGAAACTGCCCGGCGCTTCGTACTGGTTATGGACCCCGTAACCGTCCTCCATCGCCTGACGCTCGTCCCTCGTAAGGGCACGCGTGGGGTGATAGTCAAAACTCCACGCCCAGCAGTTTTCGTCGTCAATCGGCACCCAGAAATGCCCGTGCATCGGATGATCCCCGCGCGGCGGCACCATGGTGAAACTGGGCATCACCCAGGGCGTGATCCGCCAGTAGTAATGGTCGTCCTCGGCCATCCGGCGCGCCCCGATGGACAGGCCGCCGTCGCTTTCGACCACCTCGAACACCGGCTTCTTGTCGTTCTGATTGTACTTGTTGCCCTTAGAGCCGCGAAACAGCGGATCGGAATTCAGACTGCCGGAGTGGAGGAAGCTGACGTGGCTGCTGTCGATCCCGCCTTCCATCGCCTGAAGCCAATTGCTTTCCTGCCAGCGCTTAGAGGTATAGGTCTGTTCCGCCGGGACCGTGGCAAATTCCCATTTCGGTTCCGGGGGCCGGTTCTCGGCATCCCCCATATGCGTCCACAGGATATCGCCGACTTTGATCAGCGGGTATCCCTTCAGCTTGATCTTGGCGCAGAAGCCGGATTCTTCGGGTTCCGAGGGCACCTCAATACACTGGCCGGTATAGTCATATTTCCAGCCGTGATAGGGGCAGCGCAGCCCGCCTTCTTCGTTACGGCCGAACCATAGGCTGACACCCCGATGGGCGCAGAATTCATCCATCAGCCCATAGCGGCCCTTGCTGTCGCGAAACGCGATCAGCCGTTCGCCCAGCAGCTTCACCCGCACCGGCGGGCAGTCATCCTCGGGCAGTTCGCGCGCAAGCAGCGCGGGCTGCCAGTACTGGCGAAACATCTCGCCCATGGCGGTGTCGGGGTCGGTCTGGGTCAGTAACTCGTTGATGTCCTTGCGAAGCATGGCAAACGCTCCTGTTAGGGTTTCGGCGGCAGGTCCGGCTTTTCCAACTCATACGCCTCGGCCATTTGCGAGGTCAGGCCGTTTTCGGCCAAAGCATCGGCGAACATGGTCCGCACGGCCGCGCTTTCATCGGCATAGTCAATCTGGTCGCCGCCGATGCGCTGCGAAATCCACGCCTTCGGCACGCCCTGCGCGTTGCGGATCGCCACGCCTTCGTATTTGAACGCCAGATAGCGTGCCGGAGTCGTGCCGGTGTTGAAATGCTGGTGGAACCACATGTTCGGCGGCACGATCATGGTGCCGGGCTTCCAGTCGTAACGCTGTGGCTCCTCGCCCTCAGGCCACATCAGGGAATACCCGGTGCCCGACAGCAGGATCACATGGGCACCCGGCCCGTGGCGATGGCATTTCTTGTAGGTGCCAACAGGGAACTGGCTGATGTGGCTGTTCATCGAGCACTTCGCCAGCTGGAACCGGATATGCCCGCCACCCGCGCCGCGTTCCTTGGCATAGACCAGCGGCAGGTTCACCGCGTCGGCGACGAAGTTCGTCTCCATCATGAAGCCGTCGGTTTCCTTGGTCTCACCGAAATACTCCGGCTCGCCGGAAAAGCGGCCCTTGAAGTCATGCGCCGTGTCGAAGATGAAATCGGGTTCTTCGAAGACATTCATCAAGGGCGGCATGTTGGTCACGCCGATATAGCGCGCCGGTTCAGACCCCGAGCCGTTGAAATGCTGGTGATTGGCGTTCAGCGGGATGCCGAAGATCGCGCCCGGACCCCATTCAAAGCTGACCTTCTGGCCCGCGTCGTTCCAGACCACGGTCGACCCGCGCCCGGACAGTATCAGCACGGTTTCTTCGAACAATTGCCGGTGCGGGGCCAATTTGCCGCCCGACGGGATCTCCATGACATAGCAGTCGTTGGTGGTGCGGCTAGCGTCATGGTTCATGAACACCGCATTGCCACCACGCCGTGCCCAGGGTTTCAACGCGACCTCATGCAGCGAGGGGACATAGTTGCCGTTGATAAGCTCCAGCCCTTCGGCGGCCAGAAACCTTGTGTATGGCGTCTCTTTCTCGGTGCGGAATTTGTCCGCCATCTTGTCGGACACAACGGCATGTTTGGTCATTGCAATCTCTCCCGCCGCGTCGCGCGTTGTTGTCAGCTTTTGGAATTGCCTCAAGGCTACGGCAGGGGTAGGGTGCCGTCAATGGACCGGCGGTCCACATAGAGGAACACGAAATGCCCGACCCGACGGACCCGCCGCGCCACACGATCGACGACCATATGTTCGGCGATTTCTATGATCACGAACATGGGCCGGATGCCGATCACGACCACGACGATATCGATTCCGGCCCGTTGGAGGAAAACCCGATCTGGCTGCGCGACAACGTCTCGCTGACCAGTGTGGGGATCGACATCGGGTCGGCGGGGACACAGGTGATATTCTCGACCGTACATCTGCAGCGAAAAGCCGACAGCCATGCCTCACGCTATGTCATCGTGGACCGGGCGACGGCCTATCAAAGCCCGGTGTCGCTGACGCCCTACTACGGCGATCTGATCGACGCGGCGGCACTGGGCGCGATTATCGACGACGCCTATGCCGGGGCGGCGATCCGCCCGGCGGACATCGACACAGGCGTGGTGATCCTGACGGGTGAGGCGCTCAGGCGCGAAAATGCGCAGGCCATTGCCGATATCGTTTCAGCCAAGGGCGGTGATTTCGTCACTGCCACGGCGGGCAACCATATGGAGGCGCTGCTGGCGGCCTATGGCTCGGGCGCGGCGAAGGCCAGCCATGATGCAGGCAGTCGCATCCTGAACGTCGATATCGGTGGTGGAACGACGAAGCTGGCTTTGTGTGACGCGGGCGAAGTTGTCTGGACCGCCGCCCTGCACATCGGCGGGCGGCTGGTCGCGGTGCAGGATGGCAAGGTGATCCGGGCCGAGGATGCGGGCATCCACCTGGCCGCTGAGGCGGGGGTAAATGTGACCCTCGGCGACGCGCTTTCCGCCGACGACCTGGGGCGGGTTGCCATACATTTTGCCGACGCTTTGCAGACGGCAATCCGACAGCGTCCATTGCCCGATGCGGTGGCGGATCTGTTCCTGACCGACATCCCCGACGACATCGACCCGCTGGACGGCATCATGGTGTCCGGCGGTGTCGGCGAATACGTCGCGGGGCGAGAGGCGCGCGATTTCGGCGACCTGGGCCTGCCGCTTGGCCAGGCTTTGCGCGAACGGGCCGCGGCTGGGGAGCTGGACGCGCCGCTGATCCCGGCGGCGGCCTGTATCCGGGCCACGGCGCTGGGGGCCTCCGAGTACTCGGTCCAGCTGAGCGGGCAGACCAGCACGGTCACAGCCCCCGGCAAGCTTTTGCCGCGACGGTCGATGCAGGTGCTGAAACCGGCGCTGAATCTGGCGGATGAACCGGGCGCCGGGCGCATTTCAGCCGCGATCCGCGATCATTTCGCGGCTTTCGACCTGACGCCGGCCACCGACGAAGTCGCCCTGGCCTTCGATTTCGATCTGCCTCCGGATTACGCGGCAATCCGCGCGCTGGCGGACGGGATCGCCGACGCGATGGCCCCGCGTCTGCAAGGCGATCACCCGCTGTATGTGATGATCGACGGGGATATAGCGCAGACGCTCGGCGGCATCCTGCGCGACGAAATTGGCGTTCAGAATGAATTACTTATCCTCGACGGTTTATCCCTGCGCGACTTTGACTACGTCGATCTTGGGAAAATCAGGCTGCCGTCTTACACGGTGCCGGTCACCGTCAAATCGTTGCTGTTCTCGGACGATCCACGCGGCCCGCGCCGGGCCGAGCGGCGGCAGTTCGGGCCGCGTGACCATGACCATCACCACGATCACCATCATCACCCACATGCGCACCCACACGTCAAGCGGCGTTGACAGGGCGCGCGCATCCGCAACTAATGGAACCATGTTCTGCATCAAGGAACGCAATTGACCGACATGAGCAAACCAGCCCGGATGCCAAGGAAAGAGATCAACCGCAATCCGCGGCGCGACAGCTCTCGACTGTCGTCAGTGACGACAGCGATTCACCTGCTGAAGACCTTTACCGAAGACGACAAGGAGCTTGGGATAAGTGAGCTTGCCAAACGGCTGTGCGTGGCCAAAAGCACGGTTCACCGGCTTGCCGGGACGCTGTTGGAAGAGGGGCTGTTACAGCAGAACCCGGAAAATGGCCGTTACTGCCTGGGCGTCGGGCTGTTCTCACTCGGTTCTCTGGTGCGAGCGCGGCTGGATGTGACAAGCGAATCCAAGATTATCCTCAATGACTTACGCGAACAGACGCAAGAAAACGTGCGCCTGGCAGTACTGGAACGCCAAAGCGTGGTGTTCCTGCATGATTTTGAATCGCCACAAACGCTGCGTCTGCGATCGGGCACCGGACAGCTGCGCCCGGCATTCTGCACGGCCGAGGGGATCTGCCTGATCTCGGGCCTGCGAGAGCCCGAGCTGGCGGCTTTCCTGTCCTATCCGCGCGATGCACGCACCGACAGGACCGCGACCGACGAAGACACGCTGCGCGCCCGTATCCGGCGCACCAAACGCCAGGGTTATGCGGTGGAAGATGAGGATTGCGATGAAGGCACCCGCTGCATCGCCGCCCCAATCCACAATGGCGACGGGCGCATCATTGCGGCGGTCGGCATCGCCGGTCCGCGCGTGCGGATACGAAAGCGCGAATTCACCAAACTCGCCCCGCTGGCGATCGAGGCGGCGCAGCAGATCTCTGAACGGCTGGGATTCTTCCGCCGTCAGCCGGTCTATGTCTGAAGTGACCGTTGCAGATCGGCGGCACCTCTGCGCGGGTCGTGCAGCCGGTGAACCGACCGAGACACCCGAAACAAGCAGGAAACGCGCCAGATGAGCAAGGTTTCGATACCCCAGTTGCACGACATGAAACGCGCGGGCGACAAGATCTTCGCGGTCGTGGCCTGGGATACCCATATGGCCGCAATCGCCGATCGGGTCGGGGTCGAAATCGTGTCGGTCGGCGATACCGTGGGCAAAAACCTCTGGGGTCATGAGACGATCATGGAAATCTCCATGGATCAAATGATCACCGTTACGCGCGCGGCGCGGCGCGGGGTGACGAATGCACTGCTGAGCGCGGATTTTCCGTATGGCCCCTTGCAGGAAGGGGTCGAGGCCGCCGTCAGCGCCGCAGTCCGTTTCGTCAAAGAGGCGGGCGTCGATCTGATCAAACTCGACGGAGCCGCGGATTACCCCGAAGCGGTCGAGGCGCTGACCCGCGCGGGAATCCCGGTCTGGGCGCAGTTCGGCCTGACGCCGCAGACGGCGTTGGCGATGGGCATCCCATACGAAAATCAGGCGGCGATCGGGCCCGATGTCGTGGCCGAGATGGAAGACCGTATGCTGTCGGATGCGCAGATGCTGGAACGCGCCGGGGCGGTGCTGCTGGATTTCACCAACTCTGGCCCCGTGGTCGGCCCCAAGGTGGTCGAGGCTGTCAACATCCCGGTGATTGGCGGTTTCGGCGGCGGGCCGTGGCTGGATGGCCGGGTGCGGCTGGCGCAGGCGGCGGTCGGCTACAACGTGGCGGCGCTGGACCGGGAACCGACGGGTTATGCCAACATCGCGCGCACGATCCACGATGCGCTGGCTGAATGCGGCGATGACGTGCGCGCCGCGCGCCAGATCAAGGGCCAACCGGGGAGGTAACGGATGCCGTTCACCGACATCGACGGGATCACCACTCATTACCAGATGGTGGGCGATGGGCCGCCGCTGCTGATGTTCTCGCCCGGTGGGTTTGACGCGCGGATCAGCAAATGGAGCGATTTGGGCGTCTACAAGCGCATCAAACTGCTCGACCATCTGCCGAAGCACTTCCGCTGCATCCTGTTCGACCGGCGCGAAAACGGACAATCCGGTGGCCGGGTGGAGGCGATCTGTTGGGACGATTACGTCCGCCAGGGGGCGGGATTGCTGGATCATCTGGGGATCGAGCGCGCGCATCTGATGGGCGGCTGCATGGGGTGCTGCCCGGTCACGGCCTTCGCGACTGCAATGCCGGAACGTGTGTCCTCGATGGTGCTGTTCTGGCCGGTTGGCGGCCCGAACTATCGGATCAGCAGCCAGAAGCGCTTTGGTGAACATATCGAGTTTGTCGAGGCTGAGGGCCTGCAGGGCGTCGTCGATCTGGTGCGCAGCCACGACAAGAACTTCAGCGCCGATCCGCGTGGCGGGCCCTGGGGGCAGCCGATCCGAAATTCATCCGATTTTGCAAAGACCTACGCGGCGATGAACCCCTGCACCTATATTGAAACGGTGCGTCAGATGCTGGCCAATCTGATCGACCGCGACACTGCGCCGGGGGCCGAGCCTGAGGCGCTGATGGCGCTGGACATCCCATCGCTGATCGTGCCGGGCGCGGACGGATTCCATGCAACATCCGCCGCCCGCTATCTGCAGGAGTGTCTGAAAGGGGCCGACTATTGGGATGTGCTGCCGGATGAGTTGAGCGAAGAGGCGGCGAATGATCGGGTGGCTGGGTTTCTGCAGACGGTGGGCGGGGTGTAATTCGCCGCGTTGACGCGTCTGTTTTGTGACCGGAACGGTCGGGGTAAAACTGGCCCCGAGCAGACATCTCCGAAGCATCGAAAGCAGGGCGCGCGCCGGACCGGTGGGCTGGCGCTGCGCCGTTGAGTTTGCATGATTTATTGCTCAGGTTTGGTCATTACATCGCTTGGACGCGTCAAGTTCAGACCAGCGCCTGACCGGCGGGACCGGTCGTGGTCAGCATCGCTTGAACCGGTGGCGCGGCGCTGACCACCCCGCCCTGCGCCTTGCGGCGCGCACCGGGCGCGAGAACAAGCTGCCAACGCCCGATTCAGATCAAAAGACAATCCTGAGCAAAAACCGCCTATCCCACCAACTCCCGCACGCCCGTCGCAAATAGCCCCTCAATGCCGACACGTTCCGGAATGATCGCCTGCGCCAGGCATTGCTCCACCAGCACCTCCAGCATCTTCGCATTCGGCTCGATGCCATAGGGCAGGGGGTCGTCCTGAACTTCCATCACGGCGCGCAGAATTTCGTCCATTTCGGCCCCGCCCGTTACTTGACCGGCCTTCAGCGCGTTCAGATGCAGCCGTTTGGCAGCCACAAAGCCGTCCAACAGCTGCGCGGGCAGGTCGGGATGCGCCGCAAGCACATCGTCGCGGATCACCAGCGCGTGGTTCAGCGGATAAAACCCCCGGTCGCGGAGTGCTGCCAGACCCACCCCGAAAGCATCGTTGATCAGGGGCCGGGTGCCGGGGGCCTTGAGGATGCCGGTTGCCGCCACCGCCTCTCCGCTGGCCAACCGATCCTCCAGACTGGCGCTTTCGTCGAAATCCCCGACATTCGCGGGCGGTACCCAATCGGGCACGTGCTCAAGGCCGGTCCGCCTCCACTGGATCGCCGACAGATCGACGCCATAGTCCATCGCCAGGATCGCCCGCGCCCACAGGCTGGTTGTCACGGTATAGCCCCGGTTCACCCCGACGACACGGCCCTCAAGGTCCTTCGGCGTCGCAACCTCGGGCCGCGCCACGATGGCGCGATGATGGAACCCGCGCGTCAGGAAGATCGGCAGCGCCGTCATTTTTGCCCCCAACGCCTTGGCGCAGAGGTAGGTTGTCATCGCCATCTCAGAGACTTCGAATTCACCGCCGATGATCATCCGGCGGAACGCCTTGGGGATCGGCAGAACCTCTTCAAAGTCGAAGTCATAGTCGGGCAGGCTCACCCGCCCATCCTTCAGGGCGGCGGTGTGGCCGTGGGTCATGAAGACCGTTTTCAGGCGGGTTTTGGGCATCAGGGGTCCTTTAGCAGCAGTCGGGGTCGCCATCGTCGATCAGGGCAGGCAGCAGCCACGCCGGTGGCAGGTCGTCGGCAACTACGTCCCGCGCAGGCTTGAAGACCCGCAGCCGATAGCGTGTGATCGGGTCGGTCCAGAACCGCACCGTGGTGTCCAGCGCCGGGAATCCGGGCAGGCCCGAAGCCTCTTCCGAGACCAGTACGATATCCGCGGGGTCCAGCCCGAACCGTGCCCGCGTCCAGCCTTCGATCCGGCTGAGGAATTCGACGTTTTCCGGCTTGGCGCCGAACCGCTGAAACACGCTGCCCCCGCTCAGCCGAAATCGCGGCTGTTCCTGTATGTGGACCTTTGTTCTTGAATGCAGTCTGCTGCTTTGCTAGCCAATGGTCAACGATTACGGGGGATCCAACGGTGTCTCAGAAGGTCTTGGCTGCCGTTCGCACCGCGCCGGAAACCACCGAATTCCGCGAATTTCCCATGCCCGACATCCCAGACGACGGCGCGCTTTTGAAGGTCGAGGTTGCGGGCATCTGCGGCACCGACGTCAAGTTCTATGCCAAACCGCCGATCGACGATCCGGTGATCATGGGGCATGAGAATATCGGCGTCATCGCCAAGGCCGGCGCGACCTTCAAGAAGCGGCGCGGGCTGCGCGAAGGCGACCGCGTATTCGCCGAACACTATGTCGGCTGCATGAATTGCGAACACTGCCATCGTGGCGATTATCGCCTGTGCATGGCGACCGACTGGCGCAAGAATCCCGAAGGTATCCGATTTGGCTATACCCCCGCGACACGCGCGCCGCATCTTTGGGGCGGGTTTGCGCAATACATGTTCCTGCCGTGGAATTCGATCATTCACCGGGTGCCTGACGGGCTGAGCGCGGAATTGGCCGGAGTTGTCACGCCAATGGCCAACGGGATTCAATGGGCGCTGTTTGATTGCAACGTCGGCTATGACAGCCGGGTGCTGGTGCAGGGACCGGGGCAGCAGGGGCTAAGCCAGGTGGTCGCCTGCAAGCAGGC
>Ga0209273_10000400_pt1 | contig 58089 bp, 55 predicted proteins | sample tdAd471_FD_187126 | JGI IMG/M metagenome (GOLD analysis project Ga0209273, IMG submission 187126) | Marine sediment microbial communities from the Atlantic coast under amendment with organic carbon and nitrate - tdAd47.1 (SPAdes)... | ecosystem: Environmental > Aquatic > Marine > Coastal >...
GGCGCTGAACCGTTGAATCTCAGTCCGGAATCCTGGCCCGTGTCTGTAATTCGCTGCATCCCGGTGCCGTCGCTGTTGACGACGTAGACTTCCAGCATCCCGTCCGCATTGCTGCCAGCCGAAAATTCGGCGGCAGACGCAAACACGACGTACGCACCATCGTCAGAAATTCTGGGCGCTATTGAATCGCCACTGCTCATCGTGAGCTGCATGTGGCTCGTGCCATCGATATTCATCGCAAAGAGCTCACGACTGCCATCGGCATTCGTACCGAACGGATCACTTGTACCCACCCAGACGAGCTTGGTGCCGTCGTCGGAGATCTCCACTGACTCCGCTGAGGTCGCACCCGTGGTCAGCTGTGTCAGGTTGCTGCCGTCGGGCGCGATCGAGAAGATCTGGGTGTCGTTCGTGGGATTACCGCCAGTCAGGTCATCCGCCGACGTAAAGACGATCGTCAATCCGTCGCTCGAAACGCCGGGATTCGCGATAGACCCCGACGTCAGCGAGGTTATCTGGAGAACCGCGCTGCCATCGGTGGCTGCTGCGAACAGGTTTAGTGCGTTGGTCGGGTTATCGCCGGTGATGTCCTGGTCGGATACGAATACGACGACCGCACCGCTGCTGTCGATATCAAAGTCGTTTGTGTTGCGGAAACCGCCGCCGTTGCCCGATGTAATTTGTACCGGTGCCGTACCGCCGGCCACCATCGAGAATAGCTGATCATCGCCCGTCGGGTTGCTGCCAAGCGGATCGGAGCTTGCGATGAACACGGCGATCGTTCCCGTCCCGTTCATTTCGACATCGTCGAAACCGACGTTGCCCGGTGCCTCCGCATGGAGCAGTACCGCCAATCCGAGGGACCCGGCAGTGCCGCCACCAGTGCCACCAGTGCCACCAGTACCACCGGTCCCACCAGTTCCCCCGGTGCCGCCAGTATTTCCGGCCCCGGGATCGCCCCAAAAAGCGCTGTCAGAGTCGTTACAGCCAATCAGCATCGAACAGATTGATAGTGCGATCAACGTACGGAACCGGGTGCTCATCGGGTTTCCCCATCGGTGAATCAATTCCCCGATTTTCCATCAGCAGGCGGCCCGGTTCCGTGGCCGATGTCTCAGTTTTTTCATAATCCGGGATACGGTGTCAACTCGTTGATTTTCTTTATATTTGTAGGAGGAACAACTTGGTTGATGCTATCATCGACATGGCAACGAACAGACTGCCGAGAGCGCGCTATTTTCCTGATACTGTTGTCGAGGTGATTTGGTGATGCCCAGGTCCGGGCTGGTTGTTTCCGCGCTGCGGGCAAATGCCGCTCGTGGGGGACGACTTTCGGGAGTCTTGGATATTGGTCCACGGACCACTCTCGCCTTAATTATCCTCGTCGCCTGCCGAATCGGGGCCGCGGCGGAGGAGCAATCGAGGCAATGTACCGACAGCGGCCCGGATGCGCTCGTAAGCGCACCTACTGTGACCGTGTCTACGCTGAATGTCAGTCATGGCCGCAGAACAGCACTGAACCAGCTCTTCGTAAGCAAGAAACGCACTTACAGGAATCTCGACGGGATTGCTTCGTTGCTCGACGAAATCGGCGCGGATTTCATTGCACTGCAGGAGGCAGACGCGGCCTCAAAATGGAGCGGCACATTCGATCACGTCCAGTATCTTGTCGACAACACCGGGTACAACTGCTTCATCCACGGGCGTCATGCCCGCAGTTGGTTGTATTCCTATGGCACGGCGCTACTGTCGAAGAGCGGTCTCGTCGATTCGAGAGCGGTCGACTTCGAGCCATCTTTCCCAACGACAACCAAGGGATATGTCCAGGCGAAATTCGACTGGCACGTGGACGGCAACATCGTTCCCGTTACGCTTGTGTCGGTGCATCTGGATTATTCGCGAAAGAAAGTCCGCGATTCGCAGATCGAGGAAATGATCGCCACCCTCTCCGATTTGAATTCCGAGCTGATAATTATGGGAGACCTGAACAGTCGCTGGTCAGACAAACGATCGCACGTCCGGGACCTGGCGAATCGACTCGGGCTCGACGCATATGATTCGGATGCTGCCGATCTGGGAACTTACAAGTCGACCACAGGCAAACGCCTCGATTGGATTCTGGTCTCTCCGCGACTAGAATTTATCGAGTACAAGGTGCTGCCGGATATAGTCGCCGACCACCTGGCCGTATACGCCGAGATTCGGTACCGGGGAGAATAAGAAGAGATGCTGCCGGAGCGAGTGAAATTGTGGGTACTGTTGACCGTCGCCGTCGGTCTTTCAGCGTGTGCGACCTATCAAATCGCTCCGGACGACTGTCCTTCCGGTACCCAGAAGCTCGACGGATGTCCGCCGGTAGGTGCCGTCGCCGATGCCGAGATCGCGGAGCTGTACGCACAGCGCGCGTGGGTGAGTCCTTCAGAGCTCGACATCGATCCGGTCGAGCTCGGCAGCAATGCAAAGATACCGATCAATAGCGTCCGTGCGAAATTCATCGGCTCCACGGATGCCGGTGCACTGACTTCCCTGGCAGTGAAGATCTGGCTGATCGAGAACGCCGAGCACACCGTTGATGTCATGTACTACATCTTCAGGGACGACCTGGCTGGTCACGCGATACTCGGTGCGCTGTGCGATGCGGTACAGCGAGGTATCGATATTCGGATCATGGTCGACTCGCTCGGTTCATCGAACCTGAAGAAGAAACACCTGAAGGCTCTCGAAAGTTGTGCCATGGACGCTGGGTTTATTCGGAATACCGACGGCGAAATTACTATTACCAAGGCGCGGGTGCAGCCAGTGATCTTCAATGCCGCGTCCAGAATATTTGTCAATCACAATCGCCGTTCACACGACAAACTGTTGGTCATCGACGGCAATTTTTTCGACAAGTCTGCGGTCATTACGGGCGGCAGAAATGTATCTCTGGACTATTACGGGCTCCTCGAGGACGGCTCCCCGAATCCGCACACATATCGCGATGCAGAAATCTTTCTGCGCGGCGGAGAGGCTGGCGCAACTGAAGAGCACACGATCGGCAAGGTCTCAGAGATTTATTACTCGCTGTTATTCCTTTTCAAAAATAACAAGCGCCTGACGATGTCGCAGACGAGTGATCCACGGCAAGCTTATAGTGACGAACGGCAGATGTTTCGTGACAGCTTGTCAGCTCTAAAGAAGCTACCGCGATTCGAAAAGTACTTCAGGACGATGTCGTACTACGCGACAGAGGAATTCCATGAGGCGGACGTACGCCTCGTGCACGAACTCGCCAATCTCACCAATAAAAAAGTCGTTTCCAATGCCGTCGAGAACGCGGGTCTGAATCCGAATTCGATTATGACCAATCTTGCGAAAGCTCGTGCTATGGCGTACGAGACGGTGCAGATTGTATCGCCGTACATGTTCGCCGCGCTTTACAAAGACAAAGACGGCAACGTGGTGCATGACGGGGCCCGCAACTTACTCGACTGGTTGGAAAAACACCCGGAGAGCACTGTAGACGTAGTTACCAACTCCGTTTTGACAGGGGATAATTTCTTCACGCAAGCTGTCATCGACATGGACATGGTTCCCCGCCTTCTGATGTCCGAAGAGATGCAGAAACAGTGGCTCGCCAAACCTGAGCAAAGCGAACTGAATCCCGAACTCGTGGAGAGCGAGGCCTGGATTGCCATAGTCAACCACCCACGCCTGAAGATATACGAGACCGGCAAGCTCGACGACGAGCTTTTCGGCGGCGACTACCACCACTCCAAGTTGCACGCTAAATACACCGTCAGTGACGACACCGGCTTCGTCGGAACGACCAACTTCGATTATCGATCCATGCTGTATAACAACGAGATGGGCTTTCTCTTCCGCAGCCAGGGGCTCGCCGATGACATCAGGGAGAATACCGATTATCTCCTCAGCCTCTCGTACCGGTGGGGCTCCCCGGAGTGGCTGGAGATGCGCAGGCAGCTCATGGAGATGAAGGGCAGGAAGGCATCGACAACCCGGAAGCAAAGAGGGATCTACAAGACACTAAAGAATACCGGGCTGCAGTGGTGGTTCTGAGCGCCGGAAGGACAGGCGGCCCGGCCACGACGCATGGTAGTTTGACGCCACGATGAACAGATTAAGGCCCTTGCTCGAACGGGAGGGGCCGGTCATTCTCGATGGCGGCCTGGCAACGCAGCTCGAGTCCATGGGTTTCGATATCGGCGGCGACTTGTGGTCGGCGGCGCTGTTGGCCAGCGAACCACGGGCAATCATCGATGCCCATCGGGCATATCTCGACGCCGGCGCCGAGTGCATAGTCAGCGCCAGCTACCAGGCGAGCCGTGCCGGCTTCATGTCGCACGGGCACAGCGCGGAGGAAGCCGACCGCCTGATCGCCAGTTCCGTCGAACTTGCCCGAACCGCGCGTGACGAATGTATGTCAGACAATCCTGACATTCGGTATCAGCCTATCGTCGCGGCGAGCGTCGGTCCGTATGGCGCGGCAATGCATGACGGTTCCGAATACACCGGCGACTACGACGTTTCCGACCACGATCTGCGTCGCTTTCATTCATCGCGGTTGCGGCTACTCGACAGTTGCGGCGCGGACGTACTCGCCGTGGAGACGATTCCGAATTTCCGCGAGGCAGAAATCCTGTGTGATCTTCTCGAGGAAGTTTCGACGCCCGCCTGGGTGTCTTTTGCTTGTCGGGATGAGCGACATATCAGTGACGGCTCGCCGCTCCGGGAGTCAGCGAGCCTGTGCGCCAGTCATCCTCGCGTGCTGGCGGTCGGTATCAACTGCACACCGCCGCAGATCATCCTGCCGCTGATCGAGGAAGTTCAGTCCGCGGCACCGGACAAAGCGATCGTTGTCTATCCCAACTCGGGAGAGACGTATCACGTCGAGGACAACAGCTGGTCCGGCCAGGCCTGCGATCTCGATAGAGAATTCAATGTAGCTGTCTGGCATGCAGCCGGCGCGAAATTGATCGGTGGCTGCTGCCGGACGGGGCCGGACGATATCGCATGTATCAGAAGTCGGCTGGCAAGCTAACCGCTGTCGTTCACACCTTCTGCCGCGACTCAGTCTCCCGCCAACTCACGCAGGATAATGCTCCAGTGGTCCAGGGCGTCGTAGAAGGAATCGATGGGAGCGCGCTCGTTGAGTCCGTGTGCGTACATGTCGTCGGGGTTCATGAAACGACCGCTGACCGCCCAGGTAGGAATGCCCGCTCTGCGAAAGTGCATGCCGTCAGTTCCGCCGGATTCCATGTAGGGCAAGATCTGCACATCCGGGTATCGGCCGTGTACCGCCTTGGCAACGGCTGCGGTTACATCCTCCCGTAGCTCCGAGACCGGACTCTCGACAGGGTCGTCCAGTAAGTCAAACTCGGCGGCATCGTTGCCGACGACGTCTTGCAGCGCCTTCTCGATCTCAGTTACCGCGACACCGGGAAAAATTCGACAGTTCACGGTCGCCGTGGCCGACTGTGGCAGGGCGTTTTCGGCATGTCCGGCCGACAACATGGTGACGACACAGGTGGTGCGTGTGGATCCGACGTAGGAGGACTCCACTGCCAGCCTGTCCGCCGCTGACTGGTCCTCCGGATTGTCGGCGAAGCGATTCATTGCAGCGCCCAGCTCTCCGCCGAGGTTGGTACCAGTCACCCGGAAAAAGTCACGGGTCATCTGGCTCCAGCGCACCGGGAATTGATGGGCCTGGATTTTCGTGATCGCATCCGCAAGGTCGTAAATAGCGTTGTCCGGTCGCGGTCTCGAGCTGTGACCACCGGGATTGCGGATGGTCATTTCCCATGTTGCGAAAGTCTTCTCCGCCGCCTGGATTTTGTAGATGACCGCGTTGCCTTGCTTGTCGAGAGAACCGCCACCGGCGTCCGAATTGAGCGCAAATTCCGCTTCCGCCAGGTCGGGCCGTTCATTGGCGAGCATGCGGGTGGTGACCATGCCGCTTTCTTCGTCCCCCGAAAAGGCCAGTATCAGGTCCCGGTTTGGCACGAAACCCTCTTTCTTCAGGCGGATAAATGTCGACGTAAGCTGGGCTATTCCGAACTTATTGTCGATGGTACCGCGGGCATAGAAATAGTCTTGGTCCTGGGTGAGTTCGAAGGGCGGGCGCACCCAGTCTTCGGCGTTCGCCTCCACGACATCCATGTGACCGAGCAGGAGTATTGGTTTCTCTACAGAGCTCAAGCTGCCGCGGTAGCGGGCGATGAATGCCGCTGTGGGCGGCATCAGAACGACCTCGACATCTTCGGCCGGGAAGCCGGCCGCGATTAGTTCATCAGCAAGATACTGCGCTACCTTGGGCGTATTACCTTTGAGCTTCGAGGTATCAACCTCGACGATCGTTCGATAGATTTCCAGCGTCTTGCGTGCATGCTCGGATGATCTGTCCTGCGCGAAGCTCACGGGAGCAATGCAAACGGCGATCAAGGAGAGAATAAACGTGCGCATCAGGATCATGCCTCTTGAAGGGGACGCCAGTATCTTGTGTCGTACTCTGGAATGCAATTGCCGCCCATGTATGCGATAGAATCTGGCGGCGATTGAAATACGCCAACCTGGTCCGCTGCAACGTCATGAACAGAATTCTATTGGTACGGCACGACAAGATCGGAGATTTCGTACTGACGTGGCCCGCGTTCTATTTGACCAGGGCTGCGTTCCCGGACGCGATCATCGATGTATTAGTCGCACCTGAGATCGTACCGTTCGCCGAGCTTTGCCCCTATATCGATAACGTCATAGCTGATACCGACGACGATCAGGCGATCACCGACGCGATAGTCGCAGGCAACTACGACGCCGCGATCGCGTTGCACTCGCCATGGCGCATCTGCAAGATTTTCAGGGACGCGAAAGTCCCGTATACGCTGGGACCCAAGCACAGGTGGTACCAGTTCCTCTATGAAGACCGCGCCAGCGCGAAATACGAGAAAGGCGAGCCCTGCTGGCGGGGTAACTGCCTGATCGTCGAGCATTTCATCCGGCGCCAGGGGAAGGAGATACCGATCATGCCGGCACGGCTCTGGGACAATTCACCCGAGCGCGAACACTGGCAAGACTATTACGGGCGGCACGGTGACGAATTACTCGTGTTTGTTCATGCGGGGACGGGTGGCTCGTCGGGCAGCCTGAGTATCGGCGGATTCACCCGCCTGCTTTCCCGGGCACGGCAATCGAGCAAGGTCTCTTTCAAAGTTGTCCTGACATATTCCGGCGAAGAAAAGGCGGCAGCGACCGAACTTCACGAGCAACTCGCTGCGAACGGTGTGAATGCGGCGCTCGCGACGCCCCTGGACGACCTGGCCGAGTTCGCTCGCTCGCTGGTTGCTGCCGACATGTTCGTTGCAGGCTCGACCGGTCCGCTGCACCTTGCGGGTCTGCATGATATTCCGACGGTCGGATTTTATGCCGGACGGCGCTCCCGCCCGGATATTCGCTGGCAGACACTAACTCAGGCAAGCAAGCGCCTCTCATTCACTCCCCCAATTGGCAGACGCACGGGCCGCGACATGTCCCTTATCGATGTGGAGAAGGCCGGTAGCGAAATCGCGGGCTTTCTCGATGCTCATTACTTAAACTAGTACGCGATTCCCTGTCAGGACTTCAAGACGGGTCGACAATGAAAAAAGCGATATTCACTCTCGCCATCGGCGATGAAAACCCGATGTACCAGGCGGCGCTGAAGACATTTCAACGCTATGCCGACACTGTTGAGGCAGACCTGGTCGTTGCCAAAGAGCTCCACTACCCGATAACACTGGACAATCCCAGGCATACGGCAAGCCCGGCGTGGACCGAGAAGCTCTACATCGGGGAGCTGCTGAAAGACTACGACAGGGTCCTGTACCTCGACGCGGATATCCTGGTCGCGCCGCACGCCGAAAATATATTTGAAGTGTATCCGGACCTGGAAACGCTATACGTTTTCAACGAAGGACAGCACCTCGAGCGCCAGCATGTTATCGACAAGATAACGGCCATCCTGGGGCCTTTGGACAACTGGCCGCAATTCAATGGCCGCCCGGTGTATTACAACGTGGGTTGCATGCTGATCTCCAAACAATGCCGGTTGTTCGACATCGCCAACATGGATGACCTGCAAAAGATCTGTAACTTCATTCAGTACTATGAACAAACGTACTTCAATTACATCATTCACCGTGACGGATTGAAGCACGAAGGCATTTCGGAAAAATTCAATCGCATGGATGTACTGGGGAAGGAGGGCTACCTCGACGCCAGCTTCATTCACTATGCGGGCAGGGGCTATACGAACAGCTCGCTCAAGCGCGAAACGAGGTTCATGAGAGATTATTGCGCATTGTTCGACGGAATTTTTGACGCGCAGGAACTCCGCAACGCCAACGAGGCGGGATGGAAGCTGTTTATCGACAAAGCGACGAAGCGCTACAAGTTACCCCGCGCGTTGATCGAGTTCCTGGCCCGGAAGTTCGTCACTATCTGACGCGCATTGCTGAACGAGAGCGTCCGGATGCTCAATTACAAGGTGTTCGTTATCAACCTGGCTCGCTCGCCGGAGCGCCTCGCGGCGATTGCGTCACAGCTTGATGCGATAAGCGTCCCGTTCGAGCGCGTTGATGCTCTGGACGGCAAGACACTATCGGACGATTTTATCGAAGAGGTGTCACCCGCACAGGTCGTCAGCAAGAGCTATCACAGGGCGCTGGGCAAGGCGGAAGTGGCGTGCAGTCTGAGCCACAAGAGAGCATGGCAGCAGATCATTGACGATGACCTGGATTTTGCGATCGTGCTCGAGGACGACGTCGAGTTGCTCGAGAACTTCAAAGAAGTGCTCACGCTGCTGTCGGAGTTGCCGCATGGCGACTGGGACTTCATAAAACTGTATGCACTGCGGCGTGGCGGTGGCAAGAACATCGCCAAACGCTTCGACTTCAAGGGCCATACGTTCGTGACGTATCACCGCTACCCCCTGGGCTTTGTGGGCCAGGCGGTTAGTCGCCAGGGTGCAGAGTCGCTGACACGTAACCTGCCATACGTCACGGAGCCCGTCGATGGCCAGTTGAAGTCCTGGTGGGAAACCGGCGTTTTTCCGTTCGGACTGGTTCCCTACTGCGTTTCGACGGACCTCGACGGTGTTTCGGATATCAACCCGAGCGGCAAGCTCGAGAAAATGCAGCAGAATCGCTACGTGAAGATCGTTAACAAGATACGCAGGGCAACCATGCGCCTGTGGTGGACGCCGAAGCTGAACCGGAAGTTTCATGACTTCAGGCAGAGCCTGAAGTAGAGCGCCTGGTCGCCAATATCGTGTCATCACTCATCAGCCACAATCAACTCGTCAATGCCAGGCGGATCCTGTACATGACGCACCTGGCGATCGGTGATTTTATTTACCAGGGTGTCTGGCTGAATGCACTCAAGTCGAAGTACCCGCACCTGGCCATCGACATCTGGTTCGACGATTGCCGCAGAAAGCCGCACAGCTGGGCGGCCGGAAGGAACGAGACGCTCGGCGAATGGCTGCAAGCCGATGGTTCATTCGACACGATCTTTCCGATCGTCGCCAACCTGGCGGAACGCGAAGCGCAGATCCGCACTGCCGCTAGCAACGACTATGACCTGATTGTCTTCATAGGCAAGAATCGCAGCGAGCAGTTCGCAAAAGTCGCCCGACAAATATCATCCTCCGCTTTTGCCGTGGCAACGAAAAGCAAACCGCTCAACAATCCTCTTGCGAAGTGGTGGTATTTCAAAAAGCTCGACGGACAGTTGTCTTTTGACGAGTACGCGAATCGGTACCAGCGCATCACGGATATTTATGCCAACGTCTTCAGGAAGGTGTTTGGACTGACCGCAGAAGATGCCGGTGGACGAGAGTCGCTTGCCATAAAGTACGACTCCCGGTACACGGCTAAAGCGAAGCAGTTTGTTGCGTCATTTAGTGACAACGACAGACAACGATATTTCGTCTTTCTCAATCACCTGTCGACAGCTGCGAGAAAAGACTATCCCTGGAACCAGCTCAGGGAAGTCATGCTTGCGCTGAACGAGCGCTTCGACAGGCTCGCGTTCATCGTCAACAGTCCGCCTGACAAATTTGACGAGACGACCACCCTGGTCGAACAAGATGAGCAACTAGGTGCCCTTGCGGTCAAGGCATTTACGGCAACCGAAAGCTTCTTCGAGCTACCGGCCGTCATGGCCGAGTGCGATATTGCAATAAGTGTCGACACGGCCACATCGCACCTGGCAGCCTCGCTCGATATCCCGCAGGTTGCGATCATGGCCGACGATGTGAAGCTGTGGCAGCCGCCCGGCGATGGCCTGATACTCGAGGGCAATGGTAAAGCGAGTTCAATTACGCCGGTTCAGATTATCGAGGCATTCAGCCAGCTGTATACGAGGTAGCCTGGCGCGAAAGCGGGGTCCTGTGCTACGAGACCAGCTTCTCTGCGTCCGCCATCAGCGCCTCCATCGCGGCCTGTGCTTCATCCCGGACGCTCTCTAACTCGTTCGTCGGCAGCGTGCGCGGCACCTCGATGGGCTCACCGACGGCAAGTACGACACGTGCGAACGGCTTCGGAATCATGAAGCTGTCCCAGGTACCCATGATCCAGGCCCGGCTGGCCGCACAGACGATAGGGACAATTGGTGCATCGCCCATGCGGGCCACCAGCACGGTGCCGGTCTTTATTTGCCATTTTGGCCCGAGCGGACCATCTGACATCGTCACGATCGACACACCGCGCTTCATCAATGCGACCGCATCACGCAGCACCAGCGCACCGGTTTCCTGTGCGGACCCGCGAATAACCTCCGCCCCCCAGGACCTGGCAACGGCAGCGGCCACCTCGCCGTCAACGGATGCCGAGATGATGAATCCTGCCTTGAATCCACGTCGTATCCAGTCGCGGATCAGGTGCGAGCCCGCGATTTGGTGTCCATGCCAGTAAACCGGCACAAAAGCACGATCGGTGTCCGCCAGAATTCTGTCGGCGACATTGCTGCCGATGCCCTTCTCGAAGCGATAGGTCGACGTGAGCACGAACAGGATGAATCGCAGTAATGGCTTACCGATCGCATAGGCGGTTCGTCGGCCGAAGGACATGCGGCGACCCGACCGCTTGCTGCGGCGCATTTCGACGTCGGAAAAGTCAGGTTTCTCGTTCATGGCAGGAAATCTATTGCGTGAATCCCTTTAGTTCCGCAATACGCTCCGCGACAGATTGCTTCTTTCTCAGAACCCAGAATACATGCTTGCCGAACAGGGTTTGCGGTGCGAGATTCAGTTTCACGCGATCCCAGAGAATGGCTTTGCGCCGCTTTTCATCCACGTGGGCATTCTTTCCCCGGTAGGCGAAGTACGCGACCAGCGATCCAAGGATGGCGAACGGGTACATCAGTAAGCCAAGAACGATGGCGCTTGTACTCCTGGCCGTTGTACGGCGCTCGATGATTTCAAACCCGGTTATCGAGCAAACCGTTTGCAGGTGTTGCACGGTACTCAGGAACAAGTGGCCGAAATAGAGTCTGTCGGACTCCTTTTCCGTAAACCACAGGCTGTCAATCTCGGTGACAGGCATGCGTCGCATCGAGTCCGACTCGACAAGCGCCATCCACACCCTGCCGCGAGCATTGGATAAATTGGGCGTCGTAATAATAAGAGTGCCACCTTCTTTCAGTGCCCTGTTGAATTCCCGAAAGATCGCCACCTTGTCCGGCATGTGCTCAATGCCTTCCTGGCAGATCAGGTAGTCGGCATATCCATCATCGACCGGGACACCGTCATTCAGGTCCGCGTACTCGCCCTTGACGCCTTCCACCTTCGTGAATTCAGGGTACAGATCAAAGGCACGAACCTGCGCCCCTCGTTTCGCAAACATGTAGCTCGCGCGACCTTCACCCGAGGGTATGTCGATAGCTATCTTGCCGCGCAGGTCCGGCAGGGACTCAATGTACGGCAAGACGTACCGGTCGATGCTGCCTTTAGGTTTAATGGCTTGTTCCGTCACCATGGATTCCAAAACAGGTTTGTCGGAGCGCTATTGTATGGATTTTGCAGTCGTTGAACCTGCTTTTGCCGAGAATACTACGTCCTGGTTATCTTCGACCGCAGACAAGTTGGTGATCGCTTGCAGGCCACTCTCGGTCAGCAAATAAACCTCATCACGAGACTCCACGTAGGACCTGATCGAATCCCGCGCAGTGTTTTCGTACCGGGACTTGTTGTACTCGACGCATAAGTACGCTTCGAAGTCGGCGCACACTTCCCGGAGTTCCAATACGATATCCTCTTCCATGCCCTCGACGTCGATCCAGAAGACGAGCATGTCGGGCTTGCCGCTGGTATCGAGGAGGCCCTTTATGAAGTCGGAAGTCTTGACGACGTCGAGCACGACTTCTTCGCAATCGGCGCTGCCGTCATCGCGTCGCGAGCCGCCCGGGTTTATGGGGTTGAACAGAAACGTCTGTTGGCAATTCTCGGCACCCAGCGCCTTATTAAAGACGGTCGTTATATCTCCACAGTCGTTCAGTACTACGTTGGCAGACAATAACTCGTAGATATATGGCACGGCTTCGATCGCAAAAACTTTCGAAAACAATCCGGACTTCGCAGCGTAGACGGTTTGGGTGCCGATATTTGCGCCGATGTCGAAGAAGCAGGCCGTCTTGCCTTTGGCTCTCGCGGAAATGAAATCCAGGTAATGATTCAGTTCGTCGTACTGCCAGCTGCCTCGCTCTATCAGCGCCGCCCCGATCGTGAAATCGGTTGGCGCGTACAGGAACTTGAGTCCGTTCTGGTCCTCCGCAACATAGGCATAGACGTTTTCCTGTTGTCTTAGCCTGTGTCGCGCTTTGACGAAGGCGCTCCGCCGCATCACGACGTTGTCGATAAAGCGATCTCTTGCCTGTTTCAGGCTGCGCAACAGCTTCACTGATAGTCTCTCTGACTCGTCACCGACGACCGTTCTGCCAATAATACGAGAGTTCTACACGTTCCATTCTGCTAAATTGAGCTGCGAGCAGTGACCGGCGACTGCCGAACGAAAACAAGACACAGGAGCGAGTTCATTGACTGCAATGCATGATTCACTCATCAGTTTGCTACCGCGCGTCTATTTTGGCGTGATTCTGCTTGGCCAGGCCACCGTCAGCCTTGCCCAGGCACCCATCATTCAACCCGGTGCACCGGGCGACTCGGCGCGCGAATTGAGTGCCGAAGAGGCGATCGAGATTGCCGATTCGAGCTATTCGCCAGCCGACGTGCAGTTCATGCAGGACATGATTCCGCACCATCACCAGGCCATCGAGATGGCCGCACTGGTCGCCGATCGCACGAACCGGCCGGAGCTGATCGACGTGGCCGGTCGGATCAACGCCTCGCAAGGAGACGAGATCGAGTTCATGCAACAGTGGTTGCGCGAGCGCAGCGAGGACGTGCCGGAACCCACCGCGCACGATGCGATGCACACCAGCCACGTGATGGCCGGCATGGCTACACCCGAACAGATGGCCGATCTTGCTGCATCGGACGGGACGGACTTCGACCGGTTGTTTCTGACTTTGATGATCACACACCACGAGGGTGCGGTGACTATGGTCGAGAAACTGCTCGAGTTGCCGGGGTCAGCCTATGACCCGGTGCTGTTCGAGTTCACGTCAGACATCACCAACGACCAGAATGCTGAGATCGAGCGGATGAATGCGCTTCTGGTCTCGTTGTCGGACGACCCGCGCGCCGGTCTCTCGGCGGGGCTCGACGATGCCGGCCAGGCAATCCTGAACATGGAGCTCGTCTACTCGTTGCCAAGGCCAGCCGGGTTCTTCGACCCGAAGAATCCTGGCGAGCTGCCAGCAAAGCCCTTGCCTGACGAGGCCGAAGACGCCGCGGATGATGCGGCCGAAGACGACGGATTTGGCGAGGACGACGATGGGCGCTACCCGCTTCTGAGTTTTTCCAATACAGACATGGCTTTCGCCGGCGACGTGATGGCGGCTGGCAGCTACCACGGCTTCAACATCTACCGCCTGCAGGCAGACGGCTTTCCCGAGCTTCTGAGCTCAGTTGTGTGTCCGGGTGGACAGGGTGACGTGTCCATCGTCGGCGATTTGCTGATTATGTCGGTGGAACAGACACGTGGTCGACTTGACTGTGGGCTCGAGGGCGTCAGCGAGGATGTCAGCACCGAGCGATTCCGCGGGATTCGTATCTTCGACATTAGCGACCTGGCACGGCCGGTGCAGGTAGGCGCGGTACAAACCTGTCGTGGCTCGCACACGCATTCCGTCGTCGCAGGACCGGACGATAGCGGCAAGATTATCGTCTACAACTCCGGAACCTCGTCGGTGCGCGAGGAAGATGAGATGGCAGGTTGTATCAACGAACTGCCTGGCGATGATCGAACCGCGCTGTTCCGCATCGACGTGATCGAGATTCCGGTCGACGATCCGGGACAGGCACGGATCGTCGACAGCCCTGCGGTGTTCGCCGATCCCGAGACTGGCGTACTCGGGGGTTTGTGGCGAGGTGGCGACCACGGCGACGAAACGCAGGAGACCAGCCAGACCGACCAATGCCACGACATCACCGTGTTTCCTGAACGCGGCATTGCCGCCGGCGCATGTTCGGGCAACGGCATCCTGTTCGATATCTCCGACCCACGGAACCCGCAACGCATTGACGAGGTTGTCGACACGGGTTTTGCGTACTGGCATTCGGCGACGTTCAACAACGATGGCACCAAAGTTCTTTTCACCGATGAATGGGGCGGTGGCAGTCGGCCGCGCTGTCGTGCCTACGATCCGCTGACCTGGGGCGCGGACGCAATTTACGACATCGTCGACGGCCAGCTGGAGTTCCGCGGCCATTTCAAAATGCCGGCTCCGCAGGTCGAGCAGGAAAATTGCGTGGCGCACAATGGTTCCATCGTGCCTGTGCCGGGCCGCGACATCTTCGTTCAGGCCTGGTACCAGGGCGGCATCTCGGTAATCGACTTCACAGACTCAGCCAACCCGGTCGAGATCGCGTACTTCGACCGTGGTCCTATCTATGCCGAGGACCTGATAACGGGTGGCTTCTGGTCCGCTTATTGGTATGACGGCCGCATTTACGGTACAGAAATCGTGCGCGGGCTGGACGTGCTGGCGCTGGTGCCCAGCGAGTACTTGTCAGAGAGCGAAATCGCTGCAGCGACCCTGGCCGAGCAGGGCGGCGTGTTCAACCCGCAGCAACAGTTTCCGGTTAGTTGGCCGGCCGACCCGATCGTGGCCCAGGCGTACCTCGATCAGCTCGAGCGTGGCAATGCGTTGTCGGAATCGGTCGTGGCCGAACTGGCTGAAGCGCTGGACGCCGCGGCATCGCTCCTCCAGGACGGCGGCAACAACGGGGACCTGGCCGCTAGCCTGGAATCGTTAGCGGCGGCGTTGGACGCAGGCGACGGTGATGCGATTACGATGAGACAGCGTGCCGGGCTGGCTGAGACCCTGGGCGGGATCGCGGACAGCTTGCGCTAGTACTGACGAATATGAAGCTACCCCGCCTTCGAACGGTCTTACTCACACCGCTTGTTCTGTTCGCGTTGTTGTACGTCACGCTGGCCGTCAAGCTCGCGCTTGATGACGATTCGATAGAGATACTCAAGGTAGCACCCACCGTCCACGATACGATCGCGATATTTGGTGCGAGCGGGACCGCCGGGGATGGCATATTGAAAGCTGCTCTGGCTGATCCTGACGTCAGGAAAATTCATGTCATTACGCGACGGGCGACACCGCGCATGGAAGCAGGCGTCGCCTCGGGCAAGGTGGAGATGACACTGCACATGGATTATCTCGATTACGCGGCAGTCCATGACCGGATTACTGAGGTGGACGCAGTCTTCTGGGCCATTGGCACGAGCACCGTGGGAGTTGACGAGCAAACCTACGGCAAGATCCATGTCGATTTTCCAATGCAGTTCGTCACCGAGTGGACCAGCGTCAGCGACAAGCCCCATATCTCATTCCACTATGTCAGTTCCAGTGACATTTCGGCGGACTCAAGCATGATGTGGGCACGCGAAAAGGTACGCGCTGAAAATTCGCTATTCGAGTTCGCCGAAGGGTCGAATCTTCGGGTGATTGCTTATCGGCCGGACTACATAGGACCGACAAAAGAAGAAGCACACATTGGCCAGAATCTCCTGTACTGGTTCTTCGCGCCGGTCAACTCCGCGGTAAGGGCAACCCAGATCGGGCAGGCGATGATAGAGGTGACAGCGCGCGGCAACGAATTCGAGAACGGGGACAAGATCGGGACCGGCAGTATCATTCGTTACAGCGACGCGTATGAGCGGCGCCGGTTTCACGACATATTGCCGTAGGGTGTGCGAATTCGTCATCGTCTCGCTGGTCGGCGATACGTACAAGCCGTATTGCCGCCTAATCTGAGCTTGATTACTGTGAGCCGGTTAGGAGAAACGCATGCCCATTGGAACGCCTTTTCATCCGCGGACTTCGGAGCTGTGCACCAGCCTCTTCTATAAGGACTGGGCGGGCTATCATACGGTCTGCTCGTACGACACCTGTCACGAACGCGAATACCACGCACTGCGAAGTGCGGCCGGACTGATCGACGTAAGCCCTCTTTATAAGTACGAGGTTTACGGCAAGGACGCCGCCGCATTCCTGTCGCGCGTTATGGTAAGGAACGTCAGGAATCTTGACATAGGTCGATGTACTTATCTGTGCTGGTGTGACGACCACGGCAAAGTGCTCGACGATGGCACGGTATCCCGGCTGGACGATACTTACTTTCGCGTTACTGCGGCCGAACCCACGCTTTCATGGCTCCTGCGTCTATCGCGCAGGTTCGATGTTACGATCGAGGACAGCACCGACAGTATCGGGACACTCTCGCTCCAGGGTCCGAATTCTCGCGAGATACTGAAAAACGCCTGTGACGCGGACTTGAGCAGCCTTCGTTATTTCGATTTAACGAAAGCAAAACTCGACGACGTCGATGTCGTCATTTCCCGAACCGGCTACACCGGCGATCTCGGGTACGAGGTTTGGGTCGAGCGTGAACAGGCCCTCAAAGTCTACGATGCCATTATGGCCGCCGGACGTGACTACAGAATCCAGCCCGTCGGTCTCGATGCGATGGATGTCACGCGCATCGAAGCGGGCTACATCATGAACGGTGTCGACTACTTCAGCGCAAACGCCTGCAGTATCGAATCGCGCAAGTCGACACCCTACGAGATCGGTCTCGGCTGGACTGTCGATCTCGATCGCGATCCGTTCATCGGTCAGGACGCCCTCAAGGCCGAAAAGGCCAACGGTTCGGAGTGGGCGACCGTCGGCCTCGTGTATGACTGGCCTGCTTTTGAGCGTTTGTTTGCCGAGTTTGGATTGCCGCCGCAATTGCCGGGCGGTGCCTGGCGTACTCCGGTCCCGGTTTACAACAAGAAAGGGCTGCAAGTCGGGCAGGGCACCAGTGGCGCCTGGTCTGCAATCCTGAAAGACAATCTGGCGCTGGCGACCGTCAAGTCTGCCTACGCAGAACCGGGCACAGTCCTGCAGATCGAGGTCACCGTCGAATTCGAACGTCGGCGAGTGCCCGCTGTCGTTACAAAAACCCCGTTCTTCGACCCCCCGAGAAAGAAGTCATGAGTGCGGTGATGAAGTTCAACAACAAGCCCGATCACGCGCGCTACGACGCGGTTGTCGTTGGCGGCGGACACAACGGACTCACGTGCGCGGCCTATCTCGCAAAGGCCGGCAAGAGCGTCCTGGTTCTAGAAAAACGCCCTGTCGTAGGCGGATCCGCAGTCAGCGAAGAGGTTTTCCCCGGGTTCACCTTTACGGTGTGCTCCTATGTCGTGAGCCTGTTCCGTCCACATATTATGCGGGACCTGGAACTGGCGCGGCACGGTCTCGAGATTACTCCGCTCGAGGCCTCGTTTTCACCGCTGCCCAATGGCGACTCGCTTTGTCGTTGGGGAGATGCGCACAGGACCCGCCGCGAGATAGCGCGCTTTTCCGCCAAGGACGCCGAGGTCTACCCGGAATTTTCGCTGGCGATGTCGCAGCTTGCGCGTTTCACGAAATCAATTATCGACAACCCGGCGCCGAACCCGGCCTCGCTGAAGCCCGGTGAACTTGTCCAGGCGCTGCGTGCCAGCCAGGGTCTCAGAGAGGCAAACCCTGACCAGCGCTTCACCTATATGAAGCTGCTAACAATGAGTGCCGCGGACTTCCTCGACCAGTGGTTCGAGAGCGACGTGCTAAAGGCGCCGATGAGTGTCAGCGGCATTATCGGCACCTTCCTGGGCGTGCGCTCCCCGGGAACTGCCTACGTCTTGCTACATCACTATATGGGTGAGATCGATGGCGCCATGCGAGCATGGGGTTTCGCCAAGGGTGGCACCGGCGGTATCAGCAATGCAATTGCGAGGTCCGCGCAGTCTTATGGAGCAGAGATCGTTACCGAGGCTTCGGTTGGTAACGTCATCATCAAGAACGGCAAGGCTGTTGGTGTCGCGCTGGAAAACGGTGATGAGATTCGGGCCGACACAGTCGTGTCCGGGCTGGACCCACATCGAACTTACTTCGGGCTCGTGGGAGAAGAGAATCTCGATAATGAGCTCACTACACAGCTGGGCCACTACAAGTATCGCGGCAGCTCGGGAAAAGTAAATCTGGCTGTCGACAGGCTACCCGACTTTTCCAGCCGCCCAGGCGATGGGCCACATCTTTATGGCGATGTCGCCATTGCGCCGAGCATTCAGTACCTCGAGAAGGCTTACGACCAGGCGAAGTACGGCGATTTTTCGGCGCGGCCCTATATCAACATGGTCATCCCCACGCTCCTCGACCCGATGATGGCCCCGCCGGGCAAGCACGTCATCAGCTGCTTTGTTCAATACGCACCTTACGACATCAAGGAAGGCGCGCCGAACTGGCCACAACGACGCGAAGCGTTTGGCGATGCCGTCGTTGACACGCTAGAGGAATACATTCCGGACATCAAAGAGACGATCCTTCATCGCCAGGTGCTAACGCCCTGGGATCTGGAGCAGGAGTACGGTCTGACCGAGGGCAACATCTTCCATGGCGAGCTGTCGCTCGAACAACTGCTCTATCTGCGGCCGGCTGCGGGTTGGGCGAAATACAAGACGCCTGTGCAGGACCTCTGGATGTGTGCATCGGGAACTCACCCCGGTGGCGGCATCATGGGTGCTTCGGGCGAGCTGGCGGCGAAAGCCATTCTTCGGCGGAAAGCAGCATGACTGAACAATTTGACGTAGTCGTAATTGGCGGTGGCCACAATGGCCTCACCACGGCATGCCTCGCGGCAATGAAGGGCGAGCGTGTCGCGCTCGTTGAGAAGCGCGACTCACTTGGCGGACTGGCAGAGTCAGTTGAGTTTGCGCCTGGTTTCAACAGCGCCGGCGTCTGGCACGGGACCGGGAATGTCTCGAAGTCAGTGATGTGTTCGCTGGGTCTCGAGAGACTCATCCAAAACGAGTCGTCAGTGGTATACGCACTGGGCAAACCCGGGCATGTTGCCGCCATTTCCGGCCCCACCGATCGCACCGCGTTCGGCATCGCGCAGCACAGTTCTGCAGACGGAAGAAACTACGCGCGCTATCGCGCTTTCATGGACCGAATCCGGCCGGTTCTGTCGCGTTTTCTCACGCGTCGTCCCCTCAACTTGCTGGACATAGAGCGGGAGGCAACTGCCGAGATTCTGACGCGAGCGCTTGGTTTGAGGTTCCTGGGCGCACATGACATGGTCGAGCTTCTTCGCGTCGCGCCCATGCCCGTTAGCGATTTCCTGAATGAGTATTTTGAATCGGACTTCATCAAGGGCGCCTTGTCCATGGAGGCCGTACTGGGCACTTTCGCTGCACCGCGCTCCCCTGGCACGACGATGAACCTGCTCATGCACGAGTCGATCGCTGGTCAGTCGATCAAGGGAGGTAATCTTGCGTTGACCGATGCTTTGATTGGGCGTGCGCGCGAGCTTGGTGTGCAGGTCAATTGCGGTAGTGCCGTAACGAAGATTCTCCTTGAGAACAAAGCGGTCAAAGGTGTCGAACTCGACAATGGTGCAGTTATCGAAGCTGCAGCAGTAAGCGCCAGTTGTAATCCGAAGGCCGTGCTTCTCGACTTGCTGCCCATCGAGGCGCTCACGCATATTACCGAGCAGCGCATCTCGAACTTCAGATCCTGCGGCACGACAGCGCATCTGCTTCTCGCAGTCGATGGTCCGGTAACGTTCCAGGACGAAACCGCGGATCACAAAGCCGGTCACCTGCGAATTGCACCGACTCTCGATCATGTCGAGAAGGCGTTTGATGCGATCAAGTACGATAAATTTTCAGACGAGCCGGTTCTGGATATCACAGTTCCGACGATCGATAACCCGACCCTGGCGCCGGATGGCAAGAGTGTCGTCAGCGTGCTAATCGGTTATGCGCCGTTCAATCTCGATGGCGGATGGACCGACGAGGCGAAGAGTGCTCTGACGAAGAAAGTTATTGGCACAATTTCGCGCTATGTGCCGGGATTTGAACAAAAGGTCATCGCATCGAAGCTGTCATCACCGGTCGACCTTGAAACCGACTACGGCTTGACCGGCGGCCACTTGCATCACGGCGAGCCCGGGCTTGACCAGGTTCTGGTTCGGCCGATTCCGGAGTGCTTCAATCACCAAACGCCGGTCTCAGGATTGACGCTTTGCGGCAGTGGGACTCACCCGGGGGGTACGGTTTCATGCATGGCAGGCGCGCTGGCGGCCCAGGAAATCATTCGTTCAAGAAAGGTCCGCGCCGACGCCGCCTAGGCAGCTGGCCCTTCACACGCGAAGGGAATCGCCCTCGGTGGCGGACGCTCAATGCCCTGTTGTTCAAGGACCCGGACCAGTTTCGGGAAGGGCTGCACATCAAAGTATGGATATACAAGATGTCGCGACAGTTCATAGAGCTGATCGGCATCGTGTAAAGGCATGAGCAATTCGCTCGCATTGTCGGATTGGCCGAGCAAGTGATAGATAAACCATAAGTCTGCGGCCAGCTCCGGCGGATATTCGTTTTCGAGTTGCTCGATGATCTGCGATGCTTTTGCTGCGTCACCCTCCGCGCAGGCCTGGCGAACCAATACATACTGCTGGTTGATCATCGGGAGCTGGCTGGTTAGCAGCGCCGGTACGAGTTGGCGCGCTTCATCAACGGCACCGTGCCATAACAATGCCCGGTGTGCCTGGTACTTCAGGAGAGTGCTGTTCGGGTACTGCACGAGTGCGCGACGAGCTTCGTCAACAGCACCAGGCACATCGTTGGCAAACACGAGGGTGGATACCGTGTCCTGCAGGGACCCCGCGTCTTCCGCTCCGACTTCGGCGAGTCGGCGCGCAATCTGCCGGGCGTCATCCCAGCGGCCCAGGTACATCAAGGCTGACATCTGGCCCCTTATCGCGTCGAAATCATTGGGCCGGGACGACAGGTACTCATTTGTCAGGCGCAATGCTTCTCCGATGCGCAAGTCGATCCAGGCCTCCAGGGAACGAAACTGGGCCTGGCGGACAGGGTCTTGCTCGGCGGCGATCGCCTTGCCAATAGCGAGATCGAATTTTGCCCGCCGCTCTGCGGGAGTGTCGTTCGTAAGCAGGGAGCCGATCGATGCGATCGACATTTGGGACTCCCAGAATTTCGCAAGCTCCCAGTGCGCTGATGCGAATCCGGAATCGGCCTCAACGGAGCGTTCCAATGCGCTCCTCACATTAAGGCCCAGCTGTGCATCTCCGGTCTCGGTCATGCGGGCCCAGTAGGCCAATGCTTCGAGGTAGGCCTCGTAGGCCGGTACCGATGATGTGCCGGCGGACACCATTCCTGCCAACGCTTCCGGGTCCATGGCAGTTTCAAGTGCGCGCGCAATTTCAACGGCGACCTCTTCCTGAATAGTGATGACGTCATCGGGGTCGCGGTCGTACGTCTGCGACCACAGGTGAAAGCCGTCGCTGGCACGAATCAGCTGGGCCGTCACACGCAGGCGATCGCGGCCGCGCCGCACCGAGCCTTCGAGCACATGAGCCACTCGTAATGCCTGGGCAATAGTTGGTATGTCCTCGGTAGATCCCTTGAACTTGAATGAGGAGGTGCGTGCCGCAACGAGGAGATCAGGCGTCCTGGCGAGTGCGTTTAAGAGTTCTTCAGTAAGGCCATCCGCAAACCATTCCTGTTCCTGGTCCGAGGACATATTGACGAATGGCAATACGGCAATTGAGCGCTTGTCCGGACCGTCGGGCGAAACGTGCTCGACATTTGCAGTCCTGGCTTGCTCGGCAGACTGAATTTGTTCGGTGCCGGATTGCCTCTCCCAGGCAAAATAAGCAAGCGCCAGGACCAACGCGACAATGATGACGCGATCGAGTTTACGGCCCGTAGTGCGGGTTATCGATTGTGAACGATCGACGTCTTTTTCGCGTTTCACGCCGTCCGGCGTAATTTCGAAGGCCCAGGCGATAAGTAAGGCGATTGGTAGTCCGAGCAACAAAACGACGACGAATGTTTTCAGAACCCAGTCAGGGGCACCAAAATTCTCAAATGCGAATTCGGCCACCTGGGCGATGAACCAGCCGATGACGGCATAGGCAATGCCTACCCGAACTACGTTGCGTCGTTTTAGCTCTGCGAAAAGTGACACTGTGTACCTTTGCACTCGGACGAGAGCGCAGAGTATACCGGGAAAACGATCTCGACCCTTCGGAGCTCCGGACTAAAGCTACCGCCTGATCGGCGGGAACCGGCCGTACGTCCAGCCTCGCCATAGCCACTCAAATGGCCCGAAGCTAAATCTGCTTATCCACCAGCGACTCGCCAGCATCTGTACGGGCAGCAATGCCACGACGATCAGCAGGCCTGCAGCAGGAAACACTCTCCCCCAAAGCCCCAGGCCCCATTGAAAGCTGATCAATGCGAGGACAAAACACGTAAACAGGTAGTTGGTGAGCGCCATGCGTCCTATCGGTGCAAATGCCCTCAGACGACCTCGCCATCTGTCGTTACCGACAATCAGTGTGATGGCAGCCGCATAGCCCAGCCCAAGGATCGGCATACCGAACGGCCATGCCAGGACCTCGCTGATCGGTGAGTAGTACGTCGAGGAATCGTCACCAAACCCGAAGTTTTCCATTGCGACCCAGGCGGTGGCACCGAAAAAGCCGATACCGAGCAGCCAGGGCAGAGCCTTCCTCGCCATAGCTATCTGTGTGTCGCGGTTCCATACGGCGCCACGCCGTCCGACATAAAGACCGAGCAGCATCAGGCCAAGGAGATCCAAATCCGCGGCGTAGTATTGCCATTGCGTCATCTCCTCCCAGATATGCAGAAGATTGAACGCGGAAATCTCCAACAAGCTGCCATCGCGCTGCACCAGGTCTGCCGATTCATGTATGGCATCCAGTACGACGGGAGCAGGAAGAACGTCAGGTTCGATCGGCGGCCATACAACCGGAATTATCGATCTGTAGGACGTGCCGACAACAATGCAACTGACGGCCACAATCAGGATGCTGCGTGGCGACATTCTAAAGAACAACAACAGGCCGAGCCCGAACAAAGCATAGTCGACCAGGATCCCGGCAGGCAGCGTGACCGCATTGGCGACGAGACCAATCAGTAGCAGCCCGGACAGCCGTCGCAGCCAGAATGGCGCCACGCTCTCACCATTGGCAATGCGTCGCTCCGACTGCACATAAAAGCCGACGCCAAACAGGAAAGAGAAGATAGTGATGAATTTGCCGTTCGTGAAGAGATTCACGAGCACTAGCGACACGAAATCGGCCGATCCTGCCTGCAACTCGCTAAATGAGTCAGCCCACCAGACGTCGGCAGTCAGGTTGACAGTGAACATGCCGAAGATCGCAATACCGCGAAGGATGTCGAGGAGTTCTACGCGTTTGTCGGTGGGGGAAAACATCGCACCTCGACCAGGCTTGCCGGGATGAACAAATCATACAGCACGGTCGTACCGCCGAGATGGTTTAGAATGAGCGACTCTCCTTTCCCCGGAAACTGTCATGTCACGCTGGACCGTGGTTCTTCTCAGTATTTTTCTGTTTTCCGTTACTGCAGCCGCCCCACCATCGGACATACGCGCTAATCCCGATCGCATGGAGCAACGCATCAAGGCACTCTCAGCCTATGGTGCAAATTCGGATGGAGGCGTCGATCGCGTCGCGTTTAGCGAGGCTGACCTGGCCGGGCGTGAGTACATCACGAGCTTGATGTCGGAGGCAGGCCTGGCCGTTCGAATGGATACGGCGGGCAATATCATCGGCCGGCGCGAGGGTAGTGATCCGGATCTGCCCGTGATCATGTTCGGCTCGCATATCGACTCCGTACCGGGTGGTGGCAACTACGACGGCGATGTCGGCGTCATCGGGGCGATAGAAGTAGCACAGCTATTACATGATAACGACATCCATACGCGGCACCCCCTCGAGGTCGTCAGTTTTACTGATGAGGAAGGTGGCTTGACAGGCAGTCGGGCAATGATCGGTGACATCGGCGATGCCACCCTGGGTGTCGTTAGCCACAGCGGCTTGACGATAGGCGAGGGTATTCGCGCTGTAGGCGGAGATCCGGATCGTCTCGAGCTGGCGGAGCGCAAGCCCGGAGAGCTCAAGGCGTTCATAGAGCTGCATATCGAGCAGGGCGCGGTCCTGCATGAAGAGGACATCGATATCGGTGTCGTCGAGGGCATCGTTGGAATCCGCTGGTGGGATGTCACGATCGAAGGTTTTGCGAATCATGCCGGCACGACGCCGATGAATCGCCGCTTCGATGCAATGGTAACGGCGGCAGAGTACATACTCGCTGTGAACAAGGTGGCGACCAGCATGACGGGAGGGCAGGTTGCGACGGTCGGCAAATTGCGCGCGGAACCGGGTGCACCCAATGTAATTCCGGGTGAAGTCGTGTTGAGCCTGGAGATTCGTGATCTGTCCGCAGAGAAGATGCAGCAGGTGTTCGATGAGATCGTGTGGGAAGGAGAGCGTATTGCTGATGCGCGCTCTACGCCGATTCGTTACGAGGAGATCGATGTCGCTGCCCCGCCGGCGCCAACCGACGACCAGATGCGTCGCATCATCTCGGCATCAGCAGACGACCTGGAACTGAGTTTCAAGCTGATGCCGAGCGGCGCCGGTCACGATGCGCAGGACATGGTTCACATTGCGCCGACCGGGATGATCTTCGTGCCGAGTGTCAACGGCATCAGCCACTCACCGAAGGAATTTACGTCCGCGGAGGATATGGCGAATGGTGCGAGTGTGTTGTTCCGGACCGTACTCGAAATCGACGGTGGTGCGCTGGAGTGACGGTTTACGAATAAAGCGGTGGATGCAGGTGGCTTGTCAGGAATTCGGCGCACACACAAATAGTCTTATGGCTACTGAACGTTGCTCGACCGGAACTCCTGCTACGGGGATGCCGATAAAACAAGACCCAATCGTCAGACCCAGGCCGACAACATGAACCCGCGGTATGAATCGGAAATCTGAAATGATGGGCTCTATATCCTTTACCACTATGTCGCTGGCAGGTTGAAACATGATCGAGTGAGATCGTCGCCACATTGACGCTCGGGTTTCGGTCGGAGTCTCTGGTTGAGCCGCCATTCTGCTTGCCGCCTGAATATGATGGCGCTTGGCAGTCACAAAATGTGGGCGACACACCACCACCTCTTCCTGGAAAACTATCCGTCCCCCGACAGTGGCTTCAGCAGGCCTTATGGGTTCCTTGAAGCGTCAGGACCGGGCCAGTCGTGGCCGACATCCAGGCACTCTTCCACGAGCCATTTGAATTCGGCAAAACTGTCGACGATTGCGTCGGGCTGGTGGGGATGCGCCGGCGTTCCCGGGAAGATCTGGTTTATCCACGAGTGTTTCCACCCGGCGCCGTTGAAAAAGACTGATGTAATACAGGCACGCTTTGCCGCTATGACGTCCGTCGTGCTGTCACCGACGTACCAGCAGTTTAGTCCGGGCATTTCATTGAGATCCGCGAGTGCCTTGAAAATGGGGTCAGGATTGGGTTTGCGCCGGCCCGTGTCACAACCGCATACGGTCACGTCAAACAGGTCCTTCCATGCGCCGTCTTCAACAAGCGCGAGTTCGAGCTCGAAGAATTCGCGGTCTCGGTTTGTCAGGACGCCAAGCTCGACGTTCAGCTCGCGCATCTCGAGTAATAGCTCGAGTTCGCAACCTTCGTATGGGTGTGCTTCGCCATAGTGATTCCGATAAGCGTTATTGAAGGCTTCATGCGCGATATGTTTGGCATCTTCATTTTTCCCGAAGAGCACTTCGAAAATGTCCGTGCGAGAAATCCTTCGCTGCGCTTTGATCTTCGGATGTAATTGTCTGTGCTCGCGCACATAGTCGACAAGGCGCGCGTCTTCGGGCGTCTTGCATTCGTCGTGCGGGACCAGCGAGTCCATCAACCCGAGGTCAGGAAACTGCGGTATCGCGTCTTCGACAGCGTGATACATTGCGTCAAGCGTGTCGACAAGCGTCGCGTGCCAATCAAACAATACAACCCGTGGAGCGACCAGCGCCCGGGCGGCCTCATCGAGCTCACGTAACATTGGACTATGATACGGGCAAGGCTATGCGCGTGAACAGCGTGCGGAGATATCGATTCACATGAGTGCTCTTGATACCGGAATCATCGTCGCCTATCTCGCAATGATGGTCGCGATCGGTCTATATGCCAATCGCAAGCAGGGCAGCGTCGAGGACTATTTCGTCGCTAGCGGCAGGATCGGGACCATTTCCATCGCTTGTCTCTGGCTGGCGGGCTGGGTCGGCGGGGCGGCCGTGGTTGCAGGCGCGTCGAATGCCTACAAGTTCGGCATCAGTGCGGGCTGGTACATCGGCAGCATGGCGATCGGCTGCCTACTGTTCGGTTTATTCTTTGCGGCTCGCGTCAATCGCGCCGGGCGGGAGAACAAGCACCTGACTTACCCCGAGATGATCGAGTCACGTTACGACAGCCGCACGCGTGTTGTTGCCACCGTCACGACCATCATCGCCTACCTTGGCTACGCGGCCGGGCAGATTGCAGCGTCCGCTCTCGTTCTGCAGACCTTGCTGGGCATGGAATACGAAACAGCACTACTGTTGTCCGCCGGGATCATTGTCATCTACACGGCGACAGGAGGTTTCCTCGCCATTACGTATACCGACTGGGTGCAGGTGAGCATCCTGTTCTTCGGTGTCGCTGTCATCGGCATTCCTGTCGCGGTGTCTCAGGGCGGTAACTGGTCCACCTTGACGACATCTTTGCCCGGCAGTTACTTTGATGTCGGTGCCTGGGGCTGGCCGACGATACTCGCGCTGGTAGTCTCAATCTCGCTCAGTTTCTTCACCGCGATGGACAACTACACGCGCTGCTTCGCGGCGAAAAGCGAACATACAGCAAAGCGCGGCACGCTGATTGCTGCAGCGCTACTGGTACCCCTGATGATAGGCACCGTGTGGATGGGCTTGACCGCGCGAGTACTGATACCTGAAATGGGTGATTCCGGTGACGCGCTCACGCGCTTCGTCATGGATTATTTCCCGATCGGGCTGAAGGGCTTGCTCCTTGTCGGCATACTCGCGGCACTGATGTCGACGGCAGACATTTGCATTTTGACCGCATCGGCGAATGCGACACGCGATATCTACCAGCGCTATGTTAATCCCACCGTCGAACCAAAGCGCTTGCTGAAACTGAGCATGATCGCGTCTGCCGTGATCGGTATCGGTGCCACGATCATGGCCTGGCTGATGCGGGACGTGGTCAATATCCTGCTCGTTGCCTTTACCATTAATTCCGCGGCGCTGTTCCTGCCGAGCGTTGCAATGGTGTATTTCAAACGAGTCAGCAAGGCTGCAGCGTTCTGGAGCATGAGCTGCGCACTGCTGGTTGTCGTCGGCTGGTACGGCGCGACACAATATTCGAATGCGGGGTTGTTTGAACTGGATCCGTTGTGGCCGGGCCTGGCCGTGTCATTCTTCGTATTCACTATCGTCAGCCGTTTTGATGGAAGGCCGGTTTGATCAGGCTCGTCGTCATCGAAGTACCGGAGAATGCCGATCGTGCGCTGGCAATCGAACACTCAATTCTGGGTGACGATATCGACATAGAGCACGTTGCCTATGACGGTACGCCGGCATCAATATTGGATGCCTGTCGCGATGCCGATGTCGTACTGACCGATTATGTGCCGTTTACTCGCACGGTTATGGAGCAACTGCCAGGCTTGCGACTGATATCCGTGGCGGCAACAGGGTTCGACAGCATCGATATCGAAGCAGCCCGCGAGTTACATATCGACGTGTGCGCAATAGACGAATATTGCACTGACGAGGTGGCGGATCATGCGTTGATGCTGATGCTGGCTCTCGGCAGGCGACTGGTCGACTATCACCACCAGGTACAGAGCGAGAAACGCTGGAAATTTGATTCGCTTTTCGGCTTGCCGAGGTTCGGCGACCTGACGCTGGGGATTATCGGCTTCGGCCGTATCGGGCGTGCTTTCGCGAAACGTGCCGAAGCGTTGGGCATGTCGATACTTGCATTTGACCCTTACGCTGACGACGCGGTGGCGTTCCTCGAAGACATCTATGCCCAGTCGGACGTCATTTCGCTGCATTGCGCGTTGAGCGCCGAAACCCGGCACCTGATCGACGCGCAGGCATTCCAGAGGATGCAGAAGGCGCCAATCCTCATCAACGTGGCTCGGGGTGGCCTGGTTTCTGAACCTGATCTTGCCCGAGCACTGGACGAGGGCCTCGTATCGGCGGCGGGTCTCGATGTTCTCGAGGCGGAGCCTCCCGACCTGCGGACGTCCGGCCTCGTAGGCAGATCGAATGTCATCCTGACGCCGCACATGGCCTTCTACTCCGATGCATCCATCCGTGAAAACAGAACCCTGTCTGTCCAGAACATCCGGCATTTTCTCGACGGTGAGCACGACGCCGTCAAAAAGTACGTTTGTCGTACAGCCCGGTAGAATGCAGGAACTGTGAACAGCAGGGTTACATTCGACGGCGCGCCCCCGCCGGGCACGATCAACCTGGGTATCGGGCAGCCCTCGGCAGATCTCCTGCCGGTTGAGCTGGTTCGAAAGGCGAGCGATGCATTCTTTGCCGATGCCGATCCCTACGATCTGAATTATGGCGTTCTGCAAGGCGACGACCGCTTCCGGGAGTCGCTCGCTGCATACCTGGGTCGCGAGTATGGGGCTGCCACCAGTCCGGACAATCTGATTGTCTCGGGCGGCAACTCGCAGGCGCTCGACCTGGTGTCACTGGTCCTCGCGAAGCCGGGTGATACCGTGTTTGTCGAGGAGCCCAGCTATTTTCTCGCTTTCCAGATATTCAGGGACCATGGGCTGAATATCGTCGGCATCCCACTCGACGACGAGGGCATCAGCATTCCGCACCTGGAACTGGCGCTGCAGGAACACGGCCCTGCCTTCCTCTACACGATTCCGAGCTACCAGAACCCGGGTGGGCAGTGCCTGCCTCTCGAACGGCGGGAAAGGCTCGTGGAACTCGCGCGAGAACACGGTTTCCTGATCGTCGCGGACGAGGTGTACCAGCTTCTTTACTACTACGACGCACCGCCGCCGGCATTCGGCACGATGACGGGCAGCGAGGTGGTGGTGTCGCTGGGCTCGTTCTCGAAGATCCTGGCGCCGGCCATGAGGCTCGGGTGGATCCAGACGTCCCCGACGCTTCGCAACAGAATTCTCGCGAACGGCTTCATCAGTAGCGGCGGTAGCATCAATCACATCTCGTCGCACCTGGCGCGGCATGCAATTGACCTCGGGCTGCTGGACGACCATGTAACGCAGCTGCGGCGTGCCTACCGTGCTCGTGTCGAGGCGATGGACGATGCGTTGAGCGGCGAATTCAGTTCGCTGGCGACGTGGCGGAAGCCACAAGGAGGCTATTTCTTCTGGCTCGAATTTGCAGCAGGCACGGACATCACTGCATTACGCGACAAGGCCCGGGAGCGCGAAACCGGCTTTCAGCCCGGCGGCGTATTCTCGAGCTGCGGCGGGCTTTCGAATTGCATGCGGCTCAGTTTCGCGCACTACCCGGCGGCCGACCTTGCCGAAGGTATTCACAGGATCCGGGCATTGCTCGGATAGCATCAGCCTTCACGCCATTCTCTGGCGGCAACTACTAAATCAGTCGTCCTTCATTGCGAGTACCAGCAGCACCACGCCGAGCTGAACGGAGAACATGGAAGCATCTCTGAGAGCATTCAGCCCCGCCTCTGTCTGCCACATCTGGAAGTAGGTGCCCGCAATTGCCGAGAAAAGACCGAACCAGACAATGATGCCAACGCCGCAGCCCGCCATCGCGCAGGACTTCGCAGCGTTGAAGTCATCGGCAGTGGCGCTGCGTGCAGTAAACAGGTCATACGCTCCTTTGGCGGCGAGCAGGCCGGCCCCCATCTCCAGCGCGATGATGATCCACAGCATAATCCACGTCAGCGCCGATGAAGTTATCGCAGGTCCGAAATGCGCCGGATAAGCGCCGTGGTCCGCCATGCTGGCGACGTAGGCGACGAAACCGTGCGCCGCCTGGAGATTGACGATGTTCTGTACCGCATAACCAATGCAGAAAATTGCGACAAACACCGCCAGCAAAACCTTGATGAGACGCATCATGTTATCCCCCCTGTTTTTCTGTTGATGCTGTCGTCAATCCTAGCAGGTACGACACGGCTCCTCACGACTTGTGGCTACGCTAGTGTTTTCCCTTATTTCGGCGCTGTGGCGCCCTCGGCAGAATGCCCCCATCGGGGTGTCTGCATGCGGCGAGGGCATTAAATTGCCTGGTTAGGCCCGCCGGGAGTATCAGGACAGCATGAATCACATGACACGTGCGCGGTTTCTGCGTGGTGACTGGCGGGAACCATCGGTTCCGCCGTCTCACCTGGCCGTCGCGCGGATCGCTTCCAACTGTCTGACTTACGGCGGCATTCACTGCCATAGTTGCGCTGAAACCTGCGAGCCGGAGGCCATCCGGTTCCACATGCGCGTCGGCGCTACCGCAAACCCGACGATCGATCTCGAACTCTGCACCGGTTGCGGCGACTGTCGCACCAATTGCCCGGTGCACGCTATCGAACTCTTCAAGCGAAATATCGACGGAGACCAAACATGAATGAATTGCATGTCAGCGGCGTGCTGGTCAGGTCGCGGCCGGAAACGATGAGCCGCACGCAGGCAGGTCTGGAAAAACTGGACGGCGTCGAGGTCATGACGACGACCCCGGAAGGGCACATCGTCACCGTGGTCGAATGCGACTCCAATAGCGCATTGGCGGATGCCTTCCAGGAGATACAGAACTCGGACGGGGTGCTCTCCGCGTCCCTGGTCTACCACTACAGCGACGATTCGAATGTACCGAATGAGGAGGTCACATCATGAAGCTCTCACGGCGCGAATTCGTACGGGCGAACGCGGCGGCCGCGACAGCAGTAGCTGCCGGCACCACACTGCCCGGTATCAAAGATGCCATCGCGGCGAAAGAGGAAACGATTCGCTGGGATAAGGCGCCATGCCGCTTCTGCGGTGTAGGTTGTAGCGTTCTCGTTGGCACGCGCGACGGCAGGATCGTCGCCACCCAGGGCGACCCCGACGCACCGGTCAACCGTGGCCTCAACTGCATCAAGGGATATTTCCTCTCGAAGATCCAGTACGGCAAGGACCGCCTGACTCAGCCATTGCTGCGGATGACCGATGGTGAATACGACAAGAACGGTGAATTCACGCCGATCAGCTGGGATGCAGCCTTCGACATCATGGCCGAGAAATGGAAAGGGGCGCTCAATGACAAGGGCCCGACCTCGGTCGGCATGTTCGGCTCCGGGCAGTGGACCGTGTGGGAAGGTTACGCCGCGTCGAAACTGTACAAGGCGGGATTCCGCAGCAACAACATTGAGCCGAATGCACGCCATTGCATGGCCTCGGCCGTCGCAGGCTTTATCCGCACTTTCGGTTCAGACGAGCCCATGGGCGTCTACGACGATCTCGAACATGCCGACGCTTTCGTGCTGTGGGGCTCCAACATGGCCGAGATGCACCCGATCCTCTGGAGCAGGCTCACCGACAGGCGGCTGACGCATGACGACTGCAAGGTCGCCGTGCTCTCCACGTTCAAGAACCGCAATTTCGATCTTGCGGATATTCCGATCGTTTTCGCGCCGCAGACCGATCTCGCGATCCTCAACTACATCGCGAATTACATTATCGAATCCGGGAACGTCAACGAGGAGTTCCTCAACCAGTACGTCAACATCCGCAAAGGCAATGCGGACATTGGTTACGGCCTGCGGCCCGAACACGGACTCGAGGTCAATGCGGCCAACAACGATAAGGCTGGCGGCTCCGAGCCGATGAGTTTCGAGGACTACGCGAAGTTTGTTGCGGACTACGACCTCGACTACACGTCCAAACTATCGGGTGTGCCCAAAGAAAACCTGCAGGCGCTGGCGGAGTTGTATGCCGATCCCGACCGGAAAGTCGTGTCCTACTGGACCATGGGATTCAACCAGCACACGCGTGGTACCTGGTGTAACAACCTCGTCTATAACCTGCATCTGCTGACGGGCAAGATCTCGCAGCCCGGCAACGGTCCGTTCTCACTGACCGGCCAGCCATCTGCCTGCGGCACCGCGCGCGAGGTTGGCACTTTTGCGCACCGGTTGCCTGCGGACCTCGTTGTCATGAACGAGGCGCATCGGACGTTCACCGAAGACGTGTGGAAGTTGCCCAAGGGCACCCTCTCGGGCAAGCCGGCTTACCATGCCGTATTGCAGAACCGCATGCTCAAGGACGGCAAGATCAACGCCTACTGGGTCATGTGTAACAACAATATGCAAGCGGCGGCGAACATGAACGAGGAAGTGTTTCCGGGCTATCGCAATCCCGATAACTTCATCGTCGTGTCCGATCCCTACCCGACCGTGACGGCCATGGCGGCAGACTTGATCCTGCCGACCGCAATGTGGGCGGAGAAGGAAGGCGCCTACGGCAACGCCGAGCGCCGCACGCAGTTCTGGCGGCAGCAGGTCGATGCTCCGGGCGAGGCGCGTTCCGATCTCTGGCAGCTCGTCGAGTTCTCGAAGCGCTTCAACGTGGAGGAGGTCTGGTCCGAAGAGCTCCTGGCACAGAAACCCGAGTACAAGGGCAAGACCCTGTTCGACGTGTTGTATGCCAATGGTGTCGTAGACAAGTATCCGCAGCAGACCGTCACCGATGGCGCCGGTAATGAGTACGGCAACCACGAGATGGATCACTTCGGTTTCTACCTGCAAAAAGGGCTCTACAATGAGTACCGCGTCTTCGGCCTGAAGGGTCCGAAGAAAGGCCACGATCTCGGCGAGTTCGACGACTATCACGCGGCGCGAGGGATGCGCTGGCCGGTCGTCGATGGCAAGGAGACCCTGTGGCGGTACCGCAAGGGCTACGACCCCTTCGTCGCCGATGGCAAGGAAGTCGATTTCTATGGCAAGCCGGACGGCAAGGCGATCATATTCGCGTTGCCTTACGAACCGGCCGCAGAGTCGCCGGACGAGGAATTCGATCTGTGGCTCGTCACCGGGCGAGTGCTCGAGCACTGGCATTCCGGTTCGATGACGCAACGTGTTCCAGAGCTGTACCGGGCGTTCCCCGATGCGATCGTCTACATGCATCCCGATGATGCGAAGGCGAGAGGATTGCGCCGCGGCGCAACCGCGAAGCTACTGACGCGACGCGGCGAGGTCACGATGAAGGTCGAAACCCGGGGCCGTAACCGGCCGCCCGAAGGCCTCGTTTTCGCGCCGTGGTTCGATGCCCGGCGCCTGCTGAACAAGTTGACGCTGGATGCGACCTGTCCGATCTCGAAAGAGACCGATTTCAAGAAGTGCGCCGTGAAGGTCACGCCGGTATAGGCAGGCTGTAACGCCCGGTCATGGACAAGAGCCGCCGCCGCTTCTTCAGTGACGCTGCCCGGACAGCCGGCGGCGCGGCTTTGATCGGGCTGGGCCTCGGTCTCTACGCCAGGAAGTCGGCGTCCCTGCCGGCCGAGGCATTACGCCCGCCGGGGGCGCTTCCCGAAAGAGACTTCGTGGGTGCCTGTGTTCGTTGCGGACTGTGCGTTCGGAATTGTCCCTACGACACGCTGGAGCTTGCCCGATTCGAGCAATCCATAGCGACCGGGACACCGTATTTCTCGGCGCGGGATATCCCGTGCGAGATGTGCGAGGACATTCCCTGCGTTGTGGCTTGCCCGACCGGCGCGCTCGATCCGGCGTTGACGAATATCGACGACGCGCGCATGGGTATCGCCGTACTGGTCGACCAGGAAAATTGCCTCAATTTCCTCGGGCTGCGTTGTGACGTCTGTCATCGCGTTTGCCCGTTGATTGACGAGGCCATCACGATCGAGCGCCAGCACAATGCTCGCAGCGGTAAACACGCACTCATGTTGCCGACCGTGCACGCGGAGGCCTGCACGGGCTGCGGGAAATGTGAGTATGCCTGCGTGCTGCCGGAGGCGGCGATCAAGATACTGCCGCAAAGACTTGCACGTGGTGCGGCGGCAGATCACTACCGGCTCGGCTGGGAGGAGAAACGGCGCGCCGGCGAAAGCCTCGTCCCCGAGGACCCGGAGCACGAGTACCACCTTCCGGAGGGGCTCGACTACGATCATAGCGGCGATGGCCTGGTACCCGAGGAACTCCCGGATACGCCGTTTCCGGACGACCCGCTCGATACACTGAACCAGGGAGCGAACCCGTGAACGGGCCACGACGAATTCCGGGCCGGGAAGCTATCACGGTGAAGGGCTGGTGGCCCGCTTACCGCTGGCTGATCCTGCGGCGCTTCGTACAACTCGGGATCCTGGTGCTGTTCCTGCTCGGACCACTGGCCGGCCTATGGATCGTGCAGGGCAATATCAATGCAAGCATGGTGTTCGGCCTCGTACCGTTGCACGATCCACTCGTGCTGGTGCAATCGTTCCTGGCCGGGCACGTTCCCGAGGTGACAGCGATCACCGGCGCCCTGATCATCATTGCTATCTATCTACTGGTCGGTGGCCGGGCGTATTGCGCCTGGGTGTGCCCCGTGAACATCGTGACCGATACCGCATACTGGCTGAAACGGCGACTGCGGCTGAAGGGGAGTGCGAGACTATCGGCCACGACCCGCTACTGGCTGTTGGGCACTGCACTCGTTGTCTCCGCCGTTACGGGCGTAATCGCGTGGGAGCTCGTCAATCCCGTGTCGCTGACGTATCGCGGGCTCGTGTTCGGCATGGGTGCTGCAGGGCTCGTCGTCCTCGCAATATTCCTGTTCGACCTGCTGGTGAGCGAGCGCGGCTGGTGCGGCGCGTTATGCCCGGTTGGTGCGTTCTACAGCATCCTCGGCAGGTTCAGCATTGCGCGAGTCAGCGCAGTGAACCGCGCGCAATGCAATGACTGCACGGATTGCCTCAAGGTTTGCCCGGAGCCACATGTGCTCAAGCTTCCGGTATACGGCGCAGACACGGGCGCCAGCCCGATCGTCCTGTCGCCCAACTGTACGAATTGCGGACGTTGTATCGACGTCTGCACCGAAGACGTATTTCGATTTACGACGCGTTTCGAGAAAACGCACAACCCGATTCCGACACTCGCAGAGGAGACCCCGTCATGACCCGATCGAGGATCTTTGTATTCCTAATGACCTTGCTACTGGCTGCCACGACAACCGGCCTTGCTGACGAGGTCGAATCCCTGCGCGGCGCTGCCGCCCTCGACGCGGCCTCGAGCGAGCCCGCCAGGATGCGTTACCTCGATGAGGAGGAGACGTTCCCGAGGGACTTTGAAGAGCAACCGCCGCTGGTGCCGCATCCGACGGAAAAGTACGCCATCAACCTGGGTGAGAACCGCTGTCTGGAGTGTCATAGCTGGGCCGACTACGAGGAAGCTGGCGCGACGAAGGTCAGCGAGTCGCACTTCCCGGACAGCACGGGCAGCGAGTCAGCCGCGATCGCAGGCCGGCGGTATTTCTGTACCCAGTGTCACGTGGCACAGGTGGATGCCAAGCCGCTGATCGAAAACACTTTCGAACCCGTCAAGGCCGCAGCTTCTGCCGAATGAGGCTCTTACGAGCTATTGTCGCGTAGCGCTTGCTAACATACCGGCAAGCTGAGATTGAAGGTCCTGCTATGGGCAATAACCGTGCACTAATCACTGGCGCTTCGGCCGGCTTCGGCAAGGAATTTGCGCGTCAGCTGGCCGCCAAAGGCAAGGGTCTCGTCCTCGTCGCCAGGCGCCTCGAACCGATGGAGGAGCTCGCCACCGAGCTTCGCGAACAGTTCGGCGTGGACGTAGACGTCATTACGGCCGACTTGTCGGATCCGACGGTGCCCGCCGCAATCCACGAGGCGACCGTCTCCCGCGGACTCATGATCGACACGCTGATCAACAACGCCGGCTCTGCCGGCCCGGACCTGCTGGCCGAACGAAACTGGGATATGCAGCAATCGCACCTGACGCTCATGATGACGTCCGTCGCGGCCATGTGTCATTACTTCGTCCCGGCCATGCAGGAACGTGGCTACGGCAGGGTGCTCAATGTCGCCTCGGTCGCCGGCCAGATAACCGTGCCGGGCGACTGCAATTACGGGCCGACCAAAACCTACCTGATTGCACTGTCCAAGGCGCTGGCGGATACGGCGGGGAAGGCTGGTGTGAAGGTCCTCGCGCTATGCCCGGGGTTCACCCACACGGATTTTCACCAGTCCAAAGAGCTGGCCAAAATGAAGCAAGGTATGCCCGCGTACCTCTGGTACGACGTCGACGTCGTCGTCCGGGAAGGGCTCGCGGCACTCGAGCGAGGGCGCTCTGTCTACACGTCGGGCCGCCTCTACCGCTACCTGATGCCCGTATTGCGCTCCCCGCTCAGCCGCCCGGTCTTCAGGGCCATGGGCGTCAAGTTCAGGAAGCCGTAGCGTCTCCCGCAGCGATACTTCATTTTGTGAAGTTCGTTCACTTTTCGAGCATGAATAGCGCTTGACACAAGGGCGTTCGCGGGCAGATACTTCACAAAATAAAGTTTGTGACCGTGAATCTGCACTTCGACGAAATGATCAGCGCACCCTGTCGCCTCGGCATCCTGGCCACGCTAGTGCCAGGCCAGGCCGTCTCGTTCACCGAGATGAAAGCGGCAACCAGTTTGTCCGACGGCAACCTGCACGTGCAGACTCGCAAGCTCGCGGACGTGGGCTACATTGAAATCAACAAGGTCAAGAAGGGACGACGCTCAGTGACTGAGTTCAGACTCACAAAACTCGGCCTCGAGCGCCTCCGACTTCATGTGATGAAGTTACAGCAGGTTCTCGACGCGGAGACCGGCGTGAAGCAGCCCGATCGCACCAGGCGGGCAGACGACTCGGCGGTCTGGGCATGAGTGCCAGGCCAAAGAGAATCGCCATCGGCGCCGACCACGGTGGCTTCGAACTAAAGGCAGTTCTGGCAGATCATCTGCGCCAGGCTGGGCACCAGGTTGAGGATGTCGGTACTTTATCTCGTGAAGCAGTCGACTACCCGGTCTTCGCCCGGGCGGTCGCAGAGTCTGTGTCCAGCGGCAGTGCCGAGGTCGGCATCATGATCGACGGCGCCGGGATCGGCTCCTGCATGGTCGCGAACAAGGTGCCGGGAGTTCGGGCCGCGCTCGCCTACGATCTGTCGAGTGCCCGCAACAGCCGCGAACACAACAATGCCAATTTGCTGACGCTTGGCGCCGGACTCATCGGCGCCGGTCTGGCACGGCAGATCGTCGACGTCTGGCTGGCGACGGAATGCTCGGAGCCGCGGCACCTGCAGCGGGTCGCGATGTTCGCCGATTCGGCGATGGCGTCCCAGCCTCGAAGCACAGCGGGCTACGACGAGATTGCCGGGATGAACCTGTCCGAGCAGGACATCGACCGCGTAGTAACGCGGCTGCACGAGATCCTGGGACCGTTGACGAGTGGGGAGCCCACGGGCCCCTGCGTCGGTGATGACCCCGAAGCGGCCCGCGAGTTTGTGCGGCTCGGCGCGACCGGGTTGACCAGCATTGCGCCGGCGGAACGGCCGGGCAGCATCCCCGGCGACCTCGCGCGCTACATCGACCATACCCTCCTCAAGGCGAACGCCACCGAGGAACAAATTCGAAATCTCTGTGCCGAGGCTCGCGAATTCAACTTCCGCTCAGTGTGCGTAAATCCGACGTGGGTAAGACTGGCCGCAGAACTGCTGAGGGGCAGCGAGGTGCTTACCTGTACCGTCGTCGGTTTCCCGCTCGGCGCCAACGAACCCGCGATCAAGGCCATGGAAGCACGCCGTGCAATTCGCAATGGCGCACGGGAGATCGACATGGTGATCAACGTCGGCGCCCTGAAAAGCGGTAACGATGCCCATGTCTTTCGCGACATCCAGGCGGTGGTCGAAGACTGTGTCGATGGCAACGCTGTTTGCAAGGTGATCCTGGAAACGGCGCTTCTGACCGACGACGAGAAGCGGCGCGCTTCGGAACTCGCGCGCAAGGCTCGCGCCCACTTCGTCAAGACATCCACGGGGTTTTCGACCGGTGGTGCAACCGTAAGCGACGTAGCGCTCATGGCCGAAGTCGTTCGCAACGCCGGCATGGAGGTCAAAGCCTCCGGCGGTATCAGTTCTTACAGCGATGCCAAGGCAATGATCGAGGCGGGAGCGACCCGTCTCGGAGCAAGCGCCAGCATTGGCATCGTTCGAGAAGCAAAATCAACAAGCGTCAGCGCTTGAGGAGTTGAATCGATGGTCGACCTGAGAGCTTACGTTTTTCTTGACTCACTGCAGCCGCAGTTTGCCTCCTTCCAGGCGACAATCTCGAAGGGCTACCTCCCGAAGGTAGGCCAGGCGAGCCTGTTCGTCGAGATCGCGCCCGGGATGGCAATCAACCACATCCTCGACGTCGCGCTCAAATCGACGGACGTCACGGCGGGCATGCAGATCGTCGAGCGGCACTACGGCATGCTCGAATTGCATTCCGAAAGCCAGGCCGACGTGCGGCAGGCCGGCCAGGCGATTCTCGATTCGCTCGGCCTGCAGGAGAAAGATCGTCACAAGCCACGGGTTGTCGCCAACGAGGTGGTGCGCCATCTCGAAGACACCCAAACGATGCTGATTAACCGTTTTCGCCACGGCAACATGATCCTCGCCGGACAGACGTTGTTCGTGCTCGAAGTCGAGCCGGCGGCGTACGCGGCATTGGCGGCAAACGAAGCCGAAAAAGCGGCAGATATCAATATCCTCGAAGTACGGGCGGTAGGCAGTTTCGGGCGTGTCTACATCGGCGGCGAGGAGAGAGACGTGGTGGTCGCGCACGAAGCGGCAACGCAGGCTATCAAGGCGGTCACCGGCAAGACGAAAAAGTAGTTTTCATGGATTAACCCGGGTGTGAGGCCCGATTCGCGAGGAGTAAGGCGATGTCTGAAGCATTAGGAATGATCGAGTGCCGGAGTTTTCCGGCCATGGTGGAGGCGGCCGACGCTATGGTCAAAGCGGCCAAGGTCGAACTCGTGAGCTACGAAAAGACCGGTGGCGGTTACACGACCGCTGTGGTGCGCGGCGATGTCGCGGCTGTAAGAGCCGCATGTGACGCCGGACGCACCGCCGGTGCGCGAGTTGGTGACGTGGTTGCCGTGCATGTCATCGCACGTCCTCACAGCGGTGTAGATATGACGATCCCGCTGGGCCGCGGCTCCGATACGGCGAAGAAGTAGCGGCCGTGGGAACGGTGCTGCCGTGAAACTCGCGAAAGTCCTCGGCACTGTCGTCGCCACCGAGAAGGACGCCAAACTCGGTGGCCTGCGCTTCCTGATGTTGGGCGAATGGGGTCACGACAACAAGCCGGCCGGTGGTTCGGTAGTGGCGGTGGATGCCGTCGGTGCCGGCGTCGGTGAAATGGTGCTTTTTGCCAGCGGCTCTTCAGCTCGCCAGACCGAGCGCACCGACAATAAGCCGGTCGATGCGGTGGTTATGGCTATTGTCGACAGCTGGGAAATCGAAGGCGACGAAAAATACCGCAAGGGGGAAACTGACGCATGAGCCGTCCGGGCGGGAACGTCGACCTCCTGAGCGACCAACAGGTCGACATCATTGCTACCCGACTTGCCGAACGCCTCTCGGCGCCCCAGGCCGTGCAGCCGAAAACCAGCGCGGCCCGCAGCGCGCCGGTAGTCGCTCCTCGCGAAGCACTTGGCGAAGGCGTTTTTGCGACCGTGGACGACGCTGTGGCAGCAGCGGGAATCGCGTTTCGTGAGCTGGACGGCATGTCGCTCGAAGGCCGGCAGAAAATCATCGCCTCGATTCGCGAATCGATGCACGAGCACGCCGAAGAGCTTGCACGGCTCGCACACAATGAAACCGGCCTCGGCCGGGCGGACCACAAGCTGATCAAGAACCGCCTGGTCACACGCAAGACTTCGGGCACGGAAGTGCTCGTACCTCACGCTGTCACCGGGGACAATGGCCTGACCCTCACCGAGTACGCGCCCTACGGCGTGATCGGTGCAATAACGCCGACGACCAACCCGACTTCCACGATCATCTGTAACACGATCGCAATGCTCTCGGCCGGCAACAGCATCGTGTTCAACGTGCACCCGAACGCCCGCGAGTGTTCGATGGCCAATGTTCGACTCCTGCACCATGCAATCATGCGCGGCGGTGGTCCGGCAAACCTGGTTACTGCCGTGGCCGAGCCGACCATCGAATCGGCGCAAGCCCTCATGACCCACAAGGGTGTGCGCATCCTTGCCGTGACTGGCGGCAGTGGCGTGGTCCGTCAGGCAATGACGAGCGGCAAGCGTGCAATCTGTGCGGGACCCGGGAACCCGCCGGTGGTCGTCGATACAACGGCCGACCTCGAGCTCGCCGGACGTTGCATCGTCGCCGGTGCCGGTTTCGACAACAACATCGTGTGCACCGACGAAAAAGAAGTCATCGCCGTCGAGAGCATAGTTGATGAGCTACTGAAACAAATGAAGCGGCACGGCGCCTACGTCCTGACGGAGGGCGAGCTGCACCGGGTCGAGCAGGCAATTTTCACTGAGCATCGTGGGCCGCGACGATCTTCGGTGGTCGAGAAAGATCTCATCGGCAAGAACGCGAGCGAGATCCTGGCCAGGGCAGGTATTGCGCCCGCCGGCGATCCACCGGTTCTGGTTGCACGTGTCCCGAACGACCATCCGCTGGTTTGGACCGAACAGATGATGCCGGTGCTGCCGGTTACGTCGGTACCTGACGTCGACACTGGCATCGAGCTGGCCAAGGAAGCCGAACACGGTTATGGCCACTCGGCCGGAATGTACTCGCGCGACATTGACGCGTTGAGCCGTATGGCACGGACGATCAATACCAGCATCTTCACCAAGAACGGCCCGTTCTTCGCCGGCCTGGGTGAAGGCGGGGAAGGGCACTCCAGTTTCACCATCGCCAGTCCCACCGGCGAAGGCCTCACCGGACCGGTCGCATTCAGCAGACTGCGGCGCTGTGTCCTCGTCGATCACTTCCGTATTGTCTGAAGAGCATGGCGCAGAAAAAGAGGCGACATGGGGCCCTGGCGTTACTGGAATTCGGCACCGTCGCCGCCGGCATACTTGTCAGCGACCTCATGGTCAAGCGGGCACCCATTGCGTTGTTACGCTGCGGAACGATCCACCCGGGTCGTTACCTGATCCTTGTCGGAGGCAGCGTTGCCAGCACGGAGGAGGCATTCCTGATCGGAGCAAGGCTCGGCGAGACCGACGGCACCCTGACCGGTAGCGTCTTTCTCGGCGACGTACATCCGAGCTTGCACGATGCTGTGCTGGGCGAACGGCAAGATGTTAGGGGCGATGCGCTGGCCGTATTCGAAACCCGCTCTTCACCCGCACTGCTTGCCGCTGTCGACGCCGCAGTAAAAAGCACACCGGTTGTCCTCACCGAGGTTCGGTTGGGTGATGATCTCGGAGGTCACGCACTGGCACTGATGAGCGGCGATCTGACTGACGCCGAGACAGCGCTTGCGATTTGCGCCGATCGCGCCGGCGATCAGCTCCTGGCTAAAACGCTCTTGCCGCGTCTGGACCCGGACGTTCGCGAGCTACTTGATCAGGGCACTCGCTTCGGTCCGTGTCCCGCTTTCGAGCCTGCCGGAGCCGAGTATCCCGAGGAGGTTGCATGCTCCTGGGACGCGTGATCGGAACCGTTGTGCCGGCGATGCTTGTGGACGAGCTGTCGGCTACGCCATTGCTTTGGGTTCAGCCACTCGATCGCGACGGAGAACCCGAGGGTGAGCCTCTCGTCTGTGCCGACGGCACACGCATGGCGGGGCCGGGCCAGGTGATCTATTGGGTCGCCAGTCGCGAAGCCGCATTGACCCTCGATCCGTGGTTCGTGCCGGTCGACGACGCTATCGTCGGACTGGTCGACGAAGTGCGAGTCTATCCGCCGAAGGACCTGGACTGATGATTCTGGGCCGTATCGTCGGAAGTGTCGTGTCGACAATCCATCACCCCATCGTCGATGGTCACAAGCTGCTGCTTGCCGAGCGCCTCGATCAGAGCAGGCGGCCCACCGGAGGCTATGTCATAGCGTTCGACGCGATTGGGGCCGGCCACGGAGAGACCGTCCTGATCCTCGATGAAGGCAACGGCGCGCGCCAGGTTCTTGACGACGCTAATGCTCCGGTGCGCTCGATCGTTGTCGGCATCGTTGACGAGGTCGATCTCGAGACGAGTTGAAGGCGATTCGCAAGGCAGTAACGGAGAACAGAAAAAGGCGGGCCGAAGCCCGCCGTTCCGAGCCACAACGAGCCACTGCCTGGTGCACGCGTGACGTTGTCACACCAGAACGCGTCACCCGTCGAGAGACACTGGTTAAGCGTGAATTCCTGACCACGGTTGGAGATTGCGTCCACAACCTCGATGCTAAACCAGTCGACGCTGACGACCAGCCCGTCGATGAACGCCGGCGACCAGATGCCGCCGAACGAGATCGTGTCGGACTCCTCGGGCGTGACGTCCGGGTTACCACCCTGCAGAAAGTTGTACTGACCGGCCGGGCTGTTGAGGCCGGCGCTGCCGTACAGTGCTGCGGGCAGACCCGTATTGTTGACGCATTGCTCGAGTGTTGCCGTACCGCCGGCTCCGCAAGGATCGACATTCATGTCGAACAGGTTCAGGCCCTGCGGCTGGAACAACTCACGGAGATTACCGGCACGAACCGCTCGCTGCAGACTTGCGCGCAGGCGGATGGCGTCGTTGTTTACGGTGTTGTGAACACACAACAGGCGAAGACAGCTCTGACCGGAAAAGTTCCGTGGGTATAAGCGAATATCTAAGACCAACTTGATCTTTCGTCAGGGCTTTATATCAGCGGCAGCGTGGTGCATTTGCGCACTGGCATTAAGAGACGATTATTCCTTTTACGCTGCTCACCAGAGTGAATCATAAAGTACCGATCCAGTACCGCATTTTGCAGCACGGTGGCGGCGCATGAATATACTAGTGGTCTCTGCAGAGCGAGAACATGAAGATCAAAACGCGGGCAATTCAGCAAGTACTGTCGGACTATCCCAGTGCGGAGCTCACAGTAGCGCCCACGCCCATCTACAAATTGCGGAGCCTCTCTTCACGTCTCCGGCAAGATGTTTACATTATGCGAGAAGACCTGACCGGCTTCGCGATAGGCGGGAACAAGGTTCGCAAACTCGACTACCTGATCGGTGACGCGATCAAGGAGAAGGCCCAAACGCTGACTACGGTCAAAGCGAGCAACTTCAGCAGAAACGCGGCTGCGGCTGGAAACGTTTTCGGGCTCGACGTGCACGTGGTTCTGGCCGGGGCAGAATCCGGGCAAAACCCGGCCAGCCAGGCATTGTTCAATCAGTTCGGGACCCACCTCTATTACGCTGATAGCGAAGACGCAGTATTCGCGGAATACGCAAAGCTTGTAGCGGAGCTTAAAAACCAGGGGCGCAGGATCTACGAACTGCACCCAGGCGGCAGCGACGAAATTGGATCATTGGGATATCTCAATGCATTCGATGAAATCGTCCATTACTCGCGCAGCACCGATGTGCATTTCGACAAGATTGTTCATTCGACAGGTTCGACGGCCACGCAGGTCGGATTGCTGCTGGGCCAGAGTATTAGCGAGTACGAGACGACGATTATCGGTATGGCTGCCTCCCAAAGAGCCGAGGTCCAGACAGAGAGAATTCGGAAACTGGCAGTCGCCACGGCCGATATGATTCAAATAGAATTCGATGTATCGACGATTGTCGTAGAGGATGAATTTATCGGGCCTGGTTACGCCATTCCATCACCGGAGGGCAACGACGCCAAAGCGATATTCGCGGCGACGGAGGGTGTCTTGCTGGACGACGTCTATACGGCCAAAGCGGCAGCCGGGCTGATCCAGTATTCGAGGGACAACAGGATTGTTGAAAATGAAAACGTCCTGTTCATTCACACCGGAGGAAACGCCGGGCAGTACTATTGATTGCACGGCAGGCAAACGCCAAATCTCACGGCTGCACCCTGCTAATTTGGCGATCAAGCTGATCTAATAGCTTTATGCTTACTCTCGAAACAGCGATTCGGCTGATCATCATCGGGCAACAATTGCTGATCGCCTCAATCTTCCTGCACGGTGGCGGCAGCCGCATTGCTCGTGTCAGTGGCGCGCTCCTGATGCTGAGCGTCGCGGGCTATCTCTTCAATACGAGCATCGAACTCCGTGAGTCACTGCCCGTGGTTATCCCCTTCGTCTCGCTGCTTGGAATCATGGTGCCGTATGCTCTCTGGTCATTTGCGCGCGCCATTTTCGAGGTGTCCTGGCCCAGGACATGGGTAATAGCAATCTTCGGTGCAACGCTGTTGTTGTCATGGCTCGCTTTCGTGGCGGAGGACATTGTCGGGCAGTTCTGGTTTAACGCGGCGTTCTTCGTCGAACACGTAGCGGCCATCATCGTCGTCCTGCATGCGATCTGGCTGGCTGTGTCAGGGCGCCCCGATGATCTCGTGGAAAGACGGCGTCGCTTTCGCGTGTTTTTTACCGTCATCGTTGCGATCGACGTCTTCGCCGTCCTGATGGTTCAGCTAGTACTGGTTACGCGGCTGCCGCCCGGGTGGCTGTCGTTGACGAACGTGTTGGTCATTGCGGCTCTGACGATTGGGCTTGCGATCTCGTTTCTGCGCCTGAGGCGGGTTTTCTTTGTGCCCGGACCGACAGATACCGAGGCCGCGGAATCGGATGTTGTTCCACTCGGTCCCGCCGAGACTGTATTGCAGCAGAAACTGCTCGCAGCAATGGACGCCGGCACCTATCGGGAATCCGGCCTGACGATCAGTTCGCTGGCGAATAGTCTCAACTATCCGGAGCACCAGTTGCGGCGGCTGATCAATGGGCACCTCGGCTTCAGAAACTTTTCAGCCTTTCTCAATAGCTACCGCATCACAGAAGCGCAAGATCGCCTCGCCGATCCCGACCGCGTACGAGTGCCCGTGCTTACAACTGCCCTCGATCTGGGTTATGGCTCACTGGGCCCGTTCAACCGGGCGTTCAAGGAGTCGACGGGCATGACGCCGACCGAGTTCCGGCAGCGGTCCGTCAGCAGCGCCAATTCCGAATAAACCTCGCCGATTTCGAAACTGGCACGAATCCGTCGAATTCGACGAGAGTCGCGCGCGATACGGGGCTACGTTGTTCGCTATACCGTCAAATAACGGAGAGCAACGATGAAAAACCCTCTGCAATCCCCACTCGCGATCACCTTGACAGCCCTGTTAGCATTGGCGTTCGGTGCTCAGACATCAGCTGCATCACCGGACGACGACAAGGCGTTCAGGAAGCAAGCCAAAGCCTGCATCGCCGAAATTGGCACGCAGATCGATTACGGTAGGGCCAGCCGTGCGAAGCACGCCGTTGTCAGTACCGGCCAGACCCTTGAGGGTCAGGCAACTCTGCAAATCGAGACATCCCTGATTTCGGGTCGCAGAGACAAGGTCATCAAAAAGTATTCGACATCGTGTGTCGTAGGTGAATCGACCACGGTCGCCAGGATCGACATCACGGAAGTCGATGCCGCGGCCCCGGCCACGTCGATCGCCCATAGCAAATAGACCGCTGATCTTGTTGAAAACGTAGCTGTTTTCCTCAGAATTGGGACCTGACGCCCCGCAAGTCGCGGGGCGTCTAAATCGCTGCACCCTCCCGCTAACTCCACTTTCGTCGAAATGACAGGTGCGGAAATACTCATTTATGATTGGCTGCCCGGACCTGACTAAGCGGAGTGCACGGGCACTTGAAACGATTCTTGCACTTCGGCCTGGTTCTGGCCGTACTGACGCCAGCTATCGTACCGGCGCAGGAGTCTGCGTGGAGCCTGCAATCGGCCATTGATTCCCCGAGTTGGCTGAAAATCGGTGGCAGCTACCGGCTGCGTTACGAATACCTCGATAACACGTTTCGTGTCCTGGATCCGGGGCAGGATGAATTGCTGGTGTCGAGACTTCGCCTGCACGCGCGGGCAAATGGTGAGAAGTTTTACGCCGGATTCGAGTTCGAGGACTCGCGCGCGTGGCTGGATTCGACGCTGACACCGGTCGGCACCGACGACGTCAATGTACTCGAGCCGCTGCGACTGTACGTCGGCTTACGGACACCTGATCTCGACATCCAACTGGGCCGCATGACCATGGATGTCGGTAGCCGCCGCCTCGTTTCCCGCAATCGCATGCGCAATACGACCAATGCATTCACTGGCATCAATGTCAGGTGGTCGAAATCCGACAGTTTCGGCGTGCAGGCGTTCCTCACGATGCCAGTCGCGCGGCTGCCGAACAACCTCGAACGTAATCGGCTTCGCAACAACGAGTTCGAGCTCGACCAGGAACACAAGGAAAGAATTTTCTGGGGTCTTTACGTGTCCGAACTGCGTTTCGACAATGGGCTCGATACCGACTGGTACCTGTATGGCATCGAAGAGGATGATCGACCGGGTCTGCCGACGCGTAACCGCGACTTCCTCACCGCAGGCGCCCGTCTGCGGACGTCGGGTGAGGTCTGGGCGTTCGAATTCGAATCCGCGATCCAGCATGGCAAGAGCCGGGCGTCAATTCTGGCGATTGACGTCACCGACCTCGATCATCGCGCGTGGTTCGCTCACCTGGAGCTCAGCCGAAAACTGGCTGGTGACTGGGAGCCTCGCCTGATCTTTCGGTTCGACTATGCATCGGGCGATGACGACCCCAATGATGGCGAATTCAATCGCTTCGATACCTTGTTCGGGGACAGGCGCTGGGAGTTCGGCCCCACCGGAATCTACGGTCCGCTGACGCGCAGCAACATCCTGGGACCCGGTGTCGCGCTGAGGCTGCAGCCAGGTTCATCCGTCGATCTGCGTGCTGACTACCGGGCCGCATGGCTGGCGAGCGATCGCGACTTCATGCCGACGGCGGGGCTGCGGGATCGTGATGGCAATTCCGGCTCGTTCATCGGTCACCAGGTCGACCTGCGCTGGCGCTGGCGGCCAGGTGCGAAGAGCGTGTCCGTCGAGTTCGGTGCGGCCTATTTGTGGAAAGGAGAATTCCTGAAGAATGCACCTGGCGCGCCGCCGCCTGCCAACACGGTCTATTCTTACCTCTCGACGATGCTGATCTTCTAATCAGCTCGCTCGGCACTTTCTGCAGCCGGCGATTCTGCTACTATTTTTCCATCGAGGCGCCTTGTGCGCCCCGGCTTACGGGACACCTACATGGCAGATTCCGGCTCTTTCGGCAGGCGCAAGTTTCTCAAGGTCTGTGTCGGCACGGGCGCAGCAGTTGCCGCCAATCCGGCACTGATCGCGCAGCCGGCTGGCGAACTGGTGCCTGCCGAGCGAGTGCGGCTCGTCGACGCTCGCGGCGAAACGCTGGGGTTAGAGACACTAAGCGTCGGCCAGAGCAACGTATTTCATTACCCCTATGTCACGACACCCTGTTTCCTGATCGATCTTGGCACTCCCGCCGAACCCGGTGCCGAGTTGACCACTTCGGACGGCCAGTCGTACCGCTGGTCCGGCGGGGTCGGGCCCGGTCGCTCGATCGTCGCATTTTCGGCGATTTGTGCACACCGCATGAGCTACCCGACGCGCAGCGTCAGTTTTATTGACTACCGGCACAAGCCGATGTCCGGGGCAGGTTCCGGAAACGACTGGTGGGATCGCGGCCAGGTGATCTACTGCTGCTCGGAGGGCAGCGTTTACGACGCGCGTGACGGCGGACGTGTACTCGGCGGACCGGCCCCGCAACCGCTCGCTGCCGTGAGCCTTGAATACGACGCAGAGGACAAGGCGTTGTTCGCGACAGGCATTTACGGCGGTGACATGCTCGAGAGCTTTCTGTCCAAGTTCGGTTTCCAGGTTGCGCTTACGCACAAGCGCGACGATATCTGGCAACCGGCGACCAATACGGCCCGGGTCTGGTCGATGAGTGAATACTCGAAGACGGGCGCTTGCTAGCGGGCCAGGTCCGACTCGTCGAGAAAACCGGCAAGCTCCGCGTGACCGGCCAACGCGGCGACGATTGCCGCGGTATTGCCGTTGCCGTCCTGCGCCGACCTGTCGGCATCGTGAGCGAGGAGTAGTTGCACAATGTCGCGGTCGCCGGCAGCGGCTGCGATATGCAGTACGGTCGCGCCGTCTTCCTGGCGGGCGGCGAGGTCCACGCCAGGTGCGTCGAGTAACAGGCGGACTATTTCAAGGCGGCCGGTGTACGCGGCACGCATCAGGGGCGTCCAGCCATAGGCATCGCGAATTCGCTGGTCGGCACCGGCATCGAGCAACGCTTGGGCTACAGGTGCGTAACCTTTCACCGCCGCCAGCGCCAGCGCCGTCCAGCCGAGCTTGGCCTGGAGATCGTGGCGTGCACCGGCATCGAGCAGCAGCCCCGTAATACCGGAATCACCGCCCAGTGACGCATACATCAGCGGGGTTCCGCCGTTGGCGTTGGTGGCGTTGACGTTTGCGCCGGCGGCGATTAGCTGGACGACGAGGTCGGCGTCACGTTGCTGCGCGGCAAACATCAGCGCGGTCTTGCCATCGGGCGTGGTGCGATTCGGATTGATGCGCCCACCGTCCAGCAAGTCTTCGATCGTCTCGAGGTCGCGTGTCGCGAGTGCGTCGGACCACGGGTCGGTTGTCTCGTCCGCTGCGGCGGGCAATGCTACGAACAATACGGCCAAAAGCAAAAAGGCCGCGTGCGCGGCCTTCTGCAGATTCGCGATCCTTCGTGTGATGCTAAGTGGCGTAATGCTACGTGCCAATCAGCCGGCTACGTCGGGGCAGCGGACGTGGCGTCGGGTGCGGGCGCGCTCTCAGGTGCGGGAGCACCGCCCTTGACCTCGTCATACCACAGTTTGTGGTGCTCCTGGGCAAAGCCCTCGTCGACAGAGCCGGTCACCATGCCCTCGAGCGCGCCTTCGACACCAAAGCTGCCGAGGTAGATGTGTCCCAGCGAGACAGCAATCAGCAACATGCCGGTGGACGAGTGCACGATGTTCCAGAGCCGCATTGCATCCCGCTCGGTACCGAGATTCGGGAATAGCATGAAGAAGCCGGACACCGTAAGCGCGATGCCACCGAAGAACAGTATCCAGAAGAAGATTTTCTCACCGGCATTGAAAAAGCCGGACGGTGGATGGCGGTCTCCGATGAGGCCGCCCACGGACTTCAGCCACGCGAAGTCGTGGCTTTGCAGGAACATCTTCCGCATGTATATGAGCAAAGTCAGGATGAGTCCAGCTGCGAACGGCAACGAAAGGTAGTCGTGCACCGGTTTGGCGAGTTGCGCCCAGACCGCGAAACCTTCCTTGCCCATCAGCGGAATTAGCATGGCCCGCCCGAACATCAGGCTGAGACCCGTGATGGCGAGGATGATAAACAGGATGGCCACATACCAGTGCAACGCGCGCTCGAATGCTGGCCAGCGCGCTATTGTGCGGCCGGTGCGCACGTCCAGCGTGTCCCTGCCCCTGACGAGGTGCTTGACCGCGATTGCTACAAGCACAGCGATGATAAACGACGCGCCATAGAAGGACACCGGGCCATTGCGGGTTTCGCGCCAGGCCTGGCCACCACCCTGGATCAGTACACCGGCCTCCGGCCCCGACACCGCGGAATAACCTTCCACGCCACCGCGTACGGCGCGCCAGTACTCGGCACGCTGGTTGACGAGTTCTTCGTCCTCTTCTTCCTGCGCCTGCGCGACCTGTACCAGCCCCGCGCTGTGGAGGACGTAACCGGTCAGCGGCAACGCCATTGCAAGCAGCAGCCCCAGCGCGATGGCTGCGAGTGCAACGTAAAGGCGATTCCGTCGTTTCCCTTTATTTTCTTTTACGCGCATTGACCAAGCTCCTTTTCACGCTGCGAGCCCGCCGGGCCCGCAGCGTCCATTCACTACGACGTCAGCTGTATCAGCTGTCGCCCTTGTACGCGGTGTCCCAGCCCCAGGTCTCGGGCCGGCCGCCACGCTTCGTGATGCGCTCGCGATAAATGTCCGCAACCATGTCGCCGTCGCCGGCGAGCAGCGCCTTCGTGCTGCACATTTCGGCGCACAACGGCAGCTTGCCTTCGGCTACGCGATTGCGACCGTACTTCTCTTCCTCGGCCGCGGAGTTGTCCTCTTCGGGGCCGCCGGCGCAGAACGTACACTTGTCCATCTTGCCGCGCACACCGAACGCCTCTTTCTGCGGGAACTGCGGTGCGCCGAACGGGCAGGCGTAGAAGCAGTAACCGCAGCCGATGCAGAGGTCCTTGTCGTGCAGGACAATGCCGTCGTCGCTCGTGTAGAAGCAGTCGACCGGGCAAACGGCCGCGCAAGGCGCGTCCGTGCAATGCATGCAGGCCACCGAGATCGACTTCTCGCCGGGCACGCCGTCATCCAGCGTCACGACGCGACGCCGATTGACTCCCCACGGGACTTCGTGCTCATTTTTGCAGGCCGTTACACAGCCGTTGCACTCGATGCAGCGCTCGGCGTCACACAGAAATTTCATTCTTGCCATGATCGAGTCTCCTAAGCTGCGGTGATCTTGCAGAGGGAAGCTTTCGTTTCCTGCATCTGCGTAACGGAGTCATACCCGTATGTGAACGCGGTGTTGGCTGCCTCGCCACGCACATAGGGCGCGGCGCCTTCCGGATACTTGTCCAGCAGGTCCTTGCCCTCGAACCAGCCACCGAAGTGGAACGGTGAGAACACAACGCCGCGGGTCACCCTGGGGGTGATCATTGCCTTGACCTTGATCCGGTTGCCTTCAGGGCTCTCCACCCACATCCACTGGCCGTCGCGGATTCCCGCGTCGTTGGCGTCGGCCGGGTTGATCTCGGCAAACATGTCCTGCTGCAGTTCGGCAAGCCACCTGTTGGAACGAGACTCCTCGCCACCGCCCTCGTATTCGACGAGGCGGCCGCTGGTATGAATCAGCGGGTAATCCTTCGAGTAGTCCTTCGCCTGGATCGAGCCGTAACGCGTCGGCAGACGGTAATGGCTCTTGCGGTCCTCGTAGGTCGGGTACTTGTCGACGAGATCGCGCCGCGACGTGTACAACGGTTCGCGATGGATCGGTACCGGGTCCGGGAAGGTCCAGACCACGGTACGGGCCTTGGCATTGCCGAACGGTGCGCAGCCGTGCTTGATCGCTACGCGCTGGATACCACCGGACAGGTCGGTCTTCCAGTTCTTGCCCTCGGCTGCCACTTTCTCCTCAGCGGTAAGGTCATCCCACCAACCGAGTTGCTTCAGCATGTCGGCCGAGAATTCCGGGTAACCGTCCTGGATCTCGGCTCCCTTGCTGTAGGAGTCCTCGGCCAGGAGGTTGACGCCGTTCCTTTCAACACCGAAGCGGGCCCGGAAATTCAGGCCGCCATCGGCGACGCTCTTGCTCGTGTCGTACAGCACCGGCGTGCCCGGATGCTTCATCTCGGGCGGGCCCCAGGACGGCCATGGCAAGCCGTAGTAGTCACCGTCGCACGGTCCGCCTTCGGCTTTCAGCGTCGTTGTGTTGAACGTGTGCTTGTTGGCCATGTGCAGCTTCAGCCGCTCGGGGCTCTGGCCCGTATACCCGATTGTCCACATGCCACGGTTGATCTCGCGCAGGGTGTCCTCGGGCAGGGGCTCGTCGTTACTGACCTCGATGTGCTTGAACATCTGGTCCGCGATACCGAGCTTCGCCGCCAGCTTGTACATGATCGTGTGATCGGGCAGCGCCTCGAACATCGGGTCGATGACCTTGTCGCGCCACTGGAACGAGCGGTTCGATGCCGTGACCGAGCCGTAAGTCTCGAACTGCGTCGCGGCCGGCAGCAGGTACATGCCGTCCTGCCGGTCGGGCAGTACTGCCGTGTGCGTTGGGTATGGATCCACGACGACGACGAGGTCGAGCTTCTCGAGCGCCTGTTTCATCTCGCGTCCGCGGGTCTGGCTGTTTGGCGCATGACCCCAGAAGAACATCGCTTTCAGCTGGTCGCGCTGGTCGATCAGCTCGGCGTCCTCGAGGACGCCATCGACCCAGCGGGAAACCGGGATGCCGGCGGAGTTCATCGGGTTCGCGAACGGCACATTGCCGGTTGCTGCATCGCCCGTCTCGGCATAACCGGTATCGAATTGCCCGGCGACCCACTCGTAATCGAGGTCCCAGACTCTCGACCAGTGCCCCCACGAACCGGCCGACAGACCGTAGTATCCGGGGAGCGTGTGCGAGAGGACGCCAAGGTCCGTGGCGCCCTGGACATTGTCGTGGCCGCGGAAGATGTTCGCGCCGCCGCCCGACTTGCCGACATTACCGAGCGCCAGCTGCAATGCGCAGTACGCCCGAGTGTTGTTGTTGCCGATCGTGTGCTGGGTACCGCCCATGCACCAGACGATCGTGCCGGGCCGGTTTTCGGCCATCGTCTGTGCCGCCGCCTTGCAGTCTTCCTCGGGAACGCCGGCGACGTTCTCGACGACGTCCGGGGTCCACTTGGCGACTTCGGCGCGGATTTCGTCCATGCCGTAAACGCGCTGCCGGATGTACTCCTTGTCCTCCCAGCCGTTTTCGAAGATGTGCCAGAGAATGCCCCAGATCAGCGGTACGTCAGTACCCGGGCGGATACGGATGTACTGGTCGGAGTGTGCCGCCGTGCGCGTGAAGCGCGGGTCGACGACGATCATTTTGGCGCCAGACTCCTTGGCGCGCAGGATGTGCTGCATCGCAACGGGATGCGCCTCGGCGGCATTACTGCCGATGAAGAACATCGCCTTCGAGTTGTGCATGTCGTTGTACGAGTTGGTCATCGCGCCGTAGCCCCAGGTATTCGCTACGCCGGCGACCGTCGTCGAATGGCAAATGCGTGCCTGGTGATCGACGTTGTTCGTGCCCCACATGGCCGCAAACTTGCGGAACAGGTAGGCCTGCTCGTTGCTGAATTTCGCGGAGCCCAGCCAGTACACCGAGTCGGGGCCCGAGCTCTCGCGGATATCGAGAACCTTGTCGCCGATCTCGTCGATGGCCTGCTCCCAGGACACGCGCTTCCACTGGCCGCCCTCGAGCTTCATCGGGTATTTGAGCCGGCGTTCGCCGTGCCCATGCTCGCGGACTGACGCACCCTTCGCGCAGTGGCCGCCCAGGTTGAACGGCGAATCGAAATCCGGTTCCTGTCCGGTCCAGACGCCGTCCTGAACTTCGGCGACGACGCCGCAGCCCACGGAACAGTGGGTACAGACGGACTTCCTGATTTCTGTATTACCGCCGCCAGCCTTCGCAGCTTCGGCGCGGCGGATCATCGTCGTTGGTAGTGACGCGGCGACGGCGGTACCGCCGAGGCCCAATCCCACGCGGCGCAGGAATGCGCGGCGATCGACGGCAGAGCCGAGTACGCCACTCGTTACACTGGCCGATTCGGTGGCCGTGAGGTCTCTCTTTTTGATCAGCTTCATTGCTAATCCCCCTGGGTCAATTGCATGCGCACTGTCATCCGGCGTGGTGGCCGGCTACAGCTTGGCAGTGCGGTAATAGTCACGGATGTGGGGCGTTTCGTGATAACCCCGTTGTTTGGTCGCCTCAGGCGCCGGTTCGTGGTCGGGCGAGGCCAGTGCGGAACGGCTGGTCACTACGACCGCTGCCGTTGCGCCTCCCGCCGCAGCCAGCTTTTTGAGAAAAGTACGCCGCTCTTCGGTGTACGTGCGCGATTTACGAGTCATCTACTATCTCCCATCATGCTTCCGATAGCCGGCAGTCATGCAACGCCGGGTCGGGTTGGCTTTGCCGGGGTCTCCTCCGGTCGTTCCACCATTTCCAAATATCGTTGATCCGTCTCTATGAACTGCTCTCCAAGTTGGCCCACAGCCCGATAGAAGCGCGCCGAGGTAGCTTCCTGCATGTCTCGGAATAAACGCGCCATCCACGGCCCGACGTGAGCCTCAAAAAATTCTGCCTGGGTCTCGAGGGCCGTGTCGTCGCCCGCGAGGAGTGCCATGGTTTCGCAAAGCGCCGCAGCGTGGTCTTCGGGTTCGTGGACACCGTCCTTGCGCTCGAAGCCCAGCCGCCGCAGGTCTGCACGCAGCTTTGCCAGCGGCTGCTCCATCAGGAAACCGGTCAGGTACCAGGACGCATACGGCATGAGTTCACCGCGGCCGACGCCGATGAACAGGGCTGCAAACTCGTCCGACACCGGTCTGGCCGTTGTGCGTCCGGACGACGTCGCCAGCAAGCGCCAGGCCACGGCAAGCAGGTCGCCGTCTTCGGTGACGGGCGCTTCTGCGAGCAGGGTGAGCATTTCCTCATCGGGCGCGGCCGCAAGCAGCCGGCCGAGCAACCGGTAGGTGTCGGCGCGTAGCTGGTTTTCCGGGTCTGCTGGCGCAGCGCGGACCGCCGTGTCGGTCGCGTCGCGTGTCGCAGGGGCGTCGTCCATTATTATTGTTCCGGGCCGCTATATTTCGCTCTTGTTTAACCTAATGCAATTAGGGTGCCAGTTTGTGCAGACGGAAATTACCTGCAGAGACCGCCATAGTGTGTTTCAAGGGATCGGCCCTATCGGCAGTTGCGACATTTTGTCTGGACTGCGCCTTTTTTTCCGGTGAACAGGACCACCGGGCGCGGCGTCAGGTCTGTGGCGGGCCGCCGCCCAGTTCAGCGCGCATCCTGTCCTTGACCCGGCAATCCTCACACATCTCCAGCCGGCGCCGGTCCGCGTCGCTCTGGAACATATAGTGATCCTTGAGCTTTTCCGCCATCACCTTGAGCATCGACCGCGTCGCGAAAGGCTTGCCGCAGGAAATACAGCAGATTGGTTGTTCCTCGTACAGCAGGCGCTGCGCACCGCGTTCCTTGTCGTCGTAGAGGAAGCGGGGTTCGAGTGACACCGCGTCTTCCGGACAGGCTTTCTCGCACATCCCGCACTGGATGCAGGATCTTTCGACGAAGTTCACTTGTGGCAGTCCCTGGCCCTCGCGCAGGGCGGAGGTCGGGCATACCGCGACGCAGCTCATACAGAGCGTACACGCCCCCCGATCAACCTTGACCTGGCCGAATGGGGCACCGGCAGGTAGCTGTGCGACTTTCTTGCCGCCTGGCGCATGTTCGAGCAGGTAATTGATCGAAGTTCTGAGCAGCAGGCGTTTCTCTGGCGGCGGTGCAAACCGGGCCGGATGTTCGAGGCCGAGTGTCGGGCCGGACTGCGCCGTCGTGGCCACGCCGCCGGCGTCAGCCGGATCGAGAATTTGCACGACGTCGGTCGCGTATCCCATGCCCTCGAGGATCGCCGCGGTGACGCCGATCTCACGCCCGAGCGCGTCGACGATGCTTGGCGGCGTCGAAGGCCCGGCCAGGATGAGCACGCGGCATGCGCCGTATGCCAGGCAGGCAAGCCAGGCATCCATACCCAGTGAGCCGATTTCCTCGAGCTCGACGGGCAGCGCGTTTTCGGGCAATGCCGCAGCAAGTTGGTCGACCATCAGGTCGGACGACGTGCTGTCGAAGAATACGAGTACCGGGTCGTTGCCGCCGACCTCGCGGTAGCGCGCAAGAACAGTGTGCAGGTAGCCGAGCAAGTCGCCCGTGCTCGGGAATGCATAGGTAATCGCTCCCGTTGGGCAGACGGTCGCACAGCTCCCGAAGCCCTGGCACAGGTTCGGGTCTATCGATACCTGTTCGCCGATCGAGGTAATCGCCCAGGCCGGGCAGACTTCCAGGCAGCGAGTACAGCCGCGGATGCCGCGTCGTCCGTGGGCGCAGATATCCGCGTCGTAGTTGAAGTATTTCGGCTTTTCGAACTCGCCACGCATGCCGGGCAATTCGTCGATGGCCTGTTCCAGCGCGTCAGGATCGGCGCCGGGTGCGTAGTAGCCTGGCGGCGGTACCTCCTGGCGCAACAGTGGCGGATCGCCGAGGTCGAGGACGAGGTCGAACCGTGCCTGCGTCAACATCGTCACCGCCGCCGACTCGTCCTCGCTGCCCGGGTCCGCGAGGCCGATACGGAAATTGCCCAGGCTACCCTCGAGCTGCGGCTGCCCGCCGCGTACGACGGTCAGTCCCTCGACGGTGCTCGTCGCTGGCGGCATGTCCGCGGGCAGGAACAGTGTTGCTACGAGTTCCTCGTGGAGACGGCCCGCGGCGTCGAGTGCTCCGGTCTCTTCGCCGATGACCAGTACGCGCCCGTGGGACAGATAGCTGACCATCGATGCCGGCTCGACGTCCGGGCGATGGCGCCTGTCCAGTGCCTCTGCTCTTGCCTGGCCGTCGGCCGTGCTGTCAGGAAGACTCAGTGTGCTCATCGTCAGGTTCCGGGTCGATTTCCCCGGCCAGATCGTCGTAGTAGTCGAGCTCTGCGGACTCGACGGCTGCTGTAATGGTCTCCGTGTCTTCCACGTCTTCGGCGTCTTCGTCCAGCCCGGCAAGCTTCTCCAGTTCGATTCGCAACCGGTGACGCATTTCCGCGGTGACAATGTTGCCCAGCGGTTCCGGATTCGTGAAGTCGAGATCGTAGTCGTCGAGACCGTCGCGTACGTTGAACTTGGGGCTCTGGAACAGCTTGCGCAGCGCTTTACGCTGTACGTCGGCGGACACATCGGATGACAGAAAAGCGCTGTAGTCCGAGTCTGCGCCCAGCGACTCTATGGGTGGCAATTCCGGTGTCGCATCCGCCGCACCGTCGGGCAGGTCTGCAGTGTGCTCGACCGGTTCGGGCGCCGTTGCGTCTGACGGATCCCCGCCGGTATCGTCAACGGGTTCATGCTCCGCTTCCGCTTCCGGTAATTCGACGCCCTTGCGTGCCTGCGTCTTGCGCTGTGACCAGCGCGCCAGGAAACTTTCCTGTTCGCCGGATTCGACGACGGCGTCTGCCACCGCGTCCTTGTGGGGGCTGTCGCTCATCGTTCGGGCGCCTCCGACCAGTTCTTGCGCTTGCGCTTCTTACGCTCCTGGGGCACGAAGTGCTGCACGACGAAGTGCTCGAGTGACTGGTAGATTTCAGGTGGTACCGGCACGGCGAAGACCTGGTCGTCACTCTCGAGGCAGACCGAGGCCGAATCACGATCTGCCGTGACCTGGAACGGTGTGAGCTCGCCTTCCGGCGACTCGTGACAGATCACGAACAGGGATGGACTGTCACTGGTGAGGTTGTACCAGTACGCCTCGGCCTGGTCGCGGAAAAACTCCAGGGACAGACCGGACCAGAGAAATTGCGCCTCGTCGTCATCTTCATGAATTGGTGTGCAGGAGGCACCCTTGCCAACGAGGTGGTCGCCCGCGACGACGGACACGGCATTCCAGCTCGGCACCGACCACGGCCCCCGCTTCACTTCGGCACGCTGCATGATCACAGCTACCGTGTGTCGTTCTGACAGGCTCATTTTCATTAATACTAGCGCAATCCGGTTGGCCGCGTTCGACGTGTGCACCGGGACAAATTGTCCCGATCGCTTGCGGCAAGCATGGGCGACGTCGCACGTTCATGCCGGAATACGGGCCGGCCGGCATTGTGCAC
>Ga0209273_10000401_pt1 | contig 57825 bp, 45 predicted proteins | sample tdAd471_FD_187126 | JGI IMG/M metagenome (GOLD analysis project Ga0209273, IMG submission 187126) | Marine sediment microbial communities from the Atlantic coast under amendment with organic carbon and nitrate - tdAd47.1 (SPAdes)... | ecosystem: Environmental > Aquatic > Marine > Coastal >...
AAGGATAAATGTATTTAAATCACTGAATATCAATATATTAAATTTAAAACCCTAACGCATGGATTTCCCCAAATATGACGAAGAACCCAACCATCCGGCTCATCCAATCGGACACCCCAATCTTGGACAGCGAAGTGTTCAAAGAACTGAGGACATCCTGCACATACAACTCTCCGATAACGTAAAGGCACGTCACATCGATCCAGCGTCCAGCAATGACTATGTCAAAGGAGGTATGGGCGACAAAAAAGTCAGATCCCAATACGAGATCTATGATTACCTAAAATCAAGATCCGTACTTTAATGGGTGGAACGGGTATGGGAAATACCGAAAGCGAGTTAATTGAACCAACGCAATTCGACCTTGATCATACCTGAAATAGTCGCCGTTTGTTTCGATCAAATAGTCCCTATTCTGGATTTAATCAACTTGATGTTCGTTTTTGTCACACCATGTTCGTCAGCCAAAGTTTCCCAATAACCAAGGGCATGCTTGGTTTGGTCTATGATCTCATTGACCTTGGATTCTTTTAAACTTGCTTCCTCCCCTAATTTCAATAAATGTCCAATGGAAGGCGATTGTCCTTCTCCCATGACCATGGTACTCTGTTGTCCCCGTGGACCTGATGAAAAGGTCAGGTCATAGGCGGGGGATAATTTCCACTCCCCGTTTTCACCCATAACAAAAGAAAAGTTCTTACCGTGGTCATCCCGGTTATGGGAGAGCACATTGAATACGGCAAGACGGAACATTTTCTCAATTTCCCGCACATCCTTGGTAAGGGCACCCGTAAGGGCAATCAAATCTTCATAGTCCAGGGATGGAGTCCTAAAGTTCGAATGCAATAGACCACTAGCTGTATGCATATGTAATCTTTTATCTCCCTCCCTATCAAAGCGTTGGGTAGCAAAATAGCCGGAACCTTTTGCCGCATTAAATAGATGTACGGGCATCATATCCACACCAGCTTCCTTGGCCATAAGGGCATATACATACTCGATTGCACCGGCATCGCTACCATCGCTACTGTTTGCAAATTTGACCAGCCAATGCTCATGGTCGGGCCCAAGGTCATGTTTTCCTGATATAATGTGGTTTTTTTTAGTATCCAAGCCAATAAGGGCTTTCGGACGGGCTCCCGCAGATGAACCATTCAGATTGATAAGTTCCTCAAGCACCTCATCGGCCGCTCCATCCAAAATCTCCTGAGTGTGCTGCGAAAGTATATCCAAATCTATCGTATCTTTTTCAGTATCCGTCATACTATAATCAGGCCCATACACCAAAGCCCCAAGTCCTGTTGCACCAACATGGGCCAACCGGTCCAAAGATGAAAAATCATCTGGCAACAAATTTTGACTTCGAATATACCGGTCGAACAGCAGCCTCCCCCAACCATCCGGCAAACTGTCATTAAAGACACCGGGCAACCCCTCGAAGGGTTGATAGTCGAACACCTGAAGTCCAGGACCAAGGGGAAGTTTGATCGGGGATATTTCCAATCCTGTTTTTATGAAATCCGTGTCGTATTCAAAATATGTTTTATAATCCCGAATGGCCAAGCGGCCCACTGGAATAGTATTTTTTCCAAAATCTATCCCGACCCTTAATTCATTTATAGAAATATAAGTGCTCATTCGTGCTTACCCCTTTTGGGCTTTTTATCATCTTTGGCCAATACATCATCGATGGATGAAAAATTGCTTTCCACAGGTTCGGTAACTGTTATAAGCTTATCCATGAACCCCAGCGTCAGGGCCAACTTTAAAAAAGATTCCAGGGAAATGCTTCCCTTTTGTTCGAATTTACGCAACGAGGATAAGCTTACTCCCGAGCGCTCCGCCAATCCCTTTTGGGTCAATTCCCTTCCAAGGCGCAGATCCCTCATGTTCTGAGCTATTCTTTTTTGAGCTCTCCTTTGAGTAATAAGTGACATTATAATGATAGTTATATACAAATATACATAATAATTACCATTATAATGATAGTTACATTAAAACACCCCTATTTTTATTAAAAATCATTTCATAAATCCCTTCGGGAAAAATCGGCTTAAACCCGCACCTAGAACGCTATCTGGTGGAAAGGACGTACATAGTATACCACCTCCCCCGGATTAATGTGAGCATAGCAATATTTATTGCAAACCCTTTATGGCGTAGTCTGAAACGCTTTCTTAATGGTTCAAAAATATCCGTTTTCAATGGTTATCTTTGACCGTTTTTTGCAGAGTATGCCCAAACCGTATATAAAAATACTATCCGAAAAGACCTCACCTGCAATCATACCATTACTAAGGGAAGTGATGCCTTTCCCCAGCAGAAAAAACGAGAATACATATATAGCGGGATCTAGCTTTCGCCTATTGTACCAGATAAAACCGGTAGCCATCAAAAAATTAAAAGCGGCAATAAGCTGTATGATTTCCATTTGGACAAAAGTACTTTTTTAACCCGCTATTTTAGGAAAATTAAGATAAACAGATTAATAATTTTTTCCTAAAACTTCATTACAAATAACCAAATTGGAATCTCTTCTAGTCGAAAATCGTGTATGAGCATATGTTGTAGGTAAGCTCTCCTTAAAAACCGAACTGTTATAAAAGAAGCACAGAGTCGGAAGAAATCCGATTAATACTTGATTTTTCACACTAGTATTTACAAATGACATAGATTCAAATAGCTTTGTGCTCGCGCCCACCTTTTATATGACCATCATGTTTGCACCTATTTTTATTGTGGCGCACTTATTTTAAAATAGCTTGCGCCAATATTTTATTAATAAGGATAAAAAGTACCCACTTTTCATTTATTGCACCCGTTTTTAACTGTATAGTTCTTCCTGAAGAAGGTATTATCTCCGGCTAAGCAGCCATTATACACAAGCCAAGGCTAGCTGTCCCATAAAAGAAAAATATAAACTGTAGCTGGTATAATTTTTTATTCCAAATTCTCTTTCAGTGTATTTATTCACCAAAAAGATGTATTTATGGTGAATACGTTCACTAAAATGATAAAAAGACAACTTGAAGAAACTACAACCAAAAAAAGTAGATTAAGGTAAGGCTATTATCCTGGTAGGTTGGACTGGATTTAAATCAGTTCAGAAAACTCCCCTAAAATGGCCTTAGTAACATCCACGGGAATTTTTAAATCATTGGTAATTTCCTCCCAATCGCTACCTGCAAGTTGGACTTCTTCAATGATTCCTTTAGCATCGCGAATGGCATGGGTCTCGGCCAGGGACATTAAATCTTCCAACAGTATTTCAGAACGCTTACCATTAATTGAAAGGGCCCTGGACACATTGCTATAATTCAAATTTATGTTAAGGGGATAGGTTAGATCGTAGGCAGGAGCCAATTCCCACGAGTCATTCTCCTTTTGGTAGATGAAGCTATGGTTCTTCAGATGATCGTCAGTATTGGCATAGATGACATTAAATACCATTCTTCGAAACAACTGAACAATATCCCGATAAGGCACCTTTAGGTCGAGGGCCAGCTTGAAAAGGTTTTCATAACTTGAATCCTCTGGTTTTTTGAAATCCCATCCTGTCAGGCCACTTGCAGTCAGTACATGCTGCTTTGAGCCCGCTTGGCGGTCATATCTCAGGGTAGCAAAGTGCCTGCCCTGAATCAATTTGGAAGGCATCATATATATCTTGGCTTTTTTGGCCATTAAGTAGTAGGCATATTCCACTTTCTCCCGATTGTATTGTTTGGGACCATCTTCATCAAGGTTTAATTTGACCAGGTAATGATGGTAATCCTTACCATAATGAATATATCCTGGAACGATGTTGCCTGTTTCCTTATGTTCCGATATCAAAATCTTAGGTCTTGCCCCTCCTGCGGATGTACCGATTTTAAAAATGTTCAAAAGTGATGTTTCATCAAGCGACTTTCCGGAAGTTCCCTTTTTCAATTCCAAAACCTCTTGGAGCACTTCAACAACCTCGGCTATATCGATGGTGGTTGAATCTGGAATTTCTGCAATGGGCTCGTACTCCAAGGCCCCCATACCCCGGTTACCAACATAGGTAAGCTGCTCCAACGGTGTTATCTTTTGAAAATCCCGATTGGTGGATTCCAACCACTCTTTGAAAATGATGTTGCCGAACATATCCGGCAATGAATCCGCAATCATGGGAGGTAGTCCGCGAAAGGTTTCCCCTTGGTATTTGGTAAAGACTTGGACCGGTTTTATCCGTTTGAAGATGTATGGAAAAACTCTGGAAAACACATTGGTATCCAAGAATTTGGGACTGTATTGAAAAAAGGAAGCACGTTTGTCAACATCGTATCCCAATCTTCCGATTTCTGTATCAAAAAGGCAAACCCTTATAATATCGTTCTTTGCCATATCAATACATGGATTCCGGGTTATTGGTGTCAGCTATACCATGCAATGCCCTGTAAAAATCGTCCATCAGGTCAAAGTGCTTAGCAATTTTCAGGAAAGTATCCAAGGTGGCGTTTTTTCCATTTTCAAAATTTTGGATGGTATAACGGGATATGCCCAAAGCTTCTCCTAGTTCCGTCTGTGACATTTCATACCTTTGGCGTTGCTGCCTACAAAGACTTCCCAAGGTTTTTTTGACTTCCCCTATTGAAAGTGAATCAATCATTTTTAGTTTATTATATTAAACAAATATACGCATAAACGGCTATAATGTTTAATATAACAGTCATAATCAATCTTCTAATAAAGAAATATTTCCCTTTTTATGTTCCAAATACCACGACATAACTGGAAACGCTGGTCAAACCATACCACCTCAACAGAAAAGAATTGAGCACACCCTAGTATAGTTGTCAAAAAAAGCATACATAATCGGAAAATATCCGATTATCTAGTCATATAGTTACAATATGGATTTTAAAACACTACTAAATGAATCGTTAAAACATTTTCAACCGATGCTCAAGTATTTTGGAATACTTTTCTTTCATGTCATCGGAAAGAAAAGAAACCGATATGAGCTCCTCCCATTTCTCCTTTGCCTGAAACATATCCTGAAGTATGGTTTCAATAGTTTTTTCGTTCAATTGCAATCGCTCCTTCGCATAATAATCCGTAAAGTCCGATGCTTTTAAATTACTTTTTTTTCCTTTCAGGGTCAATGCAATTTCTTCTTCAGGACTTTTGATCGCAATGGAGGAGTTCAACAAATCGTATGCAGGTGCCAGCGTCGTTTTGCCATTCTTTGTAATTAGGGAAAAGTTTTTAAGGTGCATGTCCTCATTTCCAGTCACAAAACAAAAAACTATTCTCTTGAAGAATTCCACTTTCTCAACAACAGGAAACGTACAAAATTCTTCGATAACGGGTACCAATTTCTCCATACTAAAACGATACTTGGTATCCCTGGTATTTCCGGTCAATTGGGCAAAATCTTCCGTTGCATATTTTTTTCCCTTGCCATATCTGTCAAAACGCTTGATAAAATAGGACAGACTGCCATCCTTGCCATAGACCATTCCATGAAAGGGCACATTTATACCAAGGAACATGGCCATACGCATGGTCAGGTCCTCATTCTCTGGCAATTCTGGAAAAATATCATTTTGGGGTTTTATGATGTAGGTTCCGAATTGATCCACTACTTTAAATTCTTGTTCGACCACGGAAATATTCGCACTTAATTTAGGCTGTACCCCCTGTATGGATAATTTCTTTGCCCTGTTTGCCGCCTCTCTCCTCAATTCCGAGGCTGTATAGGGCAAATCATTTAAACCAGTTAACTTGGCAGCAATCATTTTGAGACCTTTCTTACTATATTTTGCCGTACCGCAAGGTTCATATGTGATAGGACACCTATTCATCTTCCAGAGGTTTTACAGTTACTGCGCCTACCAAATCAGCACCGGTGGCCATTAATTGGGAGAAATAATCCTTTTGATCAATTTTGGAAATCCTAAGCAGACCTTCCAACATGATACCTTCGGGCAACAACCCTTCAAAAAAGGGAGGAAACCCATCAAAACTAAATCCCTTTTCGTTAACGGGCATGGTCAATGAAATCGCCTGACCACTGTAATCGTCATCATAATCAAACCTATATTTCGATTGGGACAATTCTGTTAAAACCCCTGCCCTTTTTCCATGGGCATATACCAATGCCTTTCTCATTTGTTATCAGTCAATGGGCTTTTAAATTCCACGGTTATGTTCAAGACACGGAGTACGGCTAGAATGTTGCTCCAACGAACAGTTTCCTTATTTTTTTCGATATCAAAGACGGTTGTCTTACCTATACCGGCCAAATTGGCCAATTCAAGCTGTGTCAGCCCGGCTCTATTGCGATGGTTTTTAACCAACAAACCTAAATCAACCATATATTACCGTTTTAGCGGTAAATATAGATGTTTTATTTATCAAACGGTTTTTAAAAGCAATAATTTATATTTTTTTACCGCTATAACAGTAAATTTAACGATGCTTTATTATTTCTCCATCTACACCAACATGTTATTCAAATATTACCGCCATAACAGTAATACAATCGAATATTTAGTTCTTCTTTTTTTTGCACGGAAGCATTGATCAATAGCGATAAACTTTAAAATCTCTTTTCCCACCAAAGTGGAAAGGACGGATACTGAGAACCACTAAAAACGGAAAAATCATCTCACCTAATATTTCATTCTAAGATACAGTATAACTGTATGATATCACCTATTTAACTATGCTCATTTTTTCCGGCTAAGGTGGTATACAAGGCCCGTTTTTTCCACTACTTAATAACTTGATAAGAAACTGCTATTAAGTCTGCCTCTACTCTTATACAGACCGTTGGAGGACATTCAGCTAAACCTGAATTTCATGTCACCAAAACCAAATATTGGATGGCTTAAATTTTGTGTCTTAATTGGTCTAAACCATTCGGCACATACAATGCTGACAATTAACTAATAAAGAAACCCAAAAAGCCAAAGCGGTATTTTGTTGTGGGAGCCATACAATATATCATCAGCCACGACATAGGAGTTAGCCACTGTCTTTATCTGTTTATGGCCCTTCCCTTTGCCCCCAATCTCAAAGGTGAATTGACCCTCAACCAAAAAGTCGCCTAAATCGGTATATCCAAGCGAATGCCGATAACTCAATTGATTGGAGAAAAAAGTTTCTCTTAGATTCCCAATATTAGCATTATTCCGTGCCAAGAGAAAGATTAAGTTGGTATTTTCCAGATAAACCTTGGAGGGTTTCTGGAGCTTGCTGATACCATGGGCATCTTTATAAAGGTTATGGGTCAGTCCGATTTCATCCAAATAATTTAGATAGGACAATAAGGTTGCTCTATTGATTCCAATCTTATCGCTCAACTTGCTTACATTCGGAACAAAGGGAACGGATTCGGCTATAATCACCAAAAGCTGTTTCACTTTGGTCACATAGGCCATATCAACGTTTCGCAATAATGGCAATTCAATTTCCAGAATCATGTTAACCACTTCCCCAAGGCGCATTTCGTATAGGTCGAGCTCTTCCTTATAAAAGGGATAATATCCATGTTTAATGTAGCTTTCGAAATATTGAAATGGCTTTATCTTGTCATTGATTTGTTGAGTCACTTCAATATGGTTTTCCAAGATTTGATCAAGGGATAATGGTTTAAGGAGAGTTCCCGATTCCACTCCGATATATTCCCGGAAAGAAAACCCTTGCATGGTATAAACCACAGCTCTTCGGCTCAAATCGGCACGAGCATTCAAAATTTCAAGGAGTGAAGATCCAGTAAAAACGATTTTTAGGTTCGGGTAACTATCATATATGTTCTTTAGTTCCTGCGCCCATCCCGAATATTTATGTACTTCATCCAAAAAAAGATATCGCCCTCCTTGACGTTCAAAATCGCGGACCAATTCAATAAGGGAATGGTGGTTGAACCAAATGTCATCCAAGCTAACATATAGTGTCTGTCCAAGGGAGCTGCTAAGGTGCAACTTGATATATTGTAGCAAAAGTGTGGTCTTTCCAATACCTCTTGCCCCTTTTATACCAATCAGCCTAGCTTCCCAATGGATTTCATCCATAATCGATCTGACAAAATCGGTCGAAGTATGCTTTAACTTTTGCTGAAATTGCTCAAATAAAAATTCCATTTTGTTTACTTTGATAAACAAAATTAGTCAATTATTGTATACCACAGTAAACAAAAATGAATAATTTGGTCAGTAATGCGATACCGCAACTAGGTTCCCTATTCGACTTTCTCTTTCATATGGCGTATTCTCAGCATTCTTGGGTTGTTTGAACAAATAAGTCTTAAACAATTGTATTTCAATTAGTTAACACCTTCTTAATGAAAAGTGACCTATTCGGTGAGCATAAAATATCAAAAGGCTTGAAACCCTTTGTTTACAATGGGTCCGAGAGAAAAGTTCGATTCTTGCCGGTGTATCTGTTATTTCCAAGGGTGTCTCAGAACTTCATTCTACACATCCTAAAAGGATTTGTTTCCACTATAGCAATAGACTAGCTTCAACCACTGAATTTATGGTATAGCTGTAGTGAGAAATTCAAGGTTGGATATATCCGTAAAGTCAAGAATTGGGAGCAAGCTTTTTTACGAGCTCATCTTTACGTCTAACTGCAACCTCAATTTTGGAGCCATCCTTCAAAATAATATGGCCTCCTTTTCCCCTAATATAGTTCTCTACAAATGATAGATTGACAAGATGGGATTTGTGCACCCTGAAAAACGTGCTGTTTTCCAGAATACCTTCAAAATACTTCAAGGTTTTGGAGGCTGTTATTTTTTTGTTAGAAAGTGTATGGATGTGGGTATAATTGATATCCGATTGAAACCTAATGATATCGTTTGTGTCGACCAGGGCAAATCCATCCATGGTAGGGATTGCAATTCTTTTTGATGATTCGTTTCCCTCTTTAAAATTGTGGAATAGAATATCTATCTTTTTGGAGGTTTCTTTTAGGTTTTTGTGTTGCCTTAGTTTTTGCAATGCACTGGCCAAATCGTTTTTGTCTATGGGTTTTAAGAGATAGTCCATGGCAGAGAACCTAAATGCCTTTAAGGCATAATTGTCAAAAGAGGTGGTAAATATCACTTCAAAATCGAAAGAATCCAGTTGCGATAGCAGTTCAAAACCTGTATTGTTCCCAAGCTGCACATCCAAAAAAACAAGATCAGGCCATGAATCAGTGATTTCACGTTTTGCCTCATCAATGGTTTTACAGCGGGCCATAACTTCAATGTCGGGCGCTTCGTCCTGCAACAGTAAGTCCAAACGGTTGATACAATGCTGCTCATCATCTACGATAATAGCCTTTAACATAGCGTTTTTAAAATTGAAGTTCCAAAGGAAGTCTTATCTCTACACGAAGTCCTTCCGTTTTGTCCAACAAATTAATAGATCCATTGGTATTATTTAAATGGTTTATGATTTCTATTCGATTACTGGTAATCTTTACACCGAACGAACCTTTCTTTTTGCCGTGTGTATGGGTTGCCGACCTTCCAATCCCATTGTCCTCAACAATATACTCCAACATGTTTCCGTCTTTTTTTATCAAGAGGGCGATTTGTCCATCTCCTTGTTTTGGAGCGATTCCATGCCATATACTGTTTTCGATAAAGGGTTGTAATATGAGTGGGGGGACCAAGGTGTTGTCCGGTTCAATACTATCATCAACCGATATATGGTAGTTGAGCTTGTTCTCCAACCGGAGGGACTCTATCTGCATGTACAGTTCCATCAATTCCAAATCTTCCTCCAAGGTAATCCATTTTTTTTCGGAGTTTTCAAGGATGGATCGTGTGAGTTTGGAGAACTTGACCAAATAGTCATCGGCCTGTTGGATATCGTTCTTTGAGATAAAATCACTAATGGAATTGAGTGAATTAAAAATAAAATGAGGGTTCATTTGGGAGCGAAGGGCTTTGAGCTCGGTCTCTGCCACCTTTGCATTGAATTCGGCCAATTTTCTTTTTTCCAGTGCATCGCGTCTTCGTTTGTACAAAAAATATCCTATTATGGAGATCAATGCCAAGAGTATAGCCCCCAACAAATACCCATTTTTTACCAATTCCTGTCTCTTTATTTCCTCTTGGGCGACCGCTTGTTGCCGCTCCATCTGAAACTGCATTTCCTTTCGGGTCAATTCAGACCTCTTTTCCTCGTTCAGCACACTGTCCCTCAGTTGCACATGCTCTTTATAGGCATCAAGGGCTTCGGCCATATTTCCGTTGTACTCGTACACTTGACTCAACACTTCCCATGAATCGGATTCCCATTCCACAGCACCAATCTCCTGGGAAAGTGCAAGAGCTTGGCTGGCACTTGCCTTGGCCACTCCATAGTTTTTGAGCAGTACATTGATTTTGCCAATACTGTTAAGTGCGGAGGCCTCAATATACTTATTGTCAATCTGCTGGGCGAGGTCTACTGCTTCTTGATAGTGTGCAAGTGCTTTTTCGTTCTGTCCCAGCTTTTTGTAAGCCAAGGCCAAGTTATTGGTAATCGCTGCTATAAACAGGTTGTTTTCTTCCAGTTTGGCCAAAGTCAGGGCCTTCTCCAAATAGGAAACACCTTCTTCAAACTTTTCCGTGTCGTTATAGATAATGGCAATGTTGGAAAGTGCTTTGATTTCATCTGGTCTGTTGTTCAGTGATTGTGCCGTCGACAAATAGGCATGATACTTTTTCAAGGCCTTATCATATTCCTTTAAATCAGCATGGATATTGCCAATATTTCCCAATAGACTTGATTCCAGTTGTCTGTTGGCCATATTTTGGCTCAAAACCAAAGCTTTTTGATAAGCATCCAATGCATTGAGGTTGTCTCCTAAGACATAATAGAGGTTACCTTTTTGACGGTTGGCCAGAGCCTCTCCCTTGATCCAGTTTGTTTTTTCTGAGATATTGAGGGCTTCCTCAATATACGGAAATGCTTCATTGGGACTGGAATAGGTCATCTCCCCAGCCATTTCAATAAGCAGTCCGGCTCTTAGGGTATCTTGTAAAGTAAAATTCTCCAATTTATTTCCCAGGGAATCAAGTGGTACCTGCTGTGAATGGCTTAATAAGGGTATAAGTATAATGAAAAGGTCTAAACAGTTTCTTTTGATGGATTGCAGCATGTTCTGAGGTTAGTGAATCCCAAATTTAAACCATTTGACCCATTAATGGGCTGTTATACCATGGTTTACGGATATTGGAAAATCCACTACGGTAACTCTTGATAACATTACGTAAAATAATTGACCATGGCACAGGGATAAAGGAATTCATAGTTTAGAGATTACTATACGGCATAACCATTAACTATATGAAGTACCCTACCATGCTCTTTTTGTCCTGTTCTATGTTATTTTTCCTTGTTGGTTGCGGCACCGATGATGGTAACGAACCTGAAAACGGTACATTAAACGAAGTACAAGGAACCATACAATTATCCGGGGAGGAAACTTCGGAACTGGGTACTTCATTGACCGTTGGTAATATTGAAGTGGCCAATGTTGCCCTTTCGGGGACAGATAAATCGGTAATTCTATTGTCTGAGAACATAACTGTGGTTGATAATGAATTTGTTTATGATAATGACCAAAACGGATTTGTAATCGTGGCGGCAGATTTTTCCACTGGTGGCTCTACGGATATTGACAAGACCATATCCATGACCATAGTAAGGAACGGCCAAGAGTTTCGCCATGCCTGTTCCTCGCCCTACCAAAACTTTTTTACAGCATGCGGTGACAGTTTCGGTGTTGATTTTGAAGCCAAACAGGTCACCTTTGAAAATACAACGGTAATCAATACCGATGATGACACCATTTTGACCATGGATGGAACAATAACTTGGGAATGAACATCAAAAAAACAATGTTAAAGGTAAGATCGGTATTTAGTATTTTTCTGATGGTAGCAACTGTGCTCCATGGTTTTGCACAGACGGCTGACGCAGATGAACTGATTGCCTTCAAGCCGCCCTCGGACAATTTTGTTTCAATATACCTTCAGACATACAAAGGCTTGCCTAGGTTTGGTGTTGTGGATTCTTATAAAAATCAAAGCGCTAATGCACAAGCCAATCCTAGGTCCAATGTAGCAAGGCCCGTTCGCGGTGGTGGTAGAACCCCAGAGCAGCTTAAAAAAAACAAAATGGTGAACAAGGGAAAAATCAATTTCTCTTTATTGATCAGCTTAAAATATCTCAAGCCATTTATGAGGGACCTGGACAAGGACCGATTGATCATTTTTAACGATAGGCTTACAGAACAACAATCGAATTCTGCTTACCTCCAGAGATTCTTGCTCAATCAGGTGGCTCCGAACTTATGTGTGGACGCGGCATGTAAGAATGCCAATGGAGGCAAGAACGAGTTTGAAAAACAACGAAACTATAAAACTTTTGTAGACAGTTATTTAGAGCCGCTATTGGAATGGAGTCAAGATGTTTTTAAAAATGATGTGTTGATCGGCTATCATGTTTCTACCCTAAATATTGGAAGAAATTATGATTTTGACAAAAAAGGCTATTGGGTGAGTCATTATCTGGCCCTCAATGATATTTTCCCATTTAAACAGGGAGGATTGAAAAGAGTGGTCTTTGAACCTGTCAAACCCTATGAAAATCAGCTTCTAAAAAAAATGTCTCTAGGAAAAAACATCAATTTCTTCTTGCCGATGGATGAGCAAACTGCTGAGCGCCTAAAAAAAAAGGGCATCAACCGATTATATCTGGTAAAAAAGATAAAACTGCAACATTCGGATAAGCGGATGGATGTTCCCACAGACCCCATCAACTTTAATTATTCCCATGAAAAAAGTGATGTGGAAATTTATACGGACGAAGCTCTTGCAAATCATTTTAGGACATTATCCCTAAACAATCTTATTCTTAAAAATTAATGCATGAAACATATCCTTTTTATAACAGCGGTCTTGGCATTCCAACTAATAGGGTGGGGACAGTCGCAGGAAAAGACTTTTGATCCTCCGACTGCCGATTTCATTTCCCTTTCCTTGCAGACCCACATGGGTAAACTCCGTTTTGGGGTGCAAGATGAGTATTTTCTAAAATCAGATGGTACCTATGTAAGTTCAAGGGATGATGAGTACTTTGAAAGGGATAAACAGTTCAGCCATAACAATGCGAGTAGGCATGCTTTTGTGGAGCTTTTGAAAATGAGGTTCAAAGAAGACATGTTCGAAGTGATGGACCGGGACTTTTTTACAGAACGGACACAAAACATGTACGAAAAAGACCTTAAATCCTATACGGCCCAACAACATGTGCTGGCCCTTGCCAATGCCTTGTGCAACAAACAGCAGTCCATACGGTTTTTCTGCAACCCAAAAGAAGAGGATTGTGCTTCAGGATTCCTTCAAGAGGGCTATTATAACGAACCGCGCAGCATTAGGCCATGGGGAGGAAGAGGCGCTTCGGAATTCCAAAAATTAAGGGCGTACACCAATTTTGCAAAGGAGAAGTTTCCGTTGGTCGAAAAGTGGGCAAAGACACTTTATTCCGACAATGTACTGGAGGGATATTATGTTACACGGACCAATTTGGGCACCTATGACTTTAAGAGCGGAGGTTATTGGTTGAATACGCATCAGTTTTACAATCAGGGTTTTTTATTGCGGTGGTATGGACTCCAACCCGTCAATTCATCAGAAAGAAAGTTGATGCACCCCAACGGTTCGTCGATACTGTTCAAAATGTCGCCCGAAGTGGCTGAAACCTTCTCAGAAAAGTACCAAAAGGTTTATTTGGTATTTGATGTGACTGGTAATCTAAATGGCCTGGAAAATTATAGGGCCGATCAACTCAAGACCACTTTTAGCCTTAACAGTCCCGTTATTGAAATCTATTCAGATGATGGTCTTACACAAAAAGTGGGTGAAATCAACATCACAACCATGGTAGCCAAGACTAGATAATCCAAAAGTTATGAAAATGAAACTTATAAAAACAAATGCCGTCTTGATTGTGACCATGCTGGGAACGCTAATGCCGGTTTCCGCCCAAGGTCAGTTTTTAAAAAAATTAAAAAAGAGTGTTGAAGACAAGGTTGTAAAAACAGCAAGCGATAAAACGGACAAATTGCTGAATGGTAATGGAGCAGCAGCATCGGTTCCTGATGCCAAACCTGGGCGAGTATCGGACAATAAAACCTCCCAGAGCGAAAAAGTTGATAAAAAAGCTCCTTTTGCTGTAAACGATCAAAATATTCTAACATTTAAGGCACCCTCCAAAGATTTTAGAGATGTGGTCATACAAGCACACAAAGGACTTCCTAGATACGGAGACCTTTATTTTTTGAGAGGGACCACGACACCGACAATGAACAAAGCTTATGAGGCACTTTTAGAGTTGAAGTTTTTGGAAAATACCTTTAAGGCTTTGGATCGATCAAAATTGACCAAACATCAGAACATCTCAGGAGACCTTGAAAAAAAGAATTCTGTATTTGCCCAAAATCACTTGTTGATTCTTGCTAGGGAAACCCTATCCGATGAAAAGCTTCAAGAATACTTTTGTGATTCCGAGGCCAAATCTCCCTGCAATTTTTATAATTCTGCAGGAGAAAGGAGCCGTGTGTCCTATTGGGGAGGTACTCATAATAATGAATTTGCACAAAACCGCAGTTATACAAAGTTCATCAAGAACCATTATGGCACTCTTCAGACATGGAGCAACTCCTTTTATGAAGATGGGAGTCAAATTGCCTATTTCGTTGCAAGGGGGACAGTGGCCGAAAAATATGATTTCGGAAACAAAGGTTTTTGGATTGTAAATATATTCTCCATTGGCGGTGACTTTATTTTGCACAAGTCCAATTTTATGGCGTATTCGGAGAATGAGAAAACCCTGAAAAATTATTCAAAAAAGGTTTTCCTGCCTGTTGAGCCCACTGCTGCCAAAGCATTTAATTTGATTGAGCGTTCCCCCGTGTTTGTGGTATTTAAAGTCAAAGTGACCCCTAACGTAACAAGCCCGACGCACATAGCCTGGGAATTTGAGATGGAAGATACCATAATGGAATTTTACAAGGATAGCCCACTAAGTCAAAAAATGGGAGAATCGGACATCAGAACCATAAAATTTAAGGATTGAGAAATGAAATGTAATTGTTCCAAACAGATTTTATGGGTGATAACGGCTGCTTTGACGCTAGGTTTGCCACAAACTACGACAGGTCAATTTTTTAAAAACCTGAAAAAGCAGGCTGAGGAGAAAGTTATTAAGAAAGCGGACAGCAAGGTAGATGATATTCTTAATGGAAATAATAGTAAGGTGCAAGGACCGGGCATACAAACGGGCAGTACAATACAAACAGAGGAAAAAAACATTGACCAAAATACCTCGCAACAAACCCCCAATATATCATTCGACGATTCGGAGTATCTGGTTTTCAAATCACCTAATCCTTCATTTAAGGACATTGTGATCCAAAAGTTCAAAGGACTTCCCAGATTTGGCGCAATTGATTTTTATATGATGCGGGTTAATCCTAAAAAAGTAGATCTTTCCAAGGAAGCCGCTGAAAAAAGGAACCTGACCAGCCTGGGATATGCTGGGTTTGCACATTTGGTACGGATACATATGTTGAAAGAGCACTTCAAGGTAATGGATAGGACTGCTTTAACAGAACAAACCAAAGGCAAAATTATTGAAAAGGAGGCCAAATCCAGTCTGGCCCAAAAAGTACTGAAGGAATTTGCTTTTGATATGGGAACTGATGCTCTTAAAAAGGAATATTTTATGAATGATTGGAGCGGAACCGGCAAAAGTGCAGTGGTAAGGGAATGGGGAGGACACCGAGCAGATGACTTTACTGAAAATGAACGGTATGTGTCCTTTGTGGAAAAATACCTAGATATCATTTTAGAATGGAGCGAAAGCTTTTTTAGCAATGGAACGGAAGATTTTCAACTGGTCCATGCCATAAAATTTCAAGGGCAATATGACTTTGATAAAGGAGGTTTTTGGGTACGCCTGCCCATTAAAAGACCGCCTCAAGGTATTATCTCCTCGGTCGAGTATTTTAATGAATTTGCACCAAAAACACATTACGGACATGAGTTTTTCAATAAAACTGAACAAGTGGATTACATAAATGGCGATGTGCTATTTAAAATGAGCCCGGATAAGGCTGAAGCATTGATCAATGATAAAAGCGTGATGTTACAGTTAACAATGAAAGTTAGGTCTGTTTTCAAAGATTTTGATACGGGGAGCCCTTTTGCGTATGGAGCCTATTATACCTATCATTTTCTTGACCCTATTTTAGAGCTGTATTCGGATGCCCAATTAACTAGAAAAATAGGGGAAATCAATATGGAAAGTCTAGTGGTTAAAGAATCCAATTGATATGAGTGAAGCTAGAATCAATATCGATGGGATTGCATTAGGTCTTGAAATCATTGTGCGATAGAACTGCTTCCATTGACACCACAACTCCAGTCTTCTCTGAACTTGAGTCATTTTTGCAGGCAGAAGTATAACCACTGCTATGTATACAGATGATTTTTTCATTTTTAGCGCTTAACGTTTTCCTATTTTAAGGGGTCGTAGGCCGTAGCGGTAGTTCCCCTTAACTTTTCAAATTGTTCATAGGCGCTTTGAACACTTTCCTTTGGAGCCTGTTCAAATTCTTCGTTCGTTACTTGATATTGTCTCTGCAAATCGATCAATCGCTTCCTGAGCCGTGATTCCACCTCATCATAAAAAGAATTATCGATTTGGTTATGTATTTCGTTAGGATCTTCCTCTAAAACATATAGTTCCCACGTATCGATATCATCGTAAAAGTGCATCAGCTTGTAACGCTCCGTCCTAATGCCATAATGCTTCTTTACCATATGAAATGCGGGATAATCATAATAGTGGTAGTACACCGCATCCCTAAAATCATCATCATTGATGGTATCTTCCAACAAGGGCCGTAACGATTTGCCTTGCATATCCTTTGGAATATCGACCCCTGCATAATCCAGAAATGTTTCGGCAAAATCGAGGTTTTGGGTCAGGGCATTAATTTCAATGCCCGCTTTGATATGGTCGGGGTATTTCATCATGAGGGGCATTGCCAATGATTCTTCATACATATAACGTTTATCGAACCATCCCTTTTCACCCAAGTAAAAACCTTGATCGGTCGTATAGATGACTATGGTGTTTTCGGCCATGTTACTGTCTTCCAAATAATCCAATATTTTGCCCACCCCTTCATCTACCGATGCCAAGGTGGCCAAATATTCTTGTAAATAGCGCTGCCCTTTCCATTCTGCCAATGCCCTGCCTGATAGGTCGGCATCATGAAATGCATCGTTTTTGGCCTGATACGCATTATCCCATGCGGCACGCTGTTCTGGAGTCATACGTTCAAAATCCGTTTTCCAAGGATTCCATGCCAATTCAGGGCTTCCCTTTCTCTTGGTCATTTTTAAATCGTGGCCTTCATACATATCCCTATAAATCGTCTGCAATTGATCTTTGGAACCCAGAGAACCCGCGTGATCGGTGAAATAGGTATCCGGTAATGGAAATTGAATGGAGTCAAATTTATTTGCATGTCGCAGGGCGGGCATCCAATTACGATGTGGCGCCTTATGTTGCAACATGAGCATAAAGGGTGCCTCGGAACCAGTCCTGCTCCTGAGGTAGTCAAGGCCTTCTTCGGTGATAATATCCGTTGCATATCCCTCGATTACGGTGGTATCGGCTGCTTTGGTCTGTCTGTCGATCGAAATAAAATCTGGGTTGTAGTAATTGCCTTGGTCCTTTAAAATGCTCCAGTAATCGAAACCTTGGGGCAGACCGTGTAAATGCCATTTGCCAATGAGAGCGGTATTGTACCCCGCCTTTTGGAGGAGTTTCGGAAACGTTTGTTGGTCTCCGTCAAAGCGGTTACCATTCATTTTAAATCCATTTATATGGCTGAATTTCCCTGTTAAAACCACAGCTCTACTAGGTCCGCAAATCGAATTGGTACAAAAATTATTTCTGAACAGAGCACCTTCGTTTGCTATTCTATCGATATTGGGTGTTGGGGCTAAATTACCGATTGGGTGACCATAGGCACTAATGGCCTGCTCCGCATGGTCATCCGACATGATAAAAATAATGTTCGGCGGGCCTTGGGCCACTTCTTCCTTTGGTTTTTCCAGTTGATTGCACGAAACCATAATGAATAGAACAAGAAGTATCGACCTTATATACATATGGTTTTATTTTAGTGTGAACGATTTGGATAATTCCGCATCTGAGTTGGTTCCCACAAACACTTCAAACTCCCCAGGTTCCGAGACAAGTTCAAGTTGACCGTTGTAGAATTTCAGATCATCGGGAGACAAAGTGATGGAAACCTCTTTTCTTTCCCCTTTCCTTAGCATGATTTTTTGAAACCCCTTTAATTGACGCTTGGGAGGCGTAATGCTCCTTACTACGTCCCGAAGGTACAATTGCACCACTTCTTCCCCATCATAATCCCCCGTGTTCGTAAGGGTCACGGTAGCGGTAATTCCCTCTCCTTGACGGACCTGTTTCTTGTCCAATTTTAAATTGGAGTATTCAAATGTGGTATAGCTCAACCCATGGCCAAAAGGCAACAATGGGGCATTGGGCGCATCCAAATAGTTGGATTTAAATTTTTGGAACGCATCGCTTTCTGAAGGAGGTCTCCCCGTAACCTTTGCGCTATGGTACACCGGAATCTGTCCAACATTCACAGGCCAGGTCGCGGTTAATTTTCCAGCTGGATTGTAATCCCCGAATACCACATCAGCTATGGCATTTCCTGCCTCAATACCAGGATGCCACACTTGTAGTATCGATACGGGCATTTCATACTCCTCTGCAATGGTCAATGGCCTACCGCTCATCAACACCAAGGCTACAGGTTTTCCAGTCTCTACCAAGGCTCGTATCAATCTCTTTTGACTTTCCGGAATCGAAATATCGGTTCTACTTGAGGATTCCCCGCTCATTTCCGTAGCCTCCCCCACAACGGCCACCACAACATCCGAAGTTTTGGCCAGAGCAACAGCCTCTTGCAGCATGTCTTGCGAACTACGCTCATTTATGCTTATTCTAGGACCAAATACGTTAACGCGTTTGGCAAAATCCGCATCATCCGATATGTTGGCCCCTTTTGCATATGCAATCTCGGTAGTGGGCGCTATATTTTTAAATCCCTCCAAAATGCTAACCGCCAATCTAAAATCCCCCGTAGGTGCCCAGGTCCCCAACATATTCTCCTTACTATCGGCCAAAGGACCGACCAAGGCTATCTTTCCCTTTTTTTCCAAAGGAAGTACACTATTATGATTTTTGAGCAACACAAAGGAACGGCTCGCCAATTTTCTTGACAGTTCCCTGTTGTAATCCGTCAAAATATCTTTTTCAGGTCGCTTGGTATTCAAATATCGGTAAGGGTCATCAAAAAGTCCGGTATTATATTTGGCCTCCAATACTCTTCTGCAAGCATTGGTGATGGCAGCTTCGGTAACCTTTCCTTCTTCAAAGGATTTCTTCAGACTGGTCAAAAAACCTTCTCCCACCATATCCATATCCAGTCCGGCTTTCAATGCCAAGGCAGATACTGCTTGCAAGTCCCCTAAACCATGTGCTATCATTTCGTTCAGGGATGTATAGTCCGAGACCACAAAACCATCAAAACCCCATCGGTCTCGCAACAAATCCGTAAGTAACCACTTGTTTCCCGTGGCAGGGACTCCATCCACATCATTGAACGATGTCATCACACTGGCAGCACCAGCATCTATGGCCGCTTTGTAGGGCGGTAGATATTGGTTGAACATTTTGATTTTGCTCATATCCACAGAATGGTAATCACGGCCCGCCTCAACTGCTCCATAGAGCGCAAAGTGTTTTACACAGGCCAACATGGTATGGGATGCGGACAGGTCTTCACCTTGGTAACCTTTCACCATTGCCTTGGCTATTTTAGAACCTAGATATGGGTCCTCACCCGCCCCTTCGGATATACGTCCCCAACGTGGGTCCCGGGCAATGTCCACCATAGGGGAAAAGTTCCAGTTGATACCGTCGGCCGTAGCCTCCTTTGCTGCCATTTGGGCTGCCTGTTCTACCAAATCCATATCCCAACTGGACGAAAGTCCCAACGGAATGGGGTAGGTAGTCCTATATCCATGGATTACATCGGAACCTATCAACAACGGTATTCCCAATCGGCTCTTTTTTACAGCCAGTTCTTGAGCCACCCTTACTTTTTCTGGGCCCGCTACACCAAAGAGGCCTCCCACTTTCCCTGCTCTGATCTTAGCTTCCACATTTTCACTGACCACAGCACCTGTGGCCACTCCCCCACCAGGGGTCAACAAGTTCAATTGACCTATTTTTTCCTCAAGGGTCATTTTTTGTAAAAGTTGCTCAACTTCAGGGATCCGTTTTTGGGCATGGGAAGTGAAAAGCACCAAGCCCATTAAGGCCAAAGCTATGTTTTTAGGGTTCATGACAAGATGTTTTTTAATTTCCGTATTAATCGTTCGTGTCGGCAGTTGTTGCTTTCAGCTTGGAAAACAGCCAAGGCAACAAATCCGGTTCGGCAAATGCCGGGTCCCAGCTATTGTGATTGGCAAAATCGTAGATCGTGAATTTTGGATGGGCTCCTGCTTTTAGCAATGCAGTAACCATTTCAATGGATTGCAAGGGATGCACTACATTATCCTGCGCTCCATGAAACACCCATAAAGGTGTATTTTTTGCATAAACGGAAACGGATTCGGGTTCGCCACCTCCGCATATTGGCACAGCGGCCGCAAACGTATCTGGTTTTCTGCTCAATAGTTCAAAAGTTCCCATGCCTCCCATGGAAAGCCCCATCAAATAGACTTGATCATCTTTGGTGTAAGGTTCGGCTATGGTGGTTTCAAGCATATCCATGACCATTTTCAGCGGCTTTGTCGGTCCCTCACTGTATGTAAAGTCTAAATTGATAGGATATGAACTTCTATCCACATCTACATTGGACCAATAACTATCTTTGGGACATTGTGGAAAAATTACAATGGCCGGGTATCGTTCTTGCAAATAATCAGTAGCAAACAATTTAGCACCGTGCCACAGTTGTTTTTCGTTGTCATTTCCACGATCTCCTGCTCCATGGAGAAAAAGTACCAAGGGATAGTTTCCATTCGCCTTGAAATTTTTGGGATACATAATGCGATACCTTAAGGTATCGTTCCCATCAATAAGCATTTTGGCCTCGTATTTGGATTGCCATTGTGCGGATAACATAGTACACGTGAGAAACAAAAGAAAAAATGATAATTGTTTTTTCATATTAAAATCCAAGTTTGGTCAGACCAGCTTGAACGTCTTCATTACCCATAAACAGGTTCCAAAGCAATCCGGTCCGATAGTTTTCAATCATGACGATCTGGGGTCCTTGATCAATAGCCAAATAAGCCTCGGCTACCCAATCGTATTCGGGGCTAAAGGCATCGTAAAAACCTGCAGGACCCAACAAATCATCCTTGTTCCTATAAAAATAGTGCAGGGCGGCCAAGGATTCCTCCGGTGCATACGGAATGGAACTAATTGCTGCAGTAGGTGATATGACACCGGTGTCATTGTTGGGACTGTGGGCATTGTACCCGATACTGCCATCATTGTTACGGGAATAACTGGCCGTTAAACCCCAACACTCTTCACCATAATCTTGGTATTGGTCCGGATTGTTCACACAGTATTCGTAATTAATCATAGTATGGTTGACGTTTACATCCCAAAAGTCCACATATTCGTCGGACAGGTTATGTGGATCTAATCCCAAGTAAGAATAATGTGCCCAAAACAATGGTCCACCAAACTGTTCGGAGCCATTATGCTTAACCAAAATCGGATAACCATATTGGGTGTTCCCTGATTGGATACCTCCCCCTGAGGCCCAACCATTGGTATACACTTCTTTTTCTATGCCAAAATCGGGTGATGCCGCGGCCATCACGTAGGTAATCAACACCTCATTGTATCCTTTTAGTTGAAGATTGATATCAAAGCCGTGGTTGGGGCTCCAATGCCAATACAATACATTTTGATTTTGGGTGTACCAATCCCACTCCACCCCTTTCCAGAGGTCATCGGCCTGTTGCGCCAAATTTTGCTCTGCATCGGTACCGTTTTTAAAATATTCTTTGACACAAACAAGACCTTGGGCCAAAAAAGCAGTTTCTACCAAATCGCCCCCATCATCCAAATCGCTAAATGGAATCACATCACCTGTGGAACCATCGATCCAATGCGACCATGCACCGTGAAAGCGATCGGCATTTTCCAAAAAATCCAATAAGGTATTCAAGCGTTCAACACCTTCCGCTCTTGAAACGAACCCCCTTTCGATGCCCACCAAAATGGCCATAAGTCCAAACCCCGTGCCCCCAGCGGTCACAACTCCTTCACTATTACCCGGGTCATTCGGGTGGTACCTTTCTCTTGCCCCGCCTGAGCTGGAATCGGCAAAGTCCCAAAAGTATTTAAAGGTTTCTTCTTGGGTTAAATCCAACAACGCTTCATCAGAAATAGTGGGTACCTGATTGTCATCGCCATCGGAACCACTGCCCGGAAGTTCAGGTTCCGTGGGAATATAGGTGTAATCATCCCCTCCTCCACAGGATAAAACCATGATGGAAACAATAAAAAGATATATTGTGTTTTTAATCATCTGCTGTTTTCATATTTGGGCTTTCAAAACCCAATTTTATTAGGCCTTTTTGTACTTCTTCGTTGGCCATAAATAATTTCCAGAACAGTCCGCTTCGGTAATTCTCAATCATTACAGGAATGGGACCTTGGTCTATAGCCAAATACCTTGGCAGGTACCAATCGTCTTCCAAACTAAAGGCATCGTAAGGTCCGTACTTCCCTATTAGGCTATCCTGTTCGTTGTACATAAACCTCAAAAACTGTTTGCTCTCCTCTGGGGCATAGGGCATGGAAGATAGTGCCGCCGTAGGTGAAATCACTCCTAAATCCGCTTCTGGACGATGCCCTGCATAGCCGTTGATGGAATAACTAGAGGTCAAGCCCCATAAGTCTTCTCCATATCCTTCGTAATCCTTTGGATTGTCCACAGCATACTTATAATGAATCATTGCATGGTTCTGGTTCAATTTCCAGTAATCACCGAACTGATCCTTCAATCCTTTTGGATTCAAGCCCAAATAGGAATAATGGGCCCAAAATAAGGGTCCTACGGGCGCATCGCTATGCTCATAATGATTGAGCTCCGTTTCCAAACCGTAGTAAGTGGTGTCCTGTGAAATTTCACCTGAACCGGCCCAACCAATTTCATAGACGGACCTATCAATGGAATGTGTTGGGGAAGCAGCAGCAAGAATGTACATGATAAGGGCTTCATTGTAGCCCCCTACGGGAAAGTTCATTTCCCATTCATACTCTGGGCTCCAATGCCAGTACAACACATCTTCACCATTTTTGGTGTACCAGTCCCATTCTACGCCTTCCCACAGTTCTTGGATTTTTTCCGCCAATTGCTGTTCGCGCTCATTTCCATTTTTGAAATAAGCTTGAACCGTTAACAATCCTTGCACCAAAAAGGCGGTCTCCACCAAATCCCCTCCATTATCCTTTTTGCTGAAAGGGGTCACTTTCCCTGATGGCAACAACCAATGTGGCCATGCTCCGTGAAAACGGTCTGCATTCTCCAAAAAATTGACAATGCGTTGGTAGCGCTCCAAAGCCTGCTCACGAGAAATAAACCCTCTTTCCACACCAACCAAAATGGCCATAAGTCCAAACCCGGAACCACCTGTGGTTATGATGTCCTTATCATGGTTGGGATAGACCCCATCCATATGAATGCGCTCCCTGGCCAAGCCTGAAATCGGTTCCGCACCTTCCCAAAAATAATTGAAAGTCTGAAATTGTATGGAATCCATCAATTCCTCATCGGATACTGTTGGGCGTTCAACTGCTTTTTGGGCCGTTACTTCTTTTTTATTAGCATTATGGCCATTGCACCCTAAAATTAGGGTGACAACGGCCAATGGTAACATAATCAACCTCATATAACTAAACTAACTCTAATATTAAAAAATGCTGCTATGGAAGCACATTAATTGCTCATGATTTCCTGAATCTCCTCTTGCGTCAATACTCTATCAAAAAGATAGAGGTCATCGATATAACTGAGGTCGGATAGGTGGTTCCAACCGATGAAGTTGGGGGCTCCAGAACCGATCGACAAAATGGAACAGTTGTCCCAGCTTATAGTCTTTCCGTCCATGTCCCCGGTATTCACCGCCGGTTCACCGTTCAGATAAATCAAGGTTTCCGTTTCCGTAACGGTAAAGGCCACGTGCACCCATTCGTCGAGCGTGGCATCGATAACATCCCCATCGTTCCAAACATCTCCGGCATCGGTGCCCAAATGCAGTTTGATACGCTGCTCATCGGCACTTCCTTCCCTGATCAACCTAAAGCCTGCGGAAAGATCGTTATCCGTTCCATTCATTGGAGGGCTTACCGTTAAAATACCTGCCCTGTCAGGGTCAGCATTGACCTTGTACCAGAAAGCGCCACTGAATTGATTATTGAACAATCCATCCATCGGGAAGGTGAGATACGAATCCGTGGCACCTGCATAGGCATTGCTACCCACGGCACTCTCCCCTGCAAAACCGGGAGAACCTACCACCGTGGCCTCTTCGCCCGAGTTGTCATCCACATTGGACCCATCAAAGGGCATGTACAATGTGGAGCCATAGTTTTGTGGCGTGACTTCTCCTCCAAATACTTCGGCCACTTCTTCCGGAGATAGTGCTTTGCTGTAGAACCTTAAATCATCGATGATACTATTATCGGAGGTATGACCCCAATAATCGAAGGTTGGTCCACCCGCACCTATGGTGAAGGTATCACAGCCAGTCCAATCGATTGGTGCGGACATAGCCGAAGACAAGACTTCAGCACCATTCAAATAGATAACATTTTCAGTGTTTGATATGGTGAAGGCTACGTGTACCCATTCTCCTGCGGTAACGTCGATCACGTCACCATCGTTCCAGCTTTCTCCACTACCGGTTCCAACGTTCAACTTGATGCGCTGTTCATCCACACTTCCTTCACGGAAAAGACGGAAACCTTGAAAACGATCCGCAGCATCATCACCTATGGTAATAATGCCCGCCCTATCAGGGTTGGCATCCACTTTGTACCAAAAGGACCCACTGAATTCAGCAGTCATCAATCCTTCCGCTGGATAATTGATATAAGAATCTGTCGCACCCAAATAGGCTTGCCCCCCTACCTGACTTTCGTCGGTAAAGCTTGGCGAGCCCACGGTTGTGGCCGCCTTACTCCCTATTAAATCTATATAATCCCCTTCAAAAGGCATATAGAATGATTCACCATCATATTGGGGAATATACGGGTTGGCTGCATTCATCATAATTTGTATGTCGCTCTGGGTCAACGCCTTGTCAAATATGCGTAGCTCGTCCATTTGACTGGCGTCGTAACCATGGTCCCAGTAATCAAAAGTTGGCCCTCCTGCACCAATATGCAATTCCTCGCAACCTGTCCAATCGATTGGTGCGGGTAAATCAGCTGTCAACATTTCTACCCCGTTAAAATAGATGGTACTCTGGGTCTGTGAAATGGATACGGCCACATGCACCCATTCGCCTGCGGTTACGTCAATTACCCCACCATCGTTCCAACTCTCTGCGGCACCAGTGCCCACATTGAGCTTGATGCGTTGTTCATCGGCATTGCCTTCTCGAAACAAACGGAATCCTTGGTTTCGGTCTTCTGCATCATCGCCCACCACCAAAATTCCAGCCCTATCCGGCGTTGGATTGACCTTGTACCAAAAAGCGGCACCGAATTCCGTGCTCTTTAAGTTATCCATTGGAAAAGTCAGATATGAATCAGCAGCACCTTGAAAGGCGTCAGCACCCAAGAAAGCATCTCCCGCAAAACCGGGATTGCCGACTTCTCCCGCTTCCTGAAAACTGATAAAGTCCATAAAGTCCGCATTAAAGGGCATATAGAGTACTTCGCCATCAAATTGAGCGCTATATGGAGCCAGTTTGGCAAAGCTAACTTCTTGGGTGGTCGTTTTGCCTTCGGCGTCCGTAGCCGATACGGCAACGGTATGCTCCCCATTGCCCAATCCGTCGTAGGTTACTTCTTCCAATACAATTCTATAATCTTTAAAGGAACTGAATGCTGCTATCTGTGACCCATCCATGGATACAGTTATGCTGACCACTTCGATATCGTCGGTTACCTCAAACGCTATGTCAATTGATGTTTCTTCTTCAAATGGCATGAGTTCCACGCCTTCGGTCGGATAGGTTATGTTAACCTGAGGTGCCGTTTCATCCACTCCTGCATCTATTGCCGTGATGGGATCGATTCCCTCATTACATGAAACCACCAGAAGGCCCAGTAGTATCATTATGGATTTAACTATATGTTTCATCTTGTGCTGTTTATTTAGTTAATTTTAGTCATCGCTGCCACCGCCACCCAATGATGGAAGTGCATCCAGCTGGGCTTGCGGATAGGGCAATAGTTCTTTGTCGGATGTAAAAGTTCGTCCGTCGTAACTCAGTTCAGAATAGTTGTCCAAGCGGATCATATCATAATAACGAATACCCCACTCCATGCCCAATTCTGCAAATTTCTCATCCATTACGTCACTGGATGTCACTCCTGACAACGATGGCATCCCTGCCCTACTGCGAACCAGGTTTACAGCTTGGTCCGCTGTCATTCCTGAACCACTGGCCCCTCTTGTGAGGGCCTCGGCATACATCAACAATATTTCGGCATAGCGTATAACGATCATATTTTTACCTCCGCCGTAATCATTTCGTTGATCGGTAAGCTGAACGGAGGGCAAGTAATGTTTACCGCTAGAAAACAAAGCCCTTGCATAGTCGTTGATCACATCCCCATCGCGTGTAGTGTTGCTCACAAAAGCAGGGAGCGTGGCATAATTGGGATCGGTCTGCAATTCGGCAATACCGCGGTCTGTCCAAAGCACACTGGTTTCCAAACGAACGGCTTCTTCCCTGTCCAACATAAATTTGATGAACTTCATACTTGGCTCATAGAAGCCCCATCCACCAGAGGCATTTTCCCTGGCAGGGGTCCATCCCTGAGGACCAAACGGTGCGTACAAGTGATAAAAGGTATCCCCGGTACTTGAGCCATAATCGGAAAATTGTAGTTCGAACAAACTTTCATCGCTCAACTCCCCAGGCTTTTTGAACAGGCTATAAAAATCGGGGTACAACGAAAACTTATTGGAGTTTATTATCTCCGCACAGGCGTCAGCCATACCTTGATAATCCTCCATTTCCATATGTGCCATCGCTTTTAGCGCATACGCGGTGTAACTTGTGACACCGCCTGGAATGTCGGTTCTTTCATTGGGCCTCATATTGGGCAAGAGCGGAATGGCCTCATCCATTTGATCGGAGATATACTGCATGATCTCTTGCTTGGTCGCTGGCCCACTGGCTATCTCGGCATCGGGCTGTGTGGATTCGATAATAAATACATCGCTCCACACCCTTGCCAAGTTAAAGTGCAACCAAGCTCGCATCACCTTGATTTCAGCTATGTACTGGTCTGCGGTCGCTTTTTCGCTCTCGTCAGCAAAATCCTTGAAGTTTTCGATCAATTCGATTTCCGTATTCAATTGGACAATGTCTCCATAGTGCACGTTCCACAAGGAGTTGTACATCCAATACCCTTGGGCATAGATATAGTTGTCGGTGTCCGCAAAAGGCTGTTGATCGCCAAGACCTCCTGCATTTACATCATCCCCGCGAACGGAAAGCAACAATGGTTCCTCCCATCCTCTTGTAGCAATGATATAATAAGATCCTATCAAGGCTTGAACCATATCCTCGGTAGCCGAATAATCCAGATCGTCAGCATTAAGCTGTCCTTCAATGTTATCAAACTTGTCCGAGCATGCTTGGATAGTGAGTATCGCGATCAGGACAACTATTATTCGATATAAAAGGTTGTTATTCTTCATCTCAATTTTCTTTTTATAGTTTAACATTAACACCTACGGTGTAAATTGCGGGAACAGGATATGTTTGACGGTCGACCCCATCCGATACCTCGGGGTTAAATCCGTTGTAGTTAAAGAGGGTCAAAGGTCTTTCGGCAGTCAAGGTGAATTTAATGTCGGGTGCATTACCCTTAAGCTTGTCGCCACGTATGGTGTACGCCAACTGAATGTTTTGGATTCTAAAGAAATCCCCATCCTCTACCCAAAAATTGCTCAATCTTTGGTTCCAACTGTCCCGAAGCCCGGCCGATGAAGGGTAACTGTTACTGGTTCCTTCGCCATGCCAACGATTCTTGGCCAAATCCGCGTCCATATTTGTATCGTTGGTAAAGATGACTTCACCACGTTTTCGGTTCAGAATCTTGTTACCTGATTGTCCGTAGAAGTTCATGGAAAAACCAAAATCTTTATAGTTCAATCCAATATTGCCACCATAGGTAAACTTGGGAAGGAAGGACCCCAACACCATTCTATCCTGATCTGTGATAGCTCCATCACCGTCCCTATCATTGAATATGAGGTAACCAGGTTGTACGTTTTGGCCATCAGCTATTGCATTCTGTGCCACGGGATCGGCATCAATCTGAGCTTGGTTCTGATAAACACCGGTAGCTTGGTAACCGTAAAAGGCATACAATGGCTCCCCGACCAAGGTTCGCTGCCTGAACTCGGCCGAACCTGAATCGATATAACCGCTTTCGTCCTCAATCTCTATGGCTTCGTTTTTTACTGTGGTAAAATTGGCACCTACGGTATAGCTAAAGTCAGGCGTAATCTCATCGCTCCAGTTCAAGGCGACCTCTACCCCTGAGTTTCGAATAACCCCTGAGTTTCTTAATACGGTCTGGTTCGCAATAGGGATGTATACCGGCATAATGGCATCCTCTGTATCCCTGATATAATAATCGGCCTCAACGGACATGCGGTTGTTCAAGATGTTCATATTAAACCCAAAATCCAATTCTTCCACAACCTCCCAGGTCAAATCGGTAAAAGTACTTGTAGCGGTAATCCCTGTATTTGGCGTATCGCCCAAATCCACGGTTTGATTGGAAATAGTATTTGCTCCTGAACTTGCCGGAACATTATCGTTGCCCAATCGGCCCCATGCAGCCCTTAACTTCAAAAAATCGAAGAAACCGACGTTTTCCATAAAAGGTTCTTGGGAAATTACCCATCCAGCACCCACGGAGGGGAAATAACCCCATTGCTCTTTGGTAAACTTGGAGGACCTATCCGCCCTAAAGGTTCCGTATAGCAAGTAACGGCTCTTGTAGTTATAGGATACCCTTCCGAAATATGATTGTCCGTAAATCCTGCGATTGTTCTCTGCAACATTGTTGTTAAAGGACAAGGGATCTGCAAAGTTCAGATACCATGAGGTTTCAAAATCGATTCCAGCAATGTCGCTGCCTGTTGCCTGGAACTGATTGGATGCCTCGTCCCGATAGGAAGTACCGGCCATAACAGTTACATTATGATCATCCGCATAGGTGTCCGTATAAGTTAAGACATTGTCCCATATTTGATTATAGTAGTTGTTTTGACGTCTATTTATGGATGATATTCGCTGATCGCCAAATCCCATATTGTAAGGTAGGTTCACATAGCGTTCCTCCAATGCCGAAAAATCAATGTTATAGGCGGTTTTGAAGGTGAGTTTATCTTTGATCAAATCTGTTTCCAAATAAATATTGGCCAACAACTTGCGTATCTTCAATCTATTGTCGTTGTAATCCATATCCGGGAAAGGGTTTTGAGTACCTCTATACCCCAAAGCTTGGGCATTGGCATAGCGTGTGGGTTTAGCCTCCGTGTTCAAATCATCGAACACGGGAAGAATGGGTACCGCAAAATAGGCTTTAAACCACGCCGAGTTTTCTGGGGTCTGCTGTGTAGCGTTACTGAAAACAGTGTTGACCCCCATTCTTAGATTATCCAAGATGTCCACGTCCAGTTTGGAACGGATATTGAATCGTTCGTAGTCGTTCTTCATATCCAACAACCCTTCTTGGGAAAAGTAGTTTGTGCCGAGGGAATAGGAAACATTGTCCGTGCCTCCGGTAACACTTATACTGTGGTTTTGAATGAGTCCATCCCTGATGATTTCATCATACCAATCCGTATTAACATCCGGTACATTGGGGTTGATTCGACTTCTTCCATAGCGCTGCATAGCATTTAGGATGAACTGGACATCTGCATCCGAACCAGACTCCACCGCCATGGTAACAAATTGCTCCGCATTGGCCATTTGTAAAACGTTCTGAGCCCGCTGAATCCCAGTGTAACCATTATACTCTATGGTCGGTTTTCTGTTTTTACCTCCGGATTTGGTTTCTATAATAATAACCCCGTTGGCAGCCCTTACCCCATAAATAGCGGAAGAAGATGCATCCTTAAGTACGTTCATGGACTTAATGTCATTCGGGTTCAAGAAATCAATATTGCTATAGAACATACCATCAACAACATATAAGAGGCTTGTCGCATCCGAATAAGTTCCCAGCCCACGAATACGTACGGTCGGAGAGGCCCCAGGAGAACCAGGGGTGACAATCTGCACCCCGGCCACTTTGCCCTGTAAGGATTGAACCGGGTTAGCAGACGGTGTTTTCTCAATTTCTTCAGCATCCACCGTAGCAATGGAACCTGTTAGGTCGGCCTTCTTTTGGGTACCATAACCAACCACTACAACTTCATCCAAAGTTTGGGTGTCTTCTTGAAGGGTTAAGTCAATTGTAGTCCTACCATTGATAGGTACGTTTTGAGTAGTGAATCCAACATAACTGAACACTAAAGTTCCATCACTTGGAACGTCCTCCAAACGATAATTTCCATCAAAGTCAGTTTGAATTCCTGTAGTAGTGCCCTGAAGCACTACGCTTGCCCCGGGCAATGGTTGCCCTTGATCATCCAAGACCGTTCCTGAAATCGTTATATTGCTTTGTGCCCAAAGTACGACCTGAAACAGCAAAAACGATATTAGCAAAAGTTTGCTTTTAATTTTCATAATTATGCAAAAATATAGTTTGTTTTCTACTAAATTAACAAGAGCTTAGTGATTAAAAGCTCCGATAGGATACATAAAAAATACATCATCCCAACAATCGCCGTAAACCCCTATTGCAGCACACTTGCAGTAGTATGCATAGATCTTGATGTAAAAAGAATTAACATAGTGATGTAGTATTGATGTAGTGTGAAAATAGGATGCTAGACCTCTTCAACAAGCTGATACATCATTCCTAGAAAGTGATAAGAAAATTGGAAAGGTTTTCAGAGCTGTCCATATCAAGCTTCTTGCGAAGCCGATAGCGATGTATTTCCACTCCCCTTACTGTTATCCCCATAAGAGGTGCAATCTCTTTGGTGGAGAGATTCATCTTCAGGTAGGCGCAGAGTTTTAAATCCTTTGGGGTTAGCGAAGGATATGATTTGAGCAGTCTTTCGAAGAAATCTTCGTGCAGTTCTTTAAAGTTCACCTCAAAACGTTTCCAGTCCTCCGTGTCTTCAATGGAGCTGTTCAATTTTTTGATGAATGTTCGATACCTTTGGGAGTTGGAAAACTTATCCTTGTTCATTACCAACATGTTCTTAAGCTCCAAAATCACTTCATTTTTTCTGGCAATATTCAAGGTCGTACTGGCCAATTCATTCTGTTTCAACTTAACCTCCTTGGCCAATTCTTCTTTTTCCATTTTTGCCATACGCTCTTGTTGCTCGTGATACATCCTCTCCTCCAATTCACGATGTTTCCTGTCCAACTTTCGCCTATTGTGCCTTCTCACCAAATAACCGGTCAACAAGGCCAAAGCGGCATAGATAAAAAGGCTCCACCAAGAAAAGTACCACGGTGGTGCTATTTGAAAATTAAATGTATTGAAATCGGAAATGGCGTTGCCCACTCCCACAGTGGCAACCTTAAGGCTGTAATCCCCAAAGGGAAGGTTTTGAAAATTGATGAATCCATTTTCCGAATATTCGGAATATTCCTGCGGCCCATGCAGTTCGTAATAATAGTGGGGCGATATATATTCCGGCGAGGCTATCTCCACGGTGATGGATTTCGAATGCCTAAATGGAACTTCCACAGCTCCTCCCGAAATCGAGTGTTTCTGTTTCTGATCCCGCATCATCATAAAGCCCGGTACCGGTATCTCTTGGAGCTCCGAATTACTTTTTAGGTGAAGGTCGTTGATCTCGGCGAAACCGTCGTTTAATGTTATGTAGGATATACTATCGTTGAACTCGACCATTTTTTGAGAATCCGGTGCCAATCGCTCTCGTAAGGGCAGATCGGTAACTATAAGACTGTCCTCCCTTAAATTGGTGTGGATTATGGTTTTTTGTTCCTCATCATCAACAAACCAAAAATACGCTTCATCATAAAACAACAGCTCCTTATTCCGGTATTCGGCAAACTCGTCAAACTTTTCGATGTGGTCACCAATGGGATTATAACCATACCAGGTGCCCTCACTGTTCAGTACAATTTTGTTTTTAATGTTATAGAGCTTTACGTTGTATTCGCTCGGGGCATCCTCGTGCCCAAAGGATTGTACCCTATCGATTCTATCATATGCCCCTTCTTCAAAGTGTATTCTAAAGAATCCTTTATAGGGATGCGCCACCCAAAGTATATCTGGAGTCTCAAAACACAGTTGTTTTACCGGGGCGCCAAACCCTTCTATGCGTTTGACCTCCCATTCACCGTTTTCTAGTTTATGGAACATGGCCAATCCATTATAGGTCCCCTGTACATAGGTGTTGTTTTGATCGGGCACCTTAATCAATTGATAACCGCCCGATATCTCGCTCAAGATCTCAAAGCTGTCCTTGGACACCTTATAGGTTCCCGTATTGTGGCCACAAAGCAATTCGCCCTCGAGCACTTCCAAGTCCCAGACATGTCCTTGAGAGCCTTCAACGAACTTCAGCTGGTTTCCCTCAAAATAAAACACACCTGTATTGCTGCCCAAAAACAAGGTGTTGTTGAACCAGGCGATATCGTAGACCATCCCCAAGCTTCCTGTATAATCGGTATAGTAGGATATTGAATTGTTAAGTCGCACACGTGCAATTCCGTTGTCCAGACCAAGCCACAACTGGTCATTGAACAACAAGGAAGAAAGAACCGTGTTGTTTTGAAGCCCAGACTCCCTGTTCAATACGCGATATTGCTTTGAAGCCGAGTCATACAGGTACATTCCATTCTTGATTGTTCCAAAACCCAAAAGCCCACCTCCCAATGGCGTTATCTTGTTTAATTGATGCTGTTTCAGTTCCTTGTTAAGGGGTGCGGACCATGGCACCAGCGTTTTTCCGTCGTATAAAAAACAACCATGCAGTTTGGTTCCGATCAACAGCTCCCCCTCAAAAAGGGCCATATCATTAACGGTTTTGCCGATAAGCAGGCCTTGATCAGGCAAAGGCTCCAATGCTTCTCCCTTCACCTCAAATAAACCCAATGAACCGCCCGCCACCACCAAATGGTCTTTAAACTCTATAAAATCAGAGACGACTTCGGTCGGATCTACAACGGAGATTTCATCATTCCCATAGGCATAGATTGCAGAAAAAGATCGGAACATGACCTTTCCGTTCTTGGATGGAAAAATCTCCCAGAATTCCTCGCTGGTAAAAGTGTGCTCCTCAATCAAGTGGGTCAATGAAATATAGTCCAGTTCCCCGAATTCATTCTTGGCCCAGTACCCAAACTCTTCGTAGGATCCCGTATATACCCTGTCTCCAATGCTTTCCACAGAACGGATAATGGTATTGTTCGGCAATTTGTTCAAGCTCCATTCCTCACCGTTGAAGTGAAGCAAGCCCTTGTTGTTTGCCACAAAAAGCTCTCCTTTTTCATTTACGGAAAGGTCCCAGTTTTTGCTTCCCCCCTTATAATCCAATAATTGATAATTCTGGATGGGAGGCAACAATTGTTGACCACTTACCCACCAACAAGTCAACAACAAAACCAATGTAAAAAGCCTAAAAAGCATACTGCAATGTTTGTCCGATAAAGGTCTTTCTAAACATTGAATATACAAAACCAACGAAAATCATTTTTGGAAACGTATTTCCATCAGAACAAGTATGAAATTACTTTTGAATCCAATCAACATGAAAGACCGGTTGATCCACCAAGGAAGCTGCATGCCAGCTATATGTATTTTGTCAAAAACCTATCTTGGGAAAGGCTACAGGAGGCATCTACATACATATTCAGAAATAAATTCTCAAAAAATAATTTTATTTGTTAGGATTCCTTACTATATTTACCTCGGCAATAATGCCAAAACACAAATTAAACCTTAATCAAATGGCAAAATCAATTTTCTTTCACGCCGGATGTCCCGTATGTGTTAGTGCAGAGCACGACATCATTAATTTAGTTGGTGAAAACAATGTAGAACTCGTACACCTTGGCGAAGACCGTAACCGAATTGCCGAAGCTGAAAAAGCAGGAGTAAACTCTGTTCCAGCATTGCTTACACCAAACGGGAACGTATTGCACATCAATTATGGTGCGTCCATGGCCGACGTAAAGGGCTAAATAAAATTATTTCAGAAAGTTAGGAGTCCTGATTTAATGGAAGACTCCTAACTTTTAACCATTTAAATTCAACAAACAATGAAACAATTATTCTTTCTTCTTGGAGTTTCCCTTTTCGCAGTTAAGGGTAATGCCTGCGACAAATGCAAAGACTACAACAATGACGATTTTCAAATTAAAAGTGTCAACGTAAAACATTCGGATGACATTGCAGCGACCATTTGGGAAATTAGTGTAAAAGGAACCGCAGGGACAACAACGCCAACACCAGCAGGTCAGCTGAATGGAGCACCTGTTTTGGGCTACGTATTCCCAACTACCTTGAAACCTACCGATGTTGGCTTTGGCGATACCGAGGGCATAGTGGCGCTTGCCCTGACTTCACACCCCGACTTTGACGATACGCCACTTTGGGATGAAAACGCAGACCGCAATTTTACCAATGATGGGATTGTTTGGCATCCACATTGGGTGGTCTTGACCGATGACAAACGTGTGGAAGGCGGTTTGGCCGTAAAACAATTTGACCCAAAGGACACAAGTGTGGTTTTACCCCCAACCAATCCGGGAATGCCCATGTACATGGACTCACCGGGTTTTCAAGTCATCACAAAAGGAAATACCATTCGCGTAATTGTTCCAGATTATCGAATGAACAACAAAACAGATTTTTCTTATGACGGAGTAGCAGCTTATATGGAAGTGTATACAGGTGGAGAAGGTAACCACGGAGGTCGAGACAAGCCAATGCTCGGCGTTTATAAAGTATATTCTGTGGCAAGTGGCGATTTGTCATTGCCCTATAGTGTAAAGTAATATTTTTTGCCCCGTAAAGTTAGGATTCCTATCTTTACGGGGCTTTCCTTTTTATCAAAGAAAAACAAAAATGAAAGTAGCAGTTTGGGACACCTATGTAACCAAAAAAGACGGTAGCATAATGCACTTTGACATTATCGCTCCCAAAGAAATTAGAGATATAGCCGTGATCTTCGGTTATGGTAAAGAATATTTAAAAACCAAAGCTCAAGAAGGACAAGCTTTAACCTCAAAAGAATGTAGATTCTGCCATATGGAAACAGTACGGCCCGAATGGGAAGCGGAAATCGAGCAAAAAGGCTTTTTTATCATTGAAATGGAAAATTGCAGATGAAAGAGGGCATACATTTACTATTCTCATACGGCACCTTACAGTTGGAGAACGTACAGCTTGAAAATTACGGTCGAGCCTTAAGAGGAGAGCGAGATAGATTGATCGGATATAAAATTGAAAAAACAAAAATCACAGATACCACGGTCCTTGCCAAAAGTCAGCTTGATCATCACCCGATTGCCATTAAATCCGGCAATGAATCCGATTTTTTGGAAGGAATCCTATTTGAAATCACGGACACTGAACTTAGGGAAACCGACAACTATGAAGTCAGTGAATACCATAGAATACTTGAAACGTTTGAGTCAGGAAAAAAGGCTTGGGTCTATGTGGCCAAAAATATGAAACTATGAAATATCCATCGTTCAATTTAAACGAACAAAACCAAAAAGTAGAAAGCCGTATCGTAGTTGCTTTGGAACGTATTTCGGAAGCATTTAGGGTATTGCTTTGGAACGAAAGCAAAGAAAACTCATTAAGTCCGATACAAATTCAAATTTTGATATTCATCTCTTTCCATTCCTCGGAAAAATGTAAAGTGGGGTATTTAGCAGACGAGTTCAATATGACCAAAGCCACAATAAGCGACAGTGTCCGGGTGCTGCTTTCCAAAGCATTGGTTACCAAGGAAACGGACCCTAGCGACACAAGAAGCTATTCGCTTTTACTTACTGACGAAGGAAAAAAAATTGCTAAAAAAGCATCGTTCTTCGCTTCTTCAATCGAACAACCAATTGAAAGATTGACCGAAGAACAAAAAACAACAATGCTCAACAGATTGCTGAAATTGATTTATGACCTAAACAAGTCTGGTATCATTACCATTCAACGCATGTGTTTTACCTGCTCTTTTTACAATGGTGAAAACGGAAATCATTATTGTAATCTACTGAAAACAAAACTTACTGAATCTGAAATTCGTTTGGACTGCCCTGAACACAAAATGATTCCGTGAGCGACAAATAAGGGCCAGCCTGCACAATATACAGCTTTGTACTGACTGGGAACTGGGCACCCCACACACCAGTCTTTAAAAGGCTAGGACCGTGCCATGCAGTTCACGCACAGGGCAGTTTGTTAATTTCTCATAACCTGGAAGTAGCCCAACATTGAGAGGAAGCACCCAGCTTGAAATCGCCTTAGGGTTATACTAAAAGAAAACCGCCCTAATCAATGGACTATCAACCCTTTGAAAATGAACATTATCCGATTAATTGTGAGATGGACCATTCTATCAGTATTTTTACTGTTCCATACCAACCTGACAACTGCACAAACTGGACTTATTACATTTGACCGGATGTAAAGTTAAAATACTATCTTGGGTCTTACTTTTGCAAAAACAGCACCTCTTTTTTTGTATCTGTTTGTCATGTATTCTTCGTCAATTATTGTGCTTTTGTGACGATGATGTGAATAGGTATTAATGCTTTATGGCGGGGTAGCATCTTGAACGTTTTATTTATTTCTTTAGAACTAGGGTGTGCGTAGGTATTGGTATAAAATCTCCTTGTTAGGCATGAAAATGTTATTTTTGTGTATCCAAAAAATCCAACCCAACCAAATTGATTCTTTAAATGATCACCAATAAGCATTCAGATAAAAATCTTTTTATCATTTTATTTCTCAATGCAATTTATCCTTTAAGCCCTAGCTTAAAAAATTACCTTGTTCAGCATATAAAAAGTTGTTCTTTCGAAAAAAATCAACTCATTAGCAAAGCCGGCGAAATTTGCAATCGTCTCTATCTTATTAAGAAAGGATTGGTTCGCGGATACTTTGTAAGTGAAGGATTGGAAATAACAACTTGGTTGGATTCCGAAAATGAAGTTTTTACCTCTATTACAGGTTTTTTCAGAAATGAACCCAGTCAAGAAAACATACAAAGTCTGGAAAACACTTATTGTGATTACTTGGAATATGAAGACTACAAATATTGTTTGAATCATTTTCCAGAAATGCGGCACATTAACCGGATATTACTCGAGGAATATTATATTTTGGCAGAACATCGGGTATATTTAGCAAGAATTCCCAATGCCAGAAAAAGATTGGCCTATTTCATGGGAAACATAAAACCCCAGATTGTGGAGCGAATCCCACGAAAACATCTAGCTTCTTATTTGGCCATAAGACCTGAGACTTTATCCAGGCTTATGAAAGAAATAAATTAAGGCTACCGTCCCTGATCTAGATTACTACAACGCTTCTTGAAAGGGTTCCTAACGGGCCTTTCAGTGTTGCTTACTTCCTTATATACTTTCAATTTTTGTAAGAAAATAGCGCTAAATTGATATTTGTCAATTTAGTGAGCGATTTTTTAAAATAAGGAGAGTATACCCCCGTTTCCTATACAACAAATAAGAAATAGATTACACAATTGGAGGTCTTTGTAAGAAAAAAGACCCTTTAAAAATGTTCCCATAATATATGACATAGCACTACTGTTTCAATCAATCGTTCCACATGTAATTATCGCTGACCTGATCTAGTACTGCTAGAAAAACGGTTGCTAAAAAAAATTGCCGATAAAGTCGGCCCGGGCAACTTATGCCTTTTTAGAGACAAAATTGAACCTTATAAATCATTATTAAAAACCTAAACTAAATTCGCAAATGAAAACCATTTTCAACCAAAAAACAGCACTGAGCTTCCTGCTCTTATTTTCATTGACCTTGAGCGTCTCCATGGCCCAAACGGATGATGTTGTGATTATGGATTCCGGATATTCCCAAAAACAGGAAATCATAAACCAACTTCCATCCAACATAGCCATATTGGAAATCAATAGGGAAAACAATCCATGGAAAACTATACGTGAATATTTACTGGCGAACACTTCGGTCCAGAACATTCACCTCTTCGCCAATGCCAGTTATAACGCATTTGAACTTGGCGGAATAACCTATAATTCCGAACAAGTTAACCAAGAGTTTGAGTTTTCGATGCTCGAAGGACTTTACCAAGGTACCAACATCCAACTTTTGGTGTACGATTGCAACCTCGGATCCAATGAAGAAGGACTTGCACTTTTAAAACGAATCAGTGAACGGTCATACTTCAATATCGGGATTCCCACCAACTGTAATTCAGTTTTGGATGGCGACCTTGATTTTGACCATACCACTATGGACCAGCCAATCAACAGTTCAATATTTAACTAGAACAACCAACCATGAAACAAATTTTTCAAACCTCACTAACACTTTTCACACTTTTTCTGCTGTGCAATGCCCTACAGGCCCAAACGGTGGATATGACAGTACAGCAGGGCCCAAATGTGGACGTAATGGTCACCGTGGGATCGGCAAATGTGGATCTTTCAACTTTTGAGAACGACTTGGAGCAAGCTATGTACGCCAAAGGAATCCCATTGGGCAAACTAAGGGTGGAAGCCTTTCAACGGAGTTCAATCTCTTCCGATCAGGCTGATGCCGGCGACATTTTTAACAGTTGGAACATTATGGACTTCAATGGGACAGAACCACCAAATACCCATACTGACCTTAATTACAATAACTATACCGGTAACTATTTCAGTTTTGATACGAACACCAACCAAATTTTAGCCGATTTTGTTCGCCGAAATTCCGGAAATTATGGGGTTGCCATGTACGATCCTACAGGAGATGTTGCGGATGGAACCATATCGGCCACCTTTGGACTTTCCGGTTCCCCATACACCCACGCAGAAGTTGGGTTTATTTTTAGAAAGAAGGACAATCAAAATTTTTATGCATACATCATCGATAACCATACCGCCTGCGGTAACCTGATGAACTATGCCAACGGTGACGGATTCCCTGCTGAGGCGATCTTAAAAAGAGAAAACGGGGTTACCACCATTTTGGCCGTAAACACCAATAGCACACGCTCTGGCTCGGCCCCCTACGGATGGGATGCGAATAGGGCCGATATGTTTGCTGCCTTTTACAATGGACAAAAAATCGATTTCAAAATAGAAATGTCAGGGAACGATATCAAAATTTCCCGTAGAGGTGGTGGCGGCAATGCTGGAACGGACTGGATCCAATCCTTTGACATTACCGATACCTCATTCCCTTCGGGCAGTTACGGGTTTTATGTGCACGAACAACAAAATGCCTATTTTCAGGATATTAGCATTGAAAAACTGGAACTGCGTGCCTTCAAGGATGTCCTTCGCGAACCACAATGGAGAAACAGTGCACTGCGCTTTAATGTAAACTTGGATGATATCGAAGTTGCTGATTTTGATAGCGATCAAGACCTTTCCGAAATCTTGATGCGTACCATCAATGAAGATATCCACTACATCGGCTGGGGAACCAATGCCAACCAAGCACAGTTTGAACGTTTTATCCAACAGAACAACACTCAAGGAACCTTTATCAACCGGGATGCCGGGAACTGGTCAACTTGGATGGACGATATGTCACAATACATTTATGACCAATATCAATTTGGCACCGTTACGGCGGGAGAATTTTTCATAGCGGGCACCTCGGTAGAGATAGATGTGGACCCTGCACAATTGAAGTCGAACACAGCCAATGCCAGTTATCCCTCGGGGCGATGGAAGATTACTCATGACGAGACCTATTTTGCCAACAATACTGGAAAAGTATCTTGGGACGGACTCTATTTGGAAGATGTACCGGAATTCTACGAAAAACCAGGTAAATACTCCTTCACTTTCGAGGATTTGCCAACAGCGCCCACTACCCTATTCTTTCATAGAAAACCCGTGGCCAGTTTTACCTATAGTGCGGATACAGGATTCATCAACAACACCTCTTACGATTTGGATGGCGGCGCCAATAACGGTATCAACCAATCCGAATGGAAATGGAAGGCAGTAGATGCCGGCTCCACGAACGATTGGACCATTGGACAGTTTGATAAAAACTCCGTTCCGGATGGAGAATACTTGGTGATGCTAAGAGTTCAGGACCATCAAGGTACTTGGAGTAGTCCAACCAGTATCTATGTTGAAAAAACAGCCAGTTCGGGAGGGGCAACGGATTTACCCATTGCACAGTTCAACATCCAACCCGATTTGATCAATACCTACACGGGCAACATGACCATTGGTATTGTGGATAACTCTGTCGACCCCTACGGAAGAACCCTATCCGTACAGGAATGGATCGTTACCCAGCGTACCTACGATACCGACGGAAACCCATCCGACACGCAAATTTATAATGCTGGCACACCTATGACCGATTTTTCGGCCTACAACAATCTGTCAGCAGATTATATCATAAGCCTACGGACACAGACCAATACAGGTGTTTGGTCCGAACCCTTTTATCGTACCCTGACCATTGTGGACGATAATACCAGTCCTACCATTACCGCAACACCTGCCAACGGAAATCTGGATACCAATACGGACATTCAACTGGTGTTCCAAGATGAGAATGGCGGAAGTGGCTTTGATGTACAGCGCTTTGCTAAAGTCCAGAGTGCCTCTGCACCTGCAACCGACCACGCTTCGTGGACTTCGTGGAGCAATAGCCAATCCAAGACCACTTCTTTCAACTCTGGAGGTTCCGGATGGTACATCCATGCCGAAGTAAAAGATAATGCTGGCAATATTGGCACAGCTTCTTTCGGTCCTTATGATATTACCCTTGTGGTAAGTGCCGATAATGACTTGGCCATTTTGGATGAGGATACTACATCAGATCCAATTGATGTACTGTACAACGATGTATATGATACCGGTGCCACCCCAACTGTGACGATTACGGCTCAAGGAACCAAGGGTAACGCCGTGGTGAATAGTAGCAACCAAGTAGTATACACACCAAGTGAAAATGAAAATGGAACGGACACTGTTACCTATGAATTGGATGATCAAGGCCAAAAGGTGACCGCAAACATTACGCTTTCCATTTTACCTGTCGATGACGAGCCCTTGGCGAACGATGACAGTTTCAATCTGGATGAAAACGCCATCTTAAACGATGATGTCTCCACCAACGATGTTGAAGTGGACGGTGATGATAGAATTTACCACATCATCTCAAACCCATCCAGCGCAACCTCTTTTACCTTTAATGCTGATGGTACTTTTACTTATGAGCATAATGGCGATGAAGCTGCAACGGATAGTTTTACTTACAATTTCGAGGATGCTGTTTCTTTTTCGGAGACAGTGACCGTCACTTTGAACATCACCAATGTGAACGATGCCCCAGAAGGTGGAGATGTTACCTTGGAAGTGGTTCAGGATTCTGGCTATACCTTTAAAACAGATGATTTTAACTTCTCCGATGCTGATCCAGGCGACACTTTTAATGGCATACAAGTAATCTCCCTTCCGACAAAAGGTACTCTGGAATACAATGGCTCTCCCGTACAGTTAAATGATATGATCGATGACGTAACCCTACTTGTCTTCACAACGGCAGATGGGGAATACGGCGCATCCTATACGTCTTTCTCCTTCAAGGTAAAGGATGGTGATGATGCCTTAAGTGCCGCTACCCATACAGCAGACATCAATGCTGCGCAAGATACCGATGGTGACGGAGTGCCCAACGAAGATGATGAAGATGATGATGGGGATGGTACACCTGACGCTGAGGATGATTTCCCATTGGATCCTTCCGAGGACACCGATACCGATGGTGACGGAACCGGCGACAATGCCGACGAGGACGACGACAACGACGGTACACCTGATTCAGAGGACGATTTCCCAAAAGATGATTCTGAGGACACCGATACCGATGGTGACGGAACCGGCGACAATGCCGACGAGGACGATGACAACGACGGTACTCCCGATGCCGAGGATGATTTCCCATTGGACCCTTCCGAAGACACCGATACCGATGGTGACGGAACTGGCGACAATGCCGATGACGACGATGACAACGACGGCACTCCCGATTCCGAAGATGATTTCCCATTGGATCCTTCCGAAGACACCGATACCGATGGTGACGGAACCGGCGACAATGCCGACGAGGACGATGACAACGACGGTACTCCCGATGCCGAAGATGCATTCCCTAAAGATCCTTCCGAGGACACCGATACCGATGGTGACGGAACCGGCGACAATGCCGACGAGGACGACGACAACGATGGTACTCCCGATGCCGAAGATGCCTTCCCAAAGGATGATTCGGAAGACACCGATACCGATGGTGACGGAACTGGCGACAATGCCGACGAGGACGATGACAACGATGGTACTCCCGATTCCGAAGATGCCTTCCCTAAGGATGACTCCGAGGATACCGATACCGATGGTGACGGAACAGGGGACAATACCGATGAAGACGATGACAACGATGGTACTCCGGATTCTGAGGACGCCTTCCCAAAGGATGATTCGGAAGACACCGACACGGACGGAGATGGAACCGGGGACAATGCCGACGAGGACGACGACAACGACGGTACCCTTGATTCTGAAGACGCCTTCCCGAAGGATGATTCTGAGGATACCGACACGGACGGAGATGGAACCGGCGACAATGCCGATGACGACGATGACAACGACGGAACTCCCGATGCCGAAGATGCATTCCCTAAGGATGATTCGGAAGACACCGACACGGACGGAGATGGAACCGGGGACAATGCCGACGAGGACGACGACAATGACGGAACCCCTGATGCCGAAGATGCATTCCCTAAAGATCCTTCCGAGGATACCGATACCGATGGGGACGGAACCGGGGACAATGCCGATGATGATGCCGACAACGATGGTACTCCGGATTCTGAGGACGCTTTCCCGAATGACCCTAACGAAGATTCCGATATAGATGGCGATGGTGTTGGCGACAATGCTGATACCGACGACGACAATGACGGGGTTACAGACATCGATACGGACGGAGACGGCCTAGGTGACAACGTTGACAACGATGATGACAACGACGGGATACCGGATGATCAAGACGATTTCCCTAATGATGCATCCGAGACTATTGATACGGATGGAGATGGAACTGGTGACAACGCCGATACCGATGATGATGGTGATGGCTATTCCGACGAAGTGGAATTGGCCGAAGGAACCGATCCTTGGGATGCATCCAGCACTCCTTTGGATACCGATGGCGATGGCATTCCCGACAGTATGGACGATGACGACGACAATGATGGTGTTGCGGATGTGGATGATGCGTTCCCCACAAGTGAAGAACCTTCATTGGTGCCCGCTCAAGCTTTTACCCCTAATGGTGATGGCAACAACGATGCTTGGATCATTCCCGGAATCGACAACTACCCCAACAATGTAGTGAAAGTTTACAACCGATGGGGACACGAAGTGTTCGGTACCAGATCCTACCGAAACAACTGGGAGGGCTTCTATAAAAACAGAAGTGAAAAGCTTCCTGCGGGATCATACCTATACATCATAGACCTAGGGGACGGCAGTGCGCCGCTTCAGGGATGGATTTTCATCAATTATTAATACCAACAGAACAAAAAACACCATACAAAAACGATGAGACTTTTTAATTATATACAATTAGTAGCCCTGTTTCTTCTGCTTTCCTTTAAAGCAAGCGCTCAACAGGACCCCAACTATACCTTTTACCGCTATAACATGAATATTTACAACCCTGCTTTTGCGGGAAGTTCAGAGGCTGCCGAATTCTCCTTGGGGATTCGCAGCCAATGGGCCGGAATAGAAGGAGCCCCAGAAAGCCAAAGTGCCATATTTGGGATGCCGGTTGGAAAAAATGTCGGTCTGGGGGTTTCCATTCTCAACGATAAAACTTTTATAGAACAGCAAACATGGATGGCCATCGATGTGTCTTACAACATACAACTCGATGAGGAACACACCCTATATTTTGGAATCAAAGGAAGTGCAAACTCTTACGATGCCAATACTCAGGGATTGGTAACTTACGGTGTGGGACAAGATGGTGCACTGGTCGATTATGACAGTCGTTTTACGCCGAACGTTGGTGCCGGGGTGTTTCTTAAACATGATAGATACTTTGCATCTTTGTCCGTACCCAAACTATTGACACCCGACCGCTTACAGGAACGTGATGGAAATGCCTATCTGGGTACAGATAGAATGCATGCCTACCTAAGTGGCGGCTATACCTTTCTTTTGGGAAAAACATTGGATTTGAAGACCATGGGAATGTTTCGTTATGTGGACGCATCGCCCATATCCGTTGAAGTAACGGGAATCCTGGACTTCGGCGAGCGCTTTGAGTTCGGTGCCAGCTATAGGTATGACGAGAGCATCAGTGGACTGTTCCTGTTCAATATCAGCAACGGGTTCAATTTGGGTTATGCCTATGAGACCTCCATCCAAAACCCTATTGATGGCCTGGACAACAATACCCATGAACTTTTTATGCGGTTGAAAATGTAACCCACTAGGAAATTCCAGATCTAAGATGAACAAAAGAGGCTGCCAAAAAAAGGCAGCCTCTCATTTTATAGGGGAGTGTAGAAAAAATTTTGACCCTAATGTATCAATCCAAAAAAATGACTACTCCGGTATCCATATCATACACTGCACCCTTGATATCGATTTCTCCTTTATCGAACATTTCTTTAAGGATAATGCTATCCTCTTTTATTCTATTTATGTTCCGGTACACATTGTTTTCCACTACTTCATGCACGAACAGCCTATTTTTAGAGGTCCTCTCTCCAGTCGATTTCGTGGACATTTCCACTGCCGGTTTTATATTTTCCAACATGGTCGTAATGTTCCCAAGTTCTACACCATCAATCGCCGCATGGATAGCACCGCAATTTTCGTGTCCCATTACCAAAATCAATTTGGCCCCTGAAACCTTAGTAGCGAACTCCATACTGCCAAGGATATCAGGATTGACAAAATTACCGGCCACACGGGCAACGAAAATATCACCGATTCCCTTATCAAATACATCCTCTACGGGGACGCGACTATCCACACAGGACAACACAATAGCCTTGGGAAACTGAGCTTCCACCGTCTCACGAATTTGGAACGAATGATCACGGGCAGTCAAATCGCTTCTCACAAATCTTTCATTGCCCGCCCGTAGTTGTAGCAATACGTCCCCCGGAGTCAAGGCGGCCTGTTCTTCGGCGGTTAGAACATCCTCGATTAGAATAGCACTTCTATCTATTTCTATGGTTCCCTGCTCCATTTGAGCGGTAAGAGTGAAGCCACTTAAAATAGCTAGGACAAAGACGAACGTATTCAAATTATTTCTCATAGTATGCAAGGTTTTATTTAGCAGGATAAAAGTATTATCAAATATTGAAATTAATACTATTACTGTTCATAAATAATAGTTAAACTAACTTAATTAATAGTGTTACTATTATTTATGAACAAATGATTGTTTGAGCTTTCTAAAAATTGAGCCATCCCGATTTTTCTCAAGTATTTAAACCTAAGTGTTTGGATGTGGTCACCATTAAAAGATTCCTTTTTTATAATTCTTATTACTCGCTAAATTTGAAGTCGGCAGGTATTCCACCATGGCAATCCATATTCCATTCATCCGAATAAGAGCAGATACACTCTCTTTATCCTCCGAAAAACTGAATGGAAATGGTATCATTTGCAAATCAATCCATTGTAAGAAGGGTAACACTATAAAGTATCAATGGACTTTATACGGAATCAATGTATATCGTAACGATTCCAAAAAATAGTTGATGTTAATTGTTTCTCTTTACTTCTCACAGGAAAAAGCACGAAAGCACATGGTAAAAGTATTCGAACTCTTATCAATATCAATGGAAAGTGTGAAGCTGATCAATTCAAGTTTAGAGGTATGGCAATTTTGATGTTTGTCCCCCTACCCTCTTCGGATTCAATGTTCAGGGTCCCATGGATACTTTCGACCATTTCAGTCACAAGGGATAGTCCCATACCATATCCCTTTTCATCAGCTGTGCCACGGTCATCTTCCAGACCAATGTCCGTTATACTTTGCAGTTTTTCTTTTGGGATTCCTTTTCCATTATCGCTCACTTCAATACGAAGAGCTGTCATTTCATCTTCTTGCGCTATATCAAGATTCACCTTTACTTTCCCTTTTGATGGAGTGAACTTTACGGCATTGGCAATAAGGTTGCCCACAATGGGCAGCAATTTTCTTCTGGAGAATCTTCGATGGTCTTTTCTTTGGTTGAATGCAACTTGGAGATTGACCTCCTTATTGTGGGCAGAAAGTGCATAAAGATCTTCTAGATGAGCTTTGAATTCAGAGAGCGTAAAATAATTATCCTTTTGCAGGGCTTTCTCTCTTTCCAATATATCATCCGTCAAGTCCAACAGCTTGGAAGCGGAACCCTTGATCATTTCCATGTATGACTTAAACTCCTCTTTATCAACCGTTACATTTTCTGTACTCATGGCCAAGCCAAGAATGCCGCCCACGGGTCCCCTTACATCATGAGCCAATTGATTACGCTGAACAATGGCTTTGTCAAATTCATCTTGGAGCGAATCCATTTTTATTTTACACTCCAATTTTTTCACGATTTCATCAGCAATAAGTTCAAGGAGCCTTTTACTTTCTGCAGAGACCTTCTTTTCCTCTTGGTCCAAGACACAAAGTGCTCCGATATTCTCCCCTGTCTGTACCTTTAACGGGATACCTAGATAGAATCGGAATCCATCTTCGCCTTTCACAAAAGGATGTTCGCTGAACCGTTCATCTTGGTCAAGAAGTGGTACTTCCATCAAGTTTTCCGTCTGAATAGTGTATTGGCAAATAGAGGCTTCACGATCCATTTGGAAGATGTCCGCATTATAACGTGATACGCTCCATTGGGAATGATTATCGATCAAATTTATTAGGGATACTTCTGTACCCGCGACATGGGCCGCTAACTCGACCAAACTCTTGAATTCTTCCTGAAGATTACCATAATCCAAGTCAAATTCACTTAATTTTTTAATCCGATTATACTCTATTTTAATGCGGTCTACATCATCTTTCCTCATGAATCATTATTTATTTAAAACAGTCGAATAAGGGGTCTTTACAGAAAGTACACTTTCTCAAATCTTAACGATGATTTCAATGGAATAGTATCCAAAAAACAAGTTTTTTCTTACAAATTATGTTCAGATATCATTGGTGGTATTCGCCATAATGTAAAAGCATTGAAAATGCTCGCTATGAAAGATTTCTGCATGTTTTTTTTACAAAAAGGGCCTAAAAAAATCAAACAACTATGTATTCCTATCTTTTAGGACATTCGCAAAATTGTCTTTTTCGAAGAAGAATTCCAACAAAAAAGAAATTGAATGTCCATAATGTGTCATAATATCACGAACGTCACTCTGAACTTGATTCAGGGTCACATAAAGAGGCTTATATTCAACAAAATGAGATGTTGAAACAAGTTCAACATGACACCAAAACACCCATTATGACATTAAACGGGCAATCAGAAAAAGAATTAGATAAATCACATAGTCAATCAGAAACGGCCACAGTAAAGGGAAACTGCGGATAAACTACATTTTCAATCCCTACTTGGTGACCTATTTTTTCAAAAGTCTGGAAAGCCTTTGTTTTATCTCATATCAGACATGACCAAGACACCATTCCGAATCGCAGTTCGTTTATCTTAAATAAAAGGCCTTAAGGTTGCAGACGGCAAATGGCCAAAGCAATGTACTGAGTGCTTCACACAAAATATACCCTCAAAAATAATTTGCTCCGATGGGAAAATCAAAGTGCTAAACCTTTCCTAAGAAAAATGTAACACAACAAAGTCACCTTTTGGACTGAGCGAATCAGTTTTGGGTCGTACTACTAAATTGTTAAATTTTGATGCTCTTTTTTTACTTTATGAATATTGTCCACTTAGCTTAGATCGCCCATATCAAAAACATTTGGAGGATTATCCATTAGGCTCACTTGGTTCTTCGTTCCAAAAACCCCACACCTTTCACTTGACATCATGTAAGTGGACAAATTACGCAACATCAAATATTCTCTATTACTTGCCCGTTATAAAGCATGGTATACAAGGTGTTATCATAACCAAAAAACAATATATGAGCATGGTCGTTGCGGCTTGTCCAAAAATAAATTATCTTACAACCTTAACATTTATTCACTAGAAATGTACTCGCCTAACCTACAAACTTTCCACCATGGACTTGATTGATACTGGAAACCTGGAAACCATTGTATTCACATCCATTTTCGGCATTTTTGGGATATACCACCTGCTCTCTTTCTTGGTTTTGAAGCACAAAGTATTATTCTATTATTTTATTGTCATTTTGGGGTTGACGCTACATTGGAGTCTTTATTTCTTTATTGGCGGTGCTTTTGGAGATGCAATTTCCAAGATTGCCGACAAAGCCTCTCTCAGTACCGCCATGATCACAACTTTGGGGTTGTTGCTTTTCACAAAAAACTATCTTGACATCAATGGAAACGACCATCCAAAATTATCGAAGACCTATAAGGTGTTTATTAGCCTTGTAGCCAGTCTTCCGCTCTTTCATATCACTAACAATCTGATATTTGGAATAGGTTGGCTAAATGATTCTTTTGTTTTGTTGGCAGCCCTTTTGGCCATGCTTTCCATATTCCTCAATATATTTTCCGGCTTTCAATTGTTCCGCAAACATCAATTAAACCGATATTACCTGTATTCCTATACCCCAATCCTGCTGGCCGCCCTACTATATACGGGGACATGGTTTTTAAAAAGAGGTTTTGATTTTGATGCCGGCACCATAGTCCTGATAACCTCCATCTTAGTGACCCTTCAGTTGATTCTTTTTTCATTGTTGATAAGTTTCAAGTTCAAGGCTATCGAATATGAGGCCATGAAAATACAGCTGGATGCGAACACAATGCTTCAAAGCGAAGTGGACAGACAGACCAAAAAACTTCAGCTTGCAAAGGGAGTGTTGGAGGATCAAAACAAGGAACTCGAAAAAGTCAACCAGCTTAAGAACAAATTGTTCTCATTGCTAACCCATGATGTTAGGGCACCACTCAACAACTTCATTGTAATCATCGAATTGATCCAGGCCGAACTGGCGGACAGTGAACTAAAAGCGGTAACGGAACAGTTGAAAAGTGAAATTGCCGATAAGATTTCCATGGTCAATGGCTTACTACAATGGTCCTATAAACAGCTGGATGGAATGACCGTGGATAAAAAAGTTTGTGACCTGGAACAGGTTTTTGGCACCATTGCCAATGAATTTGAACGATTGGCCAATGATAAAGGGGTTACATTAGAGCTACAGATATCGCACGCTAAACTTTTGATCGACGAGAACATGTTAAATGTAATTCTCCGCAATTTGATTTCCAATGCTATTAAATTCAGTCCAAGTGGTCAAAAAATAGTCCTTTGGTCAAAGCGTAGCGGCGGATATATTGATGTCGGGGTGAAAGATTTTGGTGTGGGCATGAACACCGATTGGTTCGAGGACCTGGAAAAAGATGGCAGACCCCAAACCAGAAAAGGCACAAAAGGAGAAAAAGGTACCGGTTTTGGTTTGTTGATAGCCAAGGACTTTGTAGCAATGAACGGGGGTGAACTGATTTGCGAAAGCGAGGTCGATAAAGGAACCAACTTTTTTCTGCGCTTTACAATTGCCGCCTTGGATCAAACACCAAATCCAATAGTGCTCGATGCGACCCAGGAAAGAGGTTAAAAGGAATACAGAGATTTAATGTGTTCATTCCCGGAACCGATGTAAATGGCCATTTGGCAAAAAATGAGCTAAACCTTATAGAAAAGCAGTGTGCCAAGCAGGCAATTATAAGAACCTTGGTTCTACAAATAGCTAAGGAATAATTTATTCCAAATAGAGATTAGACCTTCTTGATTTTCCGGAGGTCCAGTCCTATCCTGCTAATGCAGCTTTTTATGTCATAGAATGTACAATTCCTTTAGATTCCACTTAAAGGTCTTCAAAACAAAACTTAAAACCAGTAGGTTGCTGATTTCAAGTTATTTCTTAGCTATGATTATCGCACCTCTCTCACACATCTAAATCCAACATGTTGCATACCGGAATCAGGGCTTAAACGCATTCTTCGCGAATTTCTGAATCCTGAGCACCAATCGTCATTACATAAAAATGACCCGCCACGGACCACTTTATTGGTCGCTTGTTGGTTATAGACCTCACTGGTCTTCTCTGGTCCCTGTGGGTTTAAAGCCGTTCCACCTTCATTTTTCAAAATTTGATAGTAATCGGCTCCATACCAGTCCAAGGTCCACTCCCAAACGTTCCCCGAAATATCATACAAACCATAAGCATTGGGGGGGAAGGACTTTACGGGCGCCAAAGCTTCAAAACCATCTTCTACCGTATTTTCATAAGGAAAGTTTCCTTGTAAAAAATTACCTCTTTGGTCGGTGTCGCCTACAATTTCGTTGCCCCATGGGTACATGGTGTTATTACTGCCAGCCCGCATGGCATATTCATATTCCGCCTCTGTGGGCAACCGTTTATTGGCCCATTTTGCATAGGCCATTGCATCGTACCAGGAAACCTGGGTTACCGGCATGTTCAAAATCTCTTCCAACGCTGGATTACTGCCATCGGGGTTTTTCCAATCAACCCCTTTTTGAAAAGACCACCAATTGGCCAAGTTATCTTTTGGAGTGCCCTCCGGAACATATTGAAACACCAAAGCACCAGCTTTCAGCATCTCTTCATCGGGTTTGGGCGTTCCTGGGGGCAATTGTTTTTTCAATTCCTCCCAGTCCACATCATACTCCGCAACCGTTTTGTAACCTGTTGCTTCAACAAACTCCAAAAATTGCTTTACGGTAACTTCGTGTTCATCCATATAAAAATCCGAAACCTGAACAGCATGTTTGGGAAATTCATCCGGTTGGGGCAATGCCGTAGGAGGCATTCCTTCCGTATTCGTGGGCATATCTCCTCCCATATCAAACGTCCCTCCTTGTATCAGCACCATACCCGAAGTGTCTGTCAACCTTTCCTCTTCTGGAGCTATGCTTCCAATGTCCGCCAAAGCATTCATATCAAGGTATTGTTTTCCAATCAAGGAATCGGAGGGTATATAACAATAGTGATTCGCCGATACTATTTCAGTTTCCGTGTCTGCTTGTTTTTCCTTTGGCTTGCACATTACAAGAACAGGAATACAAAACAGGAAGGTGATGATTTTGAAACTTTTCATTTTCATTAGGTTCACCTAGATATTTTAATTGAAGTTCTTAATTAAAAAGATAAATGTAGCCATTTAGGATTAGGTCAAACTATTCACCTGCACATAAATGTAATTGTACCAATACAGTTAATAGTGATAATAATAGTTTGTGTAGGCCCAATGACCATTTTTCGTTGAAACTATAATCGTTAGACAGAGAAAATGATGGCGCCGTGAAATCAAACACGACATTGTTGCCCATAGAAATTAGCTAACTTAGCGACCTGATGAGTTCGCCAAATCCAATTTTAACCACAATCATATTTGTATTTTCCGTGCAGGCCATTGTTTTGGGCGTTCTATTGCTTACCAAGCGCCCACGGAGCCAGTCCAACATATTTTTATCGCTTCTTATTTTCTTCTTTGCCCTAATGGCATTGAATATCGCCTTGGTAAATGTACTTAGCAGTTATGATATGATGGATACCTTTAGGTATGTACAACTAGAACTGCTTTATGGCATTGGCCCGGCACTGTACTTTTACACCAAAAGCATTACGGACAATGACTTCAAAATTTCAAAAAAAGACCTGATTCATTTTGTCCCATTGGCATTGGAATTTATTTTTTACCGAACCGCTTTTTATAGATTGGGTGCCGACGGCCTTTACCAAACTCCTTCACATCCCTATACTAAATTCTACTTGGCGGAACAGTGGCTGGGTATTTTATCCATTACCATTTATAGCATCATATCACTATTGGTACTGTTCCGATATCAAAATTGGTTAAAACAGCAATTTTCCAACTTGGAAAACAAATCATTGAATTGGTTAAAACTTCCCATAATCATTTATGCTGTATTTTGGATAGGCTGGATGGTTTTGACCGAGATTGACCGTTTTGTTTTTGATAGGGGTTTAAGGGACGCCTACTTCCTGCCCACTTTTGTTGGATTGGCCTTAATAACCTACTGGATTGGTTTTAAGGGTTACTTAAAAGCCCGCACAGAAACTTCGGGTTACTCCTCAAAAAAGGCACTATTAGAAGATAATACACACAATTTGGCGTGGGCAAAAGAAATCACCAAAGTGATGGAAAGCCAAAAACCTTATTTGAATCCTGAACTGGATTTGAGTAAATTGTCGGAACTCGTGAACTTGAATCCGAAACAAGTTTCCCACACCATCAATCGTAGTTTTTCCAAAAACTTTTACGAGTACGTAAACAGCTATCGCGTGGAAGCATTTAAACAATTGGCAGCTGAACCCAAAAACAAAAAATTGACCCTGCTAGGCCTTGCATTTGATTGTGGTTTTAAATCCAAATCCACTTTTAATGATGTCTTTAAAAAAACAACTGGAAAAACACCTAGTCAATATGTAAATCAGCTCAAAAAAGAGTCCGAAAAGAAGCAGTCGGTCGCTTCGTAAATACAATGAAACTAGTTTTGCGGAAAATTTAAATTTGATGAAACCCACTTTTTTATCCTCGACCTCTTTTTGTAAGCTCTTCCTTGTTCTAGGTTTATTCTTTGGTGTAAACCTACATTCACAAAATCTTTTTTCCAGAAATGACGTTTTGCAAGATTTGGCGTTTTTAAAGGGATCCCTTGAAGAGACACATTACAACCTCTACGCCTATACCCCAAAACAAGAGTTTGATGAAAACTACAACCAAGTCAAAAATGAAATAAGCAAGGATAACTTCAATTTATTGGAGGTGACCTCGCTTTTCCAAAAAGTAATTTCAAAAGCAAACAACGGTCATACCGAAATAGGATTTCCAGGCAACTCTTATGGCGCTTATGCCAATGCTGGTGGTACTCTTTTTCCTTTGGAAATAGCCTTTGAAGATGGGAAATCCCTAGTCCGAAAAAATTGGTCCAACAACGATGCCATTAAAGTTGGTGCTGAAATCCTTAGCATTAATAGCGTTTCGATGACAGCGATTTTATCAGAAATATATCCTTTGATTTCCGCAGAACGTCGCTATTTTAAAAATGCCAAACTAGAACTGTATTCTTTCCCAAGATATTACTGGCAGGTTTATGGTAAAGAAGACAGTTTTGAGGTTGAGATCAAATCGGATGGGGTTACAAAAACCTACGTGGTCGATGCCGTAGATTTGATCCAGGGCTATGAAATGAAAAGAAAGGAGTTGATCAATTCTGAACGAAAGTTGGAATTTATTGGGGAATCCGCCTACATCAAATCTGGTAATTTTGGCGGGGATGAAGAAAAATACCAACAATTTATTGATTCTGCTTTCACTCAAATAGAAGAGAGAAAAAGCAAGAATCTCATCATAGACTTAAGAAACAATGGAGGGGGAGACGATTCCTTCAGCAATTATTTGGTATCCTATTTTTCGGACAGGCCTTTTAAATGGAACTCAAGCTTTAAGCTAAAAACCAGTAAGTTTTTAAAGGAACATACCCGAAAAAATTATGATACAACGAATGCATTTTGGCAAAGTGTGCTCAATCATAAAAATGGTGAAGTTTACGATTATGAATTCGAACCTTACCAACCTCAACCCAAAACTAAAAGGTTCTTGGGAAAAGTCTATGTCTTGGTCAACAGACAATCGCACTCGCAAGCAACGGTTACGGCAGCCCAAATTCAAGATTACGGTTTTGCCTCCATTGTTGGCGAAGAAACTGGAGAGTATCCTTCACTCTATGCGTCTATCTTTCAATTTAAGTTGCCTAATACCCAAATCCCTGTCAATGTTTCCAAAGGAAAAATAGTACGTGTCAATGGAAGCACCGTAGAAGCAGGTGTAATTCCCGATATTTATATCAAAGACCATTTGTTGGACGAAGAGGATGAGATATTGGAGGGGCTTTTGCAAAAAATACGATCAAATGATTAGGTTGCTTTTCCCATTCCTGTCTTTTTGGCGAAAAGGGCCATTGCCCTTTTACAACTCCCTGATTTTTATATTTCGGAACCAGGTTTCAAAATACCAGTATTGCAATGCAATTTTACCTTCGGTTGTCTTGCCAAATTCGGGGTATTTGGAGAAATGGGTCTCGGCAATTTTACTTTTCCATTCCGGTGAGCTAAAGTCTTCTTTGGCCGTTAAGACTCCATTAAGATAAAACTCTACTTTTCCATCTACTTGTTTTATTCTGGTTTTGTTCCAATTGCCCTGTTTAATCTCAACTTTATTTTGTTGTGGCTGAAAAACATACAGACAACCCGGTCGCTTTTCCGGTAGGTCGTAATCCATATGGTCCGCACCCAAAATTTGATATTCGGGGCCACTTTGCCAAGCAGTTGGAACATTTGGCAATTCCTGTACGTTTATAAAAATACCGCTATTTCCATTCCCGGAGACTTTCCAATCCAATGTTAACTCGTAATTTTCATAAGGTTGGTCGGTAACCAAATCTCCCGCCTTCAAGGATTCGTCATTAACGTTGCTATGCAGCTCACCATCCACTACTTCCCAAACCGATTCAGTTTCCGAATCGTTGTAAAGGTGCCAGCCCTCCATCGTCTCTCCATCAAAAAGCAATTCCCATCCTTCTTCTTTTTCAACCTCCAACAATTGATTATGGGTCGCGTTCTCCACTGCCACCTTTTTGGTTCGCCAAGTATCCGTTTCCTCACTTTTTTTCTCGGTTTTACAGGATGCCATAATCAAAAGGGCAAGAATGCATCCAGTTATTTTTGTGTGCATATGAAATGTAATTTGTTTAGATGTGCAGCGATTAAAGATAGAAAAAGTATCCGACCCTGCATGTTTAAGGTTCTTTTCTTGGCTGGGTGACCTAAGTCACTTTAAGAAATTGTCGGTTTTTATAAATTGCGGGCACTAATTTTTGAGAACGATGAAAGGAAATTTTGCAAATTTGATCAACAACGACCAATTGACACTTGTAGATTTTTCCGCGGAATGGTGCGGGCCCTGTAAGATGCTCGCTCCTATTTTAAAACAAGTGAAGGATGAAATGGGTGATTCTTTAAAAGTTGTAAAAATAGATGTCGACAAAAACCAGAACCTTGCCAATACGTATCAGGTAAGAGGAGTTCCTACTTTAATATTCTTTAAAAATGGCGAACAACTTTGGAGAAAATCGGGTGTACTTCAAAAAGGGGAAATTGTACAGTTGGCCAAATCATTTTTATAGCCCTACTCGAATAGATGAATGACCAAAAAGGGAACCTTGGAATTAAAGGTCACTTTTTTAATCACGGGCTCACGGGTTAATCTTTCAAAGAAAGAATGGTCCTGATTTATCATGATCACCATGTCAATATCCCTATCTTCATCGATCAACTGCTGAATCGTATGGTTTACGGAAATTTCTTTTTCTACCTCCACGAATTCATAATTGATGGATTCTAACCGTCTCTCCAATGTTTTCTTGGAAGCCTTTTGTTCGGAAGTAAGGGCATCCAAACTACCTACATGGGCAATCCAAAGCTTGGTATTAAAATGTTTAACAAGGTTCAATAGAGGCTTAAGCTCGTAATTCTCAAAAAGATGCTCATAACCTGTTGCCAAAAGCATGGCATCCAATTTACCATCTTGTTTATAATCATCTGGAACCGCTATTACCGGGCAAAAATCGATTTCCTTGATTACCTTGTAGGTGTTGCTGCCCATAAAAACCTCTTTTAAACCGGAAGCCCCTTTGGTCCCCATAATGATATAATCGATTTCCTCTTTATAAACGGTCTTGCCTATGGCATTGACCAACGTATCCATTATAGACCTTGTTTTAAACGTATGCTCTGGATTAATATCAAAGCTTTTGATTTTTTCCAGCTCTATTTGCAGATCGCGTTTAGATTGCTCTTTGATCAAATTGTACAGTCGTGTATCGTTGGCACCTGCCATTTTGGTTGATAGGCCCGACGCCCCCACCTGATAGGAGTTCAATACAAAAAAATCGCAGGGAACCTCTTTGAATATCGTTAGGGCGTATGCAATGGCATTCCATGCATTTTTGGAAAAGTCCGTGGGCAATACAATCCGTTTCTTTCTCATCGCACTACCGTTTTAAGTTCTGCATGACCATAAATGGTATTTTAATTTTTAATCCCAGTAAATCCACGGTGGATCTGTAGAGCATATCTTCAAAAAAAGAGTGACGGGAATTTATCATCACCAGCATACCAGCTTCTTTCTGCTCAATCTGTTCCAAAATCAACTCAGCCTTGTTCTTTACGGGTGCGGTTTCAAAATATAAATAGGCTTTGCTCAAGGTACCTTCCAAAAACATCCTATTGTCCTCTTGTCTTGGGCTTAGTTCGTCAAAATCCGTAATGTACAGGCAATGTACCTTAGATTTAAATTTACCTGCCAAATCACCTAGAAGTTTTAGTTCCCTTCGTTTGTAGGGCAGCAGATAGTCCGTTGGAAAAAGAATAGCCTTGGGTTGCCTGTACTCAAAATCCTCAGGAACGGCCAATACGGGGCACTTTACATATTTAAATATTTCAATGGTATAGCTTCCAAATGTGGTGCTATGGTTACTTGTTTCCCCTTTTGTGCCCATCACCACCAGATCAATGTTCATTTCATCTACAAAATCGTTCACCCCATCAACCAAATTATCAAAACTTGCAACGGTCTCAAAATTATGTAGCGGGTTCGGTGGTTCACCGATTACGGAGTTGACCAATTTGTCCAATTTCTTTTCGGTTTGCTCCTTTTTTTCATTTTTGAGTTTATCAACCTCCTCCTTTGTTGCTGTTTTATAGGCGCCGTAAACCTCTTCCCCATAGGCATGCAACACAAAAAAACAGGCGCGTTCACATTTAAAAAGCTCTTTTGCATATTGCAAAGCATGTAAAGCATTTTTGGAAAAATCGGTAGGGATCAATACGGTTTTCATGGGTATCTCGCTTTTACCAAAGATAAATCGATGAAAACGTATAAAAAATGACGTAGGTCACGATATTGATAGA
>Ga0209273_10000405_pt1 | contig 57469 bp, 43 predicted proteins | sample tdAd471_FD_187126 | JGI IMG/M metagenome (GOLD analysis project Ga0209273, IMG submission 187126) | Marine sediment microbial communities from the Atlantic coast under amendment with organic carbon and nitrate - tdAd47.1 (SPAdes)... | ecosystem: Environmental > Aquatic > Marine > Coastal >...
GAGGGTGCGGTTGGTATTCCGCTTCGTATGGACGCGACCGAACTCGAACAGGCGCACGGCCTGCTGACCGTGGTTGTGGTTGTGACCGGCCACTTTCAAAAGGCCTGGAAGCAACGAGGGACGCAGGGCAGCCATCTCGGTGGTGATGGGATTCATCGTTTCCACTACTTCGCCACCGAAGCGTCCACCCGGAAGAGCCGGATCGTTGAAGCGCTTGGCTGTCTCGATGGGGAGCATCGAGTTGGTGTACGTCTCACGGAATCCGATGCCTGAAAGCACATCACGCAGGCGTTCCCTGAGTTGACGATCCACGGCCATGCCGGGAGTGAAATTGGGAATGCGGGAGTGGGTCGGTTCGGGAATGTTGTCATAACCGAAAAGCCGTGCCACTTCTTCGATCACATCGATTTCGCGTTCCACATCGGGGCGGAAAGAAGGCACCGTGACATTCCACGTCAACGGATCGGCCTGTTGCTCGGTCACCCCAAAGCCGATGGCTTCCAGCAGACGCACCATCTCGGAGGAGGCGATCTCCGCGCCCACGATGTCGAGGACGCGCTGTGCGCGCAGCGGTACAACGGGGGCGTTGTATGGAACGGGGTGCACATCGATCATGCCGTCCACCAGCGTGCCACCGGCCAGTTCGACCATCAGGTCGGCGGCCCGCTTGGCGGCCCATGCCTGTCCCTCGGCGTCCACACCGCGTTCAAACCGGTAGGACGCATCGGTCTGCAGGGTCAGCGCCTTTGCCGTACGGCGGATGGAGGACGGGTCGAACCAGGCCGCTTCGATGAAGACGTTGGTCGTGGAGTCGGTGACCTCCGTGTTTTCTCCACCCATGATGCCGGCAATGCCGATTTCGCGCTCGCCATCGCGGATCATGAGGGCATCCTCGGGGAGCGTGCGCTCCTTGGAATCCAGCGTGGTGAAGGTCGAACCTTTGGTGGCCTTGGCGACCACAATCCGGTTTCCAGAAAGGGTATCGGCATCGTAGGCGTGCAGGGGCTGTCCGCACTCGTACATCACATAGTTGGTGATGTCCACGATGACGTTTCGTGGACGCAGGCCGATGGCCAGCAGGCGCTGTTTCATCCACGCCGGGGATTCTTTGATCCCAACGCCCTCAACCATGATCCCGACAAAACGGTGGCACACGTCCTCGGCGTCGATCTCGACGGACATCTTCGAAGTCACCTGGCCGCCTGCTTCGGGAAGCGCCACGGCTGGTCGACAGATCTCCTTGCCGGTCAATGCGCTCACGTCCCGGGCGATACCCAGGTGGCTGATGGCATCCGGACGATTCGGCGTGATGGCGATGTCGATGGCATGGTCCGTGGTGCGAATCCCCCTCGATGACAGGTATTCCGGGAATGGCAAGCCGATGGCTGCGTCCTCATCCAGGACAAGGATGCCGTCGTGACCATCCCCCAGGCCCAGTTCGTCCTCGGCACAGATCATGCCTTCGGATGCTTCGCCGCGGATCTTGGCCTTCTTCATGGTGACGGGGACCCGCTCTTCCGGGTTGTCCCGACTCGGCAGGTGCAGCGTCGTACCGATGGTGGCTACGGCCACTTTCTGGCCTGCAGCCACGTTTGGGGCGCCGCAGACAATGTCGAGCGGAGCCTCTCCGCCGACATCCACGGTGCACACCGACAGCCGGTCGGCATCGGGGTGCTTTTCGGCAGTCAGGACGTGACCGACAACGACGCCAGTCAGGTCATTGCCGATGCGGTCCACGGATTCTACCTCGAGACCACACATGGTCAGCCGGTCCGCCAGTTCATCTGCGGACAACCCGTGGGCAATGTAATCGTCGAGCCAATTGGTACTGATGATCATGGATGTGCGGGATCAGCTGAATTGTTCGAGGAACCGAACGTCGTTTTCGTAGAGGATGCGAATGTCATCGATGCCGTAGCGGAGCATGGCAATGCGTTCGATGCCCATGCCGAAGGCATACCCGGTGTATTTCTCGGAGTCTATGCCGACGCCTTCAAGGACATTGGGGTCCACCATGCCGCAACCAAGGATTTCCATCCATCGGCCGCCGCCGGGCAGGTTCTCGTCCTTCCACCAGATGTCCACTTCGGCGCTGGGCTCCGTGAACGGGAAGAAGCTCGGACGGAAGCGCATGCGGACATCCTCGCCGAAGAGGGTCCGCGCAAAGGCGTGCAGTATCTGCTTCAGATCCGCCATGGTCACGCCCTCGTCCACGTAGAGTCCTTCCACCTGGTGGAACAGGCAATAGGATTTGTAGGAGATGGCCTCGTTCCGGTAGACCCGCCCCGGTACGATGACCCGGATCGGTGGTTGTCCGTCCTTCATGACCTCCTCCATCACGCGGATCTGCACCGGGGAGGTATGGGTGCGCAGCAGGATGCCGCCATGGTCCTGCTCGGCGTCCTCGATGAAGAACGTGTCCTGCATGTCCCGGGCCGGATGGTCCGGAGGGAAGTTGAGGGCCGTGAAGTTGTGCCAGTCGTCCTCGATCTCCGGGCCCTCGGCCACGTCGAATCCGTAATTCTCGAACACACGGGTGATGAGACGGGCGGCCTGCGTGATGGGATGAAGGCTGCCCTGCGGCTGCTCCCGACCTGGCAGCGTGAGATCGGCAGGAGCCGCCGTCTGCGTGGAGGACTGTGCCATCGCAGCGGTCGCCTCTTCCAGGCGCTGCTCCACGGTGTTTTTTGCCGCATTGATGGCCTGACCGAACGCCTTCCGGTCCTCGGGGGCCACTTCCGGAATCCGCTTCATGAGGGCGGTTATCTGCCCCTGTTTGCGACTCAGGTAGCGAATCCTGTACTCGTCGATGGCCTCCGCCGTGTCGAGTACGGCGCCTTCAATGTCCGCTTTGAGATCTTCCAGTGCCTTGACGGCGGCTTCGGCACTGGTCTGTGATGATGAATCCATGACGGGGTCGGGATGGGTCCGGCAGTGGAGCCGGAAGGGGATACTGGCTTGCGTTCAGAAGTCGGGTCGGTACAAAAAAAAATCCCGCCTGACCTGTAGAAGGAGGCGGGATTCTTGAAGTCGTGCGAAAAGGATGCTGGAGAATCCGGACGCACCGCCTGCTACAGAGTTACGAGAGGCGGCCCATAAATCGGCACACGGTGGCGGCGTCAGGTTTCATGGTCATTCCTTTTGCAGGGACTCGGTCGGTGTCAGGAGCCTTTCTTGACGACGGCCGAGAACGCTTCGGGATCGTGCATGGCCAGGTGAGCCAGAACCTTGCGGTTGAGCTGGACATCAGCCTTGCGGAGGGATCCCATGAGCTGGGAGTAGGTCGTGCCATTGAGACGGGCACCAGCGTTGATGCGGGTGATCCACAGACGACGGAACTGGCGCTTGCGAGCGCGGCGATCCCGGTACTGGTACTGAAGGGCTTTTTCGACCGCGTTCTTGGCAACGGTATAAACGTTGCGGCGACGGCCCCAATAGCCTTTGGCCATTCCCATGATGGCCTTGCGGCGCTTGCGGGAGGCTACTCTGTTTGTTGCGCGTGGCATGTTGTACTACGAGTTGGTTGCTCTTTGAAAACCCGTGGCCTGCCCGTGGGCGGCGAGGGTGGCGAAGGTGTCAGCCGTTGATCATTTTCCGCATGCGCGGCTCATCAACGGTATCGACCAGGGTCGTGCCGCGCAGGTTACGCTTGCGCTTCGGCGACTTCTTGGTCAGGATGTGGCTCTTGAACGCGTTCTTGCGACGGATACGGCCTGTACCGGTCGTCGTGAAACGCTTCTTGGCGCCACTGTTGGATTTCATTTTGGGCATGATTCTGCCTTTTTTTGCCCGGAAACGATGCTCCGGCGGTTTTTTCTCGATTGCGCGGGCTGCCGTGGCGTCCGCACGCAATTCCGATTGAGCCTCAAAAACTACGAATCGAGGCCCTGAAGCGCAATCGGGGGTTCGGTCAAGAATGCTAGAAGAGGAGGCTGGCCGGGACGCGCAACGAGCGAACGGCCTCGGCTCATTTCTTCTTGTGCGGACTCAGGATGGTGGTCATCCGACGGCCTTCCATCTTCGGCGCCTGGTCGATCTTGGCGAGATCCTCCAGTTCCGTGATGAATCGGGCCAGCACTTCCATCCCGTGATCCTTGTAGATGATGTCACGACCGCGGAACTGCACGTAGGCCTTGACCTTGTGTCCCGACTCCAGGAAGCCCTTGGCGTGCTTGGTCTTGAAGTTGAAATCGTGCGTGTCCGTGTGCGGACGGAACCGGATCTCCTTCAGTTCGACCGTGTGCTGTTTCTTGCGTGCTTCCTTCTCCTTTTTCTGCTGCTCGTACTTGTACTTGCCGTAATCCATGATCTTCACGACCGGCGGATCAGCATGGGGGGAGATTTCGACCAGGTCCAGATCCTGCTCGTCGGCCATCTGCAAGGCCACTTCCGTGGGATAGATGCCGTGATTACCCTTGGGATCGACCACGCGGACCTCTGTTGCCCGGATGCGGTCGTTCACTCGAATTCGTTCTTTTGCGATGACTGTATGGGTGTTTGTTGACAGTAAGAGGAAATATCCGAATAGTACCCTTAATGTAGGATTTTGATTCGAAATGTGCCGCCTGAGTGGTCAATAGCCGGATCGGTTCGCCGCGGCGAACGAACAACGCTCAAGCATGAAGCAGTTTTTCTGGTGCCGAAGGCTGCTTTCGGGTCAGTCCCGGCGAAAAGCCGCGTTGACTTCTGCCTGCAACAGGGCAATGAAAGCATCCACGGACTCTGAGCCCTGGTCGCCTTCGCCGTGACGGCGCACCGAAACGGAACCTGCATCCATTTCCTGCTGACCGACGATCAGCATGTATGGCGTTTTGGACACTTCGGCAGAACGGATTTTGTATCCCACCTTCTCGTGTCGCAAGTCAGCCTCGGCCCGGAATCCGGCCTCGCGCAAACGGTTGGTCACCTGCTCGGCGTAGTCATTGAATGACTGTCCTACCGGAAGGACCTGGACCTGTACCGGCGCAAGCCACGTCGGGAAGTTGCCGCCGCAATGCTCGATCAAGACACCGATGAAGCGCTCGAGTGACCCGAACGGCGCACGGTGGATCATGACGGGCCGGTGTTTCTGGTCGTCCGAGCCCGTGAACCACAGGTCGAATCGCTGCGGCAGGTTGTAGTCGATCTGGATGGTTCCGAGCTGCCATTCACGGCCGAGGGCATCCTTGACCATGAAGTCCAGCTTCGGTCCGTAGAAGGCAGCCTCGCCCTCGATTTCGATGGTGTCCAGTCCTTTCTCGGCAGCTGCTTCGCGGATGGCCTGTTCGGCTGCGTCCCACTGGGCATCCTCGCCGACGTATTTCTCCTTGTTGGAGGGGTCGCGAAGCGATACCTGGGCCTTGAAGTCCTCAAAGCCGAGGGAGGAAAACACGAGCAGTGTGAGGTCGATGACATCCTTGAACTCTTCCTTGACCTGATCCGGGCGGCAGAAGATATGGGCATCGTCCACCGTGAACCCGCGCACACGGGTAAGTCCCGAGAGCTCGCCCGACTGCTCGTAGCGGTAGACCGTACCGAACTCGGCCAGGCGCACAGGCAGATCCCTGTACGAATGCGGCTTGGCATCGTAGACCTGGGTGTGATGGGGGCAGTTCATGGGCTTGAGGAGATAACCTTCCTCCTCGTCGTCCATCATGGGCGGGAACTGGCTGTCCGAGTAGTACGGGTAGTGACCACTCGTTTTGTAGAGCTCAAGCCGCCCGATATGGGGGGTGATGACTGGCAGGTAGCCGCGTCGAAGCTGCTCGTTCTTCAGGAAGTCGACCAGCGTCTCACGAAGCATCGTGCCCTTGGGCAGCCAGAGGGGGAGCCCCGAACCCACTTTCTGCGAGAAGTGGAACAATTCCAGCTCCTTGCCCAGCTTGCGGTGGTCGCGTTCGCGTGCGAGCTCCAGCTTTTCCAGGAAATCGTCCAGCTCGCCCTTTTTGGGGAAGGTGATGCCGTAGATGCGGGTCAGCTGCTTGCGGTCCTGATCGCCTCGCCAGTAGGCACCGGCGATGTTGAGCAGCTTGGCATATTTGATGGGCTTGGTGCTCGGAATGTGGGGGCCGCGGCACAGGTCGGTGAATTCGCCCTGGGTGTAGAAGGAGATGGTGCCGTCTTCCAGATCCTCGAGCAGTTCGAGTTTGTACTCGTCACCCTTTTCCTTGAAGTAAGCGATGGCTTCGTCCTTGGGGACTTCGCGCCTTTCGTAGGCCACGTCGCGCTTGGCCAACTCCATCATCTTCTTCTCGATGGCCTCCAGGTCGTCGGCCGTCAGCTGCTTGTCGCCGAGGTCCACATCGTAGTAGAACCCTTTGTCGATGGACGGGCCGATACCGAATTTGACGCCCGGGTAGAGCTCCTGCAGCGCTTCGGCCATGAGGTGGGCCGACGAGTGCCAGTAGGTGGCCCAGCCCTCATCGTCGCGCAGCGTGAAAATCTGGATGCCGGCGTCCTGCTCGATGGGCCGGGCGAGGTCGCGCGTCTCACCGTCCACACCGATGGAAACGGCCACGCGGGCCAGTCCTTCCGAAATGGAGGTGGCCACTTCGTGCCCGGTAACACCGCTGTCATAGGAGCGGGTCGAACCGTCAGGAAAGGTGAGGGTGATGGATGCGGACATGAACGATCAGGATTTGGGGTAGTATCGACACGTGAACCCCCAATACACCGGGGGAGCGAACAATATATAAGCGGAGGCTGACCCTCCACCTCGAAAATACGGGGTATTTCCACCGGAGAATGCCCTTCGCGGTCCGATTCGCTGGTGCAAATGTCACAAAAGTGTGACGAATGAAAGAAGGGGGAATCGTCCGAGTACGCCTTTCGTCTTTGGTCTGAATGCAGAGCCCTGCAACTGCCCGAATGCAGCAACGTCAACGCACGGGTTACCCGTCCGAGATACCGGTGTCTTCCGGAAGAACGTCTGCACCGGACTGCAGCGCATGGGGTTCCGCAATAAAACGGCCGCATGCAACGTTGAGAGGTCAACCCGGCGTTCCCGATGCAACATCCGTCTTCAAAAGCCGGCAGACTTCCGGCTCAAACCGACTTTCCAATGAAACGACCACAGGCTTTCCTCTTTTCGTGTTTCCTCTTCATCGCAGTCATGGCGTTGCCTGTTGCGGCACAGGAGGGCACCATCAAATACGATCGCATCATCAAGATCGAGATTGAACTTCCGCCCGAAATGGAGTCCATGCGGGATCAGATTCCGACGGAAAACACGACGCAGATGGAGCTCCGCTTCAACGGTCTGGAATCGACCTGGAAAGCGGCTGCAGAGCAGGAAGACGATGGCAACCGCGGTTTCAACCGAGGCGGCATGCGCATGGTGATGTCCCGCGCCCGGGATCAGAATGTGACCTACATCAACCATGACGAAGGCATGATGACCGAACGTCGCGACTTCATGGGCCGCACTTTCCTCATCAAGGATGACCAGCCGATGCTGGCCTGGAAACTGACAGGCGAACAGAGCGAATTCGACGGCTACGTCGTGCACCGCGCCACGGCCGTTCGTGACTCCTCTTCCATCGAAGCGTGGTTTGCCCCCGAGATTCCGGTTGCCGTCGGACCGGGTCCGTTCGGTGGACTGCCAGGAGCCATCCTCGTGCTGACCATTGACGAAGGCAAAACGACGTTCACTGCTACCGAAGTCCTGATGGGAGAACTCGAAGAGGGAAGTATTGCCGAACCCGATGAAGGACGGGAAGTCACCCAGGAAGAGTTCGACGAGATCATGGAAGAGAAGCGGAAGGAGATGGAAGCGCAATTCGGAAATCGTCGAAATGGCTCCCGCTTCATCATCAGGCAATGACAGCGTGATCGCCCTCTCAACAATGCGAAGGAAGACGCACCGACCTTCACACCAAATCACACCGAGACGACAATGTCCCGCATTACACCCGCCCTTTTTCTGCTGACCCTGCTTCTGGCCTTTTTTACGGCCGGATCGGCCAGTGCCCAAGACCGCTTCGATGTGACCGGCGTGGTCGTTGACTCAGCCGGCGTCGGCCTCCAGGGCGCTACCGTCGTGGCCCTTACCGCCGCCGATTCCACGCTGACCAAGTTTGCCACGGCCAACAGCGAAGGCGCTTTCACGCTCCGACGTGTACCAGTTGGGGACTACGTCCTGCAGATCACGTTCGTCGGATTCCGCACCATCCAGAAGGATTTCACCCTGGCCGAGGGGGATTATGACGCTGGGCGCATGGTGATGGAAATCCAGACGGAGGAGCTGGATGAATTGGTCGTCTCGGCAGAGCATATCCCCATGGTGGTCAAACGGGATACGCTTGAATACAACGCGAACGCGTTCGCCACGCGTCCGAACGCGGTCGTCGAAGATCTGCTTCGAAGACTGCCCGGCATTGAGGTGGAGGCCGACGGATCCATCAAGGCGCAGGGCGAGGACGTCCAAAAGGTTCTCGTCGATGGCAAGGAGTTTTTCGGCGATGATCCCAAGATTGCCACCAAGAATCTGCCGGCGGCCGCCATCGAACGTGTTCAGGTCTATGACAAGAAGAGCGACATGGCTGAGTTCACAGGCGTGGACGATGGCGAAGAGCAGAAGACCATCAACCTTGAATTGAAGGAGGATGCCAAGAACGGATACTTCGGCAACATGTCCGGTGGATACAGCGCGGAAGGGCGCTACGACGGCCAGGCTTCCATCAACCGGTTCTCGCCGAATACGCAGCTCGCGTTCATCGGAAACTTCAACAACATCAACCGCCAGGGTTTTTCCTTCGGCGACTACATGAGCTTCATGGGTGGCATGGGTGCCATGATGAGTGGTGACTTCCGCATGGGCGGTGGTGGCATCAACATCGGGGGCAACCTGTCGGACGGTTTCTCGGAAACGCTGGCCCTGGGTCTCAATGCCAGCCGGGATTTCGGTTCGGACACGGAGATCCGCAGCTCCTACTTCATCTCCAGTATCGAAAACAACCAGGTCCGATCGATTCTGTCCCAGCAGGTTCTGGGTTCGGCACTGGCGGCCAATACCGATGAGAACAGCACCCAGTTCAGTGACAACCTGACACACCGTTTGAATCTGAATGTGAATCAGGAATTCGGTGAGGGGCATGATCTGCGACTGCGCAGCAACTTCACCCTCAGCAGCTCCTCGCTTTCGAACATCGGGGTACGTTCCACGACGGACCTGGCCGGCATCGTCCAGAACTCGAGCGATACCAGTTATCTGACGGATGGCAATTCAACGCGGGGGTCGGCCAACCTGACCTGGCGCAAGCGGCTCAATGATGACGGCACCAGTGTCGTTGCCGAAAGTCGCCTCAACCTGAATGACTCGGATACCGACGCCGATCTGGAGTCCCTGACGGGGATTGCCGGCGAAGGCAACGTGCTGACCTATCAGGAAATCCAGCAGATCCAGGAGTCCCTGGGCAACACCCTGCAGCAGGTGCAGCGTCTTTCAGTGACCCAGTCGATCGGCAAGGAGCACCTTTTCGAAGTGCAGGCCGAACGGCAGGCCATCAACGAGGACAAGGATCAGGTGGTTTATGATCTGGTATCGGGCACCCAGATCCGCAATGACTTGCTGAGTTCCGGTCTGGATCGTTCCTACACCTACCTGCGCGGCGGCCTGACGTATCGTCGCAGCTGGGAGAAAGTGAACGTGGGTGTCGGAGTGGAGGTGCAGGAATCCTCCCTTGAAGGGACAATCATCGAAAATGATATTTCCGTGTCGAACGGATACACCCACGTGCTTCCGACCCTGCAACTGAACTGGTCTCCGGCGCAGGGACGCAACCTGTGGTTGCGCTACAACACCAGCACACGCGAGCCGTCCATGAACGAACTGCAGCCCTTCACGGACAACTCTGACCCGCTCAACATCTATGTGGGCAATCCGGAGCTGGAGCCGGAGTACCGGCACCAGATGACCCTGCGCTACAGCTACTTCGACCAGTTCACGTTCATCAACTTCTTTGCCTGGGCCTCGGCCAACTACACGGCCAACAACATCACCCGCTCTCGAACGATCGGTGATGGCCTGGCGCAGGAAGTCACGTCAGTCAATACGGACGGAGACTGGACGTACACGGGTAATTTCAACTTCGGCGCACCGCTGCGCTCGCTCGGCATGAAGTTCAATGTGTCCAACAACGCCATGTACAACCGTGGCCTGGAGATCATCAACGCTGAGCAGAGCGAATCCCGTACGCTGCGCAACACGGTGCGGCTGACCTTGGAAAACCGGAACAAGGAGTTTTTCGACGTGTCCGTGACGGGATCCTTCACCTACAACGATGTGGCCTACTCGCTCAACGATCGTCAGGATCAGAGCTATGTCAACTCCTCCTACAGTGCACGAGGATCGATCTACCTGGGAGAAACGTGGGAGATCTCCAGTTCCCTCGACTACCGGATGTATTCGCAGGAAGTATTTGGCGAAGCGCGTTCAGTACCGCTGTGGGAAGCTTCCATCACCAAGTCCCTGATTGGCCAGCGCGCCGACCTTCAGTTGATCGGTCTGGATCTTCTGGATCGCAACGAAGGCATCAGCTTCACGAACTCCGGCAACTTCATCCGGGAGGAGCGCATCAACTCCCTCGGCCGTTACGTCATGCTCAAGTTCATCTACCGCCTGTCCGGGTCCGGTCGCGACAGTGGTCGCGGCGGTCCGGTCATCCGGATGGTGGGCTGATCAGTCATCCCCACAGATGATACGCGGGCGCGGTCTCCAGGAGGCCGCGCCCGCTTTGCTATTGGGATGTCTAGCGCGCTAGAAAGTGATATCGGCGCTGAGGGGCAGGTTGGCTGAGGAATTCCCGACATGGATGCGGAACGCCCCGGGCTCCAACACCCACTCCATGCGCTCCTCGTCGAAGAACCGGAAAGCGGATTCGTCCAGGGAAAGGGTGACGTCGGTCGATTCGCCAGCATTCAGGCGGACCTTGTCGAATGCCTTCAGCTCGCGCACAGGCCGGTCGACTGAAGCTTCGATATCCTCCACATACACCTGAACCACTTCGGCGCCTGTACGCGATCCAACGTTGGAGAGGGTCAAGCGGATCAAAACCTCTGATTCCTGTTTTTCGACCTCCAAGTCGCTGAATGCGAAGCGGGTATAGGAGAGTCCGTGACCGAAGGGAAAAGCAGGCTCCAACCCGTAGGAATCGAAGTATCGGTAACCGACGAACACGCCTTCGGTATGGTCTATGACCAGGTTTTCGTCGGGATAGGAAGCCAGGGTGTGAGCCGGGCTGTCCTCCAGGCGATCCGGGAAGGTCATGGGCAATTTACCTGACGGGTTCACATTGCCGAACAGGATGTCTGCCAATGCATTGCCGCCCTCCATGCCGGCATACCAGGCCTGCACAATGCCTTTGGCCTTCGAATTCCATGCTCGCATGTCAACGGGCGCCCCGCCGACCAATACGATGATGGTGTTCGGATTGGCGTCAAGAACCGCCCTGATCAGCTCGTCCTGACCGAAGGGCAACTTCATGTCAGGTTTGTCCAGTACCTCGGCATCGAAGGCGTTGTCGTTCCACTCGTCGGAGTACCCGTGGATGAGCCCGCCTACGTAAATGGCGGCATCGGCAGTGGAAACAAGATCGACGGCTTCCTGAATGAGGTCAGGATCGGCCGCCCCATTGCGCTCGATACGGTAACCGGGCGCGTGGGAGACGGTCACGTCACCACCAAGCAATTTCTGCAGACCTTCGAGAGGAGTAACCTCATAATAGGCTTTGACCTGTGAGCTTCCCCCAGCTCCCGCATGCCTGCGCGTTGCGTTTGCGCCGACCACTGCGAGGGATGTCATGTCCTGAGAGCGGAGCGGGAGAACACCATCGTTCTTGAGGAGGACGATGGCTTCATCCGCGATAGTACGCGCGATGGCCTGATGCTCGGGTGTGTTGTAAGCGCCCGGTGGTCGTGTGTCGAATTTGTGGATGCGATGCATGACGCGAAGGATGCGACGCACCTTGGCATCAATCCACGCTTCCTCAACTGATCCGTTGTCCACCAGCGTCAGGAGGGTATCGCCCAGGTGGAAGTTGCCGTAGTCCACGTTTCCTGTTGCCAGCATGGGCAGGTCCGATCCCATCTCGATGTCGAGCCCTGCACGCACGGCGCCCAAGGTGCTCTTGACGGCATTCCAGTCGCTGATCACAATCCCTTCGAAGCCCAATTCGTCCTTCAGGACGTCGTCCAACAGATAGGTGCTGTGGGCCACATAGTCGCCCCTGAACTTGTTGTAGGCCGCCATGACCGAATACACCCCACCTTCCTGGACGGCTGCCTTGAATCCGGGCAGGTAGATTTCCCGGAAGGTGCGTTCATCCATCCGCACATCGACATATTCGCGTTCGAATTCGAGGGTGTTGGCGACGTAGTGCTTGGCATTGGCTGCAATGCCCTGGTCCTGAACACCCTTGACATAGCCGACCACCATCTGTGCATTCAGGTAAGGGTCTTCAGTCAGGTACTCGAAATTGCGGCCGTTGAGCGGGGAGCGGATGATGTTCAGACCAGGTCCCAGGATGATGTCCTTTCCCCGGAATGCGGCTTCGCTTCCGAGCACCGAGCCGAACTGGTAGCCCAGATCCCGATTCCATGTGGAGGCAAGAGCCACGCCTACTGGCAGATATGTGCTGCTGTCAGCCACGCCTTCATCCTTGACCCAGTCGCGTCCGTGTTCGTGCCGGACACCGTGTGGTCCGTCGGACATGATCAATTCCGGAATGCCGAGTCGTTCGACGCCACCACTCGTAAAGGAGGAGCTGGCATGGATCATCCCGATCTTTTCCTCCAGCGTCATCAAGGCCATGAGGGAGTCAATCCGTTGTTCAACGACTGCAGGGTTGGTGAAGGCGTTGGCTGATTCATTCTTAGGCGCGCAACCACCCATCATTACGATACCCAAGAGCAGATACAGCGGGAGGAATGAGAGAGAACGCATTGTTGGAACACAGTCAATGGATGGTGTGGGAGGTGTATGGTCAGTCGGTCGAACGGGATGCGAGGTAGCGACGAATCCCGTCAAATGTGTCTTTCCAACCCTGCACGCATCCCTGGTAGAATTCGTTGTGGGTTTCCGGGAAGCCGGCCTGCTCCACGCTCAGGCGGGTGCCACCTTCGACCTCCGTGCATCTGTAGGTGGTCGTGAAGGATGCCTCGAATGGCAGGGGACCGTCTTTCGAGTAATAGCGATAGTCGGTCTGGTCCATGCCATGAGGTGGATTGAAATTCTCGAGGCGCGTGACCGTCATGTAGTCCGGATGGTCTTCATCGTCACCCCAGGCCGCGGCCCACATGCCTCCTTCCTCCGCCAGCACCACGGCCCGAGATGCGCCCCACCATGCGCGGATGGCGCTCGGCGTGATCAGCAGGGTGAACACCTCGTCGATGGGTGCATCGAATGTCTCTTCGTGGACAAGGGATCTGGTGGCCATGGCAAGCAGGATCGGTATGTGTCAGGCAAGGAAGGGTCGAATCGAACAGGTGTAAGCGTGTCACTCCATCCTTTCCTTTGGGGGCATTACCTTGAAGCATACCCAACACTAAGCAATGTAATGTCATGGCACACCCGATTCTGGTAGTAGAGGATGATCCGGTGATGGTGGCTTTCCTGGACGAATACCTGTCCGGCTCGTTCGAGACCGTTACCATGACGAGTGCAGAAGACGCCCTCGGTCGGCTGAATGATGGTGACCCGGTGTCCATCGTCATCCTGGACCTATTCCTGCCAGGCATGAATGGCTTTGATTTCCTGAACGCCCTGCGGTCGGACCGTCGCTTCGACAGACTGCCTGTCCTGGTGTTGTCGGGAAGTGAAAAGAGTGAGGACCGGGTACGGGCGTTCGAGGCGGGCGCTGATGATTTCGTGGTCAAACCCTTCAATCCGATGGAGTTGGCCGCTCGCGTGAAGAACCTCATCCGCCGCTCCGGGGCATGACACGTTGATTTCCCGGGCCAGAGCGTCCGGTCATCATACCCAGAAAGTATTTCCGTGCGGGGCGCGGCCGACAGGCCGCGCCCCGCACGCGTTTCGGGCCGTGCCAGTGCTTGGGGACATCGATAGGGAGGGATCCCGGATTGGTCGAAGGAATCCCGGTGTTGGTCGAAGAATCGGCCTGTACGGGCCGGAATGAGGGTATCCTGCATCATCCACGAAAACGTTCACCGGAACGAACACTCGCGACATGCAGGATCGCATCAAACGAATCATCGACATCACGCTGGCCGGCGGCGCCCTCCTGGCGCTTTCGCCCATCCTGGCGGCCGTATGGCTGGCCATCCGCCTGGAAGATGGCGGTCCGTCCACCTATACGTCCAAGCGCGTCGGCGCCGGATACCGTGTGTTCGATCTCTACAAATTCCGCTCGATGTACAGGGATGCTGACCAGCGCGTTGCCGAGTTGGCCTCCCTGAATCAGTACGCCGCCAACGAAGAGCCCGACCTCGACACGGAGTGCCCGGACTGCACCCGTCTTGGCTCGTCTTGCTCCACGCTCCTCATGTCCGACGAAGGTCCCCTCTGCGAAAACCGCTGGATGCGCATGCGCCAGTCGAAAGCAGCGGGCGTCTTCGTCAAGTTCAAGAATGACCCACGCATCACGCGTGTGGGACGCTTCATCCGCAAGACCAGTCTGGATGAATTACCGCAGCTGGTGAATGTCCTGAAAGGGGACATGTCACTGGTTGGCAACCGCCCGCTGCCTCTGTACGAGGCCCAGGCGCTCACGAAGGACGATGCCGTCGCCCGATTCCTGGCTCCTGCCGGACTGACCGGCCTGTGGCAGGTCACGAAGCGCGGCACGGCCGAAATGAGCGCCGAAGAACGCATTGCGCTGGACAACCGCTATGCACAGACCCGGTCGCTGAAGGGCGACCTCACCATCATGCTTAAAACCGTTCCTGCGCTGCTCCAAGCGGAGGACGTCTAAACCACGAGAAAAACAATGAAGATCACCGTAGTTGGAACCGGATATGTCGGGCTTGTGACCGGCGTTGCCTTCGCAAACATGGGCAACAACGTCACGTGTGTCGACATCGACGAAAACAAGGTCGCCATGCTCGAGAATGGCAAAGTGCCGATCTACGAGCCAGGCCTTGAAGACCTCTTCGAGCAGGCGCGCCGCCAGGAAACCATCGACTTCACGACGGAACTGGCCCCCGCAGCCGCCTCGGCGGACGTCATCTTCCTGGCCTTGCCAACGCCTCCAGGCGAAGACGGCTCGGCTGACCTCAGCTACATCCTCGGCGTAGCCCGCGAAGTCGGACCGTACCTGAACGGCTACACGGTCATCGTTGACAAGAGCACCGTGCCCGTCGGAACGGCTGACAAAGTCCGCGCCGCCCTCGAGGCTTCCGGCGTCATCGCCGGCGAGGACTTCGACGTCGTGTCCAACCCGGAATTCCTGCGGGAAGGCGTGGCTGTGGACGACTTCATGAAGCCTGAGCGCGTCGTCATCGGGACGAGCAACCAGCGCGCAGCAGCTGTCATGCAGAAGCTCTACGAGCCGTTCGTACGCGGCGGCAATCCCATCATCGTGATGGACGAGCGTTCCGCTGAAATGACCAAGTATGCCGCCAACGCATTCCTGGCCACGAAAATCACCTTCATCAACGAAGTCGCCAACCTCTGCGAGCGCGCAGGTGCCAACGTTGACCAGGTCCGTCGCGGCATCGGAACGGATTCCCGCATCGGCAACCAGTTCCTGTACCCCGGACTGGGCTACGGAGGCAGCTGCTTCCCGAAAGATGTACGTGCCCTCCTGAAGACGGCATCCGAGTTCGATTACGATTTCCGCATCCTGGACTCCGTAGTGGATGTCAATGCCGAGCAGCATCTCGAACTCATGGGCAAAGTCACCGAGCGCTTTGGCGAAGACCTGACCGGTCGCCACTTCGGCATCTGGGGCCTGGCCTTCAAAGCCAACACGGACGATGTCCGCGAAAGTCCTGCGCACCGCGTGATCGAGTTCCTGCTGGAGCGCGGCGCAACCGTGGCCGCCTACGACCCGGAAGCCCGCGAAACGACCTACCGTGTCTTCGGCGACCGGATCGAGTACGTCGACTTCCTGCTCGACGCTGCCAATCAGGCTGATGCCCTGATCGTTGCCACCGAGTGGTCGCACTTCCGTCGTCCCACGTGGCCCGTAGTTGCTCGCCGCATGCGTGGCGATGTCGTCTTCGATGGTCGCAACCTCTACACGGAGGACGAACTGAACGCAGCAGGACTGGATTACTACAGTGTGGGACGTCCGTCGACCCGCAGCGCTGACGCCGTCCGTCAGGAGGCTGCATGATGACGACTTCCGGTATCCTCAAATCGGCTCTCGTGGGTGTCCTTGGTCTGCTTCTGCAGGCCGGGACACCCACCTTGGCCGTAGCGCAGACGGCCTCATCCACGGATTCCCTGGTGGTTCTTCCTCCGTTGGACGTCGTGTTGGCCCAGTCCCGCGCTTTCGCCCCGCACATCGAAGAACGCCGGGCCCTGCTCCGCAAGAACGAACAGTTGGTCGACCGGGCATCCAAGACCTGGCTCGACGGCATTTCCTTCGGCGTGCAGACGACCGCCGGTACCTACGGAAACACCACGGTCGACCAGCTCAATGTCGGCGCTACGGCCGGCGCCTCGATGCGCTTCTCGCTGTTCGACATCTTTGCCCAGCGCGATCAGAAAAAGATCATGCGGTACGAGCTGGAAGTGTCCCGGGAGATGATCCGCAAGGCGGAGGTGGAAGAGGCCCAGTTCATCGTGGCGCTGTATCACGAAGTGGAGGACTGGCAGCGTCAGGTGGCTGTACGTGCTGATTCCTGGCGTTCTTCCCAGATTCACCGTGAAATGGCGGAGCTCGAATTCACCAATGGCAACATCACGGTAGCCGAGCTGGCCAGGGTTTCGGAGATCGAGGCCAAATCCCACTCGGACTATCTGGCTGCTACCAGCGAGTTCAGATCGTTCTACCGTCAGCTTGAGATCCGCATTGGCGCTTCGCTTTCGTCGCTCATGACGGCCGATTCGTCGAAGCCCTGACCGGTCCTGCCGAAAAAGGCCCTCTTTCACCTTGAAATGAGGGCAAATTGCCACCGATTCGCATCAAGTCAACCACACGTCATCCCCAACACCATGTCCCTCGTCTCCTTCATACGGCTGCTGCTCCGCTTCAAGTGGGTGCTCATGACGGCACCCGTACTGGTGGCGATTCTGGTGTACTTCGCACTGCGCGGAAAGCCTGACCAATACGCCTCCCAGTCGGTCATTTACACCGGCCTTGTATCCGGCTTCAACCTGGAATCGGGAAGCGAAGCTCGTCTGGACTACCATGTGGTCAACAGTGGGTTCGACAACTTGATTACCACCATCCAGTCTCGCGAGACGCTTCTTTCCGTGGCGTCCGATCTGTTGGCCGACGTTGCGTGTGGCACTACCAGGTATTCCCAGCTGGAACAGGACCCTGCTGTCGCTGACCTGACCAACCATCTTCGTTCCTGGTCCATCCAGGACTGTGAACGGGCACGTGCAGCAATCGAGGATTCGCTGGCTGCAGGTCGCGGCTTTCTGTACACCGCCCTGCTCGTTGAAGAAGGCCCGTTTTCGCTGCGTTCGCTGACATCGAACCTTTCGGTCCGACGCATCAATTCGTCGGACCTGCTTGAGCTTCGATTCACGGCCGAGGACCCCGACTTTGCCCATCGCTTTCTGACCATCCTGAATGACTCCTTCATAGATCGCTATCAGCGCATCAAGCGCAAGGAAGTGGGATCGGTTGTGGCCTTCTTCGAAACGGAGACAGCCCGTTCGTATGAGCGGTTGCAAACGGCCGTAAAACAACTCCAGGCCTTCGGTACGGAAAACCGGGTCATCAACTACTATGAACAGACGAAGGCCATTGCGGGCCAGAAAGAATCCATTGATCAGCAGATCCAGCAGGAGACGATGCGTCTTGAGGCAGCAGAGTCTGCAATTCAGGACCTTGAGGAACGCATTGGTGCCTCCGACGAAATTCGCCGACGCGGACAGGAACTCGTCGACCTGAGACAGCGCTATGCCGAAATGACCGCCAATCAGGTCATCTCGGAATCCACTTCCGGCGGTATCGGCTCGGACATGGGAGAGAGTCTGCCCTCGCTCGAAATGCAGATACAGCAGAATGTGGTGGATCTCTACGATGCCCGCTACTCGAAGGAAGGGCTGGTCAAGACAGAGCTTATCGAGCGATGGTTGGAAGAAATGGTGACGCTTGCACAAACCAGGGCCTCTTTAGCCGTTCTGCAGCAGCACCGTTCCGAATACATCAAGGTATATGACGAGTTTGCCCCCCTGGGTTCAACGCTGAGTTCCCTGGAGCGCGAGGTGGATGTAGCCGAGGGCGAATACCTCGAACTCCTCCATAGCCTGAACCAAGCGCGAATGCGCCAGCAGAACATCGAGCTGTCCTCCTCCATGGATGTACTCGATCCGCCTTCCTACCCGCATGAGCCGACGGGCAGCAACCTGTCCATGCTGATGATTGCAGCGTTCATGGTGACGTTGATGTTGGGGGTCGGTAGCGTTGTAGCGGTGGAGCTGCTGGACGAGAGTCTGCGCTCACCGGCGGAAGCCCGCCGCCGAACCGGCCTGGATGTCCTCGGCTTCATTCCGGAACACAGTCCTTCGAACGTATCCGAGGATTCCGATCTGGACCGTAGTGTCAAGGTGCTGTCTGCACGGCTCAAGACGATCATGGCCCGGGAGCCGCACAAAGAGACGCATTTGATCTGTCTGGCCTCCACGGGAGAAGGCGACGGTAAAACCACCACGGCTCGTCTGCTGGCACGCAATCTGAGCGCCTCCGGTTTGCCGGTATTCTGGGTTTCTCCCAAGCGTGGTCAGGAAACCAACAACCATGTGGATGGCGAACTGGCGCACGCTGATGCCAGCGACACGGACGCCACCTACCACGTCGACCCGGAGTACTCGAAGGCCTCCCATATCCAGGATCTCATGCAGCTGCCTGCCGGCGAACGTGTGGTCATCCTGATGGAATTGCCGGCTTTCGGCGAAAACGAAATCCCAGTCTCCCTGCTCAAAACAGCCGACACCGTCCTGTGGGTTGCACGAGCCCACTCCATCTGGACCGAACTCCAGGAATCAACCTTGCGCTTTGCGAAGGAACTGGCGGGCGTCGAGCCCATGATGGTGCTCAATGCCGTCAAGCGCGAACGCCTTGAGTCGGCCATGGGAGAAATGAACAAGAAACGATCCTTCCTGCGCAGGAGCACCAAGCGCTTGTTGCAGCGCAACTTCAGTTGAAAACCGACATGGCTTCCAATCTCAAAAATGAACATATCGTCTGTGTGGCGCTTCCGTCGTGGGAAGGGGACTACATGAAGTCGACCGTCCACCTGATGACCCGGTTGGCCGACACCAACAGGGTTCTCTATGTGGACTACCCCCGGACCATCCTTGACGTATTCCGCAGCTTTGTGGGTCGGGCACGGGTGCCAGTGGGCCGGATGCTCCGTCCTTCTCAGCGCGTCATGCGGCCCGAGGGACATGAGGGACGGGATCTGCATGTCCTGACGCTTCCTCCCGTGCTTCCGATCAATGCGTTGCCGCATGGGCGTCTCTACAGTGCACTTCGACGTATAAATGGCTGGATCGCTTCGCGCGCCATCCGCAAAGCAATGAAGCGTCTGGACATGACGAATCCGGTGGTTGTGAATGCCTTCATGCCCGGCATGGGTCTTGAGCTGGCCGGAAGGCTGGGAGAAAAGTCTACCATCTATTACTGCTACGACGAGATCTCGGAAGCCCAATGGGTCGGTCGTCACGGTGCGCTGGAAGAAGCATCTTATCTGGAAGTAGCTGATACGGTCATCACGACATCCGACGCGCTCTGGGAAGCGAAAGAACGCCGCGCCAATCAGTGCTACGTCGTCAAGAATGGGGTTGATTTCCCATTATTCCAACATATCGGTTCCCTCAGGGCAGAGCGTTTGCAGCATCAACGGTCCAGGATCCCCCGCATCGGTTTTGTGGGAAGCATCGACTCGCGCGTGGATGCCGATCTCGTAGCAGCCGTAGCTGTCATGCGCCCTGACTGGACATTCGAGTTCGTTGGCCCCATCATGGATCAAGCGGTCGGAGCACGTCTCTCGGCCCTCAGGAATGTGACTCTTTCCGGCCCGGCACAGCCGGCGGATCTGCCCGAGCGGATGGTGTCATTCGATGCCGGAATCATTCCATTCCGGCATAACGGGTTCACCAAGTTCATCTATCCGATCAAGGTCAATGAGTACCTGGCTGCGGGACTGCCCGTGGTGATGACGGATTTTGCCCGCATTGACGAGTTGCGTGGAGCCGTTTCAGTTGCCGATGATGCACCTGGATTCGTGGATGCCCTGGAAAAGGCATTGGCAAAAGACAATGATCAGGCGCGCAAAACGCGGGTTTCGTTTGCTGCCCTGAACAGTTGGGGCGTTCGCACTGCCCAGTTCTCGCGTATCGTTGCACAGGAAATGGAGACCCGTCGTGCAGCATAGGATCCAGAACCCGGTCGAGTGGGTGCGGACTGCGTTGCGGTCGAATCATATGCACGCATTGTTCGTGCAGGGCGTGTCTGCTGTCTTCGGTTTTGCCACCTTCATTCTGTACGCACGCTGGATGGGACCCGAGCAGCTGGGGGTACTCATCCTGTTCATAACTGCTGCCACCATTCTCGACATGCTTCGCAGTGGGTTCCTGCAGCCGGGCATGATCCGGGCATTGCGAGGTGTACGGCAGGAGGAGGAACCGTCGGTCAAGGGATCGGCACAACTGTTGGGGTGGATCTGGTCCGGAGGTGTCGCTGCTGTGCTGCTCGCAATGATGCAGTCAGGCACGCTTGGACTGATAACATCGGAAACCCACCTTTTTGGACTCGTGTGGCCCGCCTTGATCGTGGCTTCTTTCCCGGGGCAATACTTTGCCTGGCAAGCCCAAGCAGATTCCCGGTTCGATCGCATCCTGGCCTATCGGACCTTCAATGGCATCGCCATGCTTGGTTGTACCATCGGACTGCACGAAATGGGACGACTGAATCCGCAGAACGTCGCATCGTCTTTCGTCCTGATATCGCTGGCAGGTGGAGCATTGGTCGTCTTTTCCGGCTGGATTCGTCTGACGGATGCATGGAAGGCCAGATGGTCGAAGATGACCTGCCTGGCCCGGTTCGGTCGCTATTCGATGACCACGACCCTGGGGACCTCTCTCCTGAAGAGCTCCGATACTTTTCTGATCGGGGCCATGCTCGACACACGTGCCGTGGCTGTGTACGGTATCGCTCAAAAGGCGGCAGAAGTGCTTGATCTACCGCTCAGGGCCTTGAGTTCGTCCGTCTACCCCTTGATGGCAGGTCCCGGCGCCCGTGGCGAGTCAAATCGGGTTGGACGCATCATCGAACGTGTATCGAGTGGCTACCTTCTGGCGCTCCTCCTGCCCGCGGTGATATTGTTTGTCCTTGCCGGACCTCTCGTCGGAATGGTGGCCGGTCCGGACTATCTCGAGGCCGTTCCGGTAATCCGCATCTTTGTGGTTGCGGCCTTCCTTCTTCCCGTTGACCGGATGATTGGACTTGGCTTGGACAGTCTGGGACGACCGGACGTGAATCTCGTCAAAGTCATCGTCATGCTGGCCTGCAATGTCCTGGGGGATCTTTGGGTTCTTTCCGTCTGGGGATCCCTGAGCGGTGTGGCCACGGTGACCATCGTCATGAGTTCCATTGGCATGCTGACGGGATGGATTGTCCTGCAACCCATGGCACACCTGTCCATTCGTAGAACAACAACCCTTTTGCGGTACTGGACATCCCCGGCTTACGTCAAGATGCACCTGTCCAAATCAGGACGGGATATCCGCACGAACGATGCATGAGGCGTTGCACATACGCGCACGTCAGGGGACGCTGGGAAGCGTGCTTCTGCTCGTTTCCCTGGTTTCCATTGTTGCTGGAGCAGCCATCCTCCTTGAATTCCTCGGCTTGGCTTTTTCCATCGTGTTGCCGTTGGCCGTGCTGGTCGTCGGGTTGCTGGTCAAGTATCCAACATGGAGCCTGTATGCCGCCTTGTTTGCCGGCTTTCTTGCCACCGGCATGAGTCGCTATATCCCGGCGCCGACGGGTCTTGCGGTGGATGGACTGTTGGCCCTCGGGCTTTTGATTGCCCTTTTCCAGCGGGAAAAACCTGCTCCGGGAGGTGTGTCGGCCTGGCTGCCCGTGGCATTTGTCGCATGGATGGGCATGACGATCCTCCAGTTGGCCAACCCTGCAGGCGCCCATCCCATGGCCTGGGTGTATGCCATGCGGGGTGTCTCCCTGTATCCACTCCTGATCGTTGCCATCGGGTACCTCCTGCAGCCCGGTGAGAAGTTCCTCAAGCGCTTCCTGACAATATGGGTGGCGCTGTCCGTTTTGGGTACTCTTTGGGGCTTCAAGCAACTCATCATTGGTCTGGATCCGTTTGAACAACGCTGGCTCGCTGTTCCCGGCAACTACTCGACCCACATGCTTTTCGGCAAGCTCCGTGTTTTTTCCTTCTATTCCGACTCAGGCCAGTTTGGAGCCGCACAGGGACATACGGCCGTCCTGGCAGGCATCATGGCCCTGGGGAGGGGGTCTCTGCGAACCCGCCTGTTTTGGGCTGCGGTAGCCCTGCTATCCATTCTCGGTCTGCTGATCTCCGGGACACGCGGCGCCATGGCCGTCCCCGCCATTGGCGGTATTACGTATCTGATCCTGTGCCGCAACTGGAAGCTGCTATTCGTGGGCTTTGTGCTCATGGGCACGGTATATGGAGGACTGAAATACACCTTCATCGGACAGAACATTTACGAGGTGCGCCGCATGCGTACGGCGGTCGTGGAGGGAAGCGACAACGCGTCCTTTCAGGTTCGGAAAAGGAATCAAGCCCGCTTGGCCGCCTACTTGACAGACAAGCCTTTCGGAGGCGGGGTGGGCAGCGCCGGGTACTGGGGTCAGCGATTCACCCCCGGTACGTTTCTTGCCGATCTGGCCCTCGATTCGTGGTACGTAAAGATCTGGGCTGAGTATGGCATCGTGGGTTTGACCTTTTACGGATTCATGCTCGCGTTCCTGGTCGTGCTTTCCATCCGGTCCATTCAGGCCGAGTCCGACCCCGACCGGTATCAGATCATGCTGGCCCTGCTTTCGGGATTCACGGGCATCCTGATGGCATCCTACGGTAACCAGGTACTGGGTCAGATGCCAACAGGTGTAATCATTCCCATCTCCCTTCTGTATCTCATCCGTTCCCGATCCACCCCGCAGTCATGATCCATCGTATTGCTCGAACCTATCCGCTACTCAACGGCCTTGGGCGCATTGCAAATGCGCCTCTCGTACGTCAATGGATTGATTCCAGGAATGGAGACCGGCTGTCAGGTCGACTCACCAACGGGGCTACCTTCCTGGCTCCCTCAGCCGATCATGTTTCCCGGGCGGCCTGGCTGTTCGGAGATCTGGATCCGAAACTCACCCTGTTGGCCAAGCTCCTGATCCGGGAAGGCGATCACGTTGTGGATATTGGTGCGCATTTTGGTCTCTTCTCCCTCCAGGTTGCCCGCATGGTGGGACCAACAGGACGGGTGGATGCCGTCGAGCCACAACCAGCTATGGCAGCCTTCCTGAAGACCTCCAGGGCCATGAATGGCTGGTGTCATCTTCACGTCCATGAAACCGCGTTGGGCACGCGCAATGCGGTCGGCATGTTGAGTGTTCCCCTGGGCAACAGTGGAGCAGCATCCCTAATCAGACGGGGTATCTCGGATACGCGACTGCCCATCATGATCGAACGCAGTGGCTCCTTTCTGTCGGAGCTTGACGGAGGGCACATCCGATTCATGAAAATGGATACCGAGGGCAGCGAATCGGACATCGTTCGCGGTGGCTTGTCCTTCTTCCGACGGCATCGTCCGGACGTCATCTTCTTTGAGGCCCAGGATCATCGCCGTTACGATGACAACGCCGCCGTTGCACTGCTGACCGAATGTGGCTACTCATGCTTTCCGGTGCTGCCCTCGATGCGCAAACTCCGGTTGGCTTCACCGGACTACACAGGGAGTCTGGAAGGTGTGCACGACATCCTGGCCATTGCCACAGGTATCGTTGGCCGCGATATCCGGAAAACCCTCGTTGCCGCTGGGGTCCGGTTCATCTGACCCTTCCTGCCCTGGCACGCGATTGCGACAGCGAAGACAAGCCCCTACATCGTTCAGGGTTGCGTTCGTCTAAGGAAAAAGGGGCTTCGTCGAAATCGAGCGTCCAGCGATAAGAAAGGGTGCGAGTTTGGGACCATCACCACAACAACAGGTCCCTCCATGTCTTCTGCATCCCCCCGGGTTTCCATCATCCTGCTGAACTGGAATCAGTTCGACGTCACGGCAGCGTGTCTGCAGACACTCGCAGCGTTGAGCGGCCCATCCTACGAAGTACTGGTTGTCGACCAGGCCTCGGATCATGATGAAGGGGAGCGCCTCAAAGCCACCTTCCCCTGGATCACCCTTGTTGCGTCCCCGACCAATGTCGGATTCACGGGTGGCAACAACCTGGCCATGCATCAGGCCAAGGGCGATCTGGTCCTGCTTCTGAACAATGACACGGAAGTCCCCGCCGATTTCCTTGAGCCGCTCGTTGCCCACTTCGATGCCCATCCTGTCGCGGGAGTGGTATCACCGAAGATCCGGTATTTCGATGCTCCCGATACGATCCAGTACGCGGGCAGCCACGGTTTGTCCGAATGGACCATGCGTGGACATACCATCGGCTACAAGGAGCAGGACAAGGGTCAGTACGACATGCCCCGCGAGGTGGCTCTGGCTCATGGCGCGGCCATGATGATCCGGCGCTCCGTACTCGAAGAAATCGGCTTGTTGGCACCGGACTTCTTCATCTACTACGAGGAACTGGATTTCTGTACACGAGCAAGGCGCGCCGGTTGGGCCATCCATTACATCCCGGCTTCCGTGGTCCTGCACAAGGAGTCCATGACGGTCGGCAAAGCATCCCCCATGAAAACAGAATTCATGACACGAAATCGCATTACCTATCTGCGCCGCAACGTACGCGGCCTGAAAGGCCTGTTGGCCCTCATGTTTGTCCTCGGTGCCGCTGTGCCGGTTCACTATCTGCGGCATCTGATGGCCGGCAGCAAGGAGCATCGACGGGCCATGATGCGCGGACTTCTTTGGCACGTCAAGGGAAATCCGGTTCATCGGAATGAGAATCTGCGCCTGGTCAACCGTCCAGCGTACCCTGTTACGGTCTCCGACCTGAACACAGGTGCCAATCCCCATCTGCAGCAACACGCTGGATACCCGCACACTGTGTCGGATCTGAATACGGGCGCCAATCCCTGGAAGGTGGCGGCATGATGACCCCGATCCTCTCGGTGCTGCTTGCTTTGTTGGGTCTCCTGGCGCTGGTCTTTCCGGTCTACCTGGTCGTGTTTGCCTTGGCCGGGCTGCGCTACCGAGCACCGCGGTTTGGGCGGGCACGCACCTTCCGCCGATTTGCGGTGGTCATCCCGTCCTACCGGGAAGATGCCGTGATTGTAGAAACGGCCCGGACTGCCTTGATGCAGGACTATCCTGCGGAGCGGTTTGACGTAATTGTGATTGCGGACGGGCTGCGCATGGATACCATCAAGCAATTGGCGCATCTCCCGGTCCGGGTCATCCCGGTCGCCTTCCGCAAGAGTACCAAGGTCAAGGCACTGCAGAAGGCCATCGAAACCCTCGCATCAGAGAATTACGATGCCATCACCATCCTGGACGCGGACAACCTGATGCAGGCCGGCTTCCTGCAGCGGGCCAATGCCGCGATGGAAGCAGGGGTCCGGGTGATCCAGGGTCTGCGTGCGCCGAAGAACGCCTCTCGGTCCCTGGCTCGTCTTGACGGCATTACCGAAGGGTTCAATACCAACATATTTCGCCGCGGGCACCAAGTCCTCGGGCTTCCCTCTGCTCTGACTGGTTCGGGCATGACGTTTGAATGGTCCCTCTTTGCCCACTTCATGGCTTCGGCCAAGGCCATTGGTGGGTTCGACAAGGAGCTGGAGCTGGAGCTTACGCGCCGGAAGGAAAGCATTCTGTATGACGAGTTGGCCGTCGTCCTGGACGAAAAGGTGGAGTCGACTGCCAACCTTGCCCGTCAGCGCAGCCGTTGGATGGGTGCGCAGTGGCACTATGCACGCTTGCATGCGGCAAACGCACTCCGCCTTCTGATCCGCGAGGGCAACCTGGCCTATGCCGACAAGGCGTTCCAGATGATTCTCCCTCCTCGGGTGCTGCTTCTGGCCGTCTCCGCCTTCATCTCGCTGCTGTCAGAGTGGTTGTTGGGGCCAGCGGTTGCCGCTCCATGGATACTTGTATGTGCGGGCACCCTGGGTGCTTTGCTCATCTCCATGCCCGCAGCTCACGGAAGCCTGCGTCTCTGGGACGCTTTTGCGCTTCCCGCCGTCATTCTCTCCTACATCATCGGCCTGGTACGCAGTGTGAAGGCGAACCGATCGTTCGTCCACACGACGCACCAAGCCCCCTCGAAACCATCCAATTAGACGGTCTCTCTCGACAGGGATCAACCCATTGACCATGCGTATCGGAATCGAAGCCCAGCGCCTGTACCGTCCCAACAAACACGGGATGGACATGGTAGCCCTTGAATCCATCAAGGCCCTCCGGAAGATTGATCCGGACAACGAGTACGTCGTCTTTACCCGTCCGGGTGAGGATCATGAGTGCCTCAAACCCGGAGGGAATCTTGAGATTGTCGAAATCCCCTCCATGACCTATGCCGATTGGGAGCAGTTCAAGCTGCCCCGGGCGGTCAGGGAGCACGGTGTGGACCTGTTGCACAGCACATCGAACACCGCGCCCCTACGGGTAAGCGTTCCCCAGGTGGTCACGGTGCACGACATCATCTTCATGGAACAGTCGCTCTCGACCATGAAGAGTGCGTCGGCCTACCAACGCCTTGGTCATGTATATCGCCGCTGGAACGTGCCGAGCGTGATGCAGCGCGCCGACCGCGTCATTACGGTGTCCGAATTCGAGCGAGGGCGCATCCAGGACCGGGTTCCGGGAATTGCAAACAAGCTGGAAGTGGTCCACAACGGCGTCTCGGAGCGATTCTTCGACTTCGTACCTCCGTGGAAGCGCATGGAAGTACGCCGGCGTCTCAACCTGCCCAAGGACTATATCCTGTTCCTTGGCAACACGGACCCGAAGAAGAACACGGCCAATGTCATCCGGGCCTACGCCGCCTATGCGGCACAGTCGCCGACCCCGCTGCCGCTTGTCGTGGCCGACCTGCCTGAAGAGCGCATCGACCGAATCCTGGAAGAGGAGGGGCGTCAGCAGGTAAAGGATCGCATCCACCGATTGGGCTATGTCCATCCGACGGACATGCCACACCTCTACGGGAATGCGACCATGTTCCTGTATCCGTCCCTCAGGGAAAGCTTTGGCCTCCCGATCATCGAGGCCATGGCTGCCTCGACACCGGTCATCACGTCTTCCCGCGCGTCCATGCCCGAAGTGGCCGGCAACGCCGCCATGCTGGTGGATCCGGAGCGTCCGGATGACATCGCCCGCATGATCGGCATCCTGGCCTCCGATGTCTCGCTCCGCAACTCCCTGCGGCAACGCGGCCGGGATCGCGCCCGGCGCTTTTCCTGGTTCTCGGCGGCCGATCAGCTGCGAAGCATTTATCGGGAGGTCCTGGGAGAACCCGGCGTCCTCTCGCTGGCGGCCTGACAGATTTGCATTCCCGTCAGGACGCTTCGTCGAAGGAATCCCGGGATTGGTCGAAGAACAGCCTCTGAACGCTCCAAACGTGGCTAAAATGCCATCATCACGAAATAACGGTACCCGGCGGGTGCCATCTGAATCAAAGCAACCATCAGAACAATGAAACAGCCAACAACGCTGGTAACCGGCGCCGCCGGATTCATCGGAAGCCACGTCGCCGACGAGCTTCTTGCCAAAGGACACCGGGTCGTCGGACTCGACGATCTCTCCGGAGGCTTCATCAACAACGTGCCGCAGGGCGTCACCTTCGTGAAGGGTTCCATCACGGACCACGAACTGGTCGATCAGATCTTCGATACCTACCGCTTCGACTACGTCATCCACACGGCCGCCTACGCCGCGGAAGGTCTCAGCCACTTCATCCGTCGCTACAACTACGAGAACAACCTTATCGGCTCGGTCAACCTGATCAACGCCTCTGTTCGCCTCGGCACGGTAAAGTGCTTCACGTTCACCTCGTCCATGGCCGTCTATGGTTCCAACCAGGTCCCGATGCGCGAGGACATGACCCCGATGCCAGAAGATCCGTACGGAAACGCCAAGTACTCGGTAGAGCTGGACCTCGCTGAAGCCCATGAGATGTTCGGTCTCAACTTCGTCGTCATCCGTCCGCATAACGTCTACGGAGAGCGTCAGAACACGTCCGATCGCTACCGCAATGTCATTGGCATCTTCATGAACAAGATTCTGCGGAACGAGCCCATGACAGTCTTCGGAGATGGTCTGCAGACGCGCGCCTTCAGCTACATCTCGGACGTGGCGCCCATCGTGGCGGCCACCATCGAGCGTCCCGAAGCATGGGGCGAAATCATCAATGTGGGTGCCGACCAGCCGTATACCATCCTCGAGATGGCCGAGCAGGTAGCGCACGCCATGGGTGTCAAGCCCGATATCATCCACCTCGAGGAGCGCTACGAAGTCAAGCACGCCTTCACTTCCCACGAGAAAGTGGACCGTCTCTTCGGCGATCTGCGCAAGAACGTACCGCTGGCAACCGGCCTTGAGAAGATGGCCAAGTGGGTCCAGGAAGTGGGTGCACGCGAACCGAGCACCTTCGGCGAGTTCGAGATCACGCGTCGCTTGTATGACTTCTGGAAAGAAGACAGCCCGGTCTCCAAAGCCGCATGATCCACGGTGCCCTGATCGGGGCACGATGGCTGAAGCCGTCCGATCTCCCGATGCCGCCATTTGGCCGGGACCTGCCTTGTACGGCCGCACCTCTCGAAACGGGGAGGTGCGGCCACGAAGGCTCCAGAAGGAGATGACCGTGGTTCAGGTCCACAGGGGAGGCAAGCCCTTCATCGCCCCGCATGTTCCATCTGTCTGATTTCACATCCGTCATGAGTTTCGAAATGATCTTTTGGGGGGCACTTAGTGTCCTCTTCTACACGTACCTAGGGTACGGCCTGATCATTGCCATCTGGGCCCGCGCCAAGTCCTCTTCGGACACGACGGGGCCAACAATGGATGAACAGGATCTGCCGTCTGTAACCTTGTTGATTGCCGCGTACAACGAGAAGGACATTCTTGCCTCGAAGGCTGAAAACATTGACGCACTGATCTATCCATCCGACAAGTTGGACATCCTGTTTGTCACGGATGGGTCGACCGATGGTACCCCCGAATGGCTTCGAAGCAACACGACCTACAGGGTCATGCATGCAAGCGGCCGGAAAGGGAAAACAGCGGCGCTCAACCGGGCCATGAAGGCAATAGCATCTGATATTGTCGTTTTCACGGATGCCAACACCCTGCTCCACCCGGAGTCGATCAGGCGACTCGTCCAACCCTATTCGGACACCACTGTTGGAGCCGTTTCCGGCGAAAAACGGGTCGGTTTGAAAGATACCCGGAAAGCTCATGGCGCCGGCGAGGGACTCTACTGGCGCTACGAGTCGAAACTGAAGGATCTGGACTACAAGGTCCACACGGTGGTGGGCGCAGCCGGGGAGCTGTTTTCCGTACGCCGGTCCCTGTATGAACCGGTGGCTGAGGATGTGATCCTGGATGACTTCATGATCACATTGGGGATCGTGGAAAAAGGATACAGGGTGGCCTACGTCAAGGAGGCCTATGCTCTGGAGGCTCCCTCGGCCTCACTGGCTGAGGAAATGAAACGGAAGGTCCGTATCTGTGCGGGCGGATTCCAGTCCATGGTCCGCTTGAAGGGCCTGCTCAATCCGGTCAGACAGCCAGTTGCGTGGTTTCAGTATGTATCCCATCGCGTGCTTCGATGGGCGGTAGCCCCTTTCATGCTGCCCGTTTTTTTCGTTGCCAATCTGGCCCTCATACCGCAGCACCCCGTGTATCTGCTCTTGGCCCTCGGCCATGTCCTGTTCTATGCAATGGCCCTTTACGGATGGGTCACTCGTGATCGAAATGCCAGAAAGGGGTGGCTTTTCACGCCGTTGTACTTCGTCATGATGAACGTGGCAGCCTACCTGGGACTCTGGCGAAGCATCCGGGGGACACAGTCTGCCGCCTGGGTTCGCTCTGTACGCGCCGCGTGATCCCATGCACAATACACCACCATCCAACCACGGTCTGCCCGGTAGACGCACCGTCATGCCCACGATTCTTCTGATCGGTTACGACGAGCACCTGAGCCTGAGCATGGCTTATGCTCTTCGCAAGGAGCCCGTGCGGCTTGTTCTCTTGACGCATCGCCGCGACTCGGTCGCCCGCTATTCCCGTTTCATTTCGAAGGTCCATTGGTATTCTGGATACGATGAGACGTTGGAGGCGGTACGTCGTGTCGCCCAGACCGAGCAAATCGACCTCATTCTACCATTCGATGAAGTGGAGTCGGTTACAGCCTCTTTGCTTCGCGAGCAACTCGAATCCATTGCGCCCCTGGTGCCTTTGACTTCTCCCCGGACGCTGGAAGCAGCCATCGACAAAGGACGGTTGTACTCCTTGTTGCAAGAGGCCGGATTGAACGTCATGCCGCGCAGTCGTGTGGCGACCGGAAGGGATTTGGAGACGCATGATGGTCTCGGCATGAGCTTTCCGATCTTGATCAAGCCGGGCAGGGGGTCGTACGGACGCGGCATTCAGGAATTCCAGGATGAGATCGAGTTGCGCAAGCACCTTTCCCGACAATCCACGTTCGGGTGCATGCTACAGGAGTACATTCAAGGCTCGGACATCACGTGCAATGTCATCGCCGAAAAAGGCCGTGTTCTTGTCCATACAATCCAGGAATCGCCGAACAAGGACATCGGCAACTACAATCGCAATGATGACCTCCGATTCAAACAGGATGGTGAAGTCCTCGATCTGGTTTCCCGCGTTGTAGGCGTACTGGACTGGGATGGCGTTGCGTGTTTCGACCTGCACAGGCGGGCATCGGATGGCAGGGTTTTCCTTCTTGAGATCAACGGACGCTTCTGGGGATCGTTGGTATCCTCGTTGGATGTGGCCGGCGTCAACTTCCCGTTGTTCATGGTCCGAAGGAGCCTGGGACTACCCGACCTTCAAGTGAAGAGCCGCGAAGGAGAACAGTATTCGCTTCATCAGGCAGTCAGTCGATTTGTCAGAGGACATTTCAAGGCACCTCTTCACACCAAGTACCGAGCATACCTGGTGGACCCCTTCGCCAGGATTGCCAAATACCGGTTTTTCGGGCGCTTCACGTCCCTGCTCCGGAAGACCGTCTTAAGAGATCCGGGATCTGCAAAAAGACCCCGTGTAAACGGAACCGGACCGCAGCAATTCCTGTCCCCGACCATCCATCCGTGAGGTAAAGTCCGTGATGATCCCTGCATTCAAACCACGGCGCCACATGCGAGGCAATCAATCGGCCGCATGGATCCGAGCCCGCAGGGCGGGGTAGGATGAACGGCACCCTACGCGCTACACCTTCTACCCATCATGTCAGCGTCCCGGACTTCTGCACGAAGTCGCCTTGAACTTCTGAACCAGTTCTCGCATCTGCTCCTTGAGGCAGAGACGGAATCGGATGTGGCCTGGTCCATTGCCAAGCAGGCCATTGCACATTTGGGATTCGAGGACTGTGTGGTCTACCTCAAGAGCCCGGACAGCACGGATCTGGTGCAGGCAGCCGCCCACGGTCCCAAGAATCCTGTTGCCTTCGACATCAAGAACCCGATTGTCATTCCCATGGGAAAGGGCATCGTGGGTTCGGTGGCATCATCGAGAGAGGTGCAACGGGTGGACGATACTTCGTCGGATCCGCGCTACATCCTGGACGATGAACCCCGGGCGTCGGAACTGGCGGTGCCCATGATCCACCGGGGCGAATGTCTCGGGGTCGTGGACTCCGAGGATCATCGCAAGGGGTTCTATACAGACGACCACCAATCCGTTCTGGAGACGGTGGCAGCGTTGGGGGCGGCCCGGATCAGCTATATCCGGGGCATGAGGACCCTCGAGCAGAGCCGCTCTGAGTACCGGCAGTTGGTCGAGCACGCATCCGACATTGTGTTCCGGGCGGACAAACGAGGACGGTTCACCTATGTGAACCCCGTAGCCGTGCATTTGACGGGCTACACGGAGAAGGAATTGCTTTCCATGCAGTTCACTGATCTGGTGGCGAATCATCACCAGCGCCGTGTAAAGCGGTTCTATCGGGAGCAGGTACACGACCGTCGGCAGAGCACCTATCTCGAATTCCAGTTCAAGGCCAAGAATAACGACCTCTCCTGGGTCGGGCAGAGCCTTCAGCTGATTGAGGACAAAGGAGAAGTCATTGGATTCCAGGCCATTGCCAGGGATATCACGACCCTCAAGCTGGCGCAGAGTGCGGTAAACAGGAGTCAGGCCATCCAGAGTGCCATGTTGGATGGTGCTCTGGACGCCATCATTTCCGTGGACGAAACAGGCCACGTCATCGAGTTCAACCCGGCAGCCGAGCGGACTTTCGGGTACACCATGGAAGAGGCCTTCGGCCGACTGCTGTCGGACCTGATCATCCCTCCTGAACTGCGAGAAGCCCACCGCCAGGGTATGAACAGGTTGCTCGCAACCGGTAAACCCAAACTGATCGGCCAACGCATCGAGGTGCCCGCGCTGCACAAGGATGGGCATCAGTTTCCTATCGAGTTGACGCTGACCCAGATCAAAACGGCTGACGGCCAGCAGTTTACAGCCTTTGCCCGCGACATCACCGAGCAGAAAGAGAGCCAGGAAGCATTGGAGGCGGCTCGCAAGGAAGCGGAGAATTATGCAGCAGCACAGACGCGCTTCCTCTCCAGCATGAGCCACGAAATCCGGACACCACTCAACGCGGTCATCGGGATTTCCCACCTGCTGCAACGCACCGAACTGTCCGTCAAGCAGCAGAAATACATCCACGACATCCAGCGAGCCGGGGATGTGCTGCTGGGGCTGATCAACAACATCCTGGACTTCCAGAAGATCGAATCCGGGTTCATGGAACTGGAAGAGGTCACGTTCGACCTGCATGATGTCCTGGGAGAAGTCATTGACAGGGCCCGGTATCTGGCATCCGACAAACCGGTCAAGATCAGTCTCGAGCGCTCCGAAGAAGTGCCGCAGTGGGTGAAGAGCGATCCTGTCAGACTGACCCAGATCCTGACCAATCTGCTCAACAATGCCGTGAAGTTCACTTCCAAGGGGCAGGTGGTGCTCACCGTCCGCCATACGCCCATTGACGAGGCATCCTGCAGTGTGGCGTTCGAGGTGAGGGATACGGGTGTCGGCATTCCGGAGGACGCACTCGAAAAGGTCTTCGATACGTTCACTCAGGCATCTTCCGACACGACCCGACGCTATGGCGGATCCGGGCTGGGCCTTCCCATCGTCCGACAACTGGTGCGGGCGTTTGATGGAGAGATCCACCTTTCATCCAAGGAAGGCGAAGGGTCTGTTTTTACGGTAGAACTCCCGTTGAAGCCCTCCGATGATGTGCAGGCTAGAACACAATCCAGGTCAAGCAACGACCTGACCCTGGGAGGGCTCAGGGTGCTGGTAGTCGAGGACAATCCGGTCAACCAGTTCGTTGCGCGGGAAATGCTGGAGAACTGGAATGCGTTCGTCGTGATTGCCTCTGCCGGGGCCGAGGCCCTGGACATCCTCAAGGATCGGTCCTTTGATGTGGTCCTCATGGACATCCAGATGCCAGAAATGGACGGATTTGAAACCACCCGGCGTATCCGGAAGGATCTGGGTATTTCGTCGGTCCAGCTTCCCGTCATCGCCCTGACAGCCTCCGCTCTCAGGGAGCAGCGGGATCGAGCCTATGACGCGGGAATGAATGATTTCGTCATGAAGCCCTTTGATCCGGTCCATCTGCATGATCGCATCATGCGCATGGTCAGAGCCGGCGAAGAGATGGCAGAGCCCACGCCTCCGCAGGAGGGTAGTCTGACCGACTGGACCTTTTTCGAGGAAAACTATGGGGACAGCCCCGCCCTGAAAGAACGGATCGTGGGCATCCTGCGCGAGCAACTTCCCGGACAGCGTACCTCGCTTTCTGAAGCCGTGGATGAAGACGATGCCTCTGGTGTCCGCTTCATTGCACACAAATTGCTGCCCAGTTTGCGCATGGTCGGGGCGCATGCCCTTGAATCCATTTGCCAGGCCATCGGTGAGGAGCCCCCTGACGAAGAGGTATTGGTCATGGGGGCATCACTGCTGGAGCCGCTCGATCGTCTGTACATCGAATTGAATCCTTCCGACTGATCGGGAAATGATTCACGGCCCGTCAGCCAACTGACCCTTGGGGCATGTTTGTGTTACGCTTATCTTGCCACCATGTCGGACGGAAATACATACTCCTGCGTTGTGGTCGACGATGATGCCGTAGCTCGAACGGTCATCGAACACTTCATCAATGATGTCCCCGAGCTGAGCCTTTCGGCCAGTTTCGATGCGGCTACGTCGGCCATTAACAGTCCGGCCGTTCCCGCCGCCGATATCCTGTTCCTGGATGTGGAGATGCCGCGCATGAGCGGGCTGGAGATGCTGGAGACCATGAAGAATGCGCCTCTGGTCGTCCTCGTGACATCGAAATCAGAGTACGCTGTCGATGCGTTCGGGGTCGATGTGGTGGACTATCTCCTCAAGCCGGTTACGTACGCCCGCTTCCTTAAATCCGTAAATCGCTGCCGTTCCATCCTCGAAAGCCGTATCGACCCGGGCGAAGCCGCCGATCATGTCTTCGTCAAGAGCGATGGCCGCCTCATGAAGGTCCATCTCGATCAGATTGAGTGGATCGAGGCCCAGCGGGATTACGTCCTGATCCACACGCCGCAGCAGGACTACTTCATCCACAGCACGATGAAACGGCTGTCGGATCGTCTCAGCCCCTCGGACTTCATCCGCGTCCATCGCTCGTTCATTGTCCGGATGGACAAGATCGAGGACATCGAGGATGGCAGCATCGTCATCGGAAAGAAGGTCATCCCCGTGGGTGCCTCGTACAAGGACGATCTCCTGGCCCGACTGAACATGTTGTAGATCCCGGTCCCAGAGGTCAGGCGGTCTCTGGCGCTGCTTTTGCACCGGCGCGCTGCCCTTTCCAATCCTCAACACGAGAACGCACGCGGTCCAGCAAACCGTGTGCTGAATCGTACAGCACCGGAATGAGAACGAGGGTTACCAGCGTACTGGCCAGCAGTCCGCCAATCACCACACGAGCAAGTGAAGCCTGGATCTCGGCACCAGGACCGATACCGATGGCCAAAGGCAACAGGCCAAGCGTCGTGGTCAACGTCGTCATGAGGATCGGACGCAGGCGCAAACGACCTGCTTCCACAACGGCCTCGATCGTGGTCATGTTCTGCTCGCGACGCAGCAGATTGATGTAGTCGATGAGCACGATGGCGTTATTGACCACGATTCCCACCAACATCACCATTCCCATGATGCTCTGCATGTTGAGGGTGGTGCCCGTGAGGATTAGCGTGGGCACGACACCGATGATGGCTACCGGAACCGAGAACATCACGATCAGGGGATCGAGGAAGCGTTCGAACTGTCCGGCCATCACCATGTAGATCAATGCCAGCGCCATCAAGATGGCAATCATGAACTCGCGGGAGGCCTTCTGCTGCTCTTCGAACTCTCCACCGAAGGAAATGGCAAAACCTTCAGGAAGGTTGATCTGGGAGAGTTCGGCACGAATCCGGCCAACGGCATCTCCGAGGGCCACACCTTCTTCCAGGTTGGCGGAGATATAATGGATACGCTGGCCATCGACCCGCTGGATGGAGGTCGGCGTGCGCCCGACACGTGGCTGTACGAGGGACGAAACCGGGATGACTTCACCGGCCGGCGTGCGCACCGAAATGTTGTCCAGATCCTGCAGGGTCAATCGGTCTTCCTGTCGCAGGCGCACGATGATGGGGAATTCCTCTCCGGAGATTCGGAGCTGACCGGCGCGGCTGCCACCCACACTGGTCTGGACAGCACGCCCGACCTGCTGGACGGAGAGACCGAGGCTGGCAATCTTGGCCCGGTCAAAGATCAGGTTCTGTTCCGCGCGGCCTTCACGGCTGCCAAGCCGAACGCCCGCCACACCAGGAATGAGTTCCATCCGGGCCTGGATATCGCGGGATACCTGATCGGCGACTTCCAGGTCGTAGCCCCGAAGTTCGACCTGGACGGCCTCTGTTCCGCCTCCACTGCGGAACAGGCGGCGCAGGATCCACAGACCGGACTGGGCCTGAACCCGGACCTCAACACCCGGCACCTTGCCGACGACCTGATTCCGAAGGTTGTCCGCAATTTCCTGGCTGCTCATCGTTCGCTCGTCCGCCGGCTTGAGGGCAATCTCGACCTCGGCGCCACCCCATCCAATCTGGGAAGCCACCTTGTCGATCTGCTCCATGGGGAGATGCGGTCGCACCGCACGTTCGAGTTCATCCAGGTACTCTTTGACGACGGCAATGTTGGTACCCTCGGCCATATCCATGGAGACGCTGATTTCGTCGGCGTCCGTCGGCGGAGCCAACTCGACCGGGATGGTGGGCAGGAGCAGGAAGGCTCCGACGACCAGAACGAGGGTCGTTCCGAAAACAGTCTTGCGATGGCGAACGGCACCACGCAGCGACCCCGAGTACCAGTCTTCCAGGCGGCGGAAATAGCGCTGGAACCAGCTCATCTTGCGGGCGGATTCACTGTCCTCCCGCTTGCCGGACTTGACGCTCAGGAAGCGGCTGGCCAGAACGGGGACCAGCGTCATGGCGGCCAGCAGAGAGCAGGCCAGGGCGAAAACGACAACCAGGGCCAGGGCCTGGAAAAGCTGTCCGATGGTGCTGTTCATGAACACCAGGGGCAGGAATATGACGCTCGTGGTGAGTGTGGACGCCACGATGGCACCCACCACCTCGCGCGTTCCGACCCGCGCCGCTTCGACCAGGGAAAGTCCCTTTTCCTCGCGTTGTCGAACAATATTTTCAAGCACCACGATACCGTTGTCCACCATCATCCCGATGCCGAGGGCCAGACCACCGAATGTCATCTGGTTCAGGGTCATTCCCCCAAAAAAGAGCACGCCAAATGTGGCGATGACCGAGATGGGGATGGCCAGTGCAATGATGAACGTGGACGAACCATTGCGCAGGAACAGGTACAGGACGAAGATGGCCAGCAATCCGCCCCAAACCGCCGAGTTCGTCACGCTGTCGATGCTCTGCCGGATGAAAGTGCTCTGATCGCTGATGATGGCGAGTTGCATGTCCGCCCGCTCCGCGTTCACGCGCTCTACTTCCGCGCGGATGGCATCCGCGACAGAAACCGTGTTGGCACCGCTCTGCTTCTGGATCTGCAACCGGATGATGGGCATCTGATCCAGCTCGGTCAGAAAGGAGATGTCTTCGAAGCCGTCTTCCACCTCGGCAACGTCACGGACGCGCACGGGGGTATCCCCAACGTAGGTGACCACTGTTTCGGCAATTTGAGCCACGGACTCGAACTCACCCAGGGAGCGGACATACAGGTCCTGCGTGCCCTGCTTGATGTTGCCGCCGGGGAGTTTGGCATTCTCGCGGGAGAGGGCCTGCTGGACATCGGCCGGCGTCAGACCGGCTGCTTGAAGGCGGTCCCGTTCTAGATTGATCCGGATCTCCCGATTGACCCCGCCTCGTACTTCCAGCGTTCCCACGCCCGGAATCTGCTCGAAGCGCTGGGCAATGTCGCGCTCCAGGATGCGTGTGATCGAGGCCATGTCCCGCTGGCTGGATACGCCAAGGGTCATGATCGAAATATTGTTGGGATCGAATTTCCAGATCCCGGGTGCCTCGACTTCCGGCGGCAGGTTGTCACGGATACGATCGAGGGCACCGCGCACGTCGTTGGCTGCTTCATCCAGACCTGTTCCCTGCGTGAATTCCAGGGTCACGCGGCTGTTGCCTTCGGAGGAAGAGGAGGACATGCGCTCCAGGTTGGGAATACCGGAGAGGGCATTCTCCATGGGGTCGGTGATGATCTGCTCCATCTCCTCCGGGCCCACGTTCGGATAGTTCGTGAACACCGTGAGACGCGACATCTCGATGGGCGGGAGCAGGTCGACAGGCAGGTAGCGGAAGCCGACGATACCGAGGGTGATGACCACGAGATAGAACATGGTCGTGGCAACGGGCCGGCGGATGGACAGATCGGTCAGGGAAGCCATGGCTGCAATCAGTCAGGGTGGAATCAGGAAGTGGTACAGACGATCCGGCTCATTCGCCGGATGAGGCGCCGGAGGAAACGGGTTCAGGGGCCGTTTCAGGAGGTGTTTCTGCTGCCATCTCGTCTATAGCAGGCGCCTGATTCATGGAGGGATTCTGTTCCTGCTCGAACTGCTCCCGGGCCACGCGCTGCTGTTTCTCCATGAACTCGGCCAGGAGGTCCTGGTCCATCAGGCCCTGCAACTCACGGATGCGGTCCCAGGACTGAGGACGCACGCGGGCCTGCATGGAGCCGTTGATGGGCCGGATCATGTTCTGACCCACGCTCACGACCCAGTCGCCCATGGAGATACCGGTGACCGCTGCCACACCTCGACCGCGAGCCAGAACCTGAACCGGCTGGAACGTCATCTGGGTCGATTCAGTGATGGGCGCTGGGTTGTCAGGGTCGTAGGCATCCGGTTCCTCGACGGGCGTTTCCGTGGACAACGCCGGAGCAACGTATACCCCGAGCATGCCGTTGTTCGGGTTGTCATACAGGACGGCTTCCGGCACGATGACGGCCGAGGTGGATTCTCCGTAGAGTACATCCACGGCCACGAACATTCCTGGGCGCAAACGACGGTCGCGGTTGTCCACATCCACCTCTGCACGAGCACTGTAGCTCTCCGCGTTGATGAACGGGGAGATGCGGGAGACTTCTGCCTCGATGGGGCCTTCGTTGGACCCTTCAATCGTGATGAGGGCCGTTTGTCCTGTGACGATACGGTTGATCATGCGATCGGTAATGGACATCTCGACACGCACCTTGTCGAAGTTGCCCATGGTGAAGAGGGCCTGTCCAGCCGTGACCCGCATGCCGACTTCGGCGTCGCGTTGGCCGACATAGCCCGCGATGGGTGCTCTGACTACAGTCCGTCGCAATTGCTCACGCTGCTCCTCGAGGTTGGCTTCAGCCTGGGCAATTCTGGCCACGGCCTGTGCATGCGCTGCTTCGGCGCCGGCCAGGGAAGCGCGGGCAGCATCCAACTGCTGCTGGCTTTCGAGTTGACGGCTGGCCAGTTGTTCCACGCGATCCAGTTGATTGCGGGATTCCGTGAGCGATGCCTGTGTACGCTGTGCATCGGCTTCGGCAATCTGCAGCGCTGCCTCCGACTGGGCTACCTGATCGCGGAACTGCTTGTCCCTCAGATAGACGAGGGGAGCACCCGCCTCAACGTAGTCCCCGTTCTGGACCGCAATACGGGTGATGGGAGCCGAGATCTCCGCGACGATGTCGACCTGGTTCTCGGCCCGGACCACTCCGCTCATGCGTTCCTCGAGGGGAAGCGAGCCGTACCGGGCCCGAACGGCCTCGACGGTGGGTGTGACGGCTGCGAACTGGGCAGGCATACCCTGGGACGAAGAGTCCGACGAGCCGCATCCGGGCAGGAATGCGAACGCAGGAATGAGGGCGATCAACAGGAATCTTGAACGAAACGGCATGGGGGTTCCGGGTGCGAATGGAATCGGGTGGATCGTCTGGGAGCGCTCGACCGTGTACGAGAGAATCGGCCTGATCGCCGACGTGAGCGCCTTTCACGTCCGTTAGACGACTTCATCAACCGTTCATTTCATTAACATTTGGCGAAGGCAGGGGCCTTTCCGGTCGGTACCATCCCGGTCGGGTGCGTCGCCGTATTGCCCGGTGTCTTCCGTACATCATCCTTTTCGGGGCGGGTCGCTACCTTCCCGCATGAACTATGAAGCAGAATATTCGGACGATCTCCGGGAGGATGTCGACTGCTATTGGGAAGCATCGCTGCCTCATGGTGTCGAATCGTTGGAGTATCCATCACTCCCCGAGCCGTACTTCAACCTGTTCGTTCCACTGCAGCCGACGCTGACCCCAAGTGTCGTCAAGGGGATTTCGGAGCGAGCCGACCTTTTCCCGATGGCATCGTCCCTGTTCGGAGTACGCATGCATCTTCGGGGATTCTACCGGACCGGGTGGGGTCTACCGGCCCGCTTTTCGTCCCTTCCTGTTTCAACTGCCACGCTTGCCGACTTCCCTGTAAGCCTCGAGAACGCTCTTCGTTCGGCGTCAGGCTTTGCGCAACGCGTGCAGCTGTTTCGTGATTGGATGCGCACCCGGACTCCCGTGGTGGAGGATTCCAGGGCAGATCGCGTTTCGCGGGCCCACGAACATCTGCTGACACATCACGATGACCCGTCCGTGATCCGCTCCTGGTCGGAGCGGAGCGGGTTCTCCGTCAGGACGATCACCAGATGGTTCACCGATGAGATCGGCATGCCTCCGAAGCGGCTTGCACGGGTGGCCCGATTCCACCATGCTTTGGCAGGGCTGCACGGCGCCCGATCCTCCCGGTTCTATCTGGATGCCGGATATTATGACCAGGCCCACTTCATCCGGGAGTTCAAGGAATTCACTGGTATGACACCGGAAGCATATCTGCGGCTGGTCGCTGGCCTGGGGAACTGACGCCCACCCTGAATCGGGGATTCCCGGATCGTGTCCGATCTGTACAATACCTCCTGCCCGTCGCCCCGTAGTCTGGATGGTAATTCATAACCACATTGCCATGGAAGACATGAATTCCCGCATCACCAACCTTGAACCTGCACCTTTCTGGCGACGGGCTGCCGCGTACGCCATCGATATCCTGCTGATCTATGTGTACGCCATCGCACTCTTCGGCGTGTCGATGGCTGTCGAAACCGTCATGCCATTCCAGCACATGATGGCTGAATCCTATCTGCTGCGGCACGGCATCGCATTTTTCAGCCTTTCCCTTCCCGTTCTCGTCTGGTTCTGGAGATGGGAAGCGGGACCCCATCGGGCAACTCCCGGAAAACGGGTCATGAAAATCAGGGTGCAGACCACAGGATCCGGAAAGATTGAATCCAAACAGGTCCTGATCCGCAACATCCTCAAATTTCTTCCCTGGGAGTGGGCCCACACCTTCCTGCACATCCATCCTGATTTCCTGATGGGAGGGGAAGTGGCCACATTGCCGACAGTGATCGGAATGTACCTGCCCCAGGTGATGGTGCTGGGCTACGCATTGACTGTGGCCATCCGCAAGGATGGCATGGCGCCCTATGACCTGATCTCGGGCACGCGGATTGAATCGTCGAGGACAGGCCATCCTGCAACGAAGGTTGCCGTGGGGCTTTTCTTGCTCTGTCTGACCGGAGTATCGTTTGCCGCCGCACAGAATCGTCCTGATCAGGCACAGGCGTACCTTTCGTTCGATCAACATACCGTGCAGTCCGGCCCCCTTGCGCTGCGTCAGGCCATCGGGTTCGGAGGAGGAGTTGTCGTGGACGGTTGGGTTCTCGGCGGGCAGGGGCGAGTGTACCTGCCACAGGGCAATGTTGACGGTCGACTTCAGTCAGGCACGGCATCCGTGTATGTTGGTCATCTTGTCGCCAGAAAGGGCGGTTTCCAGATCTACCCCACCATGGGCCTCGGGATGCAGGGCTGGCGTTTGAATCCGCCGAGCGGAGACCCTCTGCATCGATTGGACATCGTGGGCCGGATTGCCCTGCATGCGGATCAGTCCCTGTCCGGACCCCACGCAAAGGGGGCTCCACGTCTGGGCGCCTTTGTCGGTTGGAATCCCGCACTGATCAAGGGAGACTGGAGTGACGCAGGCGCTCGCGCCGCGGAACGGTCCTCGTGGAGCATCGGCCTTCAAATCGGTGTCGGCGTGGGACGCTGACCCGAATTCTACCGGCTGATGACGATTTGCTGCGATTGGACGTGTCCGCCAGTTCGCGCACGAATGAGGTATACCCCGGCAGCCAGACCATGCATTGATGTCACAAGGTCATTTCCCCCGGCAGACATCCACCCGTCATGAAGGACGGCGACGCGTCGTCCCAGCAGGTCAACGATATCCAAGTGCACGTTTGTCGCCCGGGGAAGGCTCAATCCGAAATGCACGATGGACGAGGCCGGGTTCGGGTAGGGAGTGGTCAGATCGATGGAAAGGGGATCCGTTTCAATCGACGACGTGAACACGCCGCGGGGATTCTCGAGATCCACAAAGAAGAGTTCCCCCCCGACATCCGGCCTTTCGGCCACGAAAACGAATCGATCTCCCATGATGCGTCCATTTGCGATATCGTCCAGATTCGATCCTTCCCAGGCCGCTTTGTCGAGTAATTCCACGAAATGATCCCGCGTAGTGTCGAACAACCAGAGGGATCGGGCACGGGTTCGGTCGGGATACCGCCGTTGAACTTCCAGGATGAGGGTCTCCCGGTTCGAGGCCAACAACTCCAGTTCGTCCAGCAGAGAAGGTTGTTGTGAAATCCAGATCGTTCCCTCGGGGGTGCCATCCGATCTCCAAAGACCTTGGGGTTCGTGAAGGAAATATACGGCGTCGTCGGAGGCAACGAATGAATACGGGTCATCACAACCCTGCTCGCGCGGACACAACCTCTCGATGAAACCTGTACCTTCTTCCGTTCCATCCGTGGTCCAGAGTTCGCCAGGCCGGGGCGATCCCGGCGTGAAAAAGGTGACTCCGTTCCGGGTCACATGTGCACGGGTCGCCCAATGGTCGACTTCGATGTCCCAGAGTCTTGTTCCTGTTGGCGTCCCATCGGTTTGCAGCAGCCCCGCCTCGGTGGTCAGGACGACATGGGTTTCCGCTCGGTGAAGAAGTCGCATCCTTCGGGCATTCGCCTGGAGTCCGCTGGCCAATTCAGAAACAACACCGGACCGGACATCCAGGGCGTAGAGCGTCGCGGTCAGGTCATGATCGGCAGCAAACAGGAAGAGATCTCCCAGACGAAGCAACGGGTTGCCCTGCGTGCGAAGCCACGGATTATCGAACTGCGTCACCGGGTGTGTGCCTTCTCGGGTACCATCTGTCAACCAGAATTCTGGGGCGGATGAGGCAGACTCGGCCAGCAACAGCGCATGATTGCCATCGAATGCGGAAGCATGCACCCGAACGGGCCCGGTTGAGACGTCCGTTGCTGCAGCAAACGCCCCGGCAACGGGATCCAGGACGCCCAGCGAGCCGGCATTCAATGCCAGGATGGGAAGGCAAGGTGCCGATGAGTTGGTACTCGGACGACGCTCCGTCCGGTTCAGGACGGGAAACCACCCGGGTCCCATCGGACCATCCGTCCGAAAACCAGACCTCCCGACCCTGCCCGGCACGGCCCGCCGTAAAGAACACACCTCCATTCGCCTCCTGGAAGTCATCCGGATCGGAACTCGGCCCGAACTGATCTCCGAAAACGAATCGGGCATCCCTTAGAGGTCCCTGCGCACCGCCGAAAAACATTACCGGTGCGAGCGGGCCCGAAGGCCAGGGTGCAATAAGCACACCTGCGTTGGTTGAGGCCAACGTGAGGCGATTCACACCCCTCGGACCGTTGCGAAGGTCTGTTAGCCGCTTGGTACCCTCCGAGGTACCATCGCTGGTCCACAGTTCCTTTCCGTACCGGGCATCCACCGCTTCGAAAAATACCTGTTGCCCGAAAGCAGTGAACGACCAAGGATTCGTTACATGTATGTCGGACCCGGGAAGTCGCCGTGTCCCATTTCGCGTCCCATCCGTTGCCCAGAGCGCGCCTCCTGATCCAAAGAAGAGCAGCCCGCCAGCGGTGGCTGCAGATGGATTGTCGGGGTCGTACCAGGCTACTTGGACGGCATCAAGAAGCTGCTCCATCGAAGTTGAATCTCCGGTGGATGACCACAACTGCCCCCCGGCTTGAAAAACGAACCGGTCCCGGACCGTTCCTACCAACCTCGGCGATGAACTTTGTGGTCCCGGAATGATGTCTGCCAGAAGGCGCGTCCCTCCTGGCGTGCCGTCCGATATCCAGGGCTCGTTGCCGTAGTCGGGATGCCCCCGTTCGAAGAAGGCCATGCCGGATACGCTGCCAAGCATTTCTGAATGGATGTCCTCGCCGGGGAAAAGGTCAACGACGTCTCCATTCCCGACATTCAGCGATGACACCGTCATACGCCTTCGATCCGGGTGCACATGATTGGTGAAGAGCAGGTACTCACCGGTGCTGGTCATGGGAAAGGAGCGTGATCCGTCGGCTGTATCGAGGACATGCCGCGTGCCCTCCAGCGTACCATCCGTTCTCCAGATGGAATAAGACCACTCGCCGTGGTCTGAAGGATCTCCGGAGAACGACTCGGTCGACACATGGAAATACACATGCCCTCCAGCCTCAACCATCTCAACGGCTTCACCAACGTATCGAGTGCCCTGAAGCAAGGGGATCGTGCCCGCTTCCGTTCCGTCCGAAATCCAGAGGTGCTCATAGTGCACATTGTCGATGGCAGCGTCGACCCGAACCAATACCTTGTCTGTGAAAGCAAACAGTGCTCGGGAATGCGTCAATCTTCGCGAGGGAGGAACGTCAATGGCGCGGATCCTCTTGAGCTCGGAAACTGCGGCATCCGCCACCCACAACGATCCATCCGTCCCCGCAATGAACGCCTTGTCGCCTGTAGAGGCGAGTTCACTTACTTCTGGTCCCTGCAGTTCGGTGTTGATGTCCACCAGTACCTGCTGCGCCATGCCCGACCAGGGCAGCAGGCACCACGCTAGCAGCGCCCCCTGGAGTGATATGTGGAGTCGCTGAACCACGATGACAAGGTACGCCCGGCAATGCTGTCAACGGCCGGTACGTCCCGAATCGTCCTTTCTGAAGCTCGAATGGATCAGATTCTGCGGTCGCCTTCCCAATCCCTGAGGCATTCCGTACACTCCATCGTTCCAATTCCGAAGTTCAGCCCGCACGATCCATGCCCCACCAGGAAGTATATGATGTTTGCATTGTCGGTTCGGGGGCCGGAGGCGGGATGGCCGCCAAGACCCTGACCGAAGCCGGTGCCAAAGTGGTCATGCTGGAAGCCGGCAGTGACTGGAACGCCGTCGAGGACGGCGCCATGCTCACCTGGAACTACGAATCCCCGCGCAGGGGGAAAGGCACCAAGGATCGCCCGTTCGGGGAGTTTGATGCCTGCATCGGTGGCTGGGAGATTGACGGCGAGCCGTACACCAAAGCCGACGGCACCCAGTGGGACTGGTGGCGGGCCCGCATGGTCGGGGGGCGCACGCATCACTGGGGACGCATTTCGCTGCGCTTCGGACCGGACGACTTCCGGAAAAAGTCCATCGATGGCAAGGGCGATGACTGGCCGATTGGCTATGACGACATCAAGCCGTACTACGATCGTCTGGACCGGATGGTGGGCATCTTTGGCAGCGTCGAGAACTTCTACAACGAGCCCGACGGCATTTTCATGCCGGCACCCCGTCCCCGCTGCTACGAGATGATGATCAAGGAGGGCGCGCAGCAGGTGGGCGTCCCGGTCATCCCGTCCCGGCTGTCCATCATCACCCAGCCGCTCGGAAATCGTCCGGCTTGCCACTATTGCGGTCAGTGCAACCGGGGATGCGCCACCCGATCGAACTTTTCGTCGCAGAGCGTTCTTCTGCCCCCGGCGTTTGCCACAGGCAACTTGACGCTAATCACCAACGCCATGGCGCGCGAAGTGCTGACCAATGACGAAGGCGAGGCCACCGGGGTCTCTTATGTGGATACGACTTCCATGCAGGACTACGAGGTCAAGGCAAAAGTGGTGGTGCTGGCTGCCAGCGCCTGCGAATCGGCCCGGTTGATGATGAATTCAAAGTCCTCACGGCATCCGAACGGATTGTCCAACTCCAGCGATGTGCTGGGACGTTATCTCACCGACTCCACGGGTGGAGATGCGATGGGCTTTTTCCCGAACCTGATCGACCTTCCCGTCCACAACGACGACGGCGTAGGCGGCATGCACATCTACATACCCTGGTGGCGCGAAAATGACAAGTCACTCGATTTTTCCAGAGGCTACCACATCGAAGTGTGGGGCGGCCGCGGGATGCCGGGCTATGGTTTCGGAGGTGGTATCCACAGGATCAATGGCGAACTCGATACCGGGGATCGTTCAAGGGGTGGCGGCGGCTTCGGCGCCCAGTTGAAGGATGATTACCGGCGCCTCTGGGGCACGTACGTTGGCATGTCGGGCCGTGGTGAAATGATTGCCCGCTATGAAAGCCGGTGCTCGATCGATCCCGATGTCGTTGACAAGTACGGCATTCCTGTCCTGAAATTTGATGTTTCCTGGAGCGATGAAGAGAAACTCCAGATGAAGCACTTCCACGAAACCGCCCGCGAAATCATCCACGCGGCAGGTGGTACGTCGGTGTGGGACATGCCCACGGCAGAGGATGATTACGGTATCACCCGACCCGGACAGATCATCCACGAAGTGGGTGTGACGCGCATGGGCAAGGATCCCAAAGCGAGCGTGCTCAACGAATGGTGCCAGGCACACGAAGCGAAGAATGTCTTTGTGGCCGATGCCGGGCCGTTCGTGTCCCAGCCCCACAAGAATCCCACGTGGACCATCATGGCGCTTTCCATGCGCACCTCGGAATACATCATTGACGAAACGAAGCGGGGTAATCTCTGATGGCACTTTCCCGACGCGAATCCCTCAAATTGATGGCGCTGGCAGCCATCGGGTCCACCATCCCCGGCTGTGGCCCATCCGAAATCGAGAATGCGGCCTCGAAAGTGGCGGCCGCATCGAAGACAATGCCCCCGGCGGACCGGGAGCCAACGGTCCTGAACCGGCATGAGTATGAGACCGTCAAGGTCCTGGCCGACTGGATCATCCCCGCTGATGACAGGAGCGGAAGTGCCACGGACGCCGGGGTGCCGGCATTCATCGACTTCATCCTGGAAGAGGTGGAAGGCGCGGCCGAACCACTTCAGGAAGGATTGGCGTGGCTGGACGATTTCTGCAAGTCAACGCGTGGAGGCATCTTCACCAGTCTGACCGAAGAGGATCAGGAAATCGTTTTGAATCGCATCGCGTACCCGGATGATGTGGAGCCAGGCCTGCAGCAGGGCGCCGAATTTTTCACCCTCATGCGGGATATGACGGCGTCCGGCTTCTGGTCCAGTCAGATGGGCGTAGAGGATCTGGGCTACATGGGCAACACGGCCAATCCGGGATGGGAGGGATGCTCGCACGAAGCCATGGAGCATCTGGGCGTATCCTACGACGATGCTTGAGCCCTATGGCCTCCGAATGGGTTGAGGGCTTCTTCTTCCGAGACGAGGAAGGGCAGCACCTTACCGGCCGTGATCCAAGCCACGCCGAAGGCCCACAGTGCCAGCAACTCGGCCCAGTAAGTAACCTCCCAGGCCCGCAGCGTTTCGGCATTGAACAGCAGTTTGGCTATGGCCAGACCAGCCATGGATCCGATGATGACGCAGCCGGATGCCATGTAGACACGTGCCCGTCGTCCGCGTTTTCCACCCTTGCCCTTCGTATTCAGACGAAACGGTCCAAGGCAAAACCAGGCCAGTATGCTGAAAAGCACGATAGCGCAGACATAGTGAATGTCAGCCATCAAGCCACCCGTACCGGGAAGGCGTGCCGTGGGGAAGAGGGCCACGCCGATGGCTGCCAGGGCAGCGATGTTCGAAATACGATTCTCCCGCGTGGAGTGTCCTCGATACCCGAGCAGCAGGGCTCCGACCACAAACAGCAGGCCGACAAACAGGTCACGCGCCTCGGTGTGGTAGGAAGCCGATATGGACGCCAACTCCGTCGAGGAGAATGCGTCAACGACCAGAGGAAGGCAGAACGCAATCGTTCCCATGATCAGGCGGAGGAGGCGGTAGTCGAAAACCTTGGCGTGCATAGCGTTGGAATGATGGTCATCCTCGGTAACGCATTCTTTCCGTGTATTGCGTCTTTTTGAGACTGCTGTTGCGATTGCATTCAGCCGGATGAATCCGCCGGGGCAAAGACCTATCTTGATGCATTCCCGGAATCATGGCAGACACGCTTCTTCTCAAACTCCTGTTCGTCCATTTCACGGCGGACTACCTGTTGCAATTCGGCTTTCTGGCCGAAGGCAAGGAGCGTCACGGACTGCGGTCATGGCACATCTGGGTCCATATCGCCCTGCACGGCATCCTGGTCCATCTCGTGTTGCAGACCTGGTGGATCACGCTCGTCACCTTGACCACCCATGCTGTTATCGACGTCGGGAAGGTCAAACTGAGCGGCTCGGGACTGAATCGATTCTGGTTTTTCCTCGATCAGGCACTGCACCTTTCTGTGGTCGGGGTCATCTGGTGGATTGGCCGAAGTGATGCCTTTCCAGGGTTGCCGGAGTGGTTTGAAGCCAATCTTGCCCTGATCACCGGTCTGGTTGTTCTGAGTAAGCCCTCCAAGTACATGATCGGAGTGTATTTGACCGGGTGGGTTGCACCTTCCATGCCGAAGGCGACCCCATTTTGCGACAAAGGGCCAGTGATCGGCATGGCCGAACGCATGGGCACCCTGCTTCTCGTGACATGGACCGGATGGTGGATTCCAGCCGTCTATGCAGCAGGCAAGATCATTTTCAGCGTAGCCGGGCCATTCAAGGTGGAGGACCCTGACCGCAGGCGGTATGCACTTGTCGGAAGTCTGATCAGTCTGAGCCTTGCCTGGATGGTGGCTTTGCTCGTCGTATTTCAGTCCTGACGATCAGCCCTCTCCGATGACGCTTCCATCGGCTTCGCGATCCGTCCAGACGGCCAGTTCGTTCCCGCTCGGTTCCACGAAATGGAATCTCCGACCTCCGGGGAACGAGAAAATGTCCGTCTTGATCGTTCCTCCGGCACTCAATACGCGTTCCCTTGCGTCTTCCAAAGTGGCACTGTAGAGGATGACGAGGGCACTTCCCTTGTCTGCGTCCGCAGCGTTGTCACCTGCACGGAAACCGCCATCCAGTCCTGCCGACTGGATGGCAGCGTAATCGGGACCGTAGTCAACGAATGTCCATCCGAAAGCCTTGGAGAAGAAGGCCTTGGAGGCGGGGATATCCCGCGCCGAGAATTCGACGTAGTGGATGGGCTCCGGCTGTTTCATGAGAACGCAGGTTTGTGGCGGGTTGCGTGAGTCAGGGTAGTCTAAAACCGGAAACCGATCAATATGTCACACATGACCTCCCCATGCACGCGGGTAACTGTAGACGGCGGACACCGTACATCCTTCCATGTCATCCCTTCAAGACATAGACGCGGCACTCGCTGAGATCCAGGGTATGGCTGGTTCGGTACCGGACGGGAAGCGCCCAGGTGATTCGACGAAGAGGCTTGGATGGGGTCGGTGGTTCAGCCGATGGGTGTATTTACCCCTTCTGGTCCTGACGCTACCCGTTGCTACGTTGCTCCGGGGTTCAACGGCGCTCTACCTGAGGACGGACTGGCCCGTTTGGCTGTGTATTCTGTTGGCAGGACTGGGTGCTGCACTCATTTTGTCAGGAGGCAGCTGGCTCATCGTTCGTAGGTTTGGATGGCGGATTTCGGCTTTCTGGACGCGCAGTATGCTCCTGGTTACGGCCGGCTTTACGGTCTGGACGCTGCTCTACATCTCGGTGGACAACGTCAAATCCGGAGAAATCAAGGCAACCTACCAGTCGCTGCACCCGCTCCTACGGCTTTCAGCGGGCACGCTGTTCATGGTGGACGCCTCTTCTGTTATTACGGACACGGCTCGAACACCGGAAGACTATACCCGAATGGGCCTGCCGACAAATGAATCATCGCTCCACTTCAGGCAGGATGACGGCTACGTGCATGCATTGGACCTACGAACCCGCAGCCGCGCAGAGTGGCGCAATCAGTTGACCACAATGTGGTTTGGTGTGCTCGGATTCAAGACGCTGCGGCATACCGGTACGGCAGATCACCTTCATGTGTCGCTGCCGTCGCGCTGACGCTTCATCAGCAGGAATACGTAGGCTTGTTCAATGCCTCCTGGTGTCACATGGATCGTCTCGGCTGTGCGTTCGAGACGGAATCCGTCCGCAAAAAAGTCAGAGAGTTCTTCAAGGGTGTGCTTGCGAACGGGGAGCCCACTGCATTTGTCCGGAGCACCGGGTCGAAAACTTCCCAGAATGAGCCACCCTCCAGGCCGCACGGCAAGTTTAGCCTGTGCTCGATACGCTTCCCGTTCGGATGGTGCATGCAGGAAGTGGAAGACGGCACGATCGTGCCACACGGACACGGTTGACGCTCCGATCCGTGCCTTCAAGATGTCTCCATGTTGCCATTCCACCTGATCGGCTGCTGGTCCAAGACGTGCCTTAGCCTGATCGAGAGCCTGCATGGACAGGTCCATGACCGAGATGCGTTCCTGCCCAGCCGACAGCAGATGATCCACCAACGTGGACGCACCACCACCTACATCGAGAATCCGCTCGTCCGGGGCCAGCCCCAGGAAACGAATCCAATCAACGGACGGCTGCGGGCAGGGGGTGTACCAGCCCTGCAGGGTCGGATCCCGCTTGCCATGGACAGATTCCCAATGTGCCTCTGTGCTCATCCGTCAAAAACGACGGCTGAGATGACTTGATCCTGCCTGGGGAGTTGGGTATCAGTCCGACCGAATGGCTTCCACCGGATTCGAAAGTGCGCTCTTGAAGGCCTGGTAGCTGACGGTCAATCCCGCGATGGCCACCGTCACAAGGGCGGTCAATGCGATGATGCCCGGTCCGAGTTCGATGCTGAAGGCGAACAGGTCCAACCATCCGTTCATCACGATCCAGGCCACCGGGGCGCCGACAACGAAAGCGATCATCACCAGAAACAGGAATTCCCTGGACAACAGGGTGACGACACTCGGAACGGAAGCGCCGAGCACCTTGCGGATCCCGATCTCACGCGTGCGTTGTTCTGCGGTGTAGGAGGCCAGGCCGAACAGACCCAGGCATGCAATGAAGATGGCGATGGCCGCAAAGATGCCTGCCAGCGAGCCGATCATCTGCTCGGAGCGGTAATTCTCATCGTACTCCTGGTCCATGAAACGGACATTCAGCGGGAATTCCGGATTGAACTCGGAATACAATTCTCCGAACTCAGCCAGGGCATCGGAAGTCCGATCTCCCGCTACTCGGAAGAACACGATGCCGGTGTTCTCGGGACGGAGCCGGAAAATGACCGGGGTGATCGGGCGGTACATGGACGACATGTGGAAGTCCTCCATGACGCCAACGATCGTACCCGGTACATCCCAGAAGGAGATCTGCTGACCGACGGGGTCGTCCATCCCCATGGCCTCTGCCGCTTTCCAGTTGATCAGGTAATTGGTCGAATCCGAGCCGAAGTCGCGTGAGAAGGCACGTCCCGTCGACATCTGGATACCCATGGTGTGCACAAAGTCATATCCCACAGCCGAATTCCAGAACAGCTGGTTGTCATCCGGATCCTTGCCCTCCCATTGCACGCCGATGGTGTCATTGCCGATCTGCAACGGGTTGTTGCTGGATCGGGTCATGGACTCGATCCCATCGATCTGCAACGCCCTTTGTTTGAAGGTGTCAAACTGTTCGCGTACCCCGCCCTCGAGACGGACCATGGCCACGTTGTCCCGATCCAGACCAAGATCCTTGGTCATGATGTAGTCCAGCTGGCGGTAAATCGTGATCGTGCCGACGATCAGGATGATGGAGAGCGAGAACTGCAGCACGACGAGCGCTCGTCGCAGACCGGATCCCTTGCCTGAAGCCGTGGTGCGCTTGTCGAATACGCCCGTCACGGAAAAGCCCGACAGGTAGAGGGCCGGGTAGGAGCCCGCCAGGACTCCGGTCGCCATGGCAATGCCGAACAACTGAAGCCACACGAGCGGCTGGATGGAGGCCAGCGTGGCCTCCGACTCGGTCAGCGCGTTGAATCCCGGAAGGATGGCAACCAGCAGTAGCAAGGACAGGACGAATGCAATCGACACCTTGACAATCGACTCACCCATGAACTGGGACGCCAACGTCCACCGGGAAGCGCCAACGGTCTTGCGCACACCGATCTCCCGGGCGCGCTGGGCGCTTCGGGCGGTACTCAGGTTCATGAAATTGATACTGGCAATCAGCAGCAGGAATACACCTATGATGCTGAAGAGCCGGATATAGAGGATGCGTCCGCCGGATTGGACCCCGTTTTCCCAGTTTGAGTAGATGTGTCGATCCTGGAAAGGAAAAAGGAATACCTCGGATTCGTAGGAGTCCTGGTGCTCATCAATGACGCCCGATATCTTCTCGTTGAAGGCCGCCAAGTTGGTGCCGGGTACCAGTGTTGCAAACAGGGTCAGACCATTGTTGTCCCATTGATCGACCCATTCATTGCGTGCAATGAATTCCTCGATCGGGATGATGAACTCGAAATCGAGGGAGGAATTGGAGGGCGTATCCTCAAACACGCCCGTGACGATGAGGTCAAGCCGGTTGTCGATGGATACGGTGGACCCCAGGATGTCGTCCCGCATGTCCCAATTCTCGCCGAAGAAGCGAACCGCCGACGCTTCCGAGAGGACGATGGATTCCGGACTCTGGAGAACGGTAGCAGGGTCACCCTTCAGCAACGGAAAGGAAAACATCTCGAAAAAGGCCCTTCCTGCCCATCGTCCATTGGTGCGGAATGCTTCCCCCTCGCGGGAAAGCAGGGCAAAGGAGTCCCAGCTGAGCAGCGCGGCGTCTTCCACCTCCGGATAATTGTCCCGCATGTAGGCGGCCAGCGGCTTGGTCATGGACTGGGTTGTACCCAGGTTGCCTCCGAATGTGGAGTGCCGCATGACTGAATACAATCGGTCACCCTTGTCGTGGAATTTGTCCGTGCTGACTTCATCCTGAATGCGAATGACAATCAGGAAAACACAGGCAAACGAAACGGCCAGGCCCAGGATGTTGAGGGCAGCGTAGCCTTTGTGACGACGGATGTTGCGAAGCGCGAACTTCAGGAAGTTGTGCATGGGGAGGGTAGAGGTCCGGGTGGATTTGGAGGTGGCGTCTTCCGATTCCTGTTGTCGAGACGTACTACCCATTGGACAGGTTGCGCCCTGCCAAAGGTTTGCGGCGCTTTCCTGAAAGCGCCGTCATTTCAGCGGTCTGGCAGCCACTCCCTCGAATGTCATGACCACCGGCCTGATGGTGCCATCCTCATTGAAATGCAGTCGATCGATGGCCGTAACCCGATGGTCCCGATCCATATTCGGGATCGGGCGGCGATGGTAGACGATGTAATACTCGTCCTCGCCCGGGACCTGGATGACGGAGTGATGACCCGCACCGGTTGCAATGGTGGTGTCCTGCTCCAGAATGATGCTGTGCCGCTCGAAAGGCCCGAGTGGACTGTCAGCCATGGCGTAGGCCACGCGATAGTCATCCTGACCCCAACCTCCTTCGGACCACATGAAATAGTAGGTCCCGTTCCGTTTGAGCATGAACGGACCCTCGACGTAGCCCTCCGGAGTGATTTCCCTGAAGATGCTCCCGTCCTCGAAGGGCACGAAGCCTGTAAAATCGTCATTGAGCATGGCTACGTTGGCGTGACGCCAGCCGCCATAATAGATGTACCACGTGCCATCGTCGTCATAGACGAACTGGTCGATGGGCTGGGCGCCGTTGTGGAACGCATCGATGAGCGGCTCTCCCAGATAATCCTCGTACGGCCCTTCAGGACGATCGGACACCGAAATGCCGATGCCACCGTGTTCGTCGTCCGACTGGATGTCGTTGGCGGCGAAAAAGAAGAAGTACCGACCATTTTTCTCGACAGCTGCCGGGGCCCACATGGCCCGCCACGCCCACGTTACAGCCGTTGTGTCAAGGATACGCTCATGTTTGGTCCAGTTGACCAGGTCGGGGGAAGAGAAGGCATCGAAATGGAGTTGGTCGTTGTAGCGGGCCGAAAAAGTCGTGTAAACGAAATAGCGATCACCAAAGACAGCACCTTCCGGATCGGCATACCAGCCCTCCACGATGGGGTTGCCGGCGCGGGCCAGGGGTTCTTCCGGCGAACCGGAGCAGCCGACAATGCAGACAAAAGCGAGGAGGAAGGCGATGCGGGACATGGCGATGCGCTTTGGGTGATGGAAGCCGGAAGATAGACGGTACGGGAGAACGGCTTCACGGCTTGCGGACAAAGCGTGTGGACGAATAGATTCGGGGTCATCATCCCCGGATTCAATCATCGGAAGCATCATGAATCGTCTGTTCCCACTTTTTCTTGCCGTCGCACTGATCGGTTGCGCTCAATCCCCAACAGATCAACCTGTCAAGTCTACGCTCCAGCACGAGTTTTCCATCAATGCCGAGAACGGTCACAACAAGTGGAGCAAGACGTTCGAACCGGTATTGACGGTTGACTCCGGTGCCATCATCGAAGCGCACCTGGTGGAGGCGTCCGGCGGATACGTCACACGCGAAACGGTCGCTGAAGATCTGCCAGGCATCCTTGCCGCCGGACCATTCCATGCATTGACCGGTCCTGTGGCGGTAAACGGCGCCGAGCCGGGCGATGTGCTGGCCGTCACCCTCCACGAAATCGAAGTGCAGGATTGGGGCTGGACGGCCGTATTCCCGGGTTTCGGCTTTCTGGCCGACGAGTTCACCGAGCCCTATATCCGGATATTCGAATTCGATCCGGAGGACACGGAAGTCGAGTATGCTCCGGGCATCACCATCCCCTTCCGTCCGTTTCCCGGGGTGATGGGCGTAGCACCCGATACCGAGGAACTCTGGTCCACCGTTCCGCCGCGTCACAATGGCGGCAACATGGATGACCGGGACATGGTCGAGGGAACGACGGCATACTTCCCAGTCCTGGTCGAAGGCGGTCTGTTTTCCATCGGAGATCCGCACGTGGCACAAGGCGATGGGGAAGTGTCGGGTACGGCCATCGAAGGGCCGCTGCGCGTCGTGTATGAGATCGAACTGATCAAGAACGGTCGCCAGATGCCATCACCCCAGTATGAAAGCCCAACGCACTACTCTGTCACGGGCTACGGCGTGACCATCGACGATGCGGCCAGAATGGCCACGCGTACCATGGTGGACTACATCGTTGAGGAAACCGGCATGACCCGTACCGAGGCCTACGTGCTGGCCTCCCTGGCTGCTGACCTGAAGATTGCCGAAGTGGTGGATGTCCCGCACATGCTGGTTACGATGCGGATCGACAAGAGGCTGCTGGATGGCTGAGCATACGTGATGGAGTGATCGTGCCAGGTAATACTCGCTCCGTACTCCCACATCCATTGGCCACTCCCTCCATCCGGTTCCTCCCATGCGCTCCCTGCCCTTCCTCCTGACGACGAGTCTCATCCTCGTGGTGACGCTGGCTTTCAACCCGGGCTCGATCTTCCCGTTTACCAAAGATCCGCCCAAGCTGGAGCTCCCGGACGGATTCCAGGCGGATATCCTCTACAGCCCCACGGCCGCTGACAGCAGCTCGTGGGTATCTCTGGCGGTCGATGGCAAAGGTCGTTTGCTGGCCTCGGATCAGTATGGATCCCTCTACCGCATCGAGCCGGCTCCGATCGGTTCTGATCCAGCAGGAACGCGGGTCGAGAAGCTCGACATTGCACTCGGCCATGCGCAGGGATTACTGTGGGCGTTCAACAGCCTGTATGTGGTAGTCAACAGCGAGGAAGGCATCGACGGGAATGGGAGCGGTCTGTATCGCGTGCTGGACACCGACGGGGACGACCAATTCGATACCATCCGGAGACTGACCTCGTTCGAGGGATGGGGCGAGCACGGACCCCATTCCATCATCATGGGGCCTGACGGTGAAACACTGTATCTCGTCGCAGGCAATCACACGGAGCTTCCCGAATTCAGCGGCAGCCTGGTACCGAAAGTGTGGCAGGAAGACCAGCTCTTGCCGGTGATCCGCGACCCGCGCGGGCACGCCTCCGACCGCATGGCTCCCGGTGGATGGATCGCCCGCACGGATTCGAACGGCACGGACCTGGAACTGGTCAGCGCTGGATTCCGGAATACGTTCGACATCGTCTTCAACCGGGCCGGTGAGCTGTTTGCCTTCGATTCGGACATGGAATGGGACCTCGGGATGCCGTGGTACCGCCCGATCCGTCTGGTGCATGTCACGAGCGGCAGTGAATTCGGCTGGCGGACCGGCTCCGGCAAATGGCCTGCCTACTATCCCGACAACCTTCCCGGCGTAGTGGACGTCGGGCAGGGGTCGCCCACGGGCGTCGTGAGCGGGGCGGACCTGGCCTTCCCGAAACGCTACCGCGAAGGCATGTTCGTCTTCGACTGGAGCTTCGGGACGATCTACTGGGTCGGACTGGATGCGAAGGGTAGTACGTACTCGGGCCATATCGAAGAATTCCTGACGGGCGTCCCGCTGCCTCTTACAGACGGTGTCGTCGGAGCCGATGGGGCGCTGTATTTCGTGACAGGTGGGCGCAATCTGGACTCATTCGTCATCCGTGTGACCTACACGGGATCGGAAGACACCGCCGCTGCGCTGGATTCGCCGGTTGAAACGGATGACCGGGCACTCCGTCGTTCCCTGGAGGCCTTCCATGGCCGTCAGGACGCGCGGGCTGTGGAAGCCGCGTGGCCGCATCTGAGTCATGAGGATCGGTACGTCCGATATGCCGCCCGCGTGGCCATCGAGCATCAGCCCGTGTCCTCCTGGGAAGACCGGGTGTTTGACGAGCGCGATCCCGTTCGCCGGGTGCACGCCGTCATCGCGCTGGCGCGACATGCGGACCGGGGTGCGCGCAACCGCGCCTACCGCGCGTTGCTATCGATCGACCGGGCAGACCTGTCGATGGCACAGCAACGCGACTTGATGCGGGCCTACGGACTGGTCATGATCCGACTGGGTGAGCCGTCCGGCAGCCTGCGCGAAGATGTCATCGACGCAATTTCTGTGGGATATCCGGGTTCGGACGAAGCTCTGAATCGGGAGCAGGGTCGCCTGCTTGTAGCCCTAGAAGCGCCCGGCATCGTCGAGACGATGCTGACACTCCTGGAGAAGTACGGCGATGAAGCGCCGAGCCAAGGCCCTGTGCTGGCGGATTCCGTTCTGCAGCGAAGCGAACAGTACGGCCCGACCATCGCGAAAATGCTGGAGAACATGCCGCATCCACAGGCGATTGACGTGGTCATGAACCTGCGTGGCGTGCGCACCGGATGGACACTGGAACAGCGCA
>Ga0209273_10000407_pt1 | contig 57305 bp, 57 predicted proteins | sample tdAd471_FD_187126 | JGI IMG/M metagenome (GOLD analysis project Ga0209273, IMG submission 187126) | Marine sediment microbial communities from the Atlantic coast under amendment with organic carbon and nitrate - tdAd47.1 (SPAdes)... | ecosystem: Environmental > Aquatic > Marine > Coastal >...
CATCACGCCCGACCTTACGTTGAACTTCGGATGGATGAGGAAGTCGAGATACGCCTGCTCCAGCTCCAACTCGCCGCTCTCTTCCGCACCCTCGACCAGTGCATGCTCAAGCTCTAACTCGGACCAAAACTGGATTCGCCGGTTGAAGCTGTGGCCGAAGAGCAGCACGAAGCGATGGAAGTCGGCCGTGCCCGGCTCCCCCTCGGGCTTGTTGAAGTGGTAGTCCATGTAGCCAGAAAACGGCATTCGGAACTCACGGGCGTAGAAGTCGTCTGATTCGGCCCCTGCGGTGGGAATCACCTCGGCCATTGGCAGGACCTCGGGTGTCGGGGCGAGCGGGGGCGCGGCGGCTTGCGTTTCGGGCGGTGGCTCTGGGTCGCGGCGCGGGGCCGCCTCGCCCTTAACGGCGGCAAGCTCAGCCTCCAACTGGCGAATTCGCTCCTCCAGCAGCCGGAACCGAGCTTCAACCTGGTCTGGCGACAGCTGCGCATTCGCCACAACTGAACCCATCAGAAACACTATGATCGTTACAAATTTAGCCATAGCGAATCTTTTCCTTCGGCATTCCGAATACTCTAGCATGGGCGCTGTTGTGTCGGTCCAACCGACGCAGCTCTTGATCCTCTGCGCAGAATGCAGCCCGGTCCTGTCTCCGTCTTTGCGGCTCTGCCTAGACCGGTCGAACGAGGACAACCGCAGCTACTTTTCGTCCTAGTGCGAGTGGCGCTTTAGGTCCCTGCACTTGAACGTGCAAAGGCCCGTCGAACGGCGCCCTCTCAATGAGCGCCAGCTTGGCGCCTGGTGTCAGGCCATGGCTACATACGTAACGGAGCATCTCCCGATCAAGGTCCGAGACGCTTGCGACGGTTGCAGTTTGGCCGACCTCAAGGTCGCCGAGACTCTGATCGGAGTCGGACGCGATTGAGCCGTCCTTGGTTGGAATCGGGTGCCCGTGGGGATCGCGGGTTGGCTCTCCAAGCTTTGCGGCGATTCGAGTCGCGAGTCTTTCCGAAACTGCGTGCTCCAACTTTTCCGCTTCGTCGTGTACTTCGTCCAAACCGTAGTCAAGCTCGCGATGCAGGTACGCCTCCAGGAGTCTGTGAGCACGGACCATCTCCAGCGCTCGTGAACGCCCGGCTTCGGTCAGCTTGGCACCAGTCCTGAGGCGATACTCGATCTTCGGGGATGGCTCCTCCGACAAATCGACGAAGCATGCCGGTGACCGATGGCGGAGTGATCCTCAGTCGCTCCGCGAGTCGGCTCGTTGACGCCCATCCATTGCCGTCGGTGACGTGAAAGATCGCCTTCAGGTAGTCATCAACGGATTCCGACACTTGTTTGGTCCGCGTACAGAGTACCCGGAGTTGATACTAGGGCGCCGCCCAGAATGCAGACTCTTAGCCCGGCCTACTTCCAACCAAAGCACGAGGCTACTCCGGCTACTTACGATGTGCCCGCAGCCGCATGTGCCGTGAGTTCGGCACCTGGTTGGTGCCGAACGGTTTGATTCGCCCTTTGAGTTTTTGCGTTGCAGCAACCTCAGAGCAGTGACGAGTGGTGGTGTGGGTCGGTGCTTTGCTCAGTCCAAAGTGTCGTCCTTGCGCTTGTGACGGTCAGTCTAGCGCCAAGAAACCGCCAGGCATCACCGGAGGCTGCGGATCGAACCCGCGACTTTAGCTTGCGAAAGCGATCCCAGATTGTAATACAGGACTTGCGAGTTCATGGTGTCGTTTCTTGGCCAATGGAACACACCGCTTATTCACGCTTTGCGGGTCAACTCTTCTTAGCGGAGTGCGAATGGAGTGCTCCATTGGATGGGCCCGGCCGGATGTGCACGGGAACCTTTGTGCGACGGTTCTTAGTCTAGGTGCGGGTTCAATGCGCGGTTCACTTCGCCTCGATGCACAGCTGGGCAACCACAACGCGCACTGTTGTGACGAGCACGGGGATGAGAATCCGTCATACGGCGAGCGAAGGAAGCCGTTGCCTAGGATGGTTCGCCTTCTCTTGAGATGCCATGCTTTTCCATGCGGTAAATGAGCGTCTTTCGGCTGAGGTCGAGGTACCGCGCGGCTTGAGTTTGGTTCCAATTCGCCCTGACCAGTGCTTGCACAATCAACCTGCGCTCGACGTCATCAAGGCTGACCCCGTCGGGCGGAAGCTCCTCCAGAATGGTGGCCGTGGATGGGTCTTGTTTTCGCAAGGAAGGAGGTAAGTCGCCGTATTCCACCTTGTCGCCTCTAGCCAGCACGATCAGTCGCTCGACTACGTTCTCTAACTCGCGGACATTGCCAGGCCAGTGGTGTGCGAAAAAGTAGCGCTCTAGAGCAGCGGGTAGTTGCAGCTCTGGCCTGCCGTGTTTCTCCCGACTCTTAGCAAAAAAATGGTGAAGCAACTCCGCGATGTCCTCACGGCGATCTCGTAGGGGAGGCAGTTCGACTGGGATGACAGCAAGTCGGTAATACAGATCTTCGCGGAAGGTGTCCTGTTCGATCATCTTCTCAAGGTCACGGTGCGTGGCGGCCACAATGCGCACGTTCACTTCAGTCGACTCCGTGGCACCCACTTTTTCGATTCCCCCTGACTGGATCAAGCGAAGCACCTTTACCTGGACGTCGGGGGGAAGGTCTCCGATCTCGTCCAGGAATAGGGTGCCGCCATCAGCCATCTCCGCTTTTCCTTTCTTGTGCGTCACCGCGCCTGTGAATGACCCCTTTACGTGACCGAACAACTCCGACTCCAAGAGATCTTTGGGGATCGCACCGCAGTTGATGGCCACGAATGGGCCGGCGCTTCGTGAGCTGTTGAAGTGGATGGCCTTCGCTAGCAGCTCTTTGCCGGTGCCGGTTTCCCCGCGAATCAAGACCGTGGCCTCGGATTGGGCGGCTCGGGCCGCCAGGTCCAGCACGTTCATCAGTGCCGAGGATCGGCCGATGATCGCTTCGAAGCCGAACTTCTCGTCGAGGCTTGTCCGAAGATGCTGCACCTCGTCGCGCAGGGCGCGGTGCCCCAGCGCGCGTTCGAGCAGGAGGAGCAACTCTTCTTGGTTCACAGGCTTCGTGATGTAGTCGTAGGCTCCTGCTTTGACCGCTTCCACTGCCGTCTCGATGCTCCCGTAGGCAGTCATCAGGATCACGATGGTTTCGGGATGCAGCTCTTGAACGGCGCGCAACAGCTCCATACCTGTCATCCCAGGCATCTTCAAATCGGTCAGGACCAGACCGACTGGCTTGCTTTCCAGGACTTCGACGGCCTGTCTGCCGGACGCCGCCGCCTCTGCCGTGTAACCCGCTTGCTGGAGTTGCACCTGCGTTACGCGGCGCAGACTCTCGTCGTCGTCAACGACCAGAATGGTCGTGCGCCTCATTCTTCACTCCCGCGCCGAATAGGAATTCTGACGACGAAGCGAGCGCCTCGGGCGCCGTTCCTCTCGATGTCGATACGCCCCCCGTGCTGGCTTACGATCTGCTGCACAACCGCGAGCCCAAGGCCCGTCCCAGAATCCCTGGTCGTGAAGAACGGCTCAAAGACCCGGCTCCTCATCTCCTCCGGGATGCCCGGGCCGCCGTCAGCGACGATCAGCATGACGTAGCGCCCGTCTCGGCGAGCGCCAATAGTGACGACGCCGCTATCGTCCATGGCTTGCACGGCGTTCATCGTCAAGTTCAGCAGCACTTGCTTAATCTGCTCCTCGTCGCCCTCGATCAGTGGCACGTCGCCGGACATCTGAGTTTCGACCTTGACATTCGACGCAGTTAGGGAAGAACGGGCCAGCTTCACGACATCGTCAACGCTCGCTGCTAGATCTAGGTCTCGGAACTTCGGCTCCCTGGGCCTCGCGAAGTCTAGAAGCTCGGTCAACAAGCCGCCAAGCCGGCGGCACTCCTTCTTGATGATTCCGCGAAACTCGTTTTGCAGATCTTCAGGCGATGCTGGGTTCGCTAGAACGTTGACAGCTCCTTCGATGCTCGCGAGCGGATGACGGATTTCATGTGCTAGTCCGGCCGCAAGTTGGCCGACGGCCGCAAGCCGATCGGCGCGCTTCACTCGATCGAACGATTCCGCGAGGTCGCGGTTTGCTGATTCGAGCTCTGCGGATTTCTGTTCGAGCTGTCGAGTACCGCGACGTTCACGATCCGCGAGTAGCCCCGTCGCAATGCCTACTAGGAAGAACGATCCGAGTTCGGCGTACTGGTTAAGCGCGTAGTCAGGGTTGACCTCCTGCCAATGGTGAATGTGCGGGGCGTAGCACATCGCCGTGCATACGGCAGTCAGCAGACCACCGGCCCAGCCGAAGAACACGGCGCCCAAGATGATGGGTAGGTAGTAGAGATGCTGGAGGGTGCTGTGAAGTAAGACGTAGCTCTTGGGGGTCGACAGATGGGCCACGGTGATGATCGCGACTCCGAACAGTACGATTGCCACCCGCTGTAGCACTCGCTTGTTTACGACGCCCTGTGGCGACACGTTCATCAGCGCAGAGCCAATCGGGTCGTTCCTGCGACGACCGGGCAGCTTCGCGGCCGGAGAGCTCATCTCTGGTCCATCCATCTTGAAGATCCACTTCATCTACGGCAACCGAAGGGCCATCGGTAAATACACGCTTTCCAACTGCTTTGGCTTTGCTGTTGGCCCATTTCGGGCAGTCGATGCCTGATATCGGGCGGCGGTTAGCATTCTCGCAGCCAGGCATCTGACTCGTAAAGGGCTCGTACGGCTCTTAAGCCGCAGGTTAGCGGATCGGATCGTATTGTGGTCTGCCGCTTGCATACATAGCCGCTCCATGCAGACCTCATGCACCGATCGTGTCGCTAGCGACCGCTCACGCTGGCGCGCTGGCCTCGGCGTCAGGGCGAGAGGGCTTTGGATTCCGCTGTGCCTCGACCGGGCCGCGAAGACCCGATGAAGATCAGACTTGCACTACTGGCGAACCTGCTCATCTTTGCCGTTACCGCGCATGCCCAACAGGTCCGCTACTCCGACCTGGGAGACGTTCAACTCAAGTCGCTGATCGAGGACGCACTCTCGCGCAACCCGGGTGTGCACAGAGCGTTCGCCGAGTACCGAGCCACGCTACAGCGAATTCCCCAGGTCACGACGCTCCCCGACCCCATGGTCGGCGTGACGCAATACGCGCGCTCGCCCGAAACGCGTGTTGGACCGCAAAACACGATGCTCAGCATCTCGCAGCGCTTTCCTTGGTTCGGAAAGCTGAACGACCGGGGGAAGGTTGTTGCCAAGGAGGCCGCCGCGCTGGAGCAGATGTACGAGGCGGAGAAGTCCGAGTTGGTCCGCCGGGTGAAGCTCGCGTACTTCGACCTGGGTTACGTGGACCGTGCGATCCAAGTCGTCAACGACGACCTTGACTTGCTGCGCCATTTTGAGACGCTAGCCCAGGCGCGATACTCCCAAGGAGTCGGCCTTCAACAAGCGGTTGTCAAGCTGCAGGCTGAAATTACCCAGGACCGCAACCGCTTGGAGATGCTGAGTCGGCAGCGAACCGATGCTGAAGCTGCACTCAACACGCTACTAGACTACCCGCCACAGCAACCTATCGCCCGTGTGGCGCTGCCAGCCCTTCCGACGACGAACGTCGACTACGACCGACTCTACGCATTGGGCCGCGAGAACCGTCCCGAGGTCAAGGCCGCCTTCTTTCGAATTGAGAAGAACGAAAAGAGCATTCACTTGGCGCGGCGCGACTATTGGCCGGACGTCACAGTAGGCGCTGGCTACGTCTACGTGAATGGACGCCAAGACCCGACCGGAAAGGAGAATCCGCCGCCCGACAACGGGAAGGACGTATACAGCCTGTCTGTGGGAGTCAACCTGCCGATCTACCGGCGAAAGTACGACGCGGGCGTGCTGGAAGCTAGCGAACGTTTCCTCGCTGCTCGCGAGGGCTATCGCGACCTGATCAACTCCGTCGAGGTCTCGGTTCGATCGATCGGATTCCGCATCGGAACGATCCAGAACCAGATCGACCTTTTTGAAAATGCGCTACTACCGCAAGCCGATCAAGCGTTGCGATCGAGCGAGTCAGCCTATTCGACGGGCACACTCGGCGTGCTTGATCTGTTGGACAGTGAGCGACTGTTGCTAGATGTCCGTCTTGGCCTTGCACAGCTTCGCTCTGACTATCTCAAGTCGTTGTCCGAAATGGAGCGTGCAATCGGGTTCGCATTCCCGGGAGACACACCATGACCAATCGATCGAAGCTCACGATCGCAGTTGCAGCCGCTTTCCTCGCTGGGCTGCTGCTGCCTGCATTGGCAATCTGGAACCCGGCCGGATGGACGTGGGTGGAGCACCTTCTCGGTCGCGAACACGTCGCTCACGAAGTCCAGGACTCATCCGGGAAGACGCTTTACACCTGCGGCATGCATCCGCAGGTGATCCAGGACGAACCCGGCAACTGCCCGATCTGTGGGATGCGGTTGACGCCGGTCAAGGATTCGAGTGCTGCCCCGGACCACGACATGGCTGCGATGGACGATAGCGGTCCAGCCGAGACCGCACCGCAGGGTGAACGCAAGGTCCGCTACTGGCGCGCGCCGATGGACCCAAACTTCGTCTCCGATAAGCCCGGCAAATCGCCTATGGGCATGGACCTCGTTCCGGTTTACGAGGACGAAGACGGAGGGGTTAGTTCGCTGAGCGGCGTCCGAGTCGACCCCAGCTTCCTGCAGAACTTCGCCGTTCGCACCGCCGTGGTCGAGAGAGGCGCGATCCCCATTGACATTCGCACGCTCGGCATCTTGCAGCACAACGAGACGAACGTTATATCGATCAATACGAAGTTTGAAGGCTGGATCGAAAGATCCGTCTACAACACCGTCGGCGAGTACATCACCCGCGGCGACCTGCTGTTCGAGATCTACAGCCCTCAGTTAGTAACGACGCAGCAAGAGTACTTGGCCGCGGTCGATTACGTGGAGCGCCTTTCTTCCGGGAACGCCTACTCGGAAGCCGTCGAACGCGCTCGCTCGCTACAGGAGTCGGCGCGGGAGCGACTCCGTTACTGGGATATCACAGGCGAGCAGATCGACCTGCTCAGGGAGCGTGGAAAGCCGCTGCGAACCCTGCCGTTCTATTCCCCCGCGTCCGGCTACATCGTGGGTAAGGGCGGCGAGTCTCTCGAAGGGATGCGGCTGACGCCCGGCATGACCGTGCTCAAGTTGGCTGACCACTCCAAGCTCTGGGCGGAAGTCGAGTTCTACGAAGACCAGTTGCGGCATATTCGCAAAGGCACGCGCGTCTTGGTCGAAGTTGACTCTTTTCCTGGACGCCGATGGGCAGGTCGCGTCGTCTTGTTCGATTCGGCCGTCGACCCAAAGACCCGGACGCTCCGAGCATACGTCGAGGTAGACAACAAAGACCTCAAGCTCATACCGGGAATGTACGCCACGGTCAACGTCGCCGCTGCCGCAGTGTCTACAGCGGTGAAGGTTCCGTCCCAAGCGATACTGCACAGCGGCGAGCGCAGCATCGTCATCGTACAGGCGGCGCGAGGCGTCTTCGAGCCTCGGGAGGTGCAACTCGGAGCGGCAGGCGACGGCGAACAGGAAGTTCGTTCCGGACTCGAACCCGGAGAGGTTATCGTGACCTCCTCCCAATTCTTGATCGACTCAGAAAGCAACCTCAAAGCAGCCATCCAGCAGATGCTCGGCGAACGCTCAAGAGCAGAGAGTCCAGAGCGAGATTCGAAGGCCTCGCCGCCGCTCCATCAGCACTGACAGGAAGCAATCGATGCTCGAAAAAGTCATCCAGTGGTCGATTGATAACCGCTTCCTTGTGGTGCTGGGGACGCTCGCGATCGTTGCGGCGGGAGTCTTTGCCGTCGCCAGTACGCCGCTCGACGCGATCCCCGATCTCTCCGACGTGCAGGTCATCGTCTACACGGAATATCCGGGGCAGGCTCCGCGAATCGTCGAGGACCAGATTACCTACCCGCTCACGACCCAAATGCTCGCGGTCCCCTTCGCCAAGGTCGTCCGCGGCTATTCGTTCTTCGGATACTCGTTTGTCTACATCATTTTCGAAGACGGCACGGACATGTACTGGGCGCGCAGCCGCGTCCTGGAGTACCTGAACTTCGTCTCCGGGCGCTTGCCCGCCGGCGTGACGCCTCGGTTGGGCCCGGACGCCACCGGCGTGGGCTGGGCATTCATGTACGGTCTCAAGTCGGACCGGCACGACTTGAGCGAACTGCGGTCGATTCAAGATTGGTTCCTCAAGTATGAGTTGACCAGCGTGAACGGCGTGGCGGAGGTCGCGTCGATCGGGGGATTCGTCCGGCAGTACCAAATCACTCTAGATCCGAACAAGCTTCGCGCCTACAACATTCCGGTTTCCAAGATCCGCGAGGCCATTGAGATGAGCAACCGCGATGTCGGCGGCAGGCTTCTGGAAGTCGCGGAGAAAGAGTTCATGATCAGGGGGCTCGGATATTTCGAATCCCTCGAAGACATTCGGGACGTTGCTCTCGGCGTTGACGAGGCGGGTACGCCGATCCTGCTCAGCGACGTCGCACGCGTTGCCATGGGGCCCGAGATTCGCCGAGGGCTGGCGGATTGGAACGGGGAGGGCGAGATTGTCGGCGGCATCGTCGTCGTGCGGTATGGCGCCGACACGCAACAGGTCATCCGCGACGTCAAGACAAAACTGGCGGATGTCCAGGCTGGTCTCCCTGAGGGAGTTCAGATCGAGGTAGCGTACGACCGCTCTCAACTGATCGATCGCTCAGTCGAGAGTCTCCAAGATGCGCTGATCCAACAGTTTGCCATCGTCGGTCTCGTCTGCGTCCTCTTCCTTGCCCACTTTCGAAGCGCACTCGTCGCCATCATGATGTTGCCGGTTGGAGTGCTGATGGCCTTCATCGCCATCTACCTCCAGGGCATGAGCATCAACATCATGTCGCTGGGCGGGATCGCCGTTGCCATCGGGACAATGGTTGACGCGGGCATCGTCATGGTCGAGAACGCTCACAAGCATCTGGAGCGTGACCGAGGCAAGAAGGAGCATTGGCAGATCATTGTCGATTCGTCGAAGGAAGTCGGACCTTCGCTGTTCTTTTCCTTACTCGTCATCACAGTTTCGTTCATGCCGGTCTTTACGTTGGAAGCGCAGGAAGGCCGCTTGTTCAAGCCTCTAGCGTTCACCAAAACCTATTCAATGGCAGCCGCCGCATTCCTGGCCGTTACTCTCGTCCCTGTTCTCGTTGGCTACTGGGTCCGGGGTCGGATTATCCCCGAGCAGCGCAACCCTCTCAATCGGCTCGTCGTCGCTGTCTATCGCCCCCTACTGGAGGTTGTCTTCCGGCTACGCTGGCCGGCGCTCATCGCCATGGTTGCGCTGCTCGCCGTCACGGCGGTTCCTTACCTCAGTCTCGGCTCCGAATTCATGCCGCCACTGTGGGAGGGGGATTTGCTCTACATGCCCACGACTCTCCCCGGCGTATCGGTCACTAAAGCTCGGGAGATCCTGCAACAGACTGACAAGATCATCAAGACTTTCCCGGAAGTGCATCACGTCTTCGGCAAGATTGGGCGCGCTGAGACCGCAACCGACCCCGCTCCACTCTCCATGATCGAAACGACGATCACCCTCAAGCCCGAAAGCGAATGGCGGGAAGGGATGACGCCGGACAAGCTGATTGACGAAATGAATGCGGCGATCCAGGTGCCTGGCTTGACCAATGCTTGGACGATGCCCATCAAGACGCGAATCGACATGCTCTCAACCGGCATCAAGACTCCCGTCGGCATCAAGATTGCCGGCCCCGACCTTCTTGAGCTGGAGCGGATTGGCAAGGAAGTCGAGCTGGTGATGCGTAATGTGCCCGGCACGCTGAGCGTCTATGCCGAGCGCGTGATGGGAGGGAATTACCTTGACTTCGACATCGATCGCAAAGCCATTGCTCGCTATGGCCTCACCGTCGGCCACGTGCAGCAGATCATCCAGTCCGCCATCGGTGGAATGAACATCACGACGACGGTTGAAGGGCTCGAACGCTATCCGGTCAACCTGCGGTACGCGCGTGAGCTACGCGATGATCTGCCTGCGCTGCGATCGGTCCTCGTGCCCACGCCGGGCGGGCAGCAAATCCCAATTGGGCAGCTTGCCGACATCCGCTATGTCGTGGGCCCTCCCGGCATCAAGAGCGAGAACGCCAAGCCAAACGCGTGGGTCTATGTCGACATTCGCAACATCGATGTCGGGTCTTATGTGGAAGCTGCTCGACAGGCGGTGTCCGACCAGATCACCTTACCGGCCGGATACACGATCGCGTGGAGCGGCCAGTACGAATACATGCAGCGCGCACAGCAGCGCCTCATGTTCGTCATTCCGATCACGTTGCTGCTGATCTTCGTCATTATCTATCTGAACACGACCTCCATCATCGAAACGGCGATCGTGATGCTCGGCGTACCGTTCGCGCTGATCGGCTCGGTTTGGCTCCTCTACGTGCTGGAGTACAACCTCAGCGTGGCTGTTTGGGTTGGAGTGATCGCGCTGGCAGGTCTTTATGCCGAGACGGCAATCGTTCTCCTCCTGTACCTCGACCAGTCGTACCGAGAGCACAAAGAGAAAGGCCTGATCACAGATCGCAATAGTCTAATCCAATCGATCTATGCAGGTTCCGTCCAAAGAGTTCGACCGATCCTGATGACGGTCGCCACCGACGTCATCGGCTTGCTTCCGATCATGTGGAGCACGGGCACAGGAGCCGACGTGATGAAACGGATCGCTACGCCACTGGTCGGAGGCATTCTGACTTCCGGGTTCACCGTGCTCGTCATCATGCCGATCGTCTACTTCCTGTGGCGGGGCGTTGGAGTCCCCAAGGGCGATAAGTTCAGAGGCTTTCCAAGCCTGAAGGAGTTGTCATGATTCTCCGTGCTGCTGTACTCCTGATCGTTTGCACGGTCGCGGGCGCGACCCAGGATTCCTTTGAGGTCATCCGCAAGAGACCGCTTTGGCCGAACTCCCAAGGGACCCTCGTCATCTCCGACGACTCGATCGAGTTTCGTCGAAGGAAGGAAGAGGACTCGAAGCAGTGGTCGTACCGAGACATCCAACACATCGACCGGATCTCCCCCACAGAGATCGAGATCCTCACGTACGAGGACGTCGCTTGGCGGCTAGGGCAGGATCGCTCCTATCGGTTCTCGCTGGTCTCCGGTGAGATCGACGATGCGCTGTTCGATTCGATGGCGGACAAGCTCGGGCTGCCCGTAACGGATCGGATCGTCGACAACACTCTCAACGATCCGGCTCGTTTGCCGGTCAAACACTTGAAGACCTTTGGTGGTAGCGAAGGCGAGCTGGTTTTCGGCGATTCAGCCATCTCCTACGTCACCGATGCGCCAAGGCAAGCCCGCGAATGGCTGCTGGACCGAGACGTGGAGTCCGTATGGGCCGCTAGCCGCTACGAGCTGGAGTTACACGTGTTCGAAGCCGGCCGTCGCGACTTCAACAGCACCCAGGTCTACCGCTTTCAGCTCAAGGAGGAGCTCGATCCAGCGCTATATCGAGACCTCAAGATGCGGCTGTACAGTTTGCGCTCCGACGAGCGCCTGATTCCGTAAATGAACTCAAAGGAGAGCCTCTAATGATCAACAAGAACCAAATCGTTCCGACACTGCTCACGGCGTTGCTGGGCCTTGCCGGACTGGCCTCACTTGGCGCGGCGCACGAGAAGAAGACCGCTGAGAAGAAGACCTTCGTGGGACACGTCGTCGGGGTGGCCTGCTACTTCGGGCATGGCTCCATCGGCGAATCGCATCGTGAGTGTGCGACTACGTGCGCGAAGGGTGGCATTCCCTTGGCGATCCTAGATCAGGAAAGCAACACGCTCTATCTACCCCTCGCCAACGATCATCACGCGCCGGCGAACAAGGAGCTGATGCCATTCATCGAGCAAGACGTGCACGTGACTGGAACGGTGGTCGAGAAAGACGGCTTGAAAGCGATCACCCTGGAGTCCGTATCGAAAGCCGACTGACGAGACCTCGTAACGGCGACTTCCAACGCACATCTACCCCATGAGCAGGCAATCGTCCGTTCGGCTGCTATGAAACACGAGGACCAATACAGCGAGGATAGCCTCTCCCTCGGCGGCGCCGTAGCGATGGGAACCGGCGTCATGGTCGGCGCGGGAATCTTTGCGCTCACCGGACAGGTAGCTGAACAGGCCGGGGGCTTGTTTCCTCTCGCGTTTCTAGCGGCGGCCGTGGTCGCCGCATTCAGCGCATACTCCTACGTCAAACTCGCCAATGCCTACCCGTCCGCCGGCGGGATCGCGATGTTCCTTGAGAAGGCCTACGGCAAGGGGGTCCTCACAGCCGCATACGCGTTGATGATGTACTTCTCGATGGTGATCAACGAGAGCTTGGTGGCTCGTACGTTCGGGACCTATACCCTGCGCTTGTTCGATGCGAAAGACGAGCAGTGGCTGGTGCCAGTACTAGGAGTGGGCTTACTTCTGATTGCGTTCTTGGTGAATGTTGCTGGAAATGAAGTGATCAGCCGCCTATCGTTGGTCAGCGCCTTCGTCAAGATCGCCGGCGTTACGCTTTTCGCTGGCGCGGGCCTGTGGCTCTCTGGGTTTTCTTTCGAGTCTGTTGCCGCAACAAGCGATGCAACAACTCCTAGTCTGCTCGCCTCCGTCGCGATTGCGCTGTTGGCCTACAAAGGGTTCACGACCATCACGAATAGCGGATCGGAGATCACTGATCCGCACCGAAACGTCGGTCGGGCCATCATCATTTCGATCGCGATCTGTGTAGCTGTATACACCGCCGTCGCGCTCGCAGTAGCCGGAAATCTGAGCCTTGAGGAGATCATTCAAGCCAGGGATACCGCGCTGGCGGAAGCCGCGCGACCCGCCTTCGGCAATGCCGGCTTGATCTTCACCGTCGTGCTCGCCATGATCGCTACCGTCTCAGGGATCATCGCCAGCGTATTTGCAGTTTCCCGAATGCTCGCGATGCTCACAGACATGAAACTCGTCCCGCACCGCCATTTCGGCATGCCAGGCCGGATTCAGACCCACACCCTCGTCTATACGGTCGTTCTGGCGGGCTTGCTGACGATCTTCTTTGACCTGTCGCGCATTGCTTCGCTCGGCGCCATCTTCTACCTGATCATGGATGTCGCCATCCATTGGGGCGTATTGCGGCACGTCTGCGAAGAAGTCGAGGCCAAAACCTGGGTCGTCATCACGGCGATCGTCTTGGACCTGGCTATCCTAGGCGGCTTCTTGGCCGTGAAATTGCAGTCAGACCGAGTCGTACTCTATGCCGCAGCGATCGGATTAGCGGCCATCTTCTTGGGTGAGAAGCTCTTTCTCGATAGGACGGCGAACGAATGACGACACTTCAGCAAGATTCACAAACACGAACCCGGGCCTACCATCCCGTCGCAAATCGGATGCCCGCCGCACGGGCTCAGACCCGGCGACAATTCCTGCTCGGAGCATTCGGCGGCCTCTTATTCGCGTGTACGCCCGCTGATTCGCAGGGTTTCTCCGAGATCACCTTCACGGACGCCGATAAGCAGGCGCGGCAGTTCATCATCTGGGAGCGCGAGATAGAGCTGGATCGGACGCAAGAAGCTGTCAAGAAAGCCGCGCTGTCAGTGATTCCCGCCCCATGTTGCAGCGACAACTCGGCCTACACGTGCTGCTGCCCATGCAACATGTCGCGCACCATTTGGGGCCTCGCCAACTACATGATTGCCAAGCAAGACGCTGATGCTGATTCAGTTCGCTCCAAGGCGGAAGAGTGGATCGCATACATCAATCCGAATGGCTACGACGGCAAGGCCTGCTACACCGGACGATGCCCGCGACCATTCCGCGAGGACGGGTGCGGAGGCATGGACCCCTCGCAGCTCAACTTTTGATCGGTACTTCTGACATGAGTCCAGCAACACGGCGTCGATAGGACCGCATCCAGACGAACGGACGAGCGCAATCGCGCCGCCGCCTCAGGGTGTAGTGGTCCAAGCATTGAGCATCTGGACGGCAAGACGTCATTGGAGCTTTTCACAGGGCCGCCTTGCGGGGCCCTCCTCGTCTGCGCGGCTAACTACTCTCGGGAAAGATGCGTCTCGCCGACATCTTCGGAATTGGGTTCTGCACACGGCTGCCACGGCCACAAGCGGCGCATCGCCAAGTAGATGAAAGAGCCCGACCAGGTAATCAACAGAAGACCATTCAGGGCTTCGATTCCTGCGATGAATCGCAGATGCCCGCCCGGGAAAGCGTCGCCGAGGCCGAGCGAAGTGTAACTCACGGTCGAAAAGTAGAGGTAGTCGAGGGGCTCGCGTATGGGAATGCCGCCGAACGCTCCAATCTCTAGATATTCGGCGGCAACCGCGTACGCAACTGCGTAGCCCGCGATTTCTGCTAGATGCGCAACGACGATGGCCAGAAGAATGACCAGCATGCGGATAGAGGCCGACATTGTGATCCGTGACATACCGCCGGAGAGCCATCGGAACGTTGCGAAGTGAAACAGCGACGTCGCCAGGAACAGCGCTGTTGCGAGCGAAACGGCAGCGGTCAAAATGGGGCTCCAGTGGCCGACACCAGGCCGCTAGGGGTGTCTGCGTACGACACTGCGGGCGACTTGATTACGACTCGATCGAATCCGGCGTAGATTTGGCCACGGGCCGCCTCCCCTCTTGGGCCACGTTCTATGAATTTGCCACTACCACCCGAGTAGCACCGACGAGATCACTCTTGCTGTCCAGTCTAGGGTTGAAGCTCCAGGTCCAAGAACGCCGTTGTGGCGACCCAGCGAAACACGCCGCCCTGATCGAGCCCCTCCGCCTCAAATTCGGCCATTCCGTCCTCGCTGGGCATGTGAGTGATGTTCAGTGTCAGAAGTCCGTCGGGCAGAGATTCGAACACATACGTGGGAATACTGAACTCTCCTTTTCCTGCTGTCGTGGCGCATAGGAAGCCCTGCGATCGGAGACTCATGGGCTCCCGGAGCGGCCTTTCGGCGTCATCCGGAACCGCGAACGCGCGGCCATGGATGACTACCAAGTCGTCCGCATTCCCGCCTGCCCATTCGAGCGTCAAGCCCGCAGCCCGACTCACTACGGCCCCGGCTTCGAGACTCGTAGTAACGGCCAACAAAGGTGGAACATCTAAATCTACCGGGCCAAACATCCCAACCTGAGATCCTCCGCCGCCCGAGACGCTATAGGCGCCTTGCTCAAGCGGCGTCGGCAGCGCGTCGACATAGATAGGTCCACGTCCCATCTCAATCGTATTGAGCGTCAAGTCGACTCCTGGACCCCGCAAAGTCAGCTCTCCGGCGTCTAGAAGCTCCATTGGTCCCCAGAACATGTCTGGGATTTCGCTCCCGGGTTGGAAGAAGGATGAGCACGACTCGGACTCGGCTGGCGGAAGCAGAATGTCTATGTCGGCATTCGCAGCCAAACGCACAAATCGGGCCGTGACGACGTCCGGGCCGAGCCCTGGCCCCTGTCCGCCAGAGTGGGGGTGAATTCCCGGGTGCAGGCCGAAGGGGCCGATGCCATCCGGCCCCACGCCGCCGGGGCCTGGCCCGACACCGCCGCCAGGCCCATTCCCATGGAGTCCGCCAATCTGGCTGGGGCCCATTCCGCCAGGTCCCGGACCTCCGCCGGGACCATGATCGCCGCCATGCGGGAATGGGCCACCGTGCATTGCATCAGGACCCAACTGTCCCGGGCCCAGGCGGCCGAGGCCGCTCGCGAGGACGATGGAACCATGGCTGAGCCCGGCGACGATGTCTTCGACTGGTCCGTGACAATGCATCTCGTCATCGCCGATCGAGATCGTTCCGATGTGACCCAATCCTTGCTCAGCCTCAACTCGGACCGGCACCGCGCATCCCCGGGGCGCATTGTCGGGAATCAGAATGTTGACTTGATCGAGCCCTGCGAAACCAGGAGCGCGCCCGGCATAGAGGACTTCGGCTTCGATATCGCCAACGAAGACTCGCGGTTGGTTCACGGCCGGTGCCAGTCCGGATACCTGTTCACCAGCCGCGATGGGCGGATCGGAATCTCCCAGTCCCGTGCACCAAAGCGCCAACGGCTGTCCTGGAAGTGCGGGAGAGGGTGACCCGTGCCGCCGGAACGCGCCAGCCATTGGCCCCTCCTGGACGATGTTCGAGGCTGCAACCGGACCACGTCCGTTGCGATTCACGGTGAACATCCCCGGCATCGAAGGGTGCAACGCCAGCTCGATCTCCGAACTATCGCCCTGGTTGGTTACAACTTTTAGCCGGACGGTTTGGCCGCCGAGGCTGTGAGGTAACTGACAATTGATCTGCCCCTCTGAGACGAAGAAGAGCGGGCAGTCTATCGCCCCGTCGACGATTACTCCGGTACCGAGGCTTCCCAATCTGGCCGGCAACGGGAATCCCTCGCTGGAAACCGGATCACCGATGTGGAAACCTTCTCCAAAGAGAGCTACGATCATGCCCGGGGCCAGACCGCCTCCAGGGAAGTCCGCTGGGCGAAAGGTGCCGCCGTGAACGGCGCCGCCTGTCTTCAAGACCGGCAGGTCCTGGGCGGGAAGGAGAGTTGTAGAGATGGCGCACGCTGCCGCCAACAGAAGAATTGATCGGGACACACCGTGCAACGAGCTGTCAAGCTTGGCGGAATACATGTCGTTGGGCCTCGTAGAGATGGAGAGAATGCGACTTGGCAGCCCTGCAAGCCACCGAATCCACAGCTCTACCATGCAAACCCAGGTCCACTTCGCCACCTTTCCTTGCTCGCTTGGCCTCTGGCATGCATGCGACTGTACGGGAGGTCACTGACATGCGATCCGCGTTAGCCTTCGTTACTGCGTTGTTCGTTTTCGGCGCGCTCGGCTACCTTGGGTGGCGAACCTACGGAACGCAGGAAGCGCAGTCCTGCTCGGCGTGCAGTCGGCCCCTTCACGACGAGTCGGCGGTCCAAGCTACCGTCGACGGTGAACGCCAACAGTTCTGTTGTGCTGCCTGCGCAATCTGGGTGGAGCGTCAAACAGGTGCGGATGTTGAGATCACACAGGTTTCCGACTATGGCTCTCGCGCTGTCCTCGATCCGACGGAAGCAACCTTCGTCGTCGGCAGTGACGTCAACCATTGCCTTCAGCAGCACTCCGTTTTCGATCCCCAGCGGAACGTATTCGACCACGCTAGAGAGACAGGCAATCTTGAGTTCGACCGCTGTTCTCCAAGCATCCTGGCCTTCAGCAATCGGATAACGGCGACTCAGTTTGCCGAGCGACAGGGTGGCGTCCTCGCAACTCTGGACGAGTTGCGAGGACGCCTGCCATAGGCTGCGCTGCCCCAAATCCGGCTCCCTTGGGCATTCACTGCCCCATATCGGGCGTGCTTCGCACAAGACGACGGGACGATTGCACCCCAGCATTGCGAGTATTGCCCCACCGCACCGTGGCTGCACACAGCCGTTGGCTGTCTTTCCGAAAAACCACTTGTCGAGTGGCTCGCTACGTGCACTGACGGTGGACGACGTGCGAGGGCGCCACGTTCGTGCAGACGACCGATCAGATTGACCGCCTACGAGAGATTGTCGAGACGCACGACGTCGTCTACGAAGTGCATCCTCACGAAGACGTCGTCAAGTTCCGCAACGAGTCGAAGCGTGTCAAGAACGGTTTCGACTTGATGCTTTGCGGAACCCATGATCACGGACACAGTACGATGACGCCGGGCTGCGAACGGTGTGTCGACACCTTTCACGAAGTGGAGAGAATCGCTCGTTGGATAATGCCGACCGATCAGCGCGACTCCTACTACGAGATCTTGTCGTTCGACAGGGCCCTACATAGCGTTCGGAGACCACGGCGCCGCCTTGAAGTAGACCTGACGGTTCGGATCAAGCACCGTAGTGCATGGGCGGAGCCGATTGATGAATGCGAGAGGCGCTGTTTAAGGGAGATGGAAGACAAGTTGAAACTGCTCGGTGTTCCACGACGCTGACCGGCAGCCGAGAACTGCAACGTCCGACGAGAACTATGCTTCTACCGTCTATGGTTTTGTCTAACGAATCAACCGTGTCGCACGCGGCGAACACCTATGTCGGAGAGCTATCTACAAGAAACCGCCAGGGGGCCGCATCTCATGGATAACGCCGCCGGACACGACGGGTCTGCCCATCACGACGGCGGCCACTCGCACCACGATCATCACGCGATGATGGTCGCGGATTTCCGAAGACGATTCTTCGTTTCGATCGTCGTCACGATTCCGATCCTGCTGCTCAGCCGAATGCTGCAAGAGTGGCTAGGCTTCGAAGGCTGGCGATTCCCCGGCGACTTGTGGGTGCTGCTAGGCCTAAGCACCTTCATCTATCTCTACGGCGGTTGGCCGTTCTTTACCGGTCTGGTCGACGAACTATCCCGCAAGAGCCCCGGCATGATGACGCTCGTGGCAGTCGCCGTCTCCACGGCGTATTTCTACAGCGCCGCGGTTGTCTTCGGTCTAGAAGGCAAGATGTTCTTCTGGGAAACCGCCACGCTGATCGACTTGATGCTGCTAGGTCACTGGATCGAGATGCGTTCAGTGATGGGGGCCAGCCGAGCGCTGGAGGAGTTGGCAAAGCTCATGCCCGCCGAGGCGCATCGTCTCCAGGAGGACGGTTCCACCGAGGACGTTCCGACTTCTGAGCTAAGGCCGGGCGATAGGATTCGAGTCAAACCCGGCGAAAAGGTTCCCGCCGACGGGAGCATTGTCGAAGGCCGCAGCAGCCTCGACGAAAGCATGCTGACCGGCGAGAGCAAGCCCATCAAGAAGGAGTCCGGCGCTGAGGTTGTTGGTGGTTCAGTCAACGGGACCGGGTCCTTGACCATTGAGGTGCAAAAAACCGGCGACCAGACCTACTTGAGCCAAGTCATCACACTGGTCCGCGAGGCAGAACGATCGAAGAGCCGCACCCAAGATCTCGCCAATCGCGCCGCATTCTGGTTGACCATCATCGGCCTATCGGGCGGAGCGATCACATTCGTCGTTTGGATGTTCCTGATCGGTGAGGATCTGACCTTCTCTCTCGAGAGAGCCGTCACCGTGATGGTCATCACCTGTCCGCACGCTCTGGGACTCGCTATTCCGCTGGTCGTCGCGGTGTCGACGGGAATCGCCGCTCGCCGAGGTCTCCTCATCCGTGACCGCGCCGCATTCGAGCGGGCCAAGGACTTGGACACCGTCGTCTTCGATAAAACAGGCACGCTGACCGAAGGCCGATTCGGCGTGACGGACATCCGGCCTTTCGGCGACGCAACCGAAGCCGAAATCCTGCGATTGGCAGCGGCGGTGGAAGTCCATAGTGAACATCCGATCGCCCAGGGCGTTCTGCGCACCGCGAAAGATCGCGATATCCCGATTCCCGAGGCCAAGGACTTCGACGCGATTGTCGGCAAGGGTGTGCGAGCTACGGTCGAGGGCCACGAGATACGCGTTCTTAGTCCGGGCGCCTTCCGAGACACAAACCTCATGGCCCCGGATCATGCGGCCGACGAGTTGGCAGAGCAGGGCAAAACCCTCGCTTTCATTCTCCGCGACGATGTGCCCTTGGGCTTGCTGGCGCTCTCCGACACGGTTCGTCCAGAATCGAAAGAGGCCGTACAGATTCTGCGCGAACGCGATATCCGCACGTTGATGCTCACTGGCGACAATCGCCAAACTGCGGAATGGGTAGCGCGCGAAATCGGCCTCGACGATGTAATCGCGGAGGTACTGCCGGATCAGAAAAGCGCTAAGATCCGGGAACTTCAGTCCGAGGGGAGAATCGTGGCCATGACCGGGGATGGTGTCAATGACGCGCCCGCGTTGGCGACCGCAGACCTGGGAATCGCCGTAGGAGCCGGGACAGATGTCGCCGTCGGAACTGCCGACGTGATTCTGGTGCGCAGTGATCCGCGTGATGCTGCCCAGGTAGTCGTGCTTTCCAAGGCGACCTACAACAAGATGGTCCAAAACCTGTGGTACGCCGCAGGCTACAACATCATCGCGATTCCCTTGGCGGCAGGAGTTCTGGCGGGAGTCGGGATCATCCTCAGCCCGGCCGTCGGCGCCGTGCTGATGAGCCTGAGCACCGTGGTTGTCGCGATCAATGCACGTCTACTCAAGGCCCAGCAACTCAACTAAGAACCAAGTAGAAACCTAGAATCATGTACATGTCGCAATGGTCCTCGTCGAGGCGGTCAGCCCTCTTTATCCTGTGTTTGGCGTCCTTCGCCTCAATCGCATTTCCCAAGCAACGTATCGAATTCCGACGGCTACCGGCTGGCGGCGTGCAGCCACAGCTTACCGTTGACGCAGAGGATGTGGTTCACGTCGTGTATCTCGCCGGTGAGCCTAAGCAGGCCGACGTGTACTACATTCGCTCGACTAACTGGGGCAAGAGCTTTTCTGCCCCTATCCGGGTCAACAGCCAGACTGGCAGCGCCGTCGCCTCAGGAACTATACGTGGGGCCCAACTGGCAGTGGACGCCCACGGTCGGGTACACGTGGCGTGGAACGGGTCTAGTCTCGCTCAGCCTCGGGGGCCGCTGAACCCCGAAATGCCTGCGGACAGCCCGCACAATGGAACGCCGATGCTTTACTCCCGTATGGCCTCAGAGGGCGCTTTCGAACCGCAGCGCAATCTGATGACAAGAACCTTTGCTCTCGATGGCGGCGGCTCCATCGCCGCCGACAGCAATGGGCGAGTCTATGTCTCTTGGCATGGAAAAGCGCCCGACAGCGATGAGGGCGAGGGGGGACGTCGCGTCTGGCTAACCACGTCAAGCGATCACGGCGAATCGTTCTCTGAGGAGCGCGCCATATCGGATGACTCCACGGGAGCCTGTGCCTGCTGCGGAATGCGCCTCTTCGTCGATTCCGACGATCACCTGCTCGCACTCTATCGTTCTGCACGCGATGTAGTGCACCGCGATGTCTACGTGCTGCGCTCCGAAGACCAGGGCAAGACCTTTGACGACAAGCTCCTGCATCCATGGGAGATCGGAGCCTGTCCGATGAGTTCCATGTCTTTCTTAGAAGCTGGTCATAGCCTCCTGGCGGCCTGGGAAACTGCGCAGCAGGTCTACTGGGCCCCGATAGCATCGGACTCGCCACAGACGTTCGCGCCAATCTCCCCGCCGGGCGACGGCGATCATCGCAAGCATCCCGTCCTTGCCCGCAACGGCGACGGAAGCACCCTGCTCGTCTGGGTATCGGTAGCAGGTTGGGGCAAGCCGGGAGAGCTATCTTGGCACGTCTTCAGCTCCGAAGGTAAACCCGTGCCATCTGCAACAAACGACCTCCCCAAGCAGGCACCGCCGTGGAGCATGGCCGCCGTGTTTTCAAAGCCCGACGGATCTTTCACGATCGTCTATTGAGTTAGAGAGAGACCGCTCGTATTTCGACAGATGCAAGAAGATCGAACTCAACTGCCGCAGGGTTCGCTTTAGCCGAAGGCTAGTCAACCCAGGCGCTCGCCACGCCGCAGGTTTGCATCTCCTTGCCCATATATGGGTTGGCTTTAGGCTCCGAGGCCTGGACCCACTTTGGATAGTGTTCCACCATCGGACACTCAAATACCAACAGACCGTGCGCGAGTCTCGGCTCTGCTGAAATTGCTCCGACGAGGTGCGAACTAGCCTCAGCAAATGCTTTCCGGGCACCCTGCAAATCGCTGTCGGCAACCTCCGCCCCCCTCTCCGCCGCCTCGCTGAGGGTTTTCAGGTCTTGAGCGACCGCAACCGATGCGCTCTGGCCAGCGGCCTCGGCTGCAGCAGTCTTGAGTTGATCGAAGGCGGCGGTCAACCCCTCCGCCTTATCATTTGCAAGCTGATGTCGCACCATCTCGTACGCCGCCACCAAACTCTCTATCTCTCTGCTCTCATTGGCTTCTGCAGTCCCCTTCGCATCCGAGCGGCCATCGTTGGCACACGCAAGAACGACTAGTCCGAGTCCCACGGCTGCTGTGATTCTCTTCAACATCTTTCCTCTCCTAGATATCCGCCGACTGGAGTGAGCTCACCGCGCACGTCAAACCGTCGCGCGCTGTTCTCGTTCCTAGGACTAGCACGCGCTGTGCCAGCTGGAATCGCAGGCCTGGTAAGCCAAAGGCGCAATGCGTTTGGGCGCAGGTGGATCTTTTCAGTCCTAGCTCTTCGCCGACTGGACCAAATCAGGCACCAGTGCGCGCTAGGTTCGACCCTCCTCACGAGGCCACTGTAGGTGCGACTATGGATCGCTGTGAATAGTCGATCTTGACTCCGATGAATAGGCGTCTTTCAGATACAACGACCGTTTGGGCCGTGGATTGCTGCGACGCTGGGAGAACTTGCCCCGATCTCAACGCGGCGACCTGCTAAAGGGAGTCACTAGGTGCCAACTCTGCGTCAACCGGCTCGACTGAGCGCGCTCGCCGTCGTCGGAATGCTGACCCTCAGGACGCCGTCCTTGGACGCCCAGCCGCTAACTATCTTCTGATCCATCTTGAAACCTTTGCTGTGAAGGAGCCGGACCAACTCAAGTCCGAAACGCTGGGTCTTCAGGCGAGAATTCTGATCGTCGAAGATCAAGCGATTATTGCGGAGGACCTCACAGAAATCCTGGGCGATTTCGGCTGCTTGGTCGTGGGCGTTGCTCGGCATTGCGACGAGGCGTGGCCAATGCTCGAAACCGTCAGACCCGACCTCGTACTCATGGACCTCGATTCCCAACGTGAGACGACTGGTCTGCTGGCCGCTGTTCGAATCCAGCAGCAAACTCGCGTGCCGGTCGTTTGTCTGACGGCCTGCACGAGCGTCGAGTTGGGCCCAGCTCTGGAAATGGAGAAGACCTTCGGATTGGTTCACAAGCCGATTCAAGTAGATGAGTTCGCGGCCGCCCTACGTCGTGCGCTTGGGGGGCTGGGCAAACCCAGCCCGAGTTAGAAGTCGATTCGCCTCGAATGGCGCCGCAATCGCCACCGACACCAGTAATCCTGAGCGCTCCGGACATCGTCCCGGCGCCGTGCCTCCCGCAGTCCGCCTGTGCCTCGGTGCGATTGGTCTTTCGATGCCCTTTTCTTGCCGTCTCTCCGAATCGAGGGGTTGGCCGGGACCACCTTGCTTCCGTTCTACCTGACCGCGCCGGGCCGTCAAGGCCCGCGGCATGCCGCGCCTGCGGTGAAGGCCTGGACCGCCCGGCTTCTTCGGTCAGCTCTTCTCTCCGCGCAGTGGCCGCCAAACCACATCGCGTAAGGAGAGACGAAATGCAATATCGCCAATCGAAAGCCCGCCGCAACGGCAACTCCTCGGAGGTGCCTCGTCCGGACGTCTACACTCGGGTCACCGAGCAGATCATCGCTCATCTGGAGCGCGGCGTCCGACCCTGGATCAAGCCGTGGCGCGCCGAGCACACCGACGGACGCATCGTTCGCCCGCTACGCTTCAACGGCTTGCCATACTCCGGCATCAACGTTCTGATGCTCTGGGGAGCGGCTCTGACCGAAGGCTTCAACACCCCGACGTGGATGACCTTCCGCCAAGCGAAAGAGCTGGGCGCGAACGTCCGCAAGGGCGAGAAGGGCAGCCTGGTCGTCTACGCCAACGCCGTGGTTCGCACCGAGACGACCGACGACGGCGACGAAATCGAGCGCGAGATCCCGTTCCTTAAGGGCTACACGGTCTTCAACGTCCAGCAGATCGACGGTCTGCCGGAGCCGTACTACGCAAAGCCGGAGCCCAGACTGACGCCCATCGCGAGGATCGCACATGCCGATGCGTTCTTCGCAGCCACGCAAGCGGACGTTCGACACCGCGGACACAAAGCGTTCTATTCGCAGGGCGCTGACTACATCCAGCTTCCGCCGGCCGAGGCGTTCGTGGACATCGAGGCGTACTATTCCACGCTGGCGCACGAGGTCGTGCATTGGACGAAGCATGCCAGCCGCTTGAATCGTGAGTTCGGCCGCAGGCAGTTCGGCGATGACGGTTACGCCCGCGAAGAACTCGTGGCGGAACTTGGGGCGGCCTTCCTGTCCGCAGACCTCGACATTGCGCCGGAGGTCCGCGAAGACCACGCATCGTACGTTGAGCACTGGCTGAAGGTCTTGGACTCTGACAAAAAAGCGATCTTCCAGGCAGCCTCCTATGCGCAGCGAGCCGTGGACTACCTCCACGGTCTTCAGCCGGCGGCACCTTGAGGGCGGCTTCTCAGCGAATGAGTTTTGCGGGGGCCGGCCCCTCCTATTTCTCCGTAGGGCGAGGTCGGCGATTCCCCACACGACGGTTTCGTCAACTCTGAGTCGCCATGGCCTCGCTCTACTCAATCGCTTGCCCACAGGAGGATTGTGAATGGAGATTCATCAGCGGCCATGGCGGTCCGCTCCATTGGCGCGTATCGCTCGCCAACTCTTAGTCGTGGTGGCCCTTGTGCTTGCCGCCACGCCAGCCTTAAAGGCCCAGGCGTCACCTTGGGAGAACGCGGTGAACGTCTTGCAGATCAGCTTCACGGGTCCGATCGCTCGCGGACTCAGTCTGGTGGCCATTGTCGTCGGCGGTTTGCTCTTCGCCTTCGGAGAGGGCCAGAGCAAGCGCGCGATGGCCGGAATCGTATTCGGCGTTGGTATGGCAATCGGAGCGGTCAACTTCATGGCCTGGCTCTTTCCCTGATCGTCGAGGGGCAACTGTGAAAGAGCCGACGTTTCATACCGTCTACCGTTCGCTGAACCGTCCGCTGACGATCCTTGGGGTTGAGCGTCGGCTCTTCTTTCTTGCGCTCGTCATCGGTGGCACAGCTTTCAATTTCTTCAGCAGTTTACTGACCGGCCTACTCATGTTCTCCGCGTTATTCGTCTTCGGTCGTTGGGCGACGCTCACCGATCCGCAGATCCTACGAATTCTGCTCAACTCGTCGAAGTTTCGGTCCTTATACGACCCGCAGAAACTTGAGCCGGATCACCCGATGGACATCGACCTTGAAAAGACTTAGCCGTATCCACTCCGAGTACCGAGACGCCGGAGCGTTGCACCAATTGGTGAACCTGTTTGGATTCGTCGACTCGGGCACATTCCTCACTAAGAGCGGCGACCTCGGAGTCGTGATCGAAGTACGAGGTGTCGACTACGAATGTCTCGACCCGGACCAACTTGATCGAGTCGCTCGGCGGTTCGAGGCAACGCTGAAGATCTTCGATGACCGCTTCCGCGTCTATCAGTACCTCCTGAAGCGTGAGGACCCAGCCCTCCCGGCTGAGGAGCACCCCCAGAACTCGGTCCTCCAACGGGCCGTCTCGACCCGCTTGGCCCATCTGAAGGCCAGGGCCGCGCGACTCTACTCGATCGACACCTACTTCGTCGTCCTCTACCAGGCGCGACCCAGCGACAGCAGCTTCGCTGAAGCCTTGTCGGCAGCCGCCAATCGCCCTTTGGCTGCCATTCTAGAGGGCCTTTCGACCGGCCGCAAAGTCGATCTTCTTGGCGCTGAAATCGACCGCGACCGCGAGGCCCTCGCCAACCGCGTCGGCAGTTTCCTGGTCCAACTCCGAGACATCGTTAAGCCTAGGATGCTCGAAAAGGGCGAGGCTTTTGCCTTCCTTCGCCGACTGCTCAACTACTCCCGCCGCTGCGAGATTCCAGAGCGCCTCAAGCACGACGTCTTTCTCGACTACTTTCTGTGCGATGAGACGCTGGAGTGCCACCGCGATCATCTCCGCCTGAACGACCGCTACGTCAAGGTCCTGACGCTCAAGGACCCGCCAGCGCAAACCTTCGCCAACCTACTCAAGGGCCTCCTGGAGATCCCCTCCAACTTCATCGTCGCGACCGAGTGGCGTCGTGAAGACAACCACGCTGCGCGCAAGCACATCCAATCGGCTCGACGACATCACCACAACAGCAAATACTCGCTGCTCAACTACATTCTTGAGCCGAGGGACCGCCACCCGCCCGCACCCTCGCAGATGTTGCTGGACGAATCGGCTGAGGCCTTCGTCGGGGACCTCGGCGCCGGCCTCAAAGAAATGGAGGTCGAAGGCCGCCACTTCGGACGCTTTTCCCTCACTGTGGTCCTGCACGACGGCGACCGTGCTGTGCTCGACGCAAGCGTCGCCGAATGCCTCAAGGTCTTCTCGACTCACGACGCCTCACTCATTGAGGAGCGCTACAACCTGGTTAACGCATGGATCGCCGTCCTGCCCGGCAACTACACGCACAACCTGCGCTACCTGTACCTCACCAATACGAACTACGCCGATCTCTCGTTCCTCTTCACCGTCCACGGGGGCGATGTTCACAACGCCCATCTCAACCGTGAGTACCTGGCCATCCTCGAAACCGAGCACCGCACACCGTATTTCTTAAACCTGCACGCCCGAGACATCGCGCATACGCTTGTCTTCGGCGCCACCGGCAGCGGCAAGTCGTTCCTGCTCAACTTCTTGCTCACCAATGCGCAGAAATACGAACCGGCGACCTTCATCTTTGACCTGGGCGGGAGTTATCAACACCTCGCACGGCTCTTTGGCGGCTCGTACCTTCCCGTTGGCGTGGAGCGGCAGGCCTTTCGCATCAACCCGTTTTGCCTTCCCCCAACCAAGGACAACCTTCAGTTCCTGTTCTCGTTCGTATCCGTTCTAGTTCAGGCTGGCGGCTACAAGCTAACCTCTGCCGACGAAAAGGATCTCTTTCAGCAGATCGAGAGCCTCTACGAAGTCGCCCCCGAACAACGCCGGCTCTTCACCCTTGCGAACATTGTGAACCGCAGCCTTCGTGAGCGCCTTCAGCGATGGGTACGGGGCGGGCAGTACGCCGCGCTTTTCGACAACGCCGAGGACAACCTTACGCTGTCGCAGTTTCAGGCGTTCGACTTCGAGGGCCTCGACCAGTACCCGCAGGTGCTGGAGCCGCTCCTCTTCTACGTCCTTCACCGCGCGAACGCGGCCATCCACGACTCCGAGCACACGACGCGCCTCAAGCTCTTCGTTATGGACGAAGCTTGGCGCTTCCTCCGCGATCCCGTCATCAGGCTGTATATCACTGAGGCGCTCAAGACGTGGCGCAAACGCAACGCGGCCATGATCCTCGCCACGCAATCGAGTGACGACATCGCTCGCAGCGAGATCATGCATGTCGTCGCCGAGAGCTGCCCCACTAAGCTGTTTCTGGCCAACCCCGGCATGGACCGAGACGTCTATCGCCAACTGTTCCACCTCAACGAGACCGAAGCGCGCCTCGTCGCCAGGCTGATCCCGAAGCGCCAGATGCTACTGAAGCAACCGAACGCCGCGAAGATCCTCAACCTCAACGTGGACCCAGCCAGCTATTGGCTCTACACGAACGACCCTTACGACAACCAACGCCGCCGCGAGGCCCTCGACGAGCATGGCCTCGAAGAAGGACTGCGGCGGCTCGCACAGCAATCGATCTCAAGGAACAAACCATGAATCCCAACACACTCTGCTTGACGCTCGCTCTTTCTCTTTGTGGTTCTGTGTGGCCCCTTGGGGCCGCTTCAGCACCCGCGCCGGACGCCAACACGGCGCACTCACGCGTCGTGAAGTACACCAATCGAGACGTAGTCCCGGTCAGCGCCAAGTTGCGCTACACGACGCTTATCATCCTGCCGCAAGAGGAGCGGATTCTGGACTTCACCTGTGGCGACAAGGACTTCTGGGCTGTCGACGGCAACGAAAACCTCGCCTTCGTCAAACCAGCCAAGGCGGGTTCCAGCACGAACGTGAACCTGATCACCGAGTCCGGGAGCGTCTACTCGTTCGTCCTGTCGGAGGTATCCGAGCTTGAGGGCTCCGAGCCCGACCTCAAGATATTCATCGAGCAGAGCGATGCTTCGCTGCGATCCGCGCCCCGTGGTCGGCCGCGATACGTATCCGCATCTCAGATTGATGACTACCGGCGGCAGATCGAACTTGCTAAGGCCGAAGCCCGGCAGACGAAACAACAAGCTCAAGAGCTAGTCGAGAAACAAGTCGCGGAGCACCGCTCCAAGTACCCGACCAGACTACTCTTCCCCTATCGGTTCCAGCACGACCGCAAGCCATTCATGGTGGATGCGATCTACCACGACGGTCGGTTCACGTACATAAAGGCCTCGCCACAAGAAACGCCCGCTCTATACGAACTACGAGACGGCAAACCGAACCTAGTGAACTTCCATCTTCAGGACGGCACATTCGTTGTCCCAAAGGTTCTTGAGGCAGGCTATCTGGCGATCGGCAAGCAGAAAATGGGCTTCGAGCGGGAGGAACGCTAGATGTCGGAGAAGCTCCACTCAGACTCTATCCCCGCAATTCGCGACAAAGCGCCCAAGCCTCCCGGCGTCCTGCCCAAGAACGTTCAGGCGTGGGTCCTGATCGGAGTCGCCACCGTCATGGTTTGCGTCCTCGCGCTATCGGGTGGCCGCTCGCCGCAATCGGGATCGAGCGATCTCACGCGTAAGGGCGACGCTGTCGTCGACCCAAACGAGGCGCGGATTCAGGAATACCGCAACCGGCTGGAAGCCGAGGCGCGCAAGCTGGAGGCTGAGCGCCAGAGGCTCAAGCAAGCCACCGCCGCCCTCATGACCGAGCCCTCTGAGCCACAGCCTCCGCAGGGACCGCCGCCATTCTCGTCCTACGGGTACCAGCGACCGCAGACGGAGCCCGCGGTTCCTCGGAAGAGCGCGTTGGAGCAGGAACGGGAACGCCGTGAATACGAGTCACTCTTCGCGTCGAACGTTGCGCTCACCTATCGAGAGGACGCTTCACCGGCCAAGCCTGAATCGGGCAACGCGTCCGGTCAGCAAGCCGCCGCAACCTGGCCGGTTTCCTACCCGACGGCTTGGACGCCCGCTCCGCAGACTACCGCGCCAGTTCCTCCGGCGAAGCATGCCGAGCCCTTGCAACCGGCTCCAAGTCCTTCCCAGGAGCAAGCACCAGACGACTTCAACCGCGCCACGGGCAAACAATACCGGCTCTTCGAGGGCACTTGGATCGAGGCCGTCCTCATCAACCGTCTCAACGCCACCTTCACCGGCCCGGTCAACTGCATGGTCACAACCAACGTCTACTCGCACGACCGCCAACGCCTACTCATCCCCCAGGGCAGCCGCGTGCTTGGCGAAGCCAACCGAGTCGACCAGTTCGGCCAGCAGCGCGTCGCCGTCTCCTTCCACCGCATCATCATGCCCGACGGATACTCGGTCAGCCTTGACCAGTTCCAGGGCCTCAACCAGGTCGGCGAGACAGGACTCAAAGACAAGGTCAATCACCACTACACGCGCATCTTCGGGTCCAGCCTCGCCCTCGGCGCCATCGCGGGGTTCAGCCTCGGCAACACGAATCAGGGACTCACTCAATCGGGCACGGACGCGTATCGTGCCGGAGTCGCCCAGAGCTTCGGCCAGTCGGGAGCGCGCGTCCTCGACCGCTTCCTCAACATCCTTCCTACCGTCACGATCCGCGAGGGCCACCGGGTAAAGATCTATCTCGCCGGCGACCTCCTCATCCCTGCGTACGAGCGCCACGAGATGCCCAGCGATCTGTGATGAGCAGCACCTTCATGACCATTTTTCAGGAGCCTTTCGCCCCCTTGTGTGATAAGCAACTACCTGGAGGCTCCTCCCATGTCCTACCGCCGAACCTTCCAACTCGTTTCCATCTCCATGGCTATCGCTTGCGCCGCCGCCGTCAGCACTGGCTGCAGCGACGCCGTCGTCCAAGCCGACCGCGAGCAACAGAAGATCGAAAGCTCGCCCGAGGCGAAGCGCCGTCAGCGCGAAGCGGCTCAGAAAGGCGTCGACGATACGACCAAAGCCCTGGAGGGGATGGAAGGCGCGTTCGGCGCTGGTTCGCAACCCCAACAGCAACCTAAAGAACCGCCTAAGGAGACTCCCCAATGAAGAAGAAGCTCGCCACCCTCGTCCTTGCGCTCGCGGTTGCCGTCAGCGGCGCCTTCGGGCAGATTCCGGTCTTCGGCGGCCTGCCCGTCTTCGACGGCTCAAATCTGGCCAATGCGATCAAGCGTCACTTTGAGCTGGTGCGTCAGTACGAACAACTGGTCGTTGAGTATGAGCAGCTTGTCCTCGAATACGAGCACTTCCTGTGGATGGCCAAACGTCTCCCGGGCCTGAATCGACACAAGCTGAGCTTCACGCCGTGGCGCTACTCCAGCTCAACGAACATCTACGGGACGAGCGGTGGATGGACGTCGGCGATTAACTCGGGAGGAGGCGTTGTCCCCGGCTATCGCCAAGCGACCGAGCCGTTACGTGCCTTCGGCTCCGCTCTCAGCAGCATTCCGGCCAACCAAGTCGAGCGCGTCAAGAGAGACTTCGCAACGGTCGAGCTGACCGATGCAGCCAATCTACACGGCATGGAGGTTCTCGGGGCTCAGCGAGCAAAGGCGCGCGCCAATGAGCGTTCGATCATGGAACTCGAAGGCGCGACGCTCTCCACCGCGGACGAGATGAACACGCACATCGCTGTGCTCAACAAGATCAATGCCGCCGGGATGATGGCGATCAGGGCTAGCCAGGACACGAACCAGCTACTCGTGGCGGTGCTTGAGCATCAAGTTGCGGAGTCGAAGCGCCAGCGGGACGCGGAGGCTGCCGTTGTCGCGGACAGTATCGCTTTCCATGGCGGCGCTAGAACGATTGCGCGTCGTGCAACCGGCGGAACGACCCAAGTCCTGGCCCAGTTTCGAATTCGCTAGCAAGACCGAGTCGTTAAGTCTCTATTTCAGTCAGAGGAGGTAGAGCCCTTCGAATTTTTTCAGCCAGATCTGAGCCGATGACGTCCCTAGACCTCAGCGTTGCATCGGTCGACAACTCGCATCTGATCACGCGATCGTCGGTTCGTATGTTCACCTGCAACCTGTCGAGCACGTGCTCTCGCTGACGTGTGAAGAGTTGATATGCCTCGCGAATGTCATCGGGGCCAAACATCGTAACTCGCGCCTTGGTGCTTCCATCTAGAGAAACGTCGGAGAGCTGGGCCGAGTCGATCCGAAAACCTTGTGGAAACCGATCTGCAACCCGCTCGGCCCAGCCCAGAACGTCAACCCTCAATGGGGCCAACGTGACTTTGAACTCGCCCGCTTCCGCTATTCTGGAAAAGAAGCTGCGCATGTTTCGTGGAAACTGTCGCAACTCGATCTGTGGGCTCTCCGCTGAGAACACGAAGTCCACCTCTCGGTAGATAACCCTACGGAATTCAGTTTCTCGACCGAACGGGTCGCGAATAACTTCGTCTACGACCACACGTTCGAAGTGCTTACCTTCAATGAATTCGTCACGAACTCGCTCCAGTACGAAGCCATCGGGTACGTCATTCGAAAAACTATACTGCTTTAGTCGAGTGGCCAAACTCCGCATTGCCATCGGCCAACTGGCGCGCAGCCAACGAACGCGGGTCACTCCGAGCCTCCGCCGTCGGGCGCATCACAAGCTCTGCTTGCGGCGTCTTGCTTTATTGCGGCCATTACTCGCGTTGACGCTCCCTCGATCGTTGCCAGGAATGCCCTCTTGTCCTCAGTAGGAATTGGCCTCAACGTTTTCGTATAGTCACCTCCCCTCTGCGTATGCCAGCCTCGGACACCGTACTTAAAACCTCTTCCCTGGGATGGCTCGTCAAATCCAGCCTCAAACTGCACTTGCTGATATGGGGCCTCCGTCCGCTTACACGTCCAGGTGATACTAGAAATAAAGAATCCACGGGAGTGCAGAGACTGGTATTCAGTGGAGGACAGAAGCGATTCGCCTTGCAGGGCGACGGCGCGCACGATTCCGAGCATTTCTTCACTCGCTGCGTCGTTCTCGCCATCGCCATCATCCTCGTCGCCTCCGTCGATTAGGTGCTCCCCCTCGTCGAATCGATCTACTTTTACCCTCGTAACATTAACTAGGCTCAAGTCAGGCAACGTGCTGATCAGATCAGTAAAGAACCTCGTTCGGAGCAGGGGGTCGTGGAGTTCAGAGAGATCTACTTCTTCTGCTACTACTGACTCCGATTTAGCAGCTACAATTCGCGCTCGCAGGTCTTCGGCTACCGAACGTGCCTTTTCGGTAGCCGGCAGCGTCACGATGGTGCAGGTTTCGCCTACTTGGATGTCGATCCTTGCCTCCCTCCGCCTCCGCTGCCTCAACCGCGTCTTGGAGAAATCGGTCTCTACGTACTTGACATCCATTGAGACGTTCGACGGCCCTGCACTGTAAGCCGACGCGATCTCATCTTCTCCTGCCGCATCGCAGTACTCCAGTGCTGCTTTCCTTATCTCTTCCGTCGTAATCGAGCCGTTCAGTCGAAAAGATGTCGTCTTCTCGCCTCTTCCGGTTCGCTCGAATTCCGCCTGTAGTACGCGGATCTCCCGGTAGCCAAAGAGCATTGTCGATAGACGGTCTGCTATTTCTTCGCGACTATCCTGCGGCGACAGCAAGAGACCTCGTAGCCTGGCCACATCCAGCAGCGCAGACTCGCTGAACTGCTGTTTTGAAGACATGAGGATGTCGAAAATCTCCTTGTCAGTGGCGCAGTACAGCATTTGACTCTTAGACATTGTTCATTCCTATTTCGACTTGGGAAAAGGAGCGATGAACTTGGTGTAATTGTCGATAGTCAATCGACGACAGTAGGCCCGCAATTTCGTCGCCTCCCTGAAAATTGTCCCTGTACTCGTCGATCGCCCGCTCGAAGTGGGCCGCGGAATTGCCATCAGGCTCAAGCGTACGAATCCTGATATCCACACCGGGTTTCACCATCTGATAGTGCATGAGATAGTCGATCAGATAGAGAAACTCCTCCGTCGACTCACCGCTCTGGCCGTAAAACACCACAATACCGGGGCGTCGACCGTCGTAGGAGTCGTAAGCCAACGTGATCCAAGGCCCTGCGAGCATCTCCAGTGATGCAGCACGAGCCTTTTCTACCTGAACTTTCTTCTTGCGAACCTGATGTGGATACTGGAAACGGCACTGAGCCTCGGGCGGTAGTTCGCTGATGCCCCGCATGTGAATAATTTCATACCGGACGTTGTCTAACCATCGAATCTGTTGCGGTCCGAAAAGTGCGATCTGGCTGCCCCGTGGCACTCTGATCTTCTCGTGTTTGACCTGTGCCAGGATCTTGTCAAAGTCAGAGTCGTAGTCGCCATCGTGGTTGTAGATAAACAGTAATCCACAGATCGAAGGCGTGCATCCATCATGAATGTACATGTTCCGCCATTCGCTGCTGATTTCGATGCAGCTTAGAGACTGAGCGAGGTTCTCAAGTGCCGCGAGGACGGCGCTGGCCGAAATCGATGCCTTGGCGTAGCTCTTTAGATCGCAGTTAACGTACGTGCGACGCAGAGTGTAAGGCTCGTCGTAGTAGAACACCACGTCCGAGGGGTGAGATGTCCGAGGCGCATGGGCTTCGGTTTCGCAGGGCCAATTTTGGTTCAGAGGGCCAGTGCGGCTCCAAAGAAATCGGGAGAAAACGTCGTCCGATAGAATTTCGGCCATTCTTGCGATGTTGGTTGTTTCTGGCATCGTATTTCAACGTCTTCCGACCAATAGCCCGGGGCTATCGAGGGATCGGCAAACCGACCTGGCGGTAGCATGCCGGTTGGGTGATCGAGGCTGCTGCCAATATTTGAGTTTTCTGCACATTCCGATCTTCATTCTTCTTAGGCACCACCAACATCAGGCCGCCAGGGCCTAAGCGCTATGCCCCCAGACAACTACTTCACCGTCATCGTCCAGTCGATCACCGAACTGCTGACCCGCCACTCCGACATGTTCGTGGCGATGGGCGGCAACCTCTTCCGGGGCTTCGCGATCATCCTGATCAGTTGGTTCGGCGTCAAGGTCGCCCTCTCCAGCTCGCAGGAGCAGCACTCGCTCCACTTCGGCAACTTCGCCAGCATGGTGCTCACGATCGCGTTCGGCTTCACGATGATCACCTACTACGACAGCCCGATGCCCGGTTTCGGCGTCAGCTTCAAGAACCTCGTCATGGACCAATCATTCTTCCTCGCTCGACAGATCGAGGTATCCACCATAGAGGAGATCCAGGGCCGATTGACCGAGGTCTACCTGACGATGGAGCGGCCAAGTCTGCTCCGAGGCGTCTACATTGTCCACTATTTCCTCATCCTCGTGGCCATTATCCTGGCCCAGATGGCGGTTTTCGCCGTAATCGCGTTCGGCTACGTTGCCATGGCCGTGATCGTTCTCGTTGGACCGATCTTTATCCCGTTCTTCATCGTGCCGCGTATGGAGTGGATGTTCTGGGGCTGGCTGCGAGCCTTCATCCAGTACTCGTTCTACCAGGTGGTCGCGAACGCCTTCGTCTTCGTCTTCGCACAGCTCCTGATCCACTTCCTGGACCTCTATCCGCCGCCGTTCGATAGCGCCGCGATCGCGATCCTGTTCGTGCAGCTCGTCTTCCTGCTGCTGTCATTCGTCTACGGCGTGCTGAAGATCCCGTCGCTGGTCAGCAGCATCTTCTCGGGCCGCTCCGGCGAATCGGCACTGCCGCGGTCCATCGGTTAGTCCGCGAAGGAGCGAATATGGAAACCCAAAGCCCAGAAGAGCCGACGACGCGCGTCCCGCTGCCCCGTCCGGCGAAGGAATTCAACACCGCCAAACAGCTCTACATGGAGCAGTTCGGCTCCGCGCTGGTGACGAACAACTACCTGCTGATCGCTCTAGTCGGCATGTCAGTTGTGGCCGCCGGGCTCATCTGGCTGAACATCAGGACGCACCAGACTTTCGAAGATTTCAAGCCCCTGGTGATTCGCATCTCCGACGTGGGCCGCGCCGAGGCGCTCAGCTACGACAGTTTCACCTGGGAGCCGCAGGACGCCGAGATCCGCTACTTCCTCATCCAGTTCGTCACCAAGCACTACAGCCGGCGGCGCGCTACGATCCGTGAGGCCTGGGCCGAGTCGCTCTACTTCCTCGACGGCCGCCTCGCCGACGCCGCCATCGACGCCAACCGCAAGAACAAGACGATTGAGACGTTCCTTGCGGGCGAGGGCGAGGAGATCGAAATCGCGGTCAAGAACGTCGCTATCGACGACCTTCGCAAGCCGCCGTTCAAGACCACGGTCGACTTCGAGAAAGTCTACTTCACTCAGCACGACCACCTTGAGATCCGCCGCGAACGCTACGTAGCTCACTTCGTCTTCGTGGTCAAGGAGCGCGTGCCGAACTCCATGATTCCCATCAATCCTCTCGGCTTGACCATCACCTACCTGCGGGAAGACCAAGCGTTCCAATAGAGGACTTGCCCCATGTTCAAGAACGCGCTCTTCGCCACCGTGGTCGTCTTCATCGCCGCCGTCTACTACCTGATGGACGAGTGCCGCTTCCTGATCCCGTATCGCGACGTGATCTTTGACCGGCACTGGCGCGAGATCAGCCTATTCGCTGGCACGCTCTTCGTGAACTTGCTCGCCGGATTCTTTGTCTTGAGCCGCTGGCTCCTGCTGAAAGACACGGGCCAAAAGCTTGCTCACATCGAGAAGCAGCTACGCGGACGCGAGAGCATCTCCGAAGAGTTGAGCCGCCGTATCGCCGAACAAGAATGAGCCGAGGTCTCGACCGAGACGACGTTGAAGGGCTCCATTGGCGCGGCGGCTCCGCGTCTTCTCAGGGAGATGCCAACGACGACCGGGCAGGGCGTACGTCCAAGGTTGATCGACAGCCATCGAACAGCTCAAAGCCGAGAGATTCCCAGACCGATACTCTCAGCCGCGGAGGATCGTCGAGTCGTCAGCAGCCTCGCTCCCGTGACTCGAATATTAGAGGCGTTGAGCGTCCCACGCTCGCGAACCGGCGACGAACGACAATCCCCTGTGGTTCGAGTTCATACCGTGTGCGCGAGACCGAAATACGATCCATGGAGGAGATCGGCGCCTTTCGCTCCGTCGCAGAGGAAGACCTTCTGCGCTACCGCTACGCCGGGGACTCAAACCGGATGGGCCAGGATCTGCGGTCACTCTCTCGCCAGGGGCTCATCGAGCGACGCCCGGTAACGATCAACAAACACGGCAAACGGGCAAGGGCGGTGACGTTGACATCGGAAGGCAAACGCTTGGTCGAGCAGGAGAGCCGCCTCGGCAACGAGAAGCGTCAGCAATTCCACGCCGGCTTCGTCAAACCGACTGAGCTGGCGCACGATCTCGGCCTCTATCGCGTCTACCAGGCCGAGCGCGAGCGGATCGAAGCCGCAGGCGGCTCAATCGACCGTGTGGTCCTCGACTACGAGCTGAAGCGCGACCTCTACTCTACTCTCGGTCGGCAGGGGGCTGCAGACGAACAGCGCTTCGAGGAGCTTCAACAGGAAGTCGCGGAGCAGCATGGCCTCCGCGTCGTTGACGGAAAGGTTCCGCTGCCAGATTTGCGCATCGAATACCACGACGCCGGGGGTGCCTCGGGCCGCGTTGATGTCGAGCTGACGACCCAGCATTACAAGTCCAGCCAGATCTCGGCGAAGGCGGAAGCGGGCTTCTCGCTCTACGCACTTGGCGGCGACAGCTCGTCCTCCGGATCACCCGTCCGTGACGAGCGCGAGATCACGGCGGGGATTCTGTCGATCTAAAGCGCAGCGTCCGTCGGTTGGAGCAGGTCCATCGAATGCGGGAAGCTACAAGCATGCCTCACCCGATCGGAATCAATTTGCATTCGCAAAGAGTTGGGAGTGTGTCGTTTGTGGAGCCGGATGCAGGCCTAAACGGCTCCCGAACGGCGGACGGGTTCGTCCTTGAGATTCCGGCCCTCCTGACGTTGGAGCGTCCGTCCGAGACCGCACACGCTCTCCTTCTTGAGAACCTGACGGCCTCGTTCGGCTTTCGAAAGGAGCAAGAGGTCGTTAGGCTTGGCGATGCTCGATGTGCGTCACACTTCCAGAGTGACCGTCACGAGCAGCCTATCCACTTCTTGTGGGAATGGTCGTTGACAGCACTAGCCACGTATGAGGCGTTACGCGCTGGAAGCGTTCCGGTGTTTGACGCAGTGATCACCGGCGATCTGCGGCACGTCCTGCCGGGCGACCCTGGGTGCGAACCCATCTCTGTCGCACATCCCGTCTACGAGCACGGGCAGCTGACGTATTCGCGAGATCTCTGGGTCCGAATGCTCCGCGACCTCAACATCCGCGACGCAGTGGTCGTCGAGATTCCGTTCACGAGCGATCCACCCAACGCTTGGGAAGGCGTTTGGTCTGCTTTGGCGGACGCCAGGAACGCCTATGAGCAGGGTGGAGCCACAGGCTGGAAAGGCTGTATCGCCAACGTTCGCCATGCTCTGGAGGAGTGGCGGAAAATCGAACAGGAAGACCAGGGTCCAGGCTGGCAGCCGCCTCCAACCGGCGGCCTACACAGTAGGACGAAAGTCCAGCGCGCGGAGAATCTGCGTTGGCACTTGCTTCAATTCGCACATCTCGCGCCGCATTCCAGCGCGCGAGACTGGGATCGCGACGATGCGCTACTTGCCCTTTCGACGTTGACCGCGCTGCTTGCGTCGCGGAAGCCGTAGGCGGACCTTTGGGCGCGCCTGGCCGCTAGACCCAAGCATCTGAGCCCTTGGTTGGGCCAACAGACCTGATTGGCTACCAATCATCCTTGAGTTCAGAGGGCTCAATTCGCTCCTGAATTTTGGATGGACACGTCGTCAGCCGCAGCAGGGATCTCTCGTGGAATCCCCAGCACGGAGCGTGCCGCTGCTCTAAAGTGCTTTGGGTACTCCGAGTCCGACGCGGCGTTCCTATCTCTGGTGGCAGTGCACAGCGGGTATTTTCTGCGGCGGCAGTACGAGGTCTTCACCGGCGTTGCTCGCGGACGACCATCGAGCCGCTTTCTCGATCAGACGGTTTCGGCGGGTCACGTCCACTCGACCGAATTCGCGAACCGGACGGAGATATTTCATCTGTTTGCGCGCACGATCTATCGCGCTATTGGTGAGGGAGACAACCGCAACCGCCGGCCCCGTCCACCCTTCTCGATCAAGGCCAAACTGATGGCCTTGGACTTTGTGCTCGCGCATCGCGATTGCCAGTTCCTGGCTACCGAGGACGAGAAGGTCAACCATTTCTGCGCAGAACTCGGGATTGCGCAGGCGCTGCTGCCCCGTAAGGCCTACCGGTCGAGGCGAACCTCCGACGAGACGCACCGCTACTTCGTCGAGAAGTACCCGATCTTCTTCGCCACAACGAACCCCCGCATCGCTTCGCAGGTGGCGTCGTTCTGCTACGTGGACGAAGGTGTTCTGTCGACCAGCGGGTTTGCGGCTTTCCTCAAGCGCTATCGTCCGCTCTTCGTCGCGCTACGGCGGTTTCAATTGGTCTACGTCGCCGCAGAGTATCGAGCTTTTCGGACCGCCGAGCGTGCCTTTCTGCGTTTCGAGGAATCACTGAGAACGCCCGAGTTGAACTTGCCGCGTGGTGCGATGGGCGAGTATTTTGGCCTCCGCCAACTCCTCGAAACACGTCAATACCAGAAGCTCGACAAGGCAAAGCTGGATCGACTTCGCGATCTCTCGAACCGCTTCCAACACCCAAAAACCGAGTCGGCATTTCGAGCCTGGGCCGACGAGTTGAAGGCAATCGAGCAGCTCGGACGAGTTGATGCGCACTTCGTGTTTCATCAACTTCCCCACCGATACGACATCTTTTCCCCGCCGAAGAAGACCCACTCGACGGAGTGAGCGGAACACCTATCTGCAGGCGGTGTTCCGCCGAAGTGGATACGAAGCCCCATGAGCAGAATCGCTACGCCATTCATTTTCAGCCGACTACAGGACGCCGCGAGCCCCGCACGGTTCTCGCGGCGAGCGCAGGGTGGGCGGGAGCGACCCCCGGTTTTGGGGCGCTGGTCCGCCCAAAACCCTCTCGGCTGCGCCTCGGGTCGCTCCCGCCCACCCTGCGCCAGATCAGCGTCGCTACCGACATCGACGTCGACATCCCCATCGATACCGACGACAACAGAGACGTTGTCACCGAGCGCTACTCACATGACAGCACCGACGACTTCAACCTTGTCATCGCATTCCAACTAGGAGGGAAACCATGCCTGTGATCGAACCTGAACCCAAACCTGCCAAGAAAGTGGTATTCACAGCTCGACTCGACCCACGCGTTGTCGAGACGCTACGAGCCTACTGTGACTTCCTCAATAGCAGTAGCCAACACCACGTCGTGGAGCAGCTACTCCAGTACGCCTTCAGCTCGGACACGGAGTTCCAAGCGTGGCTTGAGCAGCATGGAAACACGAGGAGAAGGGATCGCTCAACCTCCAAGGCATCGTCGTAGGGGATGACGCGAATGATGCGAACCCTCTGTTCGAATCGGGCGACCGCGAGCGCCGTCGCTGGGGCGACCACGTGGGCCTACGGCTATCTCCAAGCACCGTTCCCTATGGGCAACGACTTGATCGCGCTGCTGGCAGATGGCGCGCCGCATGTCGTCGTCGCCATCCGACTGGCCTATGGCGCTATGTGGTTCACGACTCCCTACATCACGAGTTCTATCTTGCTCTCGTTTGGCTACATCTTCTTGGTCAAACAGCGCGAGGCTTCCAGTTCTATCGCTCTGCCGCGATACCCGGAAGTAATGTGGCGCACGAAGCTGTTCCTCGTGCTCGGAGAGATCCATAGGGCGAGGAAGCCAACCTCCGTGGAGCAACCGAAATGGCTGACGATCCCCCGACGAGCGCTCTTCACCGGCATCGGTATCTTCGGCGCGATCGGCACAGGCAAGACGAGCTGCTGCATGTATCCGTTTGCCGATCAGATCCTCGCATACCACCGCGCCGATCCAGAGCGGCGAATCGGCGGCCTCGTGCTCGAAGTCAAAGGGGACTTCTGCTACAAGGTGCGGGAGATTCTCTGTAGGCATGATCGGGAGAGCGACTACATCGAGATCAGCCTCGACTGCCCTTATCGCTACAACCCCCTTCACAACGAACTTGAGGCCTACACGCTCGCCTATGGCATTGCATCGTTGCTGACGAACCTGTTCGGACGCGGCAAGGAACCCTTCTGGCAGCAGGCCTACACCAACGTCGTGAAGTTCATCATCCTGCTCCACAAGTCGGTGTACGGCTACGTTACCCTCTTCGACGTCTACGAATGCGCCATCAATCCCGACACACTTGCACAACGCGTCGCGGAGGGCGAGGCGCTCTTCGAGCCGGGCGAGTACTTGCTCGTGGCCATGGAGGACTACTCGAAGAATGCAGACCTTGCGACGCTTCCTTTTGCAAAGGACCCGGCCCTCGACGACATGCAGATCCCACGCACCGACGAGAACGAGAAGAAGCTGCGCGCGCTCAATGTCCCGTACTCAATTCAGGGCTCAACAAGTGGGACATCGAATAACAACGACGAACATCGCCGCCAGCAGTTCGAAGCTGTCGGTCGGTGGTTCCATCAAGACTGGATGCGCATCGAGCCCAAGCTGCGCACGTCTATTGTTGAAGGCATCTCAGTTTTCCTCTCGCTCTTCGACGATAATCCTGCCGTCAAGCAAGTCTTTTGCCCGCCGAAGGAGTGCTACGATCCCGTCGCCAATGCTGACAACAACTACGGCATCCCGCTCCCTCCGTTCGCAGAGCTAGTCGAGTCTGGCGCCGTCGTTGCACTCAACTTTCCCGTTGCCGCAAACCCCGGCCTCGCCAAGGCCATCGGTACGTTCCTGAAGCAGGATTTCCAACGCGCAATGCTCGGGCGAATCCCCCAGATCGAGCGCGAGCCCGACCGCGCTTGGCGCGAAGTGTTCTTCCTCTGCGACGAGTACCAAGCCTTCGCCACCGTCGGCGAAAGCGATCCCAGCGGCGACGAAAAATTCTTCAGCCTCTCGCGCCAAGCCAGATGTATCCCAATCATCGCCACTCAGAGCATTAGCTCGCTCGCCTCGGCGCTGCCCGGCGACACGTGGCGCACGTTGCTGCAGACCTTCCGTACCAAGATCTTTCTTGCGCTCTCGGACGACTTCTCGACTTCGATCGCGAGCGACCTCTGCGGTAAGGACGAGCAGCTCAAGGAGCAATACAGCATCGCCGAGAACAGTCAAGACGCGCGCGTCAGCTACTTCTCCGGGCGGACGACCTCGCACCGGTCTGCGATCACCACGACCAAGAGCTACGACGTAAGCAGACTTAGCGTTTTCGAGCCAAAAATCTTCGCTGAGCTAAAGAACGCCCAAGCGATAGTCCTTGCCTACGACGGCCTCAATCCACTGCCGCCGACCTACTGCTACCTGAAGCCCTATTACCTCGATCCCAACCGCTCGTACTTCGAGCAACTCACCAGAGGAGAAATCTAGCCAATGAGCTTCGAGGTCATTCTTCCGTTCCTCCGTCCGATCGAGGCGCTCATCCGTGATGACGAGGTGAGCGAAATCATGGTCAACGGCTCCGCCGCCGTCTTCGTCGAGCGCGGTGGCCGGGTCGCGCCCGTTGAGGGTGTCGGCATCACGGAGCGCAACCTCCAAGTTGCCGCACGCAACATTGCCCGTACTCTCGGCGATGACGTCTCCGAAGAGAAGCCCCTACTCGATGCGCGATTACCAGACGGCTCACGCGTCGCCGTCGTCTTGCCGCCATGCTCGGTCGGCGGCACTACGCTCACGATCCGCAAGTTCCATGCGCGCCGGTTCACAGCCGCCGAGCTTGTGCGCGTCGGAACGCTACCTCAGCCCGTCCTTGAGCAAATACGCGATGCCATCCTCTGGAACGACAACGTCCTCATCAGCGGCGGCACGGGCACAGGCAAGACGACGCTGCTCAACGCCATCGCCGCCTTCATCCCCGACGACGACCGCCTGGTCCTCATCGAAGACACCGCCGAGATGCAGATCGACAAGCCCAACGTCGTCCGCTTCGAGGCACGTCGCGAACAGCCAGACTTGCCGGCCGTGACGATCCGCGATTTGCTGCGCGCATCGCTCCGCCATCGCCCTGACCGCATCATTGTTGGCGAAGTGCGCGGCGGCGAGGCATTTGACCTGCTGCAGGCCCTCAACACGGGGCACTCCGGCGCACTCTCGACCATCCACGCCAACTCGGCGGAGCAAGCGCTCAACCGTCTCGCCAGTTGTGTCCTCCAGAGCGGGGTCGAGCTGCCGTACGAGGCGATCCGCAGCACGATCGCCGACTCCATTCAGCTCGTTCTTCACATCGACCGCCGCGACGGCAAACGCGCCGTCAAGGAACTCATCCGTATCAGCGGCTACGACCACGGCTCGCATACATACGAACTCCACAACCTCTACAAGCGCGCGGAGGAATCGAATGGGTGAATCTGCAGCCGATTCGACCGCTTCTCGCTACATCAACTCGACCTTCCGACCCACCGATCGAGTCGCGCTGCTGCTCGTCCACCGGCGCAACGGCTCGGTCGTGCAACGAATCCACTCCGCGGACAAGATTGCCTCGGACACGACGCAGCGTTGGCTGAGCCGCAAGAACGCTGAAGGCTACGACGTCTACGTCGGCATGAACCCGCTCAAATCCGACGCACGCGGCAGAACGAAGGCCGACATCGCTGAAGTCCGTCACCTCTACCTCGACATCGACCGTGACGCCGAGGCCGTGCTGAAGAGACTCAACGAGCAGTCCGACGTTCCGTCGCCGAATCACATCGTCAACACTTCGCCCGGCAAGCTTCAGGTCGTCTGGGAGGTTCAAGAGTTCTCTCTCGATCAGGCCGAAGACCTCCAGCGTCAGCTTGCTCGCGACTTCGGCGCGGACTCAGCCGCAACGGATGCGGCCAGAGTCTTGCGCCTGCCTGGATTTGTGAATCACAAGTACGATCCGCCGCACGCAGTCGGTCAGGAGACGAAGCACGATCGCACATACCGGCCCACGGACTTCCCTGACATCAGGCCCGTCGAGCTGCGGCCACGTCTCGATGGATCATCCCGCTCAGTTCGCAGCGGTCGGTCCGGACACCTGTCGCAGTCTGAACGCGATTGGGCCGACACGAAGAGACGCCTCTGGCGCGGCGAGAGCGAGCAGTCCATCATCGACCGCTTGGCAGACGCCCGCAAACACGACAAGTGGAACTCGCGAGACTACGCCGAGCGAACGGTGCAGCGGGCCGTAGAAGCCCTCGACGCGGAGGCCAGCCGTCTTCGGGGAGGAATCGAGCGGTGAGCGTCCTCAGAGACAACACGGACCTTTTAGCCAAAGGAGTCGTGCGCCGCGCGCACGGCGCATCGGGTGTCAGCGAACTAGACAGCCCGTCTTCCGCGGCTCATGACTGCCAATTCACCCCCAATGGAGTTCCATTTGCCAATCGCCCGCTCGTCGGACATCGGCTCTGGTTGGTCCGAGCAGCGCTCGCGCCAGCGAAGCGGATCACTCGCGCCGCCTGGCCGGACCTGCCCGGACGCCGCCGTCGACTCGGGCCATCTCCTTGCGGGTTTGGCGGTCCCCGCGACTCCTAGTGAACGGGGACACCCCGAAACCCTAAGAAAAGGAGATGAAAATCATGGCAAACGCAAAACCCATCGCGGAAGTACGCCTCGGAGCCGTCAAGGCCGCCATCTGGAAGAACGAGGCCGGGAACTCAACCCGCCACAACGTCACCTTCCAGCGCCTCTACAAGGACGGCGACGACTGGAAGACGACCCAGAGCTTCGGCCGCGACGAGCTGCTGTTGCTCGCCAAGGTCGCCGACCTCGCGCACTCGCGTATCCACGAGCTTCAGCTCGAACCCGACGACGACTGAGCCTCACACAAGCGGCGGGCTTCGGCCCGCCGCCCGCTCTCAAGCAGGTCAGACCTTGGCCGAAGACCTTGACCCTGATACCAATGACGAGACGCCAAAGACATCTATATGCCGGTCCCCAAGAGCCTGCGCAGGTTCCCCTTGACGAGTAGATGGTCTTCGAGGGCCGCGATCAGATTGAGGCAGATTTGGGCGAACTGCGCAATCTCGTCGCCGATGAGGGTCACGGTCTCGCCGGGCTTTTCGTCCTGGGTGAGATCGAAATAGCGTTCATCGGCACAACCGAGGTTATGTCCTATGACGTGCCGCTTCTGGATATTGAGCGTCAGCGTACCGAGGTCTGATTCCACAAGGCCTGCAAACGGATCGATGCCTAGCTTCGCGAAGAGGCCACGTCCCCTGTCAATGTTTTGAAATGCGTTGCCGATAGCCTTCTTGCTGCACAGCGTTTCTGCATCGTCGGGAAGCTGCTCACGCACAAGATGCCGGAATACGGTCTTGAGTGCGGTTTCAAGGGCCGTCAGAACATCTTCGTGGGCATTGCCGAGAATGCGGTACGCCAGTTCACGTCGGCTGTCGGCTTCCAACTCATCGGCCAGCGCGATCTGCTCTTTGACAAGGTGTACCTCGCGCGTGAAGTGCAACGCTATGTTCGGCGCGCCGCAGTCGGGGCAGAACAGTGCAATCGCATAGACCCCGTAGGCGCGTTGGCAGACATCACACTCGAGATCCCGGAGCAAGTCTTCGCGGATGTTGAATGGCCTCGCGCGATGCGGTCGCTTGACGCTCATACTCACGGACACGAATCCGCCTTTGGGTTGGCCACGGTTGAAGTCCCTGGCCCAGTTGTCCAGATAGTCGCCAACGTCCTCACGCGCGGCCCACATTACCTGCTTCTTAACCGCTTCAACGTCATCGAAGTGAATAAAGTCTTCATCGGGCGCGATCAGCCCGGAGTAGGGACAGACTGTTTCACCCGGTCCGGGTTGACGGCGAATACGATGTTGTCGTGCTTCAGCAATCGACCGCACTTCCGGCGCGTTGCCAATGAGGAAGAGGCGGGGAGCAGCCTCCGGATTCGGCGAGTAGTTGTAGATCTTGCCGGAAGGGGTCTTCGGCATGGGCACAGAAAGTTCCATCCTGTCGGACGTGCCGCCGGTTCGATGCTGTTCAAGGCGGCGAAAGCGAAGCTTGCTCATGATGTCGTTCCTCTCATCGTTGTTTGCCGTAGCGACGGATTGAAGCCTGCAACGCACGCCCTGGAAGTCTGACCGTCGGGTCGTCACGCATAGTGCGCAATGCGCGGTAGAGCGTTTGCCCTGTCTCAATTTCGTGGTCATGCAGCTCGTCGATTACCCAGAGAACGCCGTGTGCGTCCATCTCATGTTCTTCGGCGAGGGCGCGCAGCGATGCATCGCCCGTCAGGAGCATGCAGCCGGGATGGCTCTCCGCGAGGACGAAGGCGAATGCGTCGTTGATCGACAAACGCGGCGCAATCTTGATAATTTCTACAGCCCGTGTGACACAAGCGCCGGGCAGATCGACGACTTGCAATCCGCCGCGGAGCAACATCTGTTTCTGTGCGGTGGTGAATTTGAGCAGCTCGTCCTCGAAGAGCGTATTCGGGATCAAGACTTCATAGGGCAGGCGCAGAAATGCCTCCAGCAGAGACACCTTCCTGAGGTCAATCAGGCAACTGCTGTCACTTACGATGATCCTCATCGGCTCTGTGCGGCCCCTTCAATCCAGCTTCGACTTCCGGCAGGGGAAGCCGCAAAAGCTCTGATGCCTTGTTCAGTGAAATCAACCCTTCCGCGAGCGCGCGGTAGCAGAGCCGTTCAAAGCGCAATGCACGCTCACGCCTTCCACGCAGGTTTGATGGCTCTAGTTCTTCCGGTTCCTGCGTGCGCCACCCGCGACCAATCGTTTGAAATGCATAAGTCAACGTCGATTGGCTGATCACGTCAAGCTGGCGAAGCCGAACGAGTAGGGCAGCTCCACTAACGCGATAAAGTCGCTTGAGATCGATCAGTTCCTTGTACCCAAGGGCATTGCGACGCTTGCCAACCTCTCGCAGTAGGTGATCGTGCGGCATCAGGAACGCGCCGGCGAAAACGTTGGCCGCCTTCTCTTCATCCTTGTCAGAAAGGCAATCCGGCTCGATGAGTCGATGGGCAAGCTCGTGTCCCAGCGTCAACCTGCGTCGCTCGAGAGAGAACTCGTTGTTGACGACGATGACCAGCAGGTCTGCGTCTTCGTCGGTGCGCTTGACCAAGCAGGTGAACCCGGAGATACGCGCGGGCAATTCGACGGTCAGAACCTTCAGGCCTTTCTCTTCCAGAAGCTCCGTCATGTTCGGAATGGGATCGAGGCCGAGCTGCCACTGCTCCCGCACGTCCTGCGCCAGCTTCTCGGCGTCGTTGGGCGATCGTAGCTTTCGGAGCTTCGAGAGCGGGCACTGCCACTCGGCGCTATCCAGGTCGAGGATCGTTTCGATCTGGAGGTAGCGCTCAATCCATTCCAGAACCTCGGTTTCAACGTGCGCCTTGTCGCGGGCGGTGGTAGTTGACTTGGTGCGGAACTCAACGCCCGCGAGCGTGATGCCCCGCGTATCGAGCAGGTAATCCATCGACACACCAAGGGCGTCTGCCAGCGAAAGCAGGACACCCGAGCTGGGGACGGACTCATCCCGCTCGTACTTGCCGATCGCCTGAGCGGTTACGCCGTCCTTCATCGCTTCCGACAGATCGCGCAGTGAGTACCCGGCCTTGCGCCGGGCCAGCTTAATCCGGTCGCCAATCATGACTGCCCCTTCGGTTTACAGTTGACCATATCTCGTATGTATTGTAAACTACTGGCCAAAATCGATCAAGCATATTCCCGCAAACGTGGGGACTCTGCGGGTTCCGGGAAGGATAGAACATGAGCAGCATCTTCAGCGGTACAGCCGCGACACCGAGCCCGCTGGGCGGCCTAGCGAGTCTGTTGGCTCAGCAACCTGCTCCGCAGCCGGGCCTGCCTCCGTGGATCGCTGTCACGCAGCGCTTCACGCAGTTCGACAGCAATCTGGCCCTCACGCCCCGCCAGCAACAAGACGGGCTCACAAAGGCGGCTGGCGTTGTCGGCGCGCTTGATCGGCACTACTACGATGCCGCGGACTGCGGCAACAACGGTTTTCTGGTGGGGTCCTGGGGCAAAGGGACGATGATGCGTCCGCCGCGCGATGTGGATGTGTTTTTCGTCCTTCCGGCCAAGGTCTACTGGCGGTTCCACGGGCACAGCGGCAACCGGCAATCGGCTTTGCTTCAGGAGGTCAAGAGGGTGCTGGCGAGCACCTATCCCAACACGACTATGCGCGGCGATGGCCAAGTCGTGATGGTCGGGTTCGGCAGCTACAGCGTTGAGGTTGTCCCTGCGTTTCGCACAGACACGGGCTGCTTCCTGATCTGCGACACGAACGGTGGAGGGGCGGACAAATCCGCCGACCCGGACGCTGAGAAACAGCAGATCGGCGACGTCGATGGCACGTGCAATGACAACTTGCGGCCCTTGATCCGCATGGTGAAGGCGTGGCAGCAACATTGCTCGGTTCCGATCAAGTCGTTCCAGTTGGAGCTGGTTGCGGTAGACTTCCTCCGGAAGTCGCCGTGGCGACGGAACACGTTTTTCTACTTCGACTGGATCATGCGCGATTTCTTTGCGTATCTGTACGGGAGGGCGAACTCGTTAGCATTTGTTCCCGGTACCGTGGACTCCGTCTGGCTCGGTGACAACTGGCAGAGCCGAGCGCTCTCTGCGTACGGGCGCGCCGTGAAGGCCTGCGACTACGAGTACTTGAACAAAGTCGATCAAGCGGGCGAAGAATGGCAAAAGATCTTCGGCTCATTCATCCCCCGGAGTGTCTGATGGATGAGCAGACGAAGAGCGTGATCGCGGAATGCCAGCGCCAAGAGGAGTCCTGTCTTTACACCTCTACGGCTCTGTTCGAATGGCTCAAGTCATTGCGGATGTGGAGGACCGTATTCGTCGTCGCGCCGATTGTCCTGGGTGGCATCGCTGCATGGCCGCTACTCAAGCAGCAAACCGGCTATGAGTTGCTGACCGGGCTCTGCGCTCTGCTGGCTGGCGTGATCCCCTCGATTTACAAGGCGCTCGATTTCGATGTCAGTCTTGAGAGGGTTGGTGAACACGCACACAAGTTTAAGGTCCTTCAAGATCGCTTCCGGCAGACCTGGCGTGTGTTGCCGGACGAGAACGCGGACTTCCTGAAGACGACGTTCGACAATCTGATGGACCGCATGGACGATGCCCGCGCGGCCAGTCTCACGCCGCCGGAGCGGTTTTTCAAGAGGGCTAGGAAGAAGATTGAAAAAGGTGACTACAGCTTTGCCGTTGATGCTGTAAGTGAGCCTCCGCCCGCAAAGTCCTCGTGAGCCGCGAGACCGACGTTCGCTCGGCACGCCGGCAGCGCTTTCTCCTCCACCGCAGCAAGACGCGAAGTCAACGATCAGGGTCCTTCCGCTGTACAACTTGCTTGCGGTGTGTGCCGAGCGCACGACGAAGTGGCCCTGTGATCCGGGTCCGACCAACATGAACTGCGTGACCCGCCGTTTGAGCTTTTGCCCTGTCGGCGACTCTCTCTCGGTAAGGTTATTATCGGCTCGTGACCCGGCGACTCCCGACCATATTCGGTGTGGCGCTGCTCTGTGGGGTAGCGCCTGCGAGTCCTACGCCCAATCCGACCGCCAAAACACATCGAGCACTCCAGGAAGCCGAGCGACTCGGCCGCCTCTACAACTGGGCCGCGGCGCACCCGCACTTCCAAAAGGCCGAAGAGTTCTTCGGAGAAACAGGCAACGCACGCAACACGCTGTTTGCTCGAATCGGCAGGCTTCGAGGCGAATGGGAGACGCTGTCCTTTCCCGAGGTTTCTCTCTACCTGGGGCAGTTGCTGCAGGACCCAATGGTCCAGAACGACGCCGAGCTTCGACTCTGGATTCTTGAGGCCAAGGGCTCCGCAGATCTGGAGATCGACCCCGCATCCGCTCGGCGCTCTTGGGAAGAGGCCCGTGAGCTAGCCGCCGAACTCGGCGAGACGATTCGCGCTTCGCGTGCATCCGGCGAGCTGGGGATCATTGCCTTTCTGGAGGGCGACAGCGCGAACGCCGCCCAACTCGTCGCCACCGCCCTGGCCAATACCGTCGCGCAGGACGACATTGGCGGTCACATTCGCTATCTGACGCTCTTTGGCAATGGGCTGTACGTCTTCGGCCGTCATGAGGAGGCCATCCGCTACTTCGACCGCGCTCTCCGCACAGCTCGTTCTCATCCCGAGCTTGGTACTTCGATCATGGCTCTCACGGGAAAGGCCCGCGTGTTGATCGAACAGGAGAAGTACAAAGAAGCCCGCAAGCTGCTTGACGAATCCCTCGAACTGGCGACACGTCGCGATCGCCGCGGAAACCAAGCCGAGTTGCTGCTGGTCTTGGCGGAATTGGAGTCCCGCAGCGGCGATCAAGTTCAGGCTTTCCTGTTGACCAAGCAGGCCGCCGAGCTAGCGGACGCCGGCGGTTTTCTGCGACTTCAGGTGGAGGCTCATGCGCGGCTCGCGGAGGTTCATCGCAAGGACGGCCGCCTCGAAGAAGCCGAGCAAGCCGCATTTGCCGGCCTTGACGCCACTCGCCGCCTCGGTGACGTGTACTCACTCCCAGAGCGATTCGCGGCACTCGCTGATCTTCGCCGGTCGCTTGGCAAACTCGAAGACGCAGACGCGCTCTACCAGCAAGCCGCCGATATCCTCGACGGCATGCTCGTGACCACCGACAGTCTGAGGTCGAAGACGACTCTCATCGGCGCCCGCAGCGATATCTACGTCGATCACTTCAATGTTGTCCTGAACGATCTCGGAGACTCCGACCGTGCGCTTCAAATCATCGAACGCGCGCGGGGCCGGACAACCGCCGACGTCCTGCGAACTCCGCGCGACGAGTTGCCTGAATCCTCGCCTCGCCGCCTCGCGCTCGAACGGGAGGTCAGCCGGTTGCAGATTCGCCTGATGCGATCTGACGACCCGACCGAGCGTAAGGCGCTGCTAGACCAAATCTTCGATGTCGAGCAGGGCCTCGGCCCTCTGGCCACGGGGCCGGACAACGCCTCGGGAGGGAAGAGTTGGGAGCCGGTCCCACGACGGGAACTGCAGGGCGCACTGGGTGCCGACGAAGTATTGCTGGAGTATGTTTTGGGTGACTCCAGCTCGACATGCCTCGTCATCGGGCGCGATACCTTCCAAGCGGTCGAGATCGCCCCGGCGGCCAAGATCGACAGCCTCGTCGAAGTCTTCCTAGCCGAGGTTCGATCGAAGCGCCCGGCGACGGCCGTATCGCAGGAACTCCATAGGCTGCTGGTTGCACCACTGGCCGAGTACCTGGAAGCAAGGCGCCTCATCATCGTTCCGGACGGCAAGCTGAACCTCCTACCGTTCGACGCCCTGATCGCCGAGGAAGAACCGCTGATCGCGACCCACGTCGTCAGCTATGCGCCGTCCGCCACCGTCCTTTACCTCCTCCGCGAGGCCTCACGCCCTCAAACGAACCTACCGCTACTAGCGGTTGGCGACGTTCTCTATCAGGAACCACAGGAAAGGCTGCTGGCCTCGCAGGCCAGCGCTTCCGAGCGAGCCCGCGGATTGTTCGACATCGAGGGAGCGCAGCTCACAGCTTTGCCCTCAACAGCCGAGGAGGTTGCTTCGGTGGCCGAGGCGGCGGGTGCAGGCGCATCGCTGCTCGTCGGCCAAACTGCGACCGAGTCCGAGTTCAAGTCGAGCGATCTTCAGCGCTTCCAAGTCCTGCACCTAGCAGTTCACGGTATCGCTGATCGACAGTTTCCCCACCGCGCTGCCCTTGTCTTTGGCAGGGAGAGGGATTCACCGGAAGACGGATTGCTGCAGGTCCGAGAAATCCTCAACCTCAGGCTGGCCGCCGAACTCGTAGCGCTCTCCGCGTGCGACACCGCCGCTGGCCGCCTAGAAGGCCAGAGCGGTATCACCAGTCTCGTTCGGGCTTTTCTCATCGCGGGTGCCCGTTCGGCTGTTGCCAGTCTTTGGTCCGCCGATGACGTATTCACCACGGCCCTCATGCGCCGCTTCTACGCCCAGCTCTCGACGGGCGCAGACCGAGCCTCAGCCCTGCGCAACGCCAAGCTGGAAATGCTGGAGCGCTTCGGCGATCAAGCCGTTCCCTACTATTGGGCAGGCTTCAAGATGGTAGGAGACGGTTCGCGTCCCATCGACTGGCGCGCCGCTCCGAGCGAACAATGAGTCTCGACCGCAGAAGCCGAGAGAAGATCCTTGACCGAGTTTCGCGGCTGGTCGAAACGAAGTACTTCGACCCCGACTTCGACACTGCGAGTTGGCGAGAGCGGCTCGAAGAGCGCCGCGAGGGCATCCTTGGCGCAGCGACCGCTGAAGCCTTCGAGCAGGCGGTCCACGATCTGGTGTCGACCCTGGGGACGAGCCACACAGCGTTCTTCCATCGCAACTTGCGGCCCGTTCCGTCGCGCCAAGCGATCTGCGCCACGCTGAACCGAGAGGAGACGCCCGACGGCCCCCGCTGGATGTTCGTCGACGTTCAAGAGGAAGGAGCGGCCGACCGCGCCGGAGTTCACCCGGGCGACCTCTTGCTGTCTCTCAACGGCAAGAATCTCAGCACCGACAAGCCGCCGCAGTTTCGAGTCGGTGACGGCCTCACGCTCGGAGTCCAAAGGCTCGACGGTAGCGAGGTCGAGATCGAGATCAAGGTTCCCAAGCCTAAATCAAGCACTCGCCCGTTCAGCCTTCCGAAGCCGGTCGTGCATCGCAAACTGGACGTCCAAACCGGCTACCTCAAGGTCAACATGTTTCCGGGCCTGGTTGGAATCGATGTCTCACGCGATATCGACCGGGCGGTGGCGTCCTTGCAGGACTGCGACCGGCTCGTCGTCGACTTGCGGGGCAATTCAGGGGGCGGCGTCGGCTGCCTCCGCCTGATGAGCTACCTCACGCCGGATCGCATCCCCGTCGGATACAGCGTCACGCGAAAGCGAGCTAGGAATGGCTACGAGCGTGAGCAGTTGACTAGATTCAGCGGAATCCCTTCCAGCAAGTGGCAGCTCCCGTTGCTGGCACTCCGCTACGCCTTCGTCGATCATTCGATCGTTCTCGTCACGGAAGGGCTAGGCTCCCAGCCGTTTCACGGACGCATCTCCATCCTCGTGAACCAGCACAGTGCCAGCGCAGCAGAGATGGTGGCGGCCTTCGCTCAGGAAAACAAGCTCGCGCGGATTGTAGGCGTCAAGACGCCCGGTCGCCTCGTCGGGAGTCGTCCGTTCAAGCTGCCCGACGGCTATGTTCTCGTCCTACCTGTGGGCGCGTACCTGACATGGGACGGGCAAAAGCTTGAGGGCGTAGGCATCACGCCCGACGTCGGCGTCGAACTGTCGCGTGGGATGCTCGCCGAGGGCAAGGACGCGCAGCTTGCCTGCGCCCTCGAAGAACTCGACACGATCTAGGCAGGAGCAAACCCTACCGCACTTCGATCCCGTAGTAGGACCACGGGAACTCACCTCGCCGCACACCCAAGTAGTATCGGCCGGGCTCTACGTCGGACAGGTCGATGCGGGTCGGCAGCACCACGTTCTGATCCGCCAACTTCGCCTGCGCCTGGGCGGTCATCAAGGGAGCGCCCGGCGAACTCAGGACGGCAACGTCGTACTCACCCTCCTCGCTTCCAATCGGAAGGGTCACCGTCAGATCAAGTCGACCAGCCGGGATCACAGGCAGATCGCCCGTGTCGGGCACGGTTTCCCCGCGCACCGGCGAACGGCCACGAAGGTCGAGGGCGGCAACTTCAACGGTCGGCTCAGGCGTGGATTCCGGCCCTGGGCTATCCGGGACGACTTCCGGCGCTGGGACCCGCCTCGGTGTCTGATTGTCTTCTACGATCGGCGGCGGTTCGTCCGGCGAGGGCGCCATCGAACCGACCGACCACCACATCGCCGCCCCAAGTGCCACGACGATGGCGGCACAGGCCGCCAGGTAGCCCATGCGACGAGCAAACCGTGCTTCGCGCACGTACCTCTCGTATTCAGTGAACGTCTCCGACGACCACGTCAGCGCATCTACCAGCTCCGCCGGCAGGGGCTCTCGGTGACTACGGCGCGCCGCAGCCTTGACCATAGCTGAGCTGATGCCGGCCGACCGTTCGGGATCTGGAAACCCGGAGCCGAAGACCTCTCGCCCCAGGTCAAGCAGGCGTTCTTCGGCCTCGCGGCTCAGCACGACCTCCTCCCTCGCTGTTTCGTTCGTACTCATTTCTTCCGCCTGCGAGGTTCTGAGGCAACGTCCTCGAGCCTGAGCTTCTCTTTGGCCTTCTTCAGTCCGTGCGCAAACTGTACTTCCGCGTTGTGTTTCTTGATTCCGAACTGCCGGCCTACTTCTGCCCAGGAATGGCCCGCGCAGCGCAGGGCGAACATCTCACGGACCCGAGGGGACATCGCACTGATCACCTGCTTGAGTAGGATCTCGTTGTCCAACTCCGCGACCCCGTCTTCTGTTCGGCGCAGCTCGAAGCCGTCTAGCGCCTCGGGGGCATCGTAGTACTGAATGCGGTCCTCGCGCTTGGCCCTCCGCACGAAGACGTTGACGAACGAGTGGAAAAGATAGGAGTCGATGCTGCGGATCGGCTCTAGATCGTTGTCCGCCGTCAGCCGTCTGGATACCGAGAAGACGGCCTCCTCAAGAATCTCCGCCGCTTCGGCTACGTCCCGCCGCTCTTTGCGCACGTAGTATACGACGCGACTCCAGATGCGACTCGCGGCCTCTTTGACCGGCGGATGCACGGGCAGACCTTGGCGATCCTCTCCGCCGATCCACAGCGGAGGCTCGTTCGCGGACGATTCGGTCTCGCGATCAAACACCCTCTGCTCTTGGTCCTTCCGTCGAGCCACGTGCTCTCCGCCCCTCACTCTAATGGAGGCCGTGGAAGCCATGAAACTCAGGCGCCCATGTGGAAGACAGTGGAAGCACTGTTGGCATGCACTCCCGTTCTAAGTGCTTCTCCTCTCGTCGGTCCCTCAGCCCCAAATGCTTCCTTAGCCCGGCGCGCCTGGCCGTCAAGGGCTGCCCGCTCCGTTCGTCTCGCCCTGCGTTCGAGACTCCCGTGTTGCTCCTGGACCGCCCGGCTGCTCCGCCGGGCTCCTTTCTCGCGTGTTTGAGGAAACCATCCGTCAGAGGAGAACCGAAATGAAACACGCGAACTCACATTCCCGCCGAAAGGGCTCAAGGCTGCCAATAGGTGAGGCTCTTGCCCAGCGGATTCTCACGGCCCAATACGCCATCTGCTCAGCTTCTTGGGCGCGCGGAGACCTGCCGGAGGTGTCCGAGGAAGCGATCGTCGATTTACTAGCCGATCTGATGCACTTCTGCTCGGCTGAGCGGATCGACTTCCTTGACTCGGTGCGCATCGCCACCGAGCACCTTAAGGTGGAATCCGACGAGGGCGGCCCGTGAGGGCTACACGACGGGGGGACACCGCGTGATGGCTATGCTTCGCCGAAGCCGTCAAACTTGACTACCCCGTCAGGCTGCTCTCAACGGTGCAGGCAATCTGCGCCGGGCGAACTCGTATCCACTCGACACGCATTCTTGGAAACGTGTACGCGCGCTTCAACCACCTTGATGGGTGAACCGTTTGCGAGTATTCTGTTCACCTTTCTCTAAGCTAGCTTTGAGAGGCACGTTTTCGCGATGCGGACGCGACCTCATGGTTCTGTCAGAACGAAGTCCTCGACCGTGAGCCCACTCGGTTCGTCTCCGTGCGGCGGGTGCAGCGAACCGCGAACTTGCACGTCTCGGCTCAGCAGGCCTCGCCCGGTAAGTTCTTGGAGCTTCTCCCCGCCCGCGAGCACAAGGACTTCCTCTAGCCCCGGGACACGAAGAGCCAGCATGTCCTTCCGGTTTTCAAGACGCCCCCGAACTGTCAATTCGAGCTTCGGAATCGAGAAGCCTGATTTCTTCAAGAACTCACGGACTTTCTCAGGATCGAAGCTTCGCTCCTCCTTCGACACGACCACGGCCGTGCCGGCTCTAAAATCGACCGTTGCTTGACCAACGCCATCCAGGCGTTGCAGGGTCCTTTGGACCCCGTGTGCTCAAAGCGGTCAATGCATGCCGTCGACTTGGATGACCGCCTTGTCCACCTGTGCGAGCGCCGGTATGACGCTGAGCGCCAACAGTGTGAGCCGGAGCAAGTTTTTCCTGTTCATGTTTGTTTCTCCTATCGCCTAGAGCACGTATCGAAAGCCGAAGACCACGCCGGTCTGCGGCTTGGCTTGGATGCCGTTGAGTTTGCGAACGACTGGGATGGGCACGGAAAGCTCGAGGATCAGATTTCGCTTCATGAAGTACTGCATCCCCGGAGAGATGTAGAGCAGCCCGCCGCCCGAGTTGGGGAGAGCGCCGATGCGATCGCGGGCGCGATTTCGCACCTCAGCGTTGAACTCCACAAGGCCGAAGAGGCCGTGGGGTGCGAGCTTCCCGAGCCCGCTGGCCTTGGCGCTTCGGCTTTTCGCCGTCTCCGGCAAGAACAGATAGGCCAGGGCCACGTCGAACAGCGCACGGTTGCCGATAGTCACGCCGTCGCTGTTTCTGGTCGCCGCCTCATACTGCACGTCGGCAACAATGTGGCGTTGTTTACTGGCCTTGAGAAAAACGAGGTCGCCAAGGTAGCTCATCGCTTCCGTACTGAAGCCGTCCGAGCCGGTTGGCGCTTGGACGCCGAACTCGGCTGCCAGGCGCGTTAGCCCGCCTGGCTCATTCCGCTTGACCAGCCCGTCGTATTTGACGAAGAACCGCGAGTCGCCGCGACCTGTCCGTTCCCCGACCACGAAGGGCGTCACAGCCGTGGCGTGCCAGCCAGGCGCAAACCCGTAGACAACTGCGACGGGCTGAATGTAGCGCCTCATGGAGACAGTCCCGCCATCCCTCAGCACTGTGCGGCGATCGATCCGACTGAACGAGCGCACGAGAACCTGCTGGTTGAACAGCGTTCGGCCGCCGGGCGCTAGGATGGCCTGGCCTTCAAGTCCAGGCGGCCAGATGAGAATTGCCAGCGCTCCCATCGATAGGGCGCGCGCGAAACGAACGAGTCGAAGTACAAGCATTCCAGCCCTCCAAACCAACAGCCTCAGCAGGGTTTACGTCCAAATCTGGACGCACCTCTCCCCTTGTGTTGGCGCTAGACCAGGAGGATGGAATGTTTCAGGTAAAGGTCTTGCTCAGGAGCTTCAGCCGGGGCGTCCGGACGCCACCGCCGGCTTGTCGCCACTTCCTGAATCGGTGGGCGTGACTGCGTTGCTTTAACAACTGCAAGCCCGAGCGGGGCTAACTGTTTGGCGCGGGCCGGCTCTGGAGAGCGCTCGGCAGGGGACTCGCCGCAGCGAAGTCGACAGCAGGATGTCGCGTAGGGGGAACCCGCCTTTGCCAGATGGCAACACGCGCGTGCGCAGCTAGCTGTTGAAGCGCTGAACCGCTCTTCATACGCCAGGAGAAAGCCTCCTCCGTAGAGCAGGCATAGTTGGCTCAAGGTGATGAGCGCGACGAGCCTGAGGAGCGGTTTCCGCATTGAGCTTTCCTAACGATACACCCTGAAGTCGGCTATAGAGTCAAGCGCAAGCGCTCGCACTCTGAAGCGCCCGGCGCACTTTCCCGACCGAGGGCCAGCCCGCGGTTGATCCGGTGTTGGCGTAGATGCGGCAGCCAAAGCCGTAGCCTTTTTCGTCGGCCTCCGGGCCTTCAACATCCACGCCATTGATGCGCACAGTAGGCGAGCCAATAAAGCGCTTGGCCTGAGCGTCGGCATCGGATTCGACGGCGATCAGTTCGACGTTTTCGGGCAGCCTTTCGAGGCGCAACGCTTCGCGCGTGTTCTCAAGCGCCTTCAGATAGGAAGGGCAGCTATCGAAGTAGAAGAGTTCGACCTTCATGAGCGGCGCTCCGTGAGCTTGACGGTGTAGCCCATCTCGCCAATGGCCGCGATGAGCTTTTGGACGCTCGTCTTGGCCGGGTCAAAGCGAATGCGCGCGCTCGCCTTCTCGTAATCAACTTCGGCGCTCGCCACGCCCTCTTCGCGTTCCAGGGTGGCTTTCATTCCGGCGGCGCAACCCGCGCACGTCATGCCTTCAACGGCAAAGACCGCCACCGCTTCGGCCTCGGCCTTGCTTGCTGCGAAAGCCGTTGTCTCGGCGCTTGCCATCTCACCCCACAGGAGGCCGGAGTAGTGCGGAAACGCCGCAAGCACCGCTACGGCGGCTGTGGAGAGCCAGAGCAGCGCGCGCTGCTTACGCGTTTGCTCCGGACTAACAGCGCAAGAGCCGTCCGCACATTCTGCGGTCGGCGTCTTACGGTAGCTCAGGTAGAACGCACCAGCCAGCAGCAGCGCCGTGAGGCCCAGCAGATACGGCCGCAGCTCTTCAAACCATGCGGCCGCGCCAAACGTGCCGACGCCGAGCCCAACTGCAACAAGCGGGCCGGTGCAGCACAGCGAAGCAACGCCTGCCGCGAGGATCGATGCC
>Ga0209273_10000408_pt1 | contig 57249 bp, 45 predicted proteins | sample tdAd471_FD_187126 | JGI IMG/M metagenome (GOLD analysis project Ga0209273, IMG submission 187126) | Marine sediment microbial communities from the Atlantic coast under amendment with organic carbon and nitrate - tdAd47.1 (SPAdes)... | ecosystem: Environmental > Aquatic > Marine > Coastal >...
GTCGAAGGCCGCCGCCGCGCCCATGGTGTCTGACCGCCGCACTGCTTCCGCCGTACCGATGGCGTGCCCGGCGGTGCCAAGCGCAAGGCCGGTGGCCACATCATCGTCCACCCCAAACGCACGCAGAAGCCACGGCCCCACAAGGGCGGCGAAAAGCCCGGTGACAACCACAACAGCGGCGGCAACAGACGGCACACCGCCAATGCTGCCCACCACCGTGACCGCAAGCGGTGTCGTGATGGATTTGGTGCCCAGGCTGGCGACAAGCTCCGGTGGGGCATGCAGGATAACCGCAGGCGCAAGCGCGCTCAAAACCCCGGCCACAGACCCGCCCGCGACAGCTGCAAGCACCGCACGCTTGTTGGCTTTCACCGCGCCCCAGCTGCGGTATAGCGGCACGGCAAGGCCCACAACCGCCGCCGCCAGCAACAGGCCAAACCCGTTCGTGGCGGCCTGATAGGCCGAAAGGTCAGCATCCATCAGGCTGAACCAGCCGATCAGCACCACGGACGGCAGCAGGATGGGATGGGCATAGGCCCGGTGCCCCAGCCGCTCATAAAGCCGGTCTGCAATCAGGAACAGGGCGATGGTCAAGGCTGGCCAGATAATCACTACGCCTCCTTCCCGCGCGCCAATGCGCGGTACAGGAAGGCCGTTACCAGAAGGCCGATAATGGTGCTAACGCTGACAGCAAGCAACAGCACCAGCGGCGCAGACAGCACCAGCGCCTTGTGGGCAAGAAGCGCAACGATGGGCGGGACGAACAACAGCGGGAAGATGCGGATCAGCGCCCGTGAGCCTGCCTCAATGATTGGAGGCACACCGCGCCGAAGCACAAGGAAGGCCGTAAGCACCAACAGCCCCAGAATGGGCGCAGGCAGCGGCAGCGCCAGTGCGCGCACCACAAATGTCGCACCGTATAGCAGCGCCACCAGGATAAACACACCGACAAGCGACCGAACCACAATTCCTCCCGCACACAAAAAGAACGGGATAAACCCTAGGGCTTATCCCGCTCCGGTCAATCCTGTTGTTGGCTTCAGCCTGTTGACCTCAGCCCGCACGTACGCGTGCCAGGAAGCTGTCTGTGTGGTCGCTCAGCGTGCCCGCCAGCGCCTCAAGCTGCTCGATCGCCGCCAGCACGCTTTCCGCCGCCTCTTCCGATGACCGCGCGCTGCCTTCCACCGACTGGGCGTCCTCTGCCGCCGTGCGCGTCCCTTCAGACGCCTGACGGACAGAATTGGCGATATCGTGGGTCGCGGCGTCCTGCTCTTCCACGGCGGCGGCAATCGCGCTGGAGCCGTGGTTGATGGACTTGATCACGTCCGCAATCGCCTGCATGGCGGCAACAGCGCCTTCGGTGGCTTCCTGCACGGCGCCGATACGCTCGTGAATGCCTTCGGCCGCCTGCGCCGACTGGCCGGCCAGGTTCTTCACTTCGGTCGCCACAACGGCAAAGCCCTTGCCTACCTCGCCTGCTCGCGCGGCCTCGATGGTGGCATTGAGCGCGAGGAGGTTGGTCTGCTCTGCGATCTCGGTAATCAGCTGCACGACGCCGCCGATTTCCTGGGCGCGTTCAGACAACAGCGCGATCTGGCTGGACACAGCTTCGGATTTCTCCACCGCTTCGCCGGTCAGGCGGGTGGATTGGTCCACCTGCTGGGCGATTTCACTGGTGGAAGACGAAAGCTCCGTCGCGGCACCGGAAACCGATTCCACATTGTTGGACGCATCCATGGTGGCGTTCGCAATACGGGCCGCGCGGTCCATGCCGGACCGGGCCTGCGCCTGCATATGCGCCGCCGTCCCCTTGATGGAAACAGACATTTCAGCCACTTCGCGCACGATCTCCTGCACGCTGCCTTCGAATTCCTGCGCCAACTCCTGCAGCATCACGCGCTTTTCTTCAGCCTGCCGGGCTTCCTGCTCAGCCTGATCGGCGCGCAGCTGCTCGGCTTCTTCCTTGGCGGCCAGTGCCTCGTCCGCGGCGGCCTTGGCTTCAATGGCTGCGGCGTTTGCGCGGTCTTCCGCTTCGCGTGCCTTTTCGGTTTCCGCAACCGCCAGCGCGTGCTGGTCATGCACCTGCACAAACAGGTTCTGCACCTGGGTGGTCACCCAGAAAAGCCCGGCTGACAGCACAAGGAAGGCCACAACCTCGAACCCTGCTTCAAAGATCGTGCTGTCTGGCCCCATGACCATTTCAGGGGCCACGAGTGTGCCAACGATGAAATAGAGCGACGTTGTCAGGCTGGCCGTTGCCAGCGTGCGCCAACAGAAGGTGGACGACAGGAGCGCGATCACGGTGGCGAAATAGATGGTGACATCTTTTTGCCAGGGATGGCCTTCATAAAGGGCCACCAGCGCACCGGATGTCAGCACCATGGAAACCGCCAGCACCATCCGCCCTACCCTGGGCGGCGACGCAAGCTTAATGGCGGCTGTGGCAAGGGCGGCAAGGCCCGCGATAACGCCGGTGATCAGCCACATGTTCTCGCTGCCGGACCACCAGCCATGCACGATTGCCGCAGGCACGTGCGCCCACAAAAAAAGCACAAGTATCTGCACGACCCTGGCACGCATGCCGTCAAGGCCTTCGAAAGTGTCGTTCATCACTATACCCCCAAATACATATGGTTGATTCAAACCTAACGGCACCATAGTCAAGCGCCTGTAAATGAAGCGTAAACCGGCGTCGCATTTTCAGCGACAGATTGACGCACCTGATGATCCCTACCTGGACATCTATTCTTGCCTGATCGGCCTTGACGCATCGCGCCGCGGCACCATTTCAGATGCATTAAGGGAGGCTATATATGTTCAAGATTTTTTACGAAGACATTGACGTTGGTCAAAAAGAGGCGTTCGGCGCCTATAAGGTGACCCGCGAGGAAGTCATCGACTTTGCCTCCAAATATGACCCCCAGCCCTTCCACCTGGATGAAGAATTTGCCAAACAGTCTGTCTTCGGCGCGCTGTGCGCCAGCGGGTGGCACACCTGTGCCATGATGATGCGCATGATGGTGGACCATATGATGGCGCAAGGCTTCGCGGGCCTCGGCAGCCCCGGCATCGACGGCATCGAATGGAAGAAGCCTGTGTTCCCAGGCGATGTGCTTTCAATGGAAGGCGAAGTAACGGCCAAGCGCGAAAGCGCCTCCCGCCCTAACCTTGGGCTGGTGAAATCCACCTACCAGATCAAGAACCAGAAGGGTGAGACTGTGATGACGCTCAAGAGCAACGTGATGGTCGCAAAACGGGGTTAAGCTGCGGCCTGGCTCACCATCAACCCGGTGGCTGAATGGTTGAGAAGTCAATTGAGAAGGAATGCTTCAATCCATATTCGCTTGAGAAGATATAGCCTTTGTCTCCCCTGACTTCCTGGTCTACAAACCACCTGTAAACGACAGCATCCCACGTCGAGTAGACGGTCAAAAAGTCAGACACAAGCTCATTGGTTTTGGTTTGCCACGAGCTAACGGTAGCGAAATTCAAAGTGCCACCCGAACGGGAAGCTGGTGACAAATCATAGATTTTGCTGTCGTTGTCGTAAAATCCGGCATTGCCCGAGGGGTAGCTATAGCAATTCGTTGGTTGGGTTGCATAGAAAGCGGCACCGAGCGCTGTTCCATTACATATTGAACTGACAGCCCAATCCTCGATTTCGTAGCTGGCACCGGCGCTGAAGATATACATTTGCCATCCGTTGTCATAAAAATTGATGGCCTCAGATATATTTGCATCAAAAGAACCAGACCCCGATGCTGGCGAAATATTATTTGGGGCAGGACTCGGCAAAAACGACGATGTGTATGGGTCAGGTTCCAGGGTGCCGGCCATGTTGCACAGCGCGTTGCCCCGCTCTTGTAGGAAATCTGCATACAAATCTCCCGCAACGATATCCCAACCCGTTGCAATAATCATAATCTGGCTATTCTCGGTGCCATTCTCCTCTTGCTGAAGGAATAGATAGGGGATGTAGGTGGATACAAAGTTTGTATCAGTTGCATTGTGTACATACCCGCCCCTCAGGTCTCCCCAGTTGGTGCTGAACAATATGGAGTTGGCAAACCTGAGCTGGCCGACGGGGAAGGCGCAGATCAACTGTGGCGGGGGGTCTTCCGGGTAAATGATACTGATCTGGATCGCTCCCTCATAGGATCGGCGGACCGCCTCCATAAAATAGGCTGTCGACTTGCTTTCGGCTGAAGGTTCAATATCGTCGCCTGGCTTGTCATCTTTGGCGGTGATCATGTAGCCGAGCGCAGTAACGCTGATGCGGTCACCCTCTGCGGGCTCATAAAGCACCGCATACTGCCTTTCAGTGGCTGTCAGTTTGCAGACACTGGCCATCGCAGAGAGATGTTCTTTTTCCGGCGACAACAGCAAAAACGGGGTGCTTTTGGGCTTGGAAACATACCAGCCCTGAACCTGTTCGGGCCTGGACACCCGGCAATCCACCATAAGAAGCTGCCCCGGTGATATCTGCAGCTCCGGCGCGGGGCTGACGACCTCAAGCTGCTCTTGTTCCAAAAGCGCCTGGATCAGATGAGTGCTATCGCCGCTGGCGGCGGCGCGCGCGCCTGAAGTCTCTGTGGTCTCTGTGGTCTCTGAGGTCTTTGTGGGTTCAGGCATGGTGCGTTCCTAAAATCTGACGTGAAGGCACAGCCTTGCACGTACCCACCGCAAAGTACATTCTGGGATAAATACCTGAACACGCAAGAATTGTTATGTGAGCGGCTTTCTGCCCTTCCTTTTCACCCGCAGCCCCATCAGCGCCAGATAGACCGCGCCGTATACCAGCGGCTCGAGCTGGAAGCCCTTGCGCATCATGAAGAAATGGATCACGGCCAAAGGGGCGATGACATACACAAGCTTATGCAGCCGCTGCCACCTTTTCGCCCCCAGCCATTTGATCATGCCCTTGGTGCTGGTAATCGCCATGGGGGTGAGCATAAGGAAGGCGGCCATTCCCACGGTGATATAAACCCGCTTGATGATATCCGCCCACAGGCCCGCCCAGTCCCACAACAGGTCCAGCCACAGGTAGCTGAGGATGTGCGTGCACACATAAAAATAGGCGAAAAGCCCCAGCATGCGGCGGAACAGGATCGGCTTCGGGGACTTGAGCACGCGCGACAGCGGCGTCAGCGCGAGCGAGATCAACAGGAAGCGAAGCGCCCAGTCGCCCGAAAAGCGGTTGGATGTCTCATTTGGGTTGAACCCCAGGTCGTGCGGCGCGCCCGCAAACGCCTGCCACCAGTTGAAGGCCAGCCAGGCGAACGGGATAAGGCAGGCGGCAAACACCAGTGGTTTGCCAAAGCGCCTGAGGTTTGGGACACTAAAAATCTGCATCAAGACATCCGGCCTTTTCGACAATTCATGTTTCTGGTCATATTTCTGGCCATGCCCACCCCAATCGTCACTCGCCGACCCGATCGGCGAGTCCACGCCACGCTCTTACCGCATGGATTCGCCGGTCAAGCCGGCGAATGACGACAACACTATTCAATAATATTTCGCCAAATCCATGCCGTCATACATATGCGCCACCTGATCGGCGTAGCCATTGAACATGAGCGTCTTCCTTTTGCCGAATTCGCCAATGCGGCGCTCGGACGCCTGGCTCCAGCGTGGGTGGCTCACGCGCGGGTTCACGTTCGAATAGAAACCATATTCCGATGGCGCGGACATGTTCCAGCTGGTCTTTGGTTCCTTGTCAGTGAAATGGATGCGCACGATGGATTTGATGGATTTGAAGCCGTATTTCCACGGCACCACAAGGCGGATGGGTGCGCCGTTCTGGTTCGGCAGTTCCTTGCCGTAAAGCCCCACGGCCAGGAAGGTCAGCTCATTCATCGCTTCGTCCATCCGAAGCCCCTCGCGGTAAGGCCAATCGAGCACGTTAAAGAAGCTTTTCACGCCCGGCATCTGGCCCTTGTCCGCCAGCGTTTCAAACGCAACATATTTGGCGCCCGACTGTGGAGCGACCTTCTTGAGGACACCCGAAAGCGGCACGCCAAGCCATGGGATCACCATCGACCAGGCCTCCACGCAGCGAAGCCGGTAGATGCGTTCTTCGAGTGCCGAATAGTCGATCAGGTCTTCAAGCGCATAATCGCCCGGCTTGTCGGTCATGCCGTCCACTTTCACAGTCCAGGGCGAAACCTTCAGCCGCCAGGCGTTCTCCGACGGGTCACCCTTACCGGTACCGAATTCATAATAATTGTTATAGTTGGTCACCGCGTCATATGGCGTCAGCGTCTCGCCGGGGTCAAAGGCGGATTTGGTGTGTGGCAGTGTCTTGAGCTGCCGCTCTGTCGCCGCCTGCAAGGCGCCTGTGCCCGCAAGTGCTGCCGCACCCGCAAGCGCGCCCGCGCCCGTCATGAAGCGCCGCCGGTCCAGATAGACCGCTTCGGGGGTGACTTCATTTTCACTTAAGTGCCAGCTTTTTGTCCGCTTGATAAACATGCCATACTCCGGTTGCTACTTGGCTTAAACCTAGCAAAGCCCGTGATCCGGTCCAGTCACGCTTTGGTGCGCACGGCGTGAGCAGCCCAGCCAGCAAGTGTGCGCGTCACGTAAAAGCCGGAACTGCTTCTTTCTACGCACCGTGGGGAGCGCCGGATGCACCAAGGCAACGCAAAATAAGGGCGAAACATGTGTTCTTTTGGTTGAAAAGGCTTGCAAATACCCCCTCATTCGCTAACTATCTGGTCACTTGTCGAGGGGTCGACATCGTGGAAAAATGCGGGGATGGTCCGTATTCAATCGCGTTTTGGCCTGTACCGCGCCAAGAAGGCTTGCGGCACGCCCTGCACTGGGCACTTGACGGAATTGTGACTTTCGCCAATGGATTTGGCCTCAAGTTTAGGGTTTAAAGGCCAGTAACTGGATGACTGACGCGCTCGAAAAGCTGCAACATTCGAAGGCAACGCAACAGCTTGTTCAATTCTGGCTGAATTTGCCCCGCCCTGAAGGACAGGTTTGCCCCCGGCGATCCGACTTTTCTTCCGCCCAGATTAACGGGTCAATTTCCGAAGTATTCCTGAGCGAATGGGAAGACAGCGAAGTCCTGCGCGTCGTGCAGGCTGGTACCGTGCTGGACCGCCATATCGGCATTGACATGACGGGGACAAATATTTTCGACATGACGCCAGAGGAACTGGTTGAAGACGAACGTACCTACTATAAAGCGCTCCGCGACCAGCCTTGCGCCGGCATGATCACGCGCAGCATGATCAATTTCGCCGATGTGCCGTTCGTCTATCGCACCATCCAGCTGCCGCTCCTCGACCCGTTTGGCAAGGTTGTTTATTTTGTCGCTACGGGCGTGGTGATTGAAGGTGATGACCTGGTAGCCCAATTCGGCCGCAGAAGCTTCCGGCGCACCCGTCTGGTGGAACGGCATTTCTTCGACATTGGCGCCGGTACGCCACCCCCGGAAAAAGCAGGCCAACTGAGCCTGGGCGGCCCGCTGCATCCGCCAGCGCCGCGCGGCTAAACTCACCGACCATCCAGCAACAGCAAAACGGGCACAACCAGTGTGCCCGCCGAGTGCCCTTTTTTTACTGAGCTGTGCCCGTTTCCAAGGCGCGCTTAACGCTGGAAATCATAGACACTGCCCAGCTTGAGGATCTGCGTCAGCTCATCCAGTGCTCTGAAGCTTTCCTCCATCAGCTGTGGGTCAGCCAAATCGTCCACCGCCAGGCGGTCACGGTAATGCTTGTTCGCCCAGGCTTTCAGCGTTTCGGTGAGCGCGTCATCAAGGATACTGTTTGATCCCATGGCGCTGATATCATCGTCAGACATGGCCACGCGAAGGCGCAAGCATGCCGGGCCACCGCCGTTGCGCATGCTTTGCCGCACGTCCAGATAGTCCGCGTGGGCAATCGGCCCGCCGGAGCTAACTAGCTGATCTACATAGGCTTTTGTGGATGGCGTTTCCGCAACTTCGGTCGGCAGGATCAGCGTCATGCCATCTCGTTTCGGTGCCGAAATAAGCTGGCTGTTGAACAGATAGCTCTTCACCGCGTCCGCAATTGGCACTGCGCTTGCGGGAACGCGCACGAACTGCATCTCCACATCGCCCATCGCCGCCTGGATATCGCGGTCCAGCTGGTCCGGGTTCTCAAACGCCTGCTCGTGGTAGAAATGCACATTCTTGTTTGACACGGCCACCACGTCATTATGGAAAGCGCCGGCGTTGATCGCCGCCGGATTTTGCCGCACAAACAAGGTCTTATCACCGGGTGTCGCGTGCATGCGCGCGATCGCGCGGCTTGCTTCTTCAGTTTGGCGGCCCGGGTATGTGAGGTCTGCTGCCGTCTCGAACGCGCCCCGACCATAGACATAGAGCGCCACGCCCGCTTCGCCATAATCGGCACAGAAACGGCTGTGGTTGGCCGCGCCCTCGTCGCCCATGTGGGTGCCGCCGACAAGCGGATCATGGTGTTTGAACCGCTCTCCTTCCGGGAACATCACCTTCAATATCCGCGCCGTCACCCGCGCCTCAATCGACCGGTGGTACATGGCCGCCAGGTTTGCAGGCGTAAAATGCGTGCGCCCATCCGCCGTGTCTGGCGCGGGGGAAATCGTGGCCGCATTCGCCGTCCACATGGTTGCTGACGAACATATATTGGCTACTAGCGCCGGGCTTGCCTTCCAAGCAGCCGCCAGCATTTCAGCGTCAGAGCCCGTGAAGCCGTGGTCTCGAAGCGTCTTCAGGTGTGGGCGGTCATGGGGTGGTAGAACACCCTGTGTCATACCCAGGGACCGCAGGTGACCGGCTTTCTCAAGCCCCTGCAGCACGCCCTCGCGCGGGTTCGCCACCATGCCCTTGTGCTTCGCAGACGCCACATTGCCGTAGGAAAGCCCTGCATAATTGTGGGTTGGGCCAACGATGCCGTCGAAGTTTACTTCACGCCAAGCCATCAGCCTTCTCCTTCATTGAAATTGAGCCCTGTTGGCAGCGCGCCCACGGCCACTTTGCCCTCAGCCTGCTCCATCGTGGCCACGCCGTAGGAGCAATAGTCCGCCGCATAATAGGCGCTTGGCCGGTGGTTGCCCGAAAGGCCAATACCGCCGAACGGCGCCGTGGAAGCAGCACCCGTAAGCTGCTGGTTCCAGTTGACAATCCCCGCCTTGGCCCGTGGGTAGAAGGCGTCATAGTTGTTACGGTTGTCTGAAATCAGGCCGGAGGCCAGCCCAAAGCGGGTGTTGTTGGCCTCCCGGATCGCGCTCTCGAAATCCGGCACGCGAATGAGCTGCAGGAACGGACCGAAGACTTCCTCGTCTGGCCTGTCAGCCACATCTGTCACATCCATCAGGCCCGGCGTGAGGTATGCGTCGCCCCGCGCAAGCTTCTCAACCCGGCGGATCACCTTGCCGCCTGCGGCCTCAAGCGCTTCCTGCGCTTTCAGAACATTATCCGCAGCATGGCCGCTGACCACCGGCCCCATGTAGGGCTGCGGGTCATCGTTCCAGGCACCCACGGTGATGCCGTCGATCGCGCGGGTGAGCGTGTCGATGAAAGCATCACCTTCTGCACCAACCGGCACAATCAAACGCCTAGCGCATGTACAGCGCTGGCCCGAGGAGATAAAGGCGCTCTGCACCGTCATCACAGCAGCAGCAGCGTGATCTTCCACTTCATGGACGATCAGCGGGTTATTGCCACCAAGTTCCAGCGCCTGGATGACATTCGGGCGGTCCACCAGTTCGCGAGCGATGATCTGCCCGGTACGGGCGCTGCCAGTAAACAGAAGGCCGTCGATATGCTTGTTGGCGATAAGTGCCGCGCCCGTATCGCGCGCGCCCTGCACCAGGTTAAGCACACCCTTCGGCAGTCCTGCATCATCCCAGCATTTCACCATCAGCTCTGCCACGGCTGGCGTCAGCTCACTTGGCTTGAACACGATGGTATTGCCCGCGATCAGCGCTGGCACAATATGGCCGTTCGGCAGGTGGCCAGGGAAGTTATACGGCCCAAATACTGCCATCACACCGTGCGGCCGGTGCGCGAGCTTTGACCGGATCGCACCGTTCACGGCTTCCTTGAAGCCGGTGCGCTCATCATAGGCCTTGAGGCTGATCTCGATCTTATTGGCCATTGCTGTGGCTTCGCCTGTCGCGTCCCACAGGGTCTTGCCTGCGTCCTTCGCCACGAGTTCGGCCATCTCAGCCTTGCGCTCGACAAGGATTTCCGCATATCGGCGGGCGATGGCAACGCGCTCCTCAAACGGCGTCATAGCCCAGATGTCAGCCATGCGCGCCGCGGTGCTTACTGCCGCGTCTACTTGCTCTGCTGCCGCTTCACGGCCAGTCCAGATGACCTCGCCGCTCGCCGGATCGGTAGAGCGAAACTCTTCACCAGCGCCCTCAAGCCAGGCACCGTCAATAAAATGTGTCATGACAAACTCCCTACTCTGCTAGTTGCGGCGGCACGCGGCGACCGATAGGCGCATACATGATTGGGTCCCCAGCCTTCAGATGCAGGGCCGCGGCTGCTTCTTCCGGAATCCAAAGGCCACTAGAGCCTTCAACCACATTCGTGAGCACCACGCGGAAGTCATCCAGGGACGGATTACAGGCCATATGCATCGGGTCATGCCCGCCGCCCTCAACCGTACCGCCAAGCTCGCCCGAGACGCTTTTGCGCAAGGTCCAGATGCCGCGCTTGTGCACTTCCATCGCCGGGCCACCATCGAAGATGTCTACCGAGCGGGAGAAGCGGAAACCTTCTTTCTCAAGGAGCTTGATGGCGGGACGCGCGCTGTCATGCGGCTTGCCGATCACAGCTTTGGCCTCTTCCGGCAGAAGCGCCGTGTAGATCGGGAACTTTGGCATCAGGTCAGAGATGAACTGGCTGTTGCCAAGGCCGTTGATCCGGTCTGCAGTCTTAAAATCCATGCCGAAGAAATGGCGACCCAGAGCTTCCCAGAACGGTGAGTTACCGTTTTCGTCTACCCAGCCGCGGATTTCGGAAATCACCTGATCAGAGAAACGATCCGGGTGCGCAGCCATAAGGAGGTAACGCGCCTTTGACATCAGCTTGCCGACATTCTCTTTGCGGTACTCTTCATCCACAAAAAGCGTCGCAACCTCAGTCGCGCCCACGAAATCATTGGAAAGCTGTAACAGTTCCGTATCCACCCGCATTTCGGGCTCGTGGCTCACCTGCGTCTGGTGCAAAATGCGGTAGCTATAGAAAGGCTTATCCAGGCCCACACCTACGAGAAGCGCGCTTGTGCCGACAATCTTGCCCTCTTTCGGGTCTTCCATGACCAGGAGATAGCTGGTCTTCTTGTTCATGTCCGGCGGGTTTGAGAAGGCCTCCATGGATTCCCTGACTTTTGCTTCAAGCGCCTTTTTATCCACCGGCAGGGTTGTCAGCCCCGTGCCTGTTTTTTTGGCGAGCGCCTGCAGGCCATCAAGATCTTTCAATCGTGCTGGTCGCACCACATACATGTGCCATATCCCTTATTCTGTGTCCGGGCAGCATATCAGGGCCCCGGTTGCCTAAGTGGCCTTTTGGCCAAGTCTTCCAAACCTCAGTGATGCGCGAAATCCCCTTCTGAGCGCGTCATGCGGTTTTGGCTTTCACCACGTCGTCGAGCTGGCCGCTCGCGAAAGCCAGAAGAATAAGAGCGGAAAGTTTAGCCCTTTCCGCAAAACTGTCCACGCAAACGAACTCGTCCGCGCTATGGATGTTCGCGCCGCGCACACCCAGTGTATCCACGTTCGGCAGGCCCGCAGCCGCCAGGTTATTGCCCTCGCAGCAGCCGCCAGTGGGCACGTAATCGATCTTGATCCCAAGATCCATGCCGCAGGCCTTGATGGCGTCCATCAGCTTCAGGTTGGCGTCAGAGAGCGCCTTGGGCGGGCGGTTGATGCCGCCATGCAACGACACGTCAAAGCCGTCCTCGGCCCCAAAGCGCGCGACAATCTTGTCCAGCTCAGCCTGGAACCATGTGGCGTCTTCGGGTTCCTTCAGGCGCACGTTGAAGCGGCACCATGCCATATCAGGCACAACATTCGGCGCCACCCCGCCACTGATCACCGCCGGGTTCACCGTCAGTTCCGGGCGCCCGCCCGTAAGGCTTGCCAAGTCCGCGATGATCTTTGAAAGGTGCACCACGGCGTTCCGGCCCGCGTGGAACTCACGCCCTGCATGAGCGGCCTTGCCGCGCACCACCATGGTGAAATTGCCGCTGCCCTTCCGCGCGCCCGCCAAAGTGCCGTCTGCCAAAGCAGGTTCATACGTCAGGCCGATATCCGCCGCCTTGGCGCGCTCAGCAAGGATTGGCGCCGAAGCCAGCGAGCCTGTCTCTTCGTCCGGCGACAGCAAAATTTCCCAGCCCACCCTATCCGCGAGCGGTGTTTCCTCAAACGCCATAAGCGCGTTCAGGATCACGATAATGCCGCCCTTCATGTCGGCAACACCCGGACCGTTCAGCGTGCCCGCGTCAAGCCACACAGGTTCCTGAAACGGGTGATCCTTGGCGAACACGGTGTCTGTGTGGCCAGTCATCAGCACCTTGCGGTTGGCGTGCGGGCGTTTGAAGATGCGTATGGTGCGGCCATTCTTTACCGTGACCACCTCGCCTTTCTCATTAACCGCCTCGCCGTCCGCAAGGTCTATCAGCTCCACCTCAGCACCCAATGGCTCAAACGCTTCAAGGATCAGCGCTTCCATCGCCGCGAGGCCTTCCAGGTTGCGGCTACCGCTGTTGACGCGCGACCAAGCTATCACCGTATCGACCATGTCTTGCTGGCGCGCGTCGATGCGGTCCAGGGCGGCCCTGGCTTCATCATAAGACGGCAGATTCTTCAGCAGGCTGGTCATACAGGCTCCGTTTTCATTGGTATATGTGTGTTTCAGTATCCTTCATGGGTACGGGGAATCCCCTGCTATCGTCAAGGGACCGACATGGGCCGAACCCCACTATCCTAGATTATACGGTCGCAGCTTGCCAAAACCGCAGAAATGGCGGTTCGGCTCATCGCATCCCGCGCTCAATTCATCGCATCATCCCAAAGTTCCATCACTTTTTGCGTAAAGTGAAAGTACAAAAAACATGAGAGATATGAGGTTCACTTATATTTCACTTGTCCTAAAAGAACCGCAAAGGGCGTGGGGCAAGTTAAAAAAAGCGAGGATGTGTTATGAAAGCTCTGATTGTTGATGGGGAAGAACTTCTCCGTCTCTCCCTTAGGGAAGTGATATTGGTTTCCGGCAATTTCCAGGAAATTATGGAAGCCAGCAGTGAACATGAATTTCTGGCAAAAACCGCCAATCACGATGACCTTTCCCTGATCATTGTCCACCCCGGCTCACTCGGCAGCGACGGCCCCGATTGCATGAAGCTGGTGCGACGCCTGTATCCTGATGCCGCTGTGGTGACGATTCTGGACCGTGAAAGCCAGCGCACACATGACTGCGCCGGTGCAATAGCGGTTGAGCGCGGCGCAAGCGTGGCAGAAATGGTGACGGCCATTCGCCGGGCGCTCAAACTGCCGCTTGATGGCTTCGGCGCTGTTGCAAGCCGCCCATCTGCACCAAATGTGCGCGGCGCGCTTGAAAGTGGCATGGGCCGCGCGCCTGCACCGCGCCATACGGTTGCGGATTCGGTGGACCTGAGCCGCCTTTCCTACCGCCAAAAACAGATTCTGGCCATGGCCGCAGACGGCCTACCGAACAAGGAAATCGCCGCGCGGCTGTCGATCGCGGAAGGCACTGTGAAGGCGCATATGCATGCCATCTTCAAGGTGCTGGGCGTATCCAACCGCACGCAGGCGGTTATCCGCTACGGTGCTGTTGGCCGCGCACCTGCACAGCCCAGCGGAAGTTCCCAAAACTCCCCCAGCTGGGCCTTTGCTGCCGCAAGCTGACGAGTAACCCTAAGCTGCCAAAGAAAGAGGCCCGAGCAGACATGCCCGGGCCTTTTCTGCTTCCAGCCAAATCGTCATGCTGAACTCGTTTCAGCATCCATCAGACATTCGCAAACAAGCTCTGCCCCAACAAATAGGGTGCTTCTGTGCCTCGATCGTTCATCGAACAATGGACCCTGAAACAAGTTCAGGGTGACAGTTTTCCGCTGGCTCCCTCTAAAGCTTACCCGCCAGGTGCTTGATCACGGCGGAGAAATCCTTACCGCCGAAGCCTGCGTCGTCCATCGCCTTGTAGATATCGCGGGAAAGCGCACCAAGCGGCGTGTTCGCGCCGGTGTCGCCCGCCGCATCCATGGCGATGCCGAGGTCTTTGAGCATCAGGTTGGTGGCGAAGCCGGGGTTATAATCGTTGTTCGATGGGGCGGTTGGCACTGGGCCCGGCGCCGGGCAATAGGTCGTGAGCGACCAGCACTGGCCGGAAGCGTTTGACGCCACATCGAAGAATGTCTGGTCATCTAGCCCCAGCGCACGGCCAAGATTGAAGGCTTCACTGACACCGATCATGGAGATGGCGAGCAGCATATTGTTGCAGGCCTTGGCCGCCTGGCCGTTGCCCGCCTGCCCGCAATGCACGATCTTGCCCGCCATGGGCTCCAGCACCGGCTTGGCGCGCTCAAACGCCTCCGCGCTGCCGCCTACCATGAAGGCAAGCGTGCCTGCGGCCGCGCCACCCACACCGCCAGAGACCGGCGCGTCAACCATTTCAAACCCAGCGTGATGGGCGCGGTCCGCCACCTTGCGGGCGGTTGCCACGTCGATGGTGCTGCTGTCGATAAACAGCGCGCCGTCCTTGGCCGCCTTGGTGACGTCCGCGTACACGCTTTCAACGATCTTGGCGTTCGGCAACATGGTGATCACCACATCCGCACCGTCGACCGCGTCATGAACGCTGTCGAACGCCTGTCCGCCAGCCTCAACGAGGCCCGCTTTGGCATCAGCCGACAGGTCAAACCCGCGTACGGCCATGCCGCCAGAGACCAGATTTTTCGCCATTGGCAGGCCCATGTTCCCAAGGCCGATGAATGCAACTGTTGTCATCTGTTCTCTCCCTACTCGGCAATATCAAGTTCCAGATCGTCCAGCGACCTGAAATAGGTTTCAATTTCTTCGTCCGACACGCGGTCCAGCGTGTTCGGGTTCCACTGCGGGTTATTGTCCTTGTCCAGAAGGATGGCGCGCACGCCCTCGGAAAAATCATTCCCGGCCATCACCCGGTTCACCATGCGGTATTCCATGCGCATGTTGTCGCGGAACGTCTCCAGCACCTCACCGCGACGCAGTTGCGCGAACGTCAGCTTCAGGCTGGTGGGTGACTTGGTCATCAAAATCTTGAACTGCTTCTGCGCCCACTCGCTTTCGTTCAGCTCCAGCTCATGTAGGATTTCCTCCACCCGCACGCCTGCGAACGCGCCGTCGATCTCGTCAAACACTTCGGCCATTGGCGCGGGCTCTGGGTCCTTGTGGAACTCATCCAGCACCACCTGCACGCAGTCCTCGCATTTGATCTCTTTCTGGCTCAGCTTGTAGACGATGGCGTCGATGTCATTGCTTGAGACCACGTGGCTTGCGATGCCGAGAGCATACAGGTCAGGCGCCTTGATCCGCGCGCCAGTGAGCGCCAGATACATGCCGGTCTCGCCCGGAAGGCGTGGCAGGAACCAGCCACCGCCCACGTCCGGGAACAGGCCAAGGCCGGTTTCCGGCATGGCGAACAACGTTTTTTCTGTCGCGACCCAGAAATCACCAGGGATCGAAACGCCAACGCCGCCCCCCATGGTGATGCCGTCCACCAGCGCCACATATGGCTTGGGGAACTCATCAATCGCGATGTTCATCAGATATTCGTCATGGAAGAATTCACGCCACTCGGTGGTGCCGTCTTTGTATGACTGCGTTACCTTCACCACGTCACCGCCGGCGCAAAAGGCCTTATCGCCCGCGCCCACAACCACCACGGCCTGCACGGACGGCATGATCGCCCATTCCCCCAGCTGGCGGGTGATCTCCACCGCCATATTGTGTGTCAGGCTATTCAAGGCCTTGGGGCGATTGAGCGTGATCAGGCCAATGGTGCCGCGATGCTCGAACAGTACTTCAGCGTCCGTCATGGTTTAGTCCTTCAAAAGCGAGCGGGAGATGACAACCCGCATGATCTCGTTGGTGCCTTCCAGAATCTGGTGCACGCGCAGGTCACGCAGGATGCGCTCGATCGGGTAATCCTGCAGATAACCGTAGCCGCCATGCAGCTGCAGTGACGCGTTCACCACGTCAAAGCCCGTGTCGGTGGCAAGGCGCTTGGCCATGGCCGCTGCCGCCGCGGCGTCAGGCGTTTTATTGGTCACTTTCTGGGCCGCTGCGTACAGCAGGAGGCGCGCGGCCTCAAGCTCGGTCGCCATATCCGCCAGCTTGAACTGGGTGGCCTGGAAATCGGCGATGGACTTGCCAAACTGCTTGCGGTCTTTCGTGTAAGTGACGGCTTCATCCAGCGCACGCTGCGCACCGCCAATGGAGCAGGCACCGATGTTAAGGCGGCCACCATCAAGGCCCTGCATCGCGATCTTGAAGCCCTGACCTTCCTCGCCCACAAGGTTCGCGGCCGGGATGCGGCAATCATCGAACATTACGGCAGCGGTTGGTTGGCTGTGCCAGCCCAATTTCTTTTCCTGCGCGCCGAACGACAGGCCCGGTGTGTCTTTCTCAACGATAAAGCAGCTGATGCCCTTGGCGCCGTCATCCGATGTGCGCGCCATCACGACATACACATCGCTGGTACCGCCGCCCGAGATAAAGGCCTTTGAGCCATTGAGGACATAGTCATCCCCGTCGCGCACAGCCTTTGTCTTGAGGCTTGCAGCGTCAGACCCCGCGCCGGGTTCGGTCAGGCAATAGCTGGCCATCTTTTCAAGCGTTGAAAGCTCGCCCACAAAGCGCGCGCGCTGGTCGTCATTGCCGAAGCAATCGATCATCCAGGTCGCCATATTGTGGATGGAGATCATCGCCGCTGTGGACGGACAGCCCATGGAAAGCTGTTCGAAAATCAGCACGCTTTCCACCCGACTGAGGCCACAGCCCCCGCCTTCTTCGGACACATAGATGCTGCCGAAGCCAAGCTCGCCCGCGGCTTTTGCCACATCTGCGGGCCACACCTTGTCTTCGTCCCACTTGTGGGCGTCAGGTGTGATCATGTCGGCGGTGAAACTGCGTGCCATATCCTGGATGGCGCGCTGATCTTCATTAAGTGAAAAGTCCAAGACTACCCCCTTGGGTTTATCTCATTGGAGGCACGCCCTGTGCCCCATACGCCAGCCCGACTGCCGCCGGGGATACAAATGTGCCAACCCGAATTTGCCCAAGCGGGATGGCTGATTGGTGCGGGCGGCGCCGAGGCACCACCCGCAATACTCTATGTCGGTCTATTCGACCTTGTTGCCGTCTGCGTCCCACACCTCGACATTGCCGAGATCCAGGTCGCTGATGCCTTCCTTGATCGCCGACCAGTCACCCACAATCAGCCAGGTCAGCTTCTCTGGGTGGATGTTGGCCTGCGCCTCAGCCTTGATTTTTTCGATATCAAGCGCCTTGTATTTGGCTGTCAGGCTGGTGACATAGTCGTTCGATCGGCCAAAGCGGTCGTTCGACAGCAGGCTGTTCAGAACGGAGCCAGACGTTTCAAACTGGCCTGGCAGGCTGTTCACGGCATCCGCCACAAACACTTCAAGTTCTTCAGCTGTTGCTGGCTTGTTGCCCAGGTAGGCTGCGAACTCTTTCTCCAGTTCCTGCAGGGACTCTTTCGTCTTGTCCGTTTGCACCGGTGCATAAACAAGCCACATGCGCTGGCCGCGGGCATCGGTCGTGAAGGTATAGGCACCATAGGCCCAGCCCTTGTCCTCGCGCAGGTTCATGTTCACCCGGCTGGTGAAGTCACCGCCCAGGATGCTGCTTGCCATTTCCTGGGACATATATGCTTCATCACCCGTGGATGGGAACAGGTGACCAGCAAGGATCAGCGACTGTGGTGAGCCCGGCTTGTCCATAACAATCACGCGGCCTTCGCTAGGCAGCGCCACTTCAGCCACATTCTTGGAAGGAACCGGTGTTGCCGGGGCCTGCCAGTTACCAAAGGCTTTCTCAAGCGCGGCAGTGGCTTCATCCACAGTGATGTCACCCACCATGAATATCTTGGCATTGTCCGGACGGATCCAGTCAGTGTGGAACTGCACCAGATCGGCGCGCTCCATGCCTTCAATCGCGGCTTCCGTGCCGGAACCCGTATATGGCACGCTGTAGCTATGGCCTGTGCCGTAAAGAAGCGGCGGCAGGGTCCGCAGCGCCAGCTGAACCGGCTGTGCCTTTTCCTGAGCAATGCCCTGAATCCAGCGTGGTTTCAGCCGATCGATTTCCTCTTGCGGGAAGGCCGGGTTACGTACCAGGTCAGACGCCAGCGCAAGTGATGGCCCCATGTTCGCCTTCAGCATGGACATGCTGACATTACTCATATCCAGGTTAGAGCCCGTTGAGAGCGTCGCACCCAGGCTTTCAAGCTCAGCCGCGACTTCAAGTGACGTGCGCGTTGGCGTGCCTTCGTCCAGCATCGCCAGCGCAAAGCTTGCCGTACCAAGCGGACGACCGGCATCAGCCGCATAGCCCGCATCAAACTGCATGGCCATGTTGACAACCGGCACAGTCGGGCGGTTTGCAACGACAACCTTCATACCGTTCGACAGTGTCGCTTCCTGAATTTCAGGGAAGGTCAGGTCAGGCATCGCACCCACTTCAGGCAAGCCCTTGGACCGGTCAACCTGGCTTTCTGCCGTCTCGTATTTCGGATACGGGCGCACTGTAAGCTGATAGTACCCTTGGCCCAGCCACTTGTTGGCCGCTTCCTTCACTTCCCCCATGCCTGCATTGTTCAGGTGATCAAGCAGGTTCGAATAGAAGCCCGGGTCACCGGCGTAAAGCTCTGACCGCGCAAGCGCTGTTGCCTTGCCGCCAAAGCCGCCAATCTGCTCAAGCCCGCGGATGCGACCAGCCAGAATGCTGGTTTTCGCGCGCTTCAGTTCTTCAGCAGTTGGACCTTCCGAGAGAAACTTGTCCATTTCAGCATCGATCAGGCGCTGTACTTCAGCTTCGTCCACACCGGGCTTCAGGGTCGCCTGAATTTCAAACATGGAAGCCAGCTCAAACGGCTGCGCGCTTACACTCACGCTGACCGCAAGCTGGTTCTTATATACAAGCGCCTGATACAGGCGGGAGTTCTTGCCGCCGCCAAGCACGTCGGCCGCCAGCACCAGTTCGGCATAGTCCATGTCCGTGCGCGGGGCCACAGCCCAGTTGCGGTATACGCGAACCTGCGGCGCCTTTTGGTCCACCATTTCTTCAATGGTGTTGTTTTCGCGCGTCGGCACCCATGCCTTATGTTGTTTAAGTGGCGGACCGGCCGGAATATCGCCGAAGAATTTGTTCATCTTCTCTTTGGCGGTTTCCACATCAATGTCACCCGCCAGCACAATCACAGTGTTGGCAGCGCCATAATATTCCTTGAACCAGCCCTTCACGTCATCGAGAGACGCGGCGGAAAGGTCTTCCATCGAGCCGATGGTGGAATGACGGTATGGGTGGCCAACAGGGAACAGGCCTTCAAGCTGGCGGTATTCCACTAGGCCGTATGGCGCGTTGTCGCCCTGGCGCTTCTCGTTCTGCACAACGCCAATCTGGTTATCCAGCTTTTCCTGCGTCACAGCCCCCAGAAGGTGGCCCATGCGGTCGGACTCCATCCACAGCGCCATATCAAGCGCTGGCGTTGGCACGTTCTGGAAATAGTTGGTACGGTCAAACCAGGTGGTGCCGTTCATTGCAGTTGCGCCGACAGCCTTGAAAGGCTTGAAGAATTCGTCGTCATAGTTTTCCGACCCGTTGAACATCAGGTGTTCAAACAGGTGGGCGAAACCGGTCTTGCCCTCTGGCTCGTCTTTTGAGCCAACATGATACCACACGCTGACGGCCACAATCGGCGCCTTGCGGTCTTCATGCACGATGACCCGAAGGCCGTTATCAAGCGTAAATTTCTCAAATGGAATGTCGACCTTCAGGTCCACACTGGTGTCGACTGTAGCCATTTTCGGCTGGATATTTTCAGCTGTATTTGCCGCCTGACAGGCCGTAAGGGCCGTAAGCGCCACAGCGCCAAGTAGTAGTGATTTGAAATTCATGAGAATCATCTCCCCGCGTTCTCGTGTTTGGTGGGGCATTGCCCCGCTCCCTCGTTGCTTCGAAGGTATTGATTTACTTGAAACTTTTCTGCCTCACCCCCAAAACAGACCGGCCCGGGAACACATCATGCCCCGGGCCGCTGTAATTTAGCTGTTCAGCGTTGGAATTACAAATTCTGCGCCGGACCGAATACCCGTTGGCCAACGGGAAGTTACAGTCTTGGTCTTGGTGTAGAAGCGAACGCCTTCCATACCGTGCTGATTGATATCGCCGAATGCGGAGTTTTTCCAACCACCGAAGGTGTGGAACGCGAGCGGCACAGGGATTGGCACGTTCACGCCAACCATGCCCACTTCAACGCGGTTCACATACTCGCGCGCAGTGTCACCGTCACGGGTGTAGATGGATGTGCCGTTACCATATTCATGGATGGTTGGCAGGCTAGCGGCTTCGTCGAAGCTTTCTGTGCGCATGACCTGCAGCGTTGGACCGAAGATCTCTTCCTTGTAGGTGCGCATGCCTGGCTTGACGTTGTCGAACAGGGAACCACCAAGATAGTAGCCGTTCTCAAAGCCCTGCATCTTGTACTGGAAGTTCCGGCCGTCAACGACCACGTCAGCGCCTTCCTGCTCTGCCAGATCAAGATAGCCGCGCACTTTCGCCAGATGGTCTGCGGTCACCAGCGGGCCCATCTCTGCTTCCATGTCCATGGAGTGGCCGATCTTCAGGGCTTCAACCCGTGGCTTCAGCATTTCAACAAGCTTGTCAGCAGTTGCCTTGCCCACAGGAACCGCAACGGAAATCGCCATGCAGCGTTCGCCCGCGGAACCATAGGCCGCACCGATCAGCGCGTCTGTTACCTGCTCAAGGTCCGCATCCGGCATGATCAGCATGTGGTTCTTGGCACCACCCATCGCCTGGCAGCGTTTGCCGTGGGCCGTGGCAGTTGCGTAAACATACTGCGCGATCGGGGTCGAGCCCACGAAGGAAACAGCCTTGACCCGTGGGTCGGTACACACGGTGTCAACGGCTTCCTTGTCGCCGTTCACCACGTTGAACACACCGTCCGGCAAGCCGGCCTCGGCCCAGCATTTGGCCAGCATCAGTGGCACAGTCGGGTCTTTCTCCGATGGCTTCAGAACGTATGTATTGCCGCAGGCGATCGCCACACAGCTCATCCACAGTGGGATCATGGCCGGGAAGTTGAACGGCGTGATGCCCGCGACAACGCCCAAAGGCTTGCGCATGCTGTACATGTCGATGCCCGTGGAAACATTGTCTGAAAACTCGCCCTTGATCAGGTGCGGAATGCCTTGTGCGAACTCGGCAACCTCAAGGCCACGCTGCACATCGCCCTGTGCGTCAGAGAACACCTTGCCGTGCTCAGACGCCAGCGCTTCTGCGAGCGCATCCTTTTCACGGTACAGAATGTGCACCAGGTTCTGCAGCACGCGTGCGCGCTTAACAACAGACGTTGCGGCCCACGCTGGGAAGGCCGCATCCGCTGCCGCGATCGCGTCTTCAACCTGCGCCTTGCTGGCCAGCGATACCTTGCCCGCCTGCTCACCTGTCGAAGGGTTAAAAATCGGACCAAACCGGCCGGACGTGCCTTCTACGTCCTTGCCGCCAATATAATGATGACGCTCATACATGCGTTATGTCTCCAAATTGATACGCGCGGCCACCGTCCGGGAAATCGGACATTAAACAGGTCGTGGGCCGCGACTCCGCCCCAAAATCGCTCGCACCCTACAATATGCAATATTGCACGTCACTGAGAAGTTTTGCATTATGGTTTGTGCAAATATGCACAATACATAAAGGTGCTACAGAATGTTTGACTGGAACGACATGCGCTATTTCCTTGAGCTGGCACGGCGCGGCAAGCTGGCGGCGGCGGCGCTAAGGCTGGGCGTGGATCACACCACCGTCTCACGCCGGATTGCTGCGCTTGAAAAGGAACTGAGGATAGAGCTGTTTGACCGGGAAAACCGCGCCTACAAGCTGAATGCCGATGGCCGCCGCCTGATGGCCTATGCCGAAAGAATGGAAGCCAACTCCCTGGCGCTGATGGATGAAGTCGCACCAGTCGCCACAGGCCCGCAGGGTACAGTGCGGCTTTCCACCCCCGAAGCCTTCGGCAGCCAGTTTCTGGTTCGCCACTGCATGGGCTTCCGCCAAAGGAACCCGGGTATCACGCTCGAGCTGGTGGCAGAGACCCGGTCACTGAACCTGAGCAGGCGGGAAGCCGACGCCGCCATCACGCTGGCACGGCCCAGCCATGGCCGGATCGTCAGCGAAAAGGCGGGGGTTTACCGCCTGCGCCTTTATGCTGCGCCAAGCTATCTGCAGCAACACCCGCCCATTGTCAGCCTGTCTGACCTGAAGCATCACCATTTCATCTGGTATGTGGATGACCTGCTGCCGTTGCCCGAACTACAGATGCTGGACAAGGCCATCAGCGACCCACATGTGATTTTTCGCACCACAAGTGTGACCGGGCAGGCCAACGCCGCCGAAGCAGGCCTTGGGATCGCCCTTCTGCCCTGTTATCTGGCGGACCGCATGAAGGGGCTGACGACAGTTCTGCCAAGCGAAATTTCAGTACTGCGGGACCTGTGGCTAGTGGTGCATGACGACCTCAGACCAGAGGCCCATATGGACCGGGTCTGCACTTTCCTGACCACGCTGATTGCATCGGAACGGCGCACGCTTTTGGGGGCTCTATAAAAAGGGGGCTATTCAGCCGCTTTCGTTACCACCCGCTCTTTCGGGAACTTTAGGCAAATATTGGTACCAACACCTTTTTGGCTTTCGATGAAGATATCGCCGCCATGAAGCTGAATGAAGGTTCGCACCAGCGACAAGCCAAGGCCCGTGCCTTCGTGGCTCCGGGTCAACACGCTTTCGATCTGGCCGAAAGGCTCCAGGGCCGTTGCGATTTCTTCATCGGTCATGCCTTCACCCGTATCGTTTACGGTGATGGCATAACTATTGTCCGGCAGCACGGTGCATCCCGCGGTGATGGTGCCACCCGCTGGAGTGAACTTGATGGCGTTCGACAGGAGGTTCAGCATCATCTGCTTCACAATGCGGCGGTCCGCCCAGACATGCAGCTCCCGCGTGATCTCAGAATCAAGGAGAAGCCCCTTTTCCTTGGCGTTGAACTCAACAATCGGCAGGCACTCATCCACCAGTTCATCAAGGCAGAATTCTTCTTCGTCCAGTTCAAGCTTGCCAGCTTCTACCTTGGCCAGATCAAGAATGTCGCTGATGATATCCAAGAGTAACTTGCCACTGCGGTTGATGAGATGGCTGTATTCCTGGTAGCGCTCTTCGCCAAGCCGCCCGAAAATCTGAAGGTTCATCACTTCGGAAAAGCCAATGATGGCATTGAGCGGCGTCCTCAGTTCATGGCTCATTTTTGCCAGGAATTCGGTTTTGGCACGGTTGGCGCGCTCGGCTTCCTCCACAGCGCGCTGCAATTCCAGCGTCCGCTGCAACAGATCCGCCTCCGCCTTTTTGCGGCGGCGCACTTCGTCTTCCCAAAGCAGTGAAATCTTGAACCAGCGCGAAAGGCCAAGCGCCATGAGGAAAATGCCTGGCACATAGCCGAAAGCCGCAACCATCAGGTTCCAGGTATCCTTGCCCGCCATGGCGTCCATATGGGACTTCAGCGTGGTTTCTTCGAGATAGTCGACAAGGGCGGCAACGCTGAGGATCGCCGATCCCAAAAGAATCATCTTCAGGCCACGATCAAGGCCCTTCAGCCGCCTGACTTTGGCAAGCAGCATCAAGGGCACCATGGTGATGCCCAGGAAAATAAGAAGATCAGCGTGCACTATTCCCACTCGCGCCCCCCAATGGCAAGGAATAGCCCTCTCGGGCACTATTTCGCCCCCTATGCCTGCTTGCCTTTGGCATCCGCAAACAATCGGGACATAATCCGCTAGACCTGCAAGGTCTTCTTTCTGTTAATAGTTCGCTCCAGGCTTTTCGGCAACTATTACCTGCAATGGCCAGCCTTAATATTAACCAATAATTCTTGTCTTTGTCACTTAATCGGCAGCCATGCGGCAGCTTGCCGCAAGAAATGCTTTCATTTGATTACAAAGCCCCTAACCGATAAAGATAGCCTGCATTCGGGCATCAGGCATTTGGGGAAACACATGCGTCGCGCCTTTAAAATACATATGTGGCCTGTCTGGATTTTGGCCCTCGGGACCCAGGGAAAATCCTTCAAGACGAACCCTGTGATCGGGTCGCGCATCCTGAACAGGCTTGGGCTGCATATGATCCGGGTCCTGCTTGCGCGCGCGACCGCACACGTCCGTTGGATGATGCTTGCCCACAAAATGCCAAAAGCCCTGCGCCAGACCTTCCAGCGCGATGGCTTTTGCATGGTGCCTGACTTCCTGGACAAGAAAACGCTTCAGAATATCCGGGCGGAGGTTGCCGCCTATGACGGTGAAGTGCGGCAGATGACACAGGGCAATACCGCCACGCAGCGCATCCTGCTGGATGACGCGGCGCTTGAAGGCCGCCCAGCGCTGACGTCTGCGACTGAGAACAAGCACTTCCTTGATCTTCTGGCTTATGGCGGCGCCACCGCTATTCGCCCGATGCTTTATATCCAGCGAATCCGCAACGGCTTCATAAGCGGCAAGGCTGACCCCCAGAAAACCATGCATGCCGACACCTTCCATCCCACCATGAAAGCCTGGCTGTTCCTGGAGGACGTTGAAGTAGAAGACGGCCCCTTCACCTATGTTCGTGGGTCGAACCGGCTTTCGTGGAAGCGCTTCAAATGGGAATACCGGCGGTCCTGCGTGGCAGCCAACATCGGGGACGGCTATTCCGAAAAGGGCTCATTCCGTGCCGGACCTGAGGACCTTGAGGCCATGGGCTTGCCTGCACCAGAAGGCCTGACCGCCAAGGCAGGGACACTGGTGATCGCCAACACCAACGGTTTCCACGGGCGGGGCCAGGCCAAAGACGGTGCCAACCGCATTGAGTTGTGGGCCTACAGCCGCCACAATCCCTTTTCCATCCTCCCCGGGTTCGGCTTCAAGTGGCGCATGCGGCTGGAACACGCAATTTTGCACCGTTTCTGGCGTCACAAGGACAAGGTGGCAGCGTTGAAAAACAGCCGCGCCAGCTGGCACCTGATCGATGCCCACGACATGCTGGACTGAATAGCACGCCATTTCGTCACACTCGTTTCAAAAAAAAGGCCTGAATTCTATTTAGAAATCAGGTATCTGCCGTTATGCTTCACGCGAACAGGCATCAGGGGGATGTTATTCTATGCCGCATAAAGACCTAGCTGTCGTTGTCCTGGCCGCCGGCAAGGGAACCCGCATGAAATCGGACCTGCACAAAGTGCTGCATCCTGTTGGCGGGCGGCCCATGCTGCATCATCTGCTGGAAACCGTTGACGCACTTGAGCCCAGCCGGAAAATCCTGGTGGTGGGCGCCGGACGTGAGCAGGTGGAAGCTTCGGTACAAGATTGTGAAATCATTACGCAGACGGAACAACATGGCACAGGCCACGCCGTCATGGTCACCCGCGATGCCCTTGAAGGCCACAGCGGTGACGTGCTTGTGCTTTATGGTGATGTGCCTTTCATTCCGCTTGATGTGATGCATGCCATGATCGATGCCCGCGCCCGCGACGCCAACACTGGCCTTGTTGCATTGGGCTTCACACCGTCAGACCCGGGCCGTTATGGGCGGATGGTGCTGGATGACGGTGGCACGCTGGAGCGTATTGTCGAATATAAGGACGCCACAGAGGCCGAGCGCGCCATCACGCTTTGCAACAGCGGCATGATGCTTATTGACGGCAGCGCGCTGTTTGGCTGGCTGGACCAACTGTCGAACAATAATGCGGCGGGCGAATATTATCTGACAGACCTTGTGGCGGTTGCCCGCAAGGACGGGCGCACCATCGCAGTTACCCAGGCGGCTGAAGAAGACGTGCTGGGTGTCAATAGCCGCGCCGACCTGGCGCTGGCCGAAGCCTGCTTCCAAAAAGCCAAGCGCGAAGAGGCCATGGCCGCAGGCGTGACGCTGATCGATCCCGCCACCAACTATTTCAGCTATGACACAGTAATCGGCCAGGATGTCACCATTGAGCCCGGCGTCTTCTTTGGCCCTGGTGTAAAAGTGGAAGACGGCGCCACCATCAAGGCATACAGCCACCTGGAAGGCGCAACAGTGCGCAAGGGCGCAAGCGTTGGTCCATTCGCGCGCCTCAGGCCCGCCGCCGACATTGGCGAAGGTGCCAAGATCGGCAACTTTGTCGAAGTAAAGAAAGCAACGCTTGATAAGGGCGTAAAGGTAAGCCACCTGAGCTACATTGGCGATGCCACCATCGGCGCTGACGCCAACATTGGCGCAGGCACCATCACCTGCAATTATGACGGCTTCCTGAAGTTCCAGACCATCATTGGTGCAGGTGCCTTCATCGGGTCCAACACCGCGCTTGTGGCGCCCGTGACAGTGGGCGAGGGCGCCATGGTGGGCGCAGGCAGCGTAATCACCAAGGATGTGGAAGACCACGCCCTCGCCGTGGGCCGCGGCAAACAGATGGGCAAGGCAGGCTTCGCCGTCAAGTTCCGTGAAGAACAAGCCGCCAAGAAAGCGGCTGAAAAGAACAAGAAAGGGTCCTGAGACTATGTGTGGCATCGTTGGAATACTCGGGGCATCCCCCGCCGTCCCACGCATTCTTGAAAGCCTGGCCCGGCTTGAATACCGCGGCTACGATAGCGCCGGCATCGCCACCATTGAGGGCGGCAAGCTGGACCGCAGGCGCGCACCCGGCAAGCTGAGCGAACTTAGGGCCGTGATCGAAGCCCAGCCGCTGTCTGGCAATAACGGCATTGGCCACACCCGCTGGGCCACCCACGGCGAACCCACTGAAGCCAACGCCCACCCGCATATGACCGACCGTGTGGCGATTGTGCATAACGGCATCATTGAAAATTTCCGCCCACTGAAGGAAGAGCTGCTTGCGAAGGGCGTGACGTTTGAAGGCGAAACCGACACCGAAGTGGTGGCGCGCCTTTTGACCGCCTACCTGGACGAAGGCATGGCCGCGCGCGACGCCTTCCAGAAAACCCTTGGCCGCCTTGTCGGCGCTTTCGCCCTGTGTGTGCTGATCAAGGGCGAGGACGACCTGATGTTCGGTGCGCGCGAAGGCAGCCCGCTGGTGGTCGGCTTTGGCGATGGTGAAAATTACCTGGGTTCTGACGCCATGGCGCTCGCAAGCCTGTCAAGCAAGCTGATTTACCTTGAGGAAGGCGACTGGGCGGAGCTGACCCACGACAGCGTGCAAGTGTTTGACAAGGCAGGTAAAGCCGTCAAGCGCCCGACCACCATCAGCCAGGTGGCAGCCACCATGGTGGACAAAGGCAATCACCGCCACTTCATGCAGAAAGAGATTTTTGAGCAGCCGACCGTGGTTGCCCAGGCCCTTGGCCGCTATCTGGACCCGGTGGCTGGCAAAGTGCGCCTACCCCACATGCCTTTTGAGCTTGCCACCGTGCCGAAAGTAACGCTCGTGGCTTGCGGCACCAGCTACTACGCCGCCCTTGTGGCACGCTACTGGATCGAAAAGCTGGCCCGCGTGCCGGTTGAGGTGGATATCGCCAGTGAGTTCCGCTACCGCGAGCCGGTTTATATGGAAGGCGGCCTTGCCATCTTCATTTCCCAGTCGGGTGAAACGGCAGACACGCTGGCGGCCCTGAGGCACGCCAAGGCGGCGGGCCAGCGCGTGGCAACTATCGTGAATGTGTTGGGCTCCACTATGGCGCGGGAAGCTGATGTGGTGCTGCCGATCCACGCAGGCGCCGAAATCGGGGTTGCCAGCACCAAAGCCTTCACCTGCCAGTTGAGCGTGCTTGCGGCCCTCGCGGTCGACCTCGCCGCCGCCAAGGGGCAGATTGATGAAGCACAGGAAGCAGCCTTTGTTCAGGAGCTGGAAACCGCACCAAAGCTGATGGCGCAGGTACTGGCCAATGACGAAGCAATTGAGGAAATCGCCCGCGCGATCGCCCCTGCCCGCGATGTGCTGTTCGTGGGCCGTGGCATCCACTTCCCCATCGCCATGGAAGGCGCGCTGAAACTGAAAGAAATCAGCTACATCCACGCCGAAGGCTATGCCGCTGGTGAGCTCAAGCACGGACCGATCGCGCTGATCGATGAAAATGTTCCGGTGATCGGCATCGCCCCGAATGATGAGCTGATCGACAAGACAGTCTCGAACCTGCAGGAAATCATGGCCCGCCAGGGCAAGGTGATCCTGCTGTCGGACAATGCAGAAAGCGAAGCGGAAGGCATGTTCGCGCGGCTTGAGATGCCCTCCGCCGGCGAACTGGTGACACCGATCCTCTATGCAATCCCCGTCCAGCTGCTGGCCTATTATGCCGCCGTTGAAAAGGGCACGGACGTGGACCAACCGCGCAATCTGGCCAAATCGGTTACGGTGGAATAAAGGCAGACCTTCGGAACGGCAGCGGCCCTGATGTGGGCCATGCCCTCGCCGGGTTTGGCGTCAACCTGCTGGTGCGGCGCATCTGGGGCCAGCGAAAAAGTCAATCAAAGAAAAAGGCAGGAAAACGACTGATGTCACTCCCTGCCCCTGCATATTCACAATGCTTGTTGATTAGTTCCGCGGCGTAACCGTGATGGTAAGATCCGTCGAGCGACCGCGTTCGATCTGGATCACGGCAACCCGTGTCGGTTTCTGGAATGTCAGGATAATATCATCGTCCTGGATTTCGCTGATCAGGCCCCAGCCCTGAGTTGGCATGTTTTCCTTGTAGAACTGCATCACCTTGACTTGCTTGGCCCGGACTTCGGCAATGATCTTACCAAAAGCATTGGCGCCATTACCCAGGATAATGGAATCCTTTGCGTCCATCGCAGAACCCGCTGGCATCACGATGTCGCCAATCATTTCACCGCTTGGCAGCGTCATTTCCTCAGCAACCTTGGGCACGCTGTCGTCCAATGCGATGGATGATGTGCCGCACGCACCAACACCCAAAACCAGAATGGCTCCCAAGATGCCTGCCTTCAACTGTGCCATTTACACCCTCCCTGAAATTTTCTTAGGCCCGGCGTATGGCCCACCGGCGCGCTATAAATATCTACTTGTAGTAAAGACTGCCGGGCAGACACAACGCTAAAATGAAAAGCCCAGCCTGAATTTGCTGTGATATAAACCGAGCAGGCAAACCAATGGAGAACAGACATGGCTTGGGAAGGTACCGACAAACCAACCGCAACGCCGGAATTCGGCAAAACCGCATCAGCCTATGCGGTCCACCGGTTGGGATTTCCTGTTTCCATGTATGACCGCTGGAACGACCTTGGTCTGTTGCCCAAGGGGCGGGTCACTGCACTCGACCTGGGAACCGGCACAGGCACCATTGCACGCTCACTCGCAAGCCTGGGCCATAATGTGATCGCAACCGATATTGACACAGAAATGCTGGAAGCCGCCAAGGACCTTGCAGCCGGGCAGCAGTTGGCTGTCAACTTCCTCCAGCGCCCTTCTGAAAATACCGGGCTTGACGGGATGCAGTTCGACCTCATTACAGCCGGTCAGTGCTGGCACTGGTTTGATCGCATAGCCGCCGCAAAGGAGGCGTATCGCCTGCTAAAACCCGGCGGCGTGATGATGATCTGTCATTTTGATTGGATTCCACTCTCTGGCAACATGGTTGAAGGCACCGAAAAGCTGATCCTGAATTATAACCCTGCCTGGAAGGCCGGTGGTGGCACAGGCATCTACCCGGCCTGGTTCGGCGATCTGGCGGGCGGGGGTTTCACCGACATCCAATCGTTCAGCTATGACGAGGATGCGCCTTACAGTCAGCAAGCCTGGGTCGGCAGGATTGAGGCCAGCGCCGGGATCGCCATGCTGCCGGCAGAAAAAAGGAACGCCTTCAAATTGGAACTGGCAGCCTACCTTAAGCAGACGTATGGTGATGCCAAGCTCATGGTACCTCATAGGATTTTCTGCGTTTGGGGTCACAAAGACCATGCTGCAACATAGAGAATTACAGGCTTGAATTATGAAACGCGCCATCATTGACCTACATCTGGACCCACGGGTGTACACTATCGCCGACTTTGTCAGCGATGCTGAGTGTTCGCACCTGATTGCCCGCGCCAAAACCAAGACAATGGAGCGTGCAAGGGTCTCCGGCGGCACGGAGGGCGTGCTCTCAAAAGGGCGGACCAACGATGTCTGCTGGGTGGACCATACAGCTGATATCGCTTGCAAACGGATCGCTGAACGGGTCGCTGGGCTCGTGGGCATGCCACTTAACCATGCTGAGCATTTCCAGATTATCCGCTACGGCGTGGGTGAGGAATATCGCCCCCACTTTGACGCATTCGACCCGGAAACCGAAGCTGGCAAGCGAAACTGGGAAGGCGGCGGCCAGCGCATCATCACCGTTCTCGGGTACCTCAACAATGTGAAGAAGGGCGGCCAGACCGAGTTCCCCAAACTGAAAATCAGTGTGCCGCCCGAAAAGGGCAAGCTGCTGGTGTTCCACAACTGCACCGCAGGCACCACCGTGCGCCACCCCTTGTCCCTGCATGCCGGCTGCCCGGTTGAGGAAGGCGAGAAATGGGCCTTCAACCTGTGGTTCCGTGCGGAGAAACGGCGGGACTGACAAGAAGAACTTCCGCCATGAAAACGAAATAATTACGGCTATAATGTTGCGAAAGCCATTGCAATAATTGGCAGCGCTGTCATTTTAGCATCCGAATGGAAACAGCAGGTTGAAAAATATGTTCAGTTATTCTTTTGGAAGTGAAAGCCTCGCCAGGCAGCTTGAGGCTCTCGGCATTACAGAATCATTTCAGAAAAACCTCGACAAAGCTGTCAGCTATGCGAAAGAGCTCAGCGCTAATGGCCTGCTGCCCTTCGCCCGCCAGGCCCATGATGGCCCGGACGCTGGCCCCATTGAGGCTGCCGCTGCGCGCATCAAAGCGTCCTGTGACGACCTGATTGTGCTTGGCACCGGTGGCTCCAGCCTTGGCGCGCAGGCCGCCATCGCGATCGCGCGCTTCCATAAGGGCCCTGTGCGCATCCACACGCCCGATAGCCTTTGTCCGTTCGAGATGGATCTTTTGTTCAAGGAACTGGATACAGCCCGCACCCACGTGCTGGCGATTTCCAAATCCGGCACTACGGCTGAAACACTGGCACAGCTTCTGGCCTGCCGTGCGTGGCTAGAAGCCGGGGACCACAGCGACAACCTTGGCGACCATTTCACCTTCATCACCGAACCGGGCGAACGCCCACTGCGCACGTACGGCGAAAAGCTTGGATCCCCGATCCTTGACCACCCCACCGATGTGGGCGGCCGCTTCAGCGTGCTCACCAATGTTGGCATGCTGCCTGTGGCGGTTTCAGGCCTGTCGGTCGAGGCCTTCCGCAAGGGTGCCGAAGCAGTGTGCGACCAGTTCAAATCAGACCCGGCGGCGGCCACCGCAGTTGTGGGCGCGGCGCTCACGCACACGCTGGAGCAGGAAAAGGGCGTTACGCAGGTTCTGGTGATGCCCTATGCGGAGAGCTTGCGCGCCTTCACCCGCTGGCATGGCCAGCTGTGGGCCGAAAGCCTGGGCAAGGACGGCCTTGGCACCACGCCGATACGCGCCATCGGACCGGTAGACCAGCACAGCCAGCTGCAACTGTTCCTTGACGGTCCGAACGACAAATTCTGCACTTTCATCACGGTCCCAAGCTACGGGGAAGGCCCACGCATCGATGCGGCTGAAGCGAAAGCTTACGGCCTTGATTATATGGCGAACCGCACCATCGGTGACACGGTAACGTGCCAAAGCCGTGCAACGCAGGAAACGCTTAGGAAGAAAGACCGCACGGTCCGGGAAATCGTAATCGATTCCCTGTCGGAAGAAAATTTGGGTGGCCTTTTCGTTTCCTTCATGCTTGAAACGGTGGTGACGGCACACCTGATGGGCGTAAACGCCTTTGACCAGCCTGCCGTTGAAGAAGGCAAGATTTTGACCAGGCAATATCTATCGGAGTTGCCTGAGTAACGGGGGACATTCATGAACAGGCCGATCAAGAAGATCGTTCTTCCAGTAGCGGGCCTAGGCACCCGCTTTCTGCCGGCGACCAAGGCAATTCCAAAGGAAATGCTGCCGGTTCTCGACAAGCCGCTAATTCAGTATGCGGTCGAAGAGGCAATTGAAGCCGGAATTGAGGAAATCATCCTCGTCACCGGCCGCAACAAGCAGGTGATGGAAGACCATTTTGATCACGCCTATGAGCTTGAAAATATCCTGCAGGAAAAAGGCAAGGGAGCCGCGTTCGATGTTGCGCGCTCCATGCTTCAGGAAGAAGGCCGCATCGTATACGTGCGCCAGATGCGCCCGCTGGGGCTTGGGCACGCCATCTGGTGCGCCCGCCACCTGGTGAACGGTGATCCGTTCGCTGTGGCCCTGCCGGATGACCTGATCAAGGGCAAACCCGGCGCGCTCAAGCAAATGGTCAACTCATACAATGAGCTTGGCGGCAACATGGTTGCTACCATGGATGTCGCGCGCGAAGACACGTCCAAATATGGTGTGATCACTCCGGGCTCCAGAGACGGCAAGCGCATTGAGGTCAAAGGCCTTGTGGAAAAGCCGCACCCGGCTGACGCCCCTTCCACGTCTGCTGTGGTGGGCCGCTATATCCTGCAGCCTGAGGTAATGGATATCCTCAGCGACACCAAAGCCGGGGCAGGCGGCGAGATCCAGCTCACGGACGCCATGGCGAAACTGATCGGCAAACAGCCGTTCCACGCATTGGAGTTCGAAGGTCGGCGCTTTGATTGCGGCAGTAAGCTTGGCTGGCTTCAGGCAAACCTGGCGATGGCCGCGGAAGACCCGCACATGGCCGCAGGCGTCAAGGACATGATCAGCGAGTTTAAATAAAGCGCTAAAACAACGGAGCCGACCAATTAGGCCGGCTCCTTTTCATTCTATTTCTCGCCTTCTCTGTGGAAATCGTCCTCAAGCCGGACGATGTCGTCCTCACCCAGATATGAGCCCGACTGAACCTCAATCAGTCGGAGCGGGATCTTGCCCGGGTTCTCCAGCCGGTGCACGGCGCCAAGCGGCAGGTAGATCGACTGGTTTTCGCTCAGTTGGTGGGTCTCATCATCGCGGGTGACAATCGCTGTCCCCTCCACGATCACCCAATGCTCCGCCCGGTGATGGTGTTTCTGCAGGCTCAAGCGCTTGCCCGGATAGACCTCGATCTCCTTGACCTGATAGCGGTCCCCCATAGCCAGCGTCTTATAGTTCCCCCAAGGGCGGTAGACTATGGAATGAAAATGCGCTTCCGCGCGGCCTGCGGCCTTCAGCCTGTCGACAATCTTCTTCACATCCTGGTCGCGGCTTTTGTCCGCCACCAGCACGGCGTCGTCAGAGGTCACGACGATCAGGTCCTTCACGCCAAGGGTGGCCACAAGCATGCCGTCGCCCTGGTGGATAAAGCTATTTGATGTATCTGCCATCATAACGTCGCCGTGCGCTACGTTGCCTGCGGCGTCCTTTTCCTGGACATCCGCGAGGGCCGTGAAGCTGCCCACATCCGACCAACCAAACTCCGCAGGCACAACGGCCGCCTTGTCGGTGGGTTCCATGATAGCATAGTCGATTGATTCTGCAGGCACTGCGGCAAAGTCCGCTTCCTCCATGCGCAGGAAATTCAAATCCTCGCGGGCACCACTTAAGGCCTTTTCCGTGGCGGCGAGCATATCAGCTTGGTGGCGCTTGAATTCGCCCAGAATAACGTCAGCGCGAAACAGGAACATGCCGCTATTCCAGCTGTATGTTCCGGCGTCCAGATAGCCCTGTGCCGTTTCCGCGTCCGGTTTTTCCTTGAAGGCATCGATATGGAAGGCCCCGTCGACGCCCTTCAGCGCTGCACCAGCTGCGATATAGCCATAGCCTGTTTCAGGCCGGTTGGGTGTCATGCCAAAACAGCACAAGTACCCGGCAGCCGCGGCCTCCGCCGCCTTCTTGACCGCCTTGTGGAAACCCGGCGTATCCATAATCACATGGTCAGACGGCAGGAACAGAAGAAGCGCCTCAGGATCATCCTTCGCTGCCAGCAGCGCGGCTGCGGCGATCGCGGGCGCCGTGTTGCGACCAAGGGGCTCCAGCAAAACCTGGGGGGCGCTCACGCCCACTTTTTCGGCCTGCTCGTTCACAATGAAGCGGTGATGTTCGTTCGCGACAACGAGCGGCGCATCAAAGCCATAATCCGCCCCTACCCGCTCCAGCGTCTGGGCGAACAGGCTCTTGCTTCCCAGAAGCGGTAGAAACTGCTTCGGGTATTTTGACCGCGACAGAGGCCAAAGGCGGGAGCCGGAACCACCGGAAAGGATGACAGGTTTAATCTTATTCACGAAACCACCAATATTTTTTCTTTTAATTCATATACTTAATAAATTGCCTATGGCGCAATGCAGGATTGTACGACCTGACCGCCTGGAGTTTCAAGGAAACTCGCGCCGGTGTCGAAAACAAGCCAGTCCCCAAGCCTTTGGGGAGCGACCCGGAAGGCCTCCCAATCCAGCTCCACCGTCAATTCTGGCGTCTGGCGCTTCACCATCGCGGCGACCAGAAGTCGGCCAAGCTGTTGATCTCCAAGTGGAATTTGCACGGCACCATAGTCGCCAGTACGCAGGTCTCGCGCCAGGCAGCGCGCTTCGCGCCTGAGCGCTTTCCCTAAAGGCAATACCCTTAGGTTTTCGGCCAACCGAGACTGGCGATAAAAATACACATTCTGCCCCAAGGGCACTCCAGGGGCACTGTCATTAGGCCCAAAAGCCAGGATGCGTTCTGCGTCATCGAGAGACTGCAGGCTTCTGGTGAAGGCGGGATCGTGGCTTAAGAAACACATGCGCGCCAGAAGCGCACGAGCGCGGCCGCGGTCCTGCGCTCCAACCAAATCCTCCAGCAGGTGATGCATGGCTAACAGATCCCTGGACGCGGCGACCTCATCAAACGCGTCAAGGCCTGGGCGGGCTTGGGCACGCCCAAGTTTCAGCCGACCATCAAGGGCAATCTGCTGGCCCCGCACCGCGCGCGAAAACGACACTTCCGCAAACATGGCGCGCTTGGGTGGATCAAGCCACAGGCGCTGCACGCCCGCTTGGTCTACCGGGTCTGCAAACAAGCGGTGCACCACCGGTTGCCTGAGCGCCACGCCCCGCATCCCGCGGTAGCGGATGATAACATCAACAGCACCGCGCGCCATTTCCTGCGCGTCGGTAACAAAACTGATATCCAGATAGCGCGGCCCATTTTGCGGCAGGGCAAACAGGCGCCTCACCGGCCGCTTCTTCAGCTTGATCTTCTGGTGCCCCAGCATGCCGAAGGCGGCAACCCGCGACGCGGCAAAATCACGCCGCCCCAGGTCGCGATATTCCTCAAGCACGGTCATGACAGCTCCTGCAAACGAGGCAAAAGAGCATCAAAGAAACGATCTGAGACTTTTTCCGGGCTGTTTTCTGATGCCCAAGCATTCAGCTTGCCTGCTACTCGCCCGTCTGCCGCCTTTTCAAGCGCCTGCAGGCAGGCAGCGTTGCAGCTATCCATGTTTCCGGGCTTGAACGCGAACACACAATCTTCCAAACCCGGCAGCGACCGCGCCATCATATCCGGCACAACAGACGGCCTGCCGAAGGTGGCTGCCGTAGCCATAACGCCTGAATTCAGCCCAATAGGGTATGGGCACACAATAACGTCCGCCGCCTTGAAAAATGTCTGAACAGACTGGTCGTCCACATGCGCTCTCAGGAGCCGCATATCCGCGCGCCCTGACGTCAGCGCCAGTAGTTCTTCCATGAAGTCCGGCGCCCCCGGCGATCCGGCAACCAGCACCCTACCCCTGCCTTCCAGCTGCCCCTGAAGCCGGTCAAACGCTGCCAGGAACTGGCGCGTGCCCTTGTGCGGCCCCAGCGATCCGAACAGCAGGAACACCTTGTCATCCGGATTCAGATCCAGGACAAAGCGCGCCTGACGGGCGCAGATATAGTCGCCGTATACACCTTGGTAGGAAGGGTGCGGCACGGTAATCGTCTTGGCCTCATCAATGGTGTAATGCGGCTTGCACAGCTCACGTGTGTGCGGGTTCATCACGTGAATCACATCAGTGATTTCTGCCATGCCTGCGCGAAGCGCCTTTTCTTCATCAGGAAAACGCGCCGCATGAGACAGGATGTTATGGACGGTCCAAAGCAATGTATGCCCACCGTCTTTCTGGCGCTTCAGCCCGTCCAGGAAATGGTCCGCCGCCTTTTTCGCCTGACGGCTAGAATCGCTTTTATCGAACACTCGGTGCAGCCAGTGGTAATGCATCACCAGCTTCAGGTCGCTGGGCAGGCTCTTAACTTCGTCCATATCAGCCACAGGAAAACAGGCGAAACCGTGGGCAAAACCGCGCGCATAGAGCATGCTTTGGTAAGGATTTCGGCTGGCGTGCGGGAAGAATGCGAGCAGCCTGGCCGCATTACCACTGAAAGCAGCCGCCACGAGCGCATCCATGCCGTCCGTGCATTCCTCGTAAAGAGACCGCTCCAATCCATGCTGCCTGATACCGCGCATATATGCCGCATTTCCCGATTATCAAAACTCTGCCTTTGCAAGGCCTTATCCTTTTAATATAAAGGCGGCCATATTGATACCACATCTATTTTTGCCATTCGCAATTTGGCAAGGGGGCCCGATGAAAGTTGAAGAATTCCCGATCAAGGGGCTGTATGCCTTCACGCCGAAACAATTTGGCGATGACCGAGGCTTCTTTTCCGAGACTTTCAATGCACGGGCCTTCGAAGAATTGGTGCCCGGCATCACCTTTGTGCAGGACAATCATTCCCTTTCGCGCGACCCAGGCGTGATCCGTGGCCTGCATTTCCAGACACCGCCCCATGCGCAGGGCAAGCTGGTGCGTGTCACCCGCGGGCGCGTGCTTGATGTGGCTGTGGACATCCGCAAGGGCTCGCCCACGTATGGGAGCCATGTGGCCGTGGAACTGAGCGCCGAAAACTGGAAACAATTCTGGGTGCCCGCAGGTTTCGCGCACGGTTTCTGCACGCTGGAGCCGGACACAGAGTTCCTTTATAAAGTGACCGACTATTACGCACCTGAGTGCGACAGCGGCATTGCGTTTGACGATCCGGATTTGGGCATAGACTGGCCCTTTGACCGCACGTCCGCCACACTTTCCGGCAAGGATGCCGGTCTTCAGGCATTCCGCGATTTCGACTCGCCCTTTACATATGACAACAAGGCATAAGGCAGCATTCCCATGAAAGTTTTGGTAACAGGCGGCGCAGGTTTTATCGGTTCGGCGGTTTGCCGCTATCTGGTGGGCGAACTGGGACACACCGCGATCAATGTGGACAAGCTGACCTATGCGGGCAACCTTTCCACGCTCAAGGAAATCGAAGACAGCCCAAACTATCATTTCGAGAAAGTGGACATCTGTGATCGCGCGGCTTTGGATGACGTATTCAAACGCCACAGGCCAGACGCCGTGATGCACCTGGCGGCGGAAAGCCATGTAGACCGGTCCATCACCGGCGCGGCAGACTTTATCCAGACCAATATCGTTGGCACCTTCCAGATGCTGGAGGCTGCGCGCGACCACTATGCGTCGCTGGATGACGCGGGCAAGAAAGCCTTCCGTTTCCTGCATGTCTCAACTGATGAAGTGTATGGCTCGCTCGGCGCTGATGGCCTGTTTGAGGAAACCACACCTTATGACCCGTCTTCGCCTTATTCGGCATCGAAGGCGTCGGCAGACCACCTGGCGAACGCCTGGTTTGAGACCTACGGCCTGCCGGTTGTGATCTCGAATTGCTCCAACAACTATGGCCCATACCATCTGCCGGAGAAACTTATCCCGCTGATGATCCTGAATGCCTTGGACGGCAAGCCGCTGCCGGTCTATGGCGATGGCTCCAATGTGCGGGACTGGCTCTATGTGGATGACCACGCCAAGGCGCTATTCACCATCATGACAACAGGCCGTTTGGGCGAAAAATATAACGTGGGCGGCAGGAACGAGCGCACCAATCTCGAGGTTGTTGAGCGCATCTGCGATATTCTTGAAGAGCTCCGCCCCAAGAATACGCCGTACCGCGAACAGATCACCTTTGTGACAGACCGCCCGGGCCATGATGCGCGTTATGCCATTGACGCCACCAAACTTGAGGACGAGCTGGGCTGGAAAGCAGAAGAGAACTTCGAAAGCGGCATCAAGAAAACAATTGAGTGGTACCTGGATAACGAATGGTGGTGGGGCCCGCTTCGCGAGCACGCAGGCGAACGCAAAGGCGTCCTGAAAGGCAAGTGATGCGAATTTTTGTTGCCGGATCGTCAGGACAGGTCGCGCTTTCACTTAAGGAAGCGGCGGAGCGCAAGGGCATTGACCTTGTCTGTGCCGGACGGCCAAGCTTTGACCTGAAAGACGCTGACGGCATGCGCGCTGCCGTTAATTCCTATGGCCCCACAGCCATCATCAACGCCGCCGCATATACCGCTGTGGACAAGGCGGAAGAGGAAGAGGCCCTGGCCACCGCTATCAATGCCGAGGGTGCAGCCGCGCTGGCGCTCATCGCCGCTGAGCTTGACATTCCCTTCATACATATATCCACCGACTATGTATTCGCGGGCGGCAAGGAAGCCCCCTACACTGAAGACGACCCCACAGGCCCCACTGGCGCCTATGGCCGATCGAAACTGAAGGGCGAAAAGGCTGTCATGGCAGCCAACCCTAACGCCATGATCTTCCGCACTGCGTGGGTCTATAGCCCGTTCGGGAAAAACTTCCTGAAGACTATGCTGATGCTGGCCAGAACGCGCGATGAACTGGGCGTGGTGGCAGACCAGGTGGGCAACCCAACCTACGCACCAGACATTGCCGAAGCCCTTCTGGCGGTTCTTGAACGCATCGAAACCGCAGGATGGCAACCCAGCTATGCGGGAATATATCACCTGGCTGGAACTGGGGACACAAATTGGCACGCCTTTGCCGAAGCCATTTTCGAAGCGGGGAAGGCCCACGGACTGAAGCGCCCGCACGTGAAGGCGCTGACCACCGCAGACTATCCGACCCCGGCCAAACGGCCAGCCAACTCACGGCTTGATTGCAGCAAGCTGGGCGAGACATTTGACGTGCATCTGCCCTCGTGGGAGCAGAGCATGATCATGTGCGTTAACAGGCTTTCCGAAGCCGGTGAACTGGGCTAGGGTCATCCTGAAACACCCCATGCGGGGTAATGAGTGACAATACTTGGGGGAAACCATGAAGGGTATCATTCTGGCAGGTGGCTTGGGCACACGCCTTTATCCAATCACCAAAGCTATCAGCAAACAGCTATTGCCGGTTTATGACAAGCCGATGATCTATTATCCGCTGACGACGCTGATGCTGTCGGGTATCCGCGAAATCTTGATCATCTCAAGCCCGGAACACCTGCCGCTCTATAAAAGCCTGCTGGGCGACGGGTCGCAGTGGGGGATTGAGCTTCACTATGCCGAACAGCCGGACCCGGGCGGGCTGGCGCAGGCCTTCCTGATCGGCGAACAATTCGTAGGCGGGCAACCATCCGCGCTGGCACTGGGTGACAACATCTATTATGCCGCCGGTTTCTCCACTTACCTCAAGCAAGCAGGCAAAGTGGAAAAAGGCGCCTATGTGTTTGCCTACCCTGTGGGCAACCCGGAAGCCTTCGGCGTGGTGGAAATGAGCAAGGACGGCCGCGCGCTTTCAATTGAGGAAAAGCCCGAAAACCCCAAAAGCAACCTCGCCGTCACGGGCCTCTATTTCTACGACAAGGATGTGGTGGATATTGCCAAATCCATCAAGCCTTCCGCACGCGGCGAACTGGAGATCACCAGCGTCAATGACGTGTATCTGCAGCGCGGCGACCTGAATGTGATCAAGCTGCAGCGCGGCACCGCCTGGCTTGACACCGGCACGGTGGACAGCTTGCTTCAGGCTAGCCACTTCGTACAGACCATTGAAGCACGCCAGGGCCTGAAGATCGCCTGCCCGGAAGAAGTGGCATGGCGTGGCGGCTTCATTACCGACACTCAGCTTGAGGAAGTCGCCTCCGGCTACAAGAACAGCTACGGCACTTACCTCAAGGGTATCCTGAAATATGGTGCTGACGGCTATCTCTAGGCCTTGGCCTTGATGCAGCGCTGAAGCGACATCCCATCCAGGGATGAAAAAGAAAGAGTGGCAAGTGATAGGGCACTGGTTCAAACGCAAACCCACCAAATGCACGGCAGAGGATGTCCGCTTCCTTTACTTGCTGTGCCTGGGGCGCGCGCCACTGGACGGTGATGAGATATCTCCCCTTGTCGACACCGGCTTTTTCGCATCCTTGAAATTGCTGCTGGGCAAGCAGGAAACGCGGCATTCGGTGCTGGCGCGGCTGGAGCTTGGCAAACAGCCACCTCATGCCAGCCTGAACGAGCAGGAACTGGGCGACCTGACGGACGGACTGCAAGCCCACTTCCACCTGCCCCCAATTAGCCAGCCATTGAACTGGCTGGCTGTCATGAGCGCGGCCTCTGCCGCACCGCGATTTGAACGCGCCTTCCTTGCGCATCATAGCCCCCTGCGGCTGGCTGCATACAGGCGGGCATTGAAAGACCTGGCCTCCCGCCCCGAGGCGCGAATGGACGGCCGTATCACCCGCGTTGTGGGGCAGGAAGTGACCGGACTGGCCATCAACCACGCTGCGCCGGACAAACCAGTAACGCTGGATTTCTATTTGAACGGCCTTTATGCCGGATCAAGCCGCGCAGCCCTTCCCTGCGAGCAGTATGCCGCGGATTTTGAGGGCCTGACGCCATGGCAGTTCCGTCACGCGTTTGTGGTACCTGATGTGCTCAGACATCACGACCGGCTAACGCTTGCGATCTATGAGAAGGAAAGTGGCGCGCCCTTGATCGGTTCGCGGGAGGTGGTCATAAATCCTGCTGCGGCTGCAGACATGATGCAGCGCCTCGTGGCAGAGATGGAGGCGCTCAGACACCATTCGGCGGGGCAGGATGAGATACTAGCCCGGATTGACCGGATCGAACAGCAACTGCCTCGTCTGACGCAATATTCATCCTTTCCGCTATCGCAATATGCCCTGTTCAAGGAAACCTACCCGCTTGAACCGCCTCAATGGCTGGCACGCAGCGATGTGCGTTTTGACGTCCTGGTGTATGACACAGGTGACGCCGACGCGCTGCACGCCACCATCGCCAGCCTCAAGTGCCAATCATTCCCGGCCCTGTCCGTAGTGATGGCGGGAAAGGAAGGTACTCAAAACCCTGCTGCGGCATACAGTGAAGCGATGCGTGATCTTGAAGGCACCCATCTGTTGATGCTGGAGGCGGGCGATAAGCTTGCCCTGCATGCCCTGGCCTGGATCGCCCGCAGCGTGGAAGACCAGCCAGACGCCAAGATATTCTATGCAGACTATGATCATTACGAAGCGGGCAGCCAGCCACACCTTGAACCATGCTTCATGCATGCTTTCGACTATGACCTGATGTTGCAGCATAACGGGTTGGGGCGCGCCTTCGCAGCCGATCGGGAACAGCTCCTGAGCCTGGGAGCATTTGACGAAAACGCAGGACAGTCATTCCACCAGTATCTGTTGCTGCGGCACTATGAGGCGTTTGGCGATGCCGCCTTCCATCACATTCCGCAGATCCTCTGGCACCTGGAATTCCATCGTCCTGGCCCGGCACAATGGCAGGCTCGTGAACAGGACCAGCTTCGGGTCTGCGAAAGCCATTTCAAGCGGTGCGGGGTTGATGCTAAAGCAGCCTCCCTGGCCGACCCCTATGCCGGCCCTGTGCCCGGCGCGCTGAAGATTTCCTGGCCTGTGGACCCAAGCCTGCCGAAGCTGGGCATCATTATCCCGACGAAAAACCGCCTTGAGCTGATCAAGCCATGTGTGGAAAGCCTGCTGGCGACCCTTGACCACGCGGACCGGACGGAGATTGTCATCATCGACAATGGGTCCGACGACCGTGCCGTCCTGGACTGGTTCAAGGAAGCCCAGGAAAAAGAAGGCGTGAAGCTGGTCAGCTCCGATACCGAATTCAACTGGTCAGCCCTCAATAATCAGGGTGTTGCTGCAACCGATGCGCCATACCTTTTATTCCTCAATGACGACACGCTGGCGCTGGACAAGGGCTGGGACACAGTACTCCGCGGGCAGCTGGCACGGCAAGACGTTGGGGCCGTTGGCGCCCGCCTTCTATACAGGAACGGTACGCTGCAGCATGGCGGCATGATCCTGTATGCTCTGGATGATGTGCGCCACGAGGGCATGGAGGACGCATGCGATGCCCCGCACCCCATGAACCGGACACGGCTGGCGCATGCGTGTGTGGCGGTCACCGGCGCGTTCCTTGCCTGCAGGCGCGCTGACTTCGACTCCATCGGCGGTTTTGATGAGACCCTTAAGGTCACTTACAATGATGTGGATTTCTGCTTCAGGATGCGACAGCAAGGACTGCGGGTGATTTACGAGCCGCAAATCACGTTCCAGCATTTCCAATCTGAAAGCCGCGGCAACGACACCCATGACGATGCCAAAAAAGCACGCGCGCGCAAGGAAGCCGAAATGATCGTGGAACGCTGGCAAGCAAATATGATGGCAGACCCTTACTACCCCAAGGCATTCGCCCGAGTCGGCGCTCCGTATACACGCCTCGCGCCACCTGTCATAAGCACACATCTCCCTTAGTGTATAATAGTGTAAAATAAACCCGATATACGGCTTGTATTTCGCCACAGAATCCGCTACGTCGCGTAGCTTAGGTTGTCCTTGAAGAATAAATGGCGAACAGATGTCATCAGCATTGAAAACACGTGTTAAATCCCTGCTCCGTACAGTCAAAGGGGACATCAAGGCGCTTGAGGAAACAGGGCTATTTCAGGCGGACTGGTATATCGCCACATATCCGGATGCCCAGAAATCACGTTATTCGCCGATAGAACATTTCGTCAGGATCGGTGAAAAGAAGGGCTATAACCCAAACCCCTATTTTGATCAGAAATGGTACACGGGCCGCTCTCCTGCCGCTAGGCGTTTCCCGGCACCGGCAGCCGTTCATTATGCCCGCAATGGATGGCGCAAGGGCCGCAGCCCATCGATGGATTTCTCTGTACCACTCTATCTCAAGTTCAACCCGGACGTGGCCGAGGCAAAGCGTGACCCGCTTCGGGATTTTCTTGAAGAGGGCCTGCAAAAAGGCCGCGTCGCCATGCCTATTATGTTCGAGCAGGAAAAGTTCGCCTCTATTGCGGCAGACATGGACCTGATTGCAAAATCAGGCCTGTTTTTCGGCGATTGGTACATGAATTACTATACTGACCTGTGGAAGACACGTCAGGACGCCCTTATGCACTTTATCCGCAAGGGTGCCAAACAAAGAAGAAACCCAAACCCGGGTTTCCACACAGGCTGGTATTTGGACACCTACGGCGATCAGGTTGGCAAGGAAAACCCTCTAGCCTTTTATATTCGTAAGGGTGCCAAGATGGGCCACTGGCCAGCACCGGACTTTTCGCCTGAGGTCTATTTTGCAGAAAATGAAGATGTAAAACCCGGGAAAGTTGATGCTCTTGGGCACTACCTTCATTACGGCATCAAGGAAAACCGGCGCTATCCATCCCCGAATGAACTGACCTCCAAAACCGGTAAAGTCGATAAGTCGGCGAAACTCCCAGTTCCTGCCACGCTGCGCAATATGCTGGATTTCGACCGCCGCGCGCTGGCACCAGAAAGCCTGGAGTTTAATTCGCGGGCTATGAACATCCACTGGGTGATCCCGGATTTCTCAGCAGGCGCAGGCGGTCATATGACCATCTTCCGCATGGTACATTGCCTGGAATTCAAGGGGCACAAGCAAACCATCTGGATCAATGATCCCTCTAATCACAAGACAGCGGAAAGCGCTTATGACGACATCGTCAAGCATTTCCAGCACTTCTCTGGTGAGGTGCGCCTTCTGGATGACAGCTTCAAGGATGCCAGCGGTGATGCCATCATCGCGACTGATTGCTGGACAGTATGGCCAACGCTGACGCCAACAAACTTCAAGCGCCGGTTCTATTTCGTGCAGGACTATGAACCCAGCTTCCACCCCATGGGGTCGTCTTACTTGGCGGCGGAAGCAACCTACCGCGAAGACATGGACTGCATCTGCGCGGGCCCCTGGCTCTCTCGTCTGATGTCTGAAAAATACGGTCGCTGGGCCAACCATTTCTGGCTGGCGGCAGATCAGAACATCTACATGCCTCCGACCAAGCCTCGACAAAATGACGTGCCGCGTATCGCCTTTTATGCGCGCCATTTTACCGCCCGGCGTGCTGTTGAACTGGCAATGCTGGCGCTGGAAGAACTATCGAAGCGTGATGTCGCCTTCGAGGTGGACTTCTTTGGCGCACACCTGTCCTTCAAGGCGGCCCCATTTCCCTTTGTTGATCATGGTGTAGCCACCCCACATCAACTGGCTGGTATCTTTCAGAATGCTGATGTGGGGGTTGTCTTTTCGGCCACAAACTATTCTCTGGTACCGCAGGAAATGATGGCATGTGGCCTACCGATCGTAGAGCTTAAGGGCGACAACACAAGCTGCATCTTCCCAGATGATACAGTGTCTCTGGCAGACCCCAATCCGGTGAAGATCGCCGACAGCATCGAAGCCCTGCTGCGCGATGAGCACAAGCGCAAGGCGCAGGCTGAAGCGGCCCAGGAATGGGTGGCGCAATTCTCCTGGGCTGCCTCCGCTGACCTTGTTGAGCAATCCCTGGTGGACCGCCTTCGCGAATACGGCACAGATACAGCCGATACTGCCGCGAAACCTGCGGATACTGGGTTCAAGGCATCGGTGGTGATACCCACGCTTAACGCCGGGCCGATCCTGGACAGGGTGTTGGCTGCCGCATGTGGCCAACAGACGCCTTGGGCCTATGAAGTGCTGGTGATCGATAGCGGCTCGACCGATGAAACGCTTGATATCGTGAGCCGCTACCCCGATGTGAAGCTGCACCACATCGATAAGAAGGATTTCAACCACGGGGACACGCGCAATCTGGGTGTGGAACTGACTTCCGGCGAGTTTATCGCCTTCCTGACGCACGATGCCCTGCCCGCGAACGACCGCTGGCTGTTCAACCTTGTAACCTCGATCGAGCATTTCCCGAATGCGGCTGGTGCTTTTGGCAAACATTTGCCGTGGCCTGACGCCACCCCCTTCACGAAACGAGACCTGAACGCGCATTTCGACATGCTGGCTACCCAGCCCCTTTGCCTGTCGCGTGACAGCAACCGTGCCCGGTTCGATAAAAAGGACCCACAATGGATGCAGCTTCTGCATTTCTATAGCGACAACAACAGCTGCATGCGCCGCTCGATTTGGAAAGACATCCCATACAGACGTACCAAGTTTGGCGAAGATCAGCTGTGGGCCTACGACATTATCGAAGCAGGCTACGGCAAGGTATATGCAGCGCAGGCAATTGTTTACCACTCGCACGATTTCGGCGCCGAGGAAACCTTCGAGCGCAACATGACGGAAAGCGCCTTCTTTAACCATTTTTTCGGCTATGAGCTGATCAAGGATGAAAAGCAACTAGCGAATACGCTGACCGCCTTAAATGAAAACGACAGCCGCTGGGGCAAGGCCAACGGCGTATCCATTGAAGCCATTGAGGAACGTCAGGCCTTGAACGAAGCCAGGCTGAAAGGCTATCTGGCCGGTGTCGAGGCCGACACATCCACCATGTTTTAGCAACACGACCTGAAAGTACTGCCATGTCCCGTCAAGCGTATGTCGACCACAAGAAAAAGCTTATTCTGTTCTGGTCTCCAAAAGTGGCATGCACCAGCCTGGTGCACTGGTTTACACACGGCGCGCTGGGTCTTGAACCAGGCTACGTCAAAGAAAAAACACCCTATAAGGATGCCCGTGCCTGGTTGAAAGGTGAGGGCTATCATGTGGACCATGTTATCGCCAAAAATATGATCGAGCGCGGCGGTTACCAGTCGGTCGTGGTGTCCCGCCACCCGGCGACGCGGGCTCTGAGCGCCTACATCAACAAGTTCGTCCGATACCAGAACCGGCAGATCGACGTGCCCATGAAATTGGAGCATTTTTCCAAGCAGGCTTACAAAGCCTGGAAAGGCATCCCTCCTCGGGCGGTTATCAAGAATTATGAGGGCCTCAGCTTTATCGAATTCCTGACCCACATCCGCGACGATGTGGCTAAAGCCCGCGAAACGAAGGACGAACCGCAACTGAACAACCACTGGAACACCCAGGTTCCTTTCAGGTTCCTTGACTGGGATTTCAAGTATGACCATGCGTTCCAGCTTGAGAGCTTCGGCAAGGCCATTGACTGGCTGAACAAGGAATATGGCATGGCCGCCCCGGAGGCACGAACGAACGTAACCAAATATGGCACCGAGGCCAAGCCTGACGCGGCGCATCTGTCTTCTGTGGAACTGAGCCACCATGCAGAGTGGCTGACGCCGGAAAACTTCCTCACGGACGAAGCCCTCGACCTTATCGCCGAGGCCTATGCCATCGATTATGACTATTTCGGTTATGACCCAAAAGATGTGAAGGCAGCGCCAAAAGCCTGAGCCGACAGCAAGGTGCCTGAAGCCTAGTGCTTCAGGCGGCGGTCAGAGATTGCCTGCATTTTCTCAAGATCAAACGGTTCGCCCAGGAACTTAAAAAGGCCTTCAAACTGTTCAGGCTTTCCTGAATAGTCCTCATACCGCATCAGGTAGGACCGTTCCGGGTACGCTTCCGCGTAAGCCAGAAACTGACGGTCGTTCTTTTCCACCTCGCGCCGCACTTTCTCGGGTTCATAGTCTTTCCACCACCCTGACTGGGACACATCCTCCCAACGCCGCATGTTGAAAATGAACTTGGCGGGCTTGAAATGCTCAGCCATGAAATTCAGCAGGTCGACAAACTCAATGGGGCCGGTTTCGTTGAAGCGAATTTCCTTGAACCCTACAACGCGGGCATCCTTTGGTGGCTGGATGACTTCCTCGACAAATACCTGCAGAAGTTTCTGCGCATAGCGGTCTGGGTTGAACTGGTCGGCGCCAAACCAGGGGCCATGCTCCGGTATTTCGCGGTAGCCATGCTCCTCAAGGGCACCCTTCACACGCTTGAAACTGCGGAACAGGGGCAGGATGGCGTTGTTGTTTTCGCCGCGGAAAAAATAGCCGTCGATTGATTGAAGGACAGTTTGCAGTAGCGTTGAGCCCGAACGCCCGTAGGTCACTACAAACACATATCCGTCTTTTGGCTGCCAATCTGCCATGGTTTCATTCCCCAACACCTAAACTGGCGACCTTATCGCGTATTTTGGCATGCCTGCCAAGGGCCTAATGTGCCTGTGTGCCACATCAACTGACAAGCCTCGCAGCAAATCGATCAACCGCCGCGCGACAGTTGCACGGGGGGCCTTTCACTGCTAAGGAACCGGAAACAACAAGTCAGGTGAAGCCTTATGGCATACATATTTGTGGGTGGCTCACAGCGCTCCGGCACGTCTCTTTTGGCTGCATCCCTTTGTGCAGGCGAAGAGACCAACATGTATATGGGGGAAAGCGCCGGCTTCCGTTCCCTGATGCAAACCTATGCACAGATGGTGCAACGCTTCGATGATGAAACCGTGTTTCATTTCGGCTCCCGCCAAGCGCTGGACGATTATTATGCCGCCATGGTGCGAATGTACTTGAGCCATACATTGACCGCCCACAAGCCAGCCTCATCACTGGTTCTGAAGGAGCCGCACCTGACATTACAGTTTCCGCACCTTCACCGCCTGCTGCCGGAAGCCCGGTTTGTCATGATCAAACGGGACCCGCGCGATGTGGTGGTTTCCATGCTCAAGGTCGGTGAAAAACTGGCCAAACAGGGCACCAAGCACCTGTATAATTCGGGCGATATAGCCAAGATGGCAGAATCGGTTTCGCACTTCTATCGCCCGACCTTAGCGGCCATGCAAAAGAATGCCGCATTCCGAAAGAGAGTCTATTGGGTGGATTACCAGGAACTGGTTACTAACCCTGAGCCCGTCATGGACTCCCTGCGTAAATTTACGGGCCTGAAGCTCGAACTGTTTGACCCCGCAGACCCAACCAAACGAACACTGCCGGAAAAGGTGGAATCTCGGAAGTCCAGCAAACGTGCCCAGCCATGGAATTCGGACCTAATGAAAAACAAGGGTATTTCCGATGCCAGCGTTAGGGCCTTTGAGGGCAAGCTGGACCAGGAGCAGGTCGCCACAATCGAGAAAACTGTTGGCGGACTGATAAAGAAATTCGGCTATGATCTGGTAAGCGACCAGGCCTGATCGCCTGAAGCATGCACAGAAAGGCGGGGTATGGCAGACAACCAGCTAGATATGAACAAGGGCCGCACAGCCGAATTTGTGCGTAGCAATCGGCTTGAGGACCTGCTGGCTGAGGTAAACGGCGCCATCACCGATATCCTGCCCCCGCCTTATGAAGCACCACACCATCCTGTGGTTCTGATCATGGGAAATCCGCGAAGCGGCACTACGCTCACAAGCCAGTGGCTGTCAACACTGGGGCCCTTCGCCTACCCCAGCAACCTGGCCGCTCGCTTCTATGCCAACCCATATATGGGTGCCCGCATCCAGCAAATTCTGGCAGATGCGGATCAGGGCAACCAGATGGGCCTGAACCAGGAGCTTGAGTTTGCCTCCGCACTTGGCAAAACGGATGGTGCGCTGGCACCCAGCGAATTCTGGTACTTCTGGCGCCGCTTCTTCCATTTTGGGGAAATCCAGAAACTGCCTGACGATGCCCTGGCAGGCGCCGACGGCAAAGGCTTCCTTGAGGGCCTGGCCGGGCTGGAAGCCGCGTTCGGCAAGCCTGTTGTGCTCAAGGGCATGATCATGACCTGGCACATCCGCTATCTGGACCAGTTGCTGGACAAGGTGGTGTTCCTAAATGTGGAACGCGATGAGTTCCACAATGCCCAATCGCTCTACTTCGCGCGCCAGCGTTTCTTTGGTGACCTCGCCCGCTGGTACAGCTTCAAGCCACCAGAGTATGACTGGCTTAAGGATGAAGCTCCTCTGGCCCAACTGGCTGGACAGGTGGTCTATACCCGCAAGGCCACACAACAAGGCCTAAGCGGCGTGCCGGACGACCGGAAGCTCACCTTCCGCTATGAGGACTTCTGCAAGGACCCGGCGGCGATCTATGACGCGCTACGGGACCGCATGGCCGCACAGGGCTATGACTTGCCCGCACACTACACCGGCCCAAAAAGCTTTGATGCCACCAACAAGGTGAAGATTAGCGCGAAAGAAGAAGCTGAAATCCGCACCGCGCTGGATCGTTTCAATACCGAAACAAACTAGCCAAAGACTATGTTATAGCCCCGGATAGCGCCCTGAAGTGCGGCGCAGGCGGTTTTGCACCTTGTCATGGGGCCGCGCGATCGTGCTCTTGGGTGGGAAGGCCTTCTGTTCCTGCAGCGCCAATTTGTTGATCATCGGGTTATCCACCGCCTTGATCTGGGCAATGCTGCTTTCCGGCTTGTATCCAAAATACTGCAACACGTTCCAACAAAGGCGTTCGATGATGGCAATTTCCTTGGCATTCAGGGTTTTCTTGAACTTGCCGAAATTGTCGGAGATCACTTCCTTCGCCAGATTTTCCCACAACGGATTGCTTTCCGCATTCTGTTTTGTCAGGTCGCTTTCATGAAACTTAAGCATGTCGGCATGATACGGAATGCCAAGAAGCTCGCAGACCTTGGTCAGTTCCTTTTCAGAATTGCTCACCAGATCTTCATAGCGGATCAGCACACCTCGGCCCGAATTCACAAGTGTGCCAAAATTTGGAAGCGTCTGTGCTTGATCTGTCATCCATTGCTTGGCGCCAGCCACCAGGCCGCCAGGGTGGGTATCGTTCTTGCGCCATGAAAGCGCCATGTCGCGCGGGTCGCGCACCAGATAAACAAATTTCGCGCCAGGGAAACACCATTCCAAGAATGGCAGATAGCGGTAAGCCCACAGCTCCTTGATAAACACGGCTTTCTTGCCGTTGGCTTCCGCTTCCTTGGCGAATATGCCGCGTACCAGAGCAGGCATGTCACCCACTTCAGCCATGCCTTCCAGTTCTTCCCGCGTGAAGCTTGTGGCCCATTTGGCGAATTCGGATGACAGCAACACCATCATATCGTCCAGAAACTGGTTCCAGACCGCCATATCTTTCAGGTTACCGTACCGGTAATGGTCCATACCAAGGACCCTCAGGATATGCAGGGGCGATGGCCCGCAAACGTCAGGATGGGCGTCCAGCATTTTGGTGATCAGGTTGCTGCCGCTGCGTTCTGAAGCAATCAGAAAATGAAATTCCATCAGTCTATCCAGATTGTTTGATCTGCCGGAAGCCGGCCTTGGCACTAGAAATTCGCCGGGCATCTTAGGCGCAGGAGGCTCCGAAACCAAGGGTAGAATCACTCAAGGCACTGTTTTTTAACCCACCTCGCTATTGCGCTAACGCTTTATTTTTCATCGTAAATTGATTATGCCGGTGTATACCGTATCACCGCGCTGGGAACACCGATGAAACTCGCGATCATGCAGCCCTACTTCTTCCCTTACTTGGGCTATTTTCAGCTGATGCGGGAAGCGGAAACATTTGTGTTTTATGACGATGTCACCTTCATCAAGGGGGGCTGGATCAACCGCAACACCATTCTGTCCCTGAACGGCCCGATACGCATAACCCTGCAGGTCCAGGGAGCAAGTTCGAACAAGCTGATCAACGAGGTGGGCCTGGGGACCAACAGGCCTGCCCTCTTGAAGACCATCACCCAGGCCTACGCCAAAGCCCCATTCCGGGACGCCGTGATGCCGCTGGTGGAACGCTGCCTGGACTTTGAAGACGACAGGCTCGCGCCGTTCCTGCATCACACGCTCAAGGAAACCGCTCGTTTCATTGGCCTTGAGACCAGCTTTCTTGTTTCATCGGAACTGGAGCACACACCCGGGCTTGCGGCGCAGGAGCGGGTGCTGGACATGTGCCGGCGACTGAAAGCCACGCACTATATCAACCCAATTGGCGGCAAGGATCTTTATGACAAGGCGGCATTCAGGACCAACGGGCTGGACCTAAGCTTCCTTGAATGCACACCAAAGCCTTATGCACAGTTCAAGCGCACGCCTGAATTTGTGCCTTATCTTTCCATTCTGGATGCTTTGATGTTCCTTGGGCCAGACAATCTTGAAGACCATCTGGCTGCCTTCACCTTAAGCTGAGACAGTTTCCTCAACCATCGCGCACAGGCGGTCGTATGACCAAAGCTTATCGCCTTTTGCCTGGATGTCCTCATGGAACCGGTAGGCCGCTTCCATCACCGTGACAAAATCATGGGCGCCATCGGCATCCTGCGCAATCAGGCGCGTATCCGGGTCACAAGCCAGAATATCGTGTGAAATCTTGCACCGAAGGTCATCGTCTTCCACCAGCCTGACCACAGCATTAACATAGCCTTCGACACTGTCTGTCGTCAGCCATTCCGGCTGATCGAAGCGCTTGACGATATGACTGTCGTTCGCTGCATGCACCTCTGAGCCGGTCATGTTCACCACCGGCAGGCCCTGACGCATGCCGTCCACGATGCCGTTTGTGGCCCCAAACGGGAAGGTGCTCAGGAAAATGTCACATTCATTGAGCCAACCCAGGTATTTGTTATAGGCCGCGCGTGGGTACACCTTGGCGGGCAGCATCTCTTCGATCCGCCGGCCCACCGCCTGGTAAAGCGCACTGACTCCATTGGGGAAGAACCAGAACTCAACAGGTTTTTTCGCCTTCCGCTCAATCAGCCTGCAGGTTTCAAGGAAACGCGGCGTAACCTTGCGCGACCATGCTGGAACAGCGATACGAACGGTTTCGGGGTTTTCGCGGATTAGCGGCTGCGGGCGATCTGCATCAGCACGCATTTCAAAGCGGGGCTTTGAAGACCGGCAAAGAATCGTCTCATTCACCGTCTGCGGATCACCCACCTGCGCTTCATCCAGAATGGCATAATCGATATGCTTCGACAGGGTCGTCGCCGGGTGGCCGAACGTCATGGCCTGAATAGGAGCCATCCGTACATTCGACGCCAGAATAGACATCATGCGCATGCCGATGCTTGGGAAGTAGACCACATCCGGACGATAGCTTTTAACCTTGTTGATGAAGACATGCGGCTTCTGGATATCGAACTTGGTGTTATCGATCTTGTCAAACATCGGCAGCAGAGCTTCGTCGCACTTGCCGTCCAGCGTCATCAGCACTGTCTTGAAGCGGCTCTTCAGAGACTGGATAGACGGGCCATAACAGCGGTGCATCGCATGCTTGCTGTCATAAAGTTCAGCGAGAATCACAATCGTCGGGCGCCGCTTCACCGCACGGCGTGGCTCAGTCAGATCGATATCTGTTACATCAAACCCTTCAAGATACTTTCTCGAAAGATGGTTCATGATGTTTTTGATCTGGTGCTTGTGTGGCGCGTCTGCATAGCTGCAGCCCATATATGCAGGCCCCATATTGCGCACAACCGTCAAGGTGGGTGGCAAATCCTTCCACTGGTCGCCCCAAGTCAGCATCTCGGCGCGCGCGGCTTCAGCATGTTGGCTCCAAAGCAACTGCTCGGACAGGTAACCAATAACCAATGGCCAGGAAATTTCCGGGCTTTGTCGCTTCAAAAGTTGCAGCAAAACCGGGCTTAGAGCATTGATAGACAAACCGGCAAACAGCTTGGGCAGTTCGAAGCCCTTGAAGCTGAACTTGCCGTCCTTGTTCTTTGTACCAATGACCTCAAGCATATGGTCTGTGCCGCGATAGCCGCTCACTTCAAACACCTGCATGAGGGCCCGCTTGAACTGCGTGAACAGGCGGAAGGTCATATTGGTCATCTTGAAGTCTGTGTCCGCCAGAAGGGAGGTCACAGCAGAGGCCAGCATGGTTGCTTCGCGCTCCATCAGGGGGCCCCGTGCCACAAGATCGCCGCCAAAGCCTTCGGTGCCGCGCTCAAGAATCTGCAGGATTCCCTCAAGCGTCCTGTTGGCTTGGTCGAAATCCTTGTTTCGCACATTGCGGTCGAATAGCTTGATCCGGTCGATCAATTTCTGCTCAGGTTTGTTACTCACGCAGCTACCTCCGCGACAAGGTCGCAAATCTCTTTAATGTCTTCGTTACTCAAAAATGCATGGAACGGCAGGCCCACCAGGCCGCCCCGCAGTTCCTCGCTGACCGGGAACGGCGCAGCCGTTTCCTTGTCAGCAACAGGCAGATGGGCAAGCGCCGGATGGTCGTAAAGGGGCGGCAGATACCAGCGCCGGGTCTGGATGCCGGCCTCATCCATACGGGCGACAAGGGCTTCCGCCTTGCCCGGCAGATATATCGGGAAAACCGCGGGGATGAAGTTACCGGTCCCCTGCTGCAGCGTCACTGCATTGCCCGCCTTCTTCAGCCCTGCCAGATACAGATCCAGAACAGCTTGGCGGCGGCCTGCCACTTCCTGCCAGCGGGCAGCCTGCACAAGGCCGACGGCTGCGAAATATTCAGCGAATTTTGCATTAGTGCCAGCTTGCTGAACCACACCGGCAGGCCCCTGAAAGCCGAAGTTGGACAGGGATCGACTTAACGTGATCAGCGCCTCATCACCGCTGACAAGCAAGCCGCCCTCACCCACCCCAAACGGCTTGGTGGCATGCAGGCTGAAGCAATAGGTCATGTCTTTGTGGATATCCTGCTGGCCCAGTGCCGCCGCCACATCCAGAACAACAGGCACGCCAGTCTCCTTCTGGAAGGCAACCCAGGGCGCGGTGTCGACAGGGCGGCCAAAAGCCGCAACCGGGATAACAGCCGCATAGTCATCTTTTGCCAGTGCAGCGTTTGCGATTGCTGGCGACAGCTCCCAGGTTTCCCTGTCCACATCGGCCAGAACAGGCGTAAGGCCGGCGTTCATCACCACAAGCGCAGTCGCGGGAAAAGTTACCGCAGGAACCAAAATGTTAGCACCAGCCGGCAAATTCATGGCCTTCAGGGCAAGTTCAAGCGCAGTCGTAGCAGACGAAAAAGTCGCCACATGACAGCCTTCAGCACCATTTTCGCGTTCAAGGAAGGCTTTCAGTTCAGCCTCGAAGCGTTTTACAAGCGGCCCGAAGTTTGAATACCAGCGGTTTTCATGCATTTCCTGCAGATAGGGTAGAACCGTATCCGGGGCTGGAAGGTCAGGCACAAGGCAATTTATGCGATATGGTGTCGACAATGGAATACCCTAAAAAATGCCACGCGGGGCGTACAAGACCGATCCTCTATAAAAGCTATAGAGCGGCTTTTCAATATATGCCGGTTCTGCTGAAATGCCACGCGGAGATCACTGGCTTTCCAGCATGTCAAAGAATTCCTGTGGCGTGACAAACTTCGCAGGCGGAAAGCCCTGCGCCGCAAGTGCTACTGGCATTGCATCATTATCGCAGACAACCAGCTCTTCGGCGTGCTCAAACGCCAAAATTTTGGCGCTGTCTTCTGAAGAAAGTGGCCCGGCATCCGCGAAAATACTGTCAAAAAATACATAACCCTTAACACCGTGCTGTCGGGCGTCGCCCAAAACCTCAAGAAAAGCGGCACCACCGATGGTGATAACCTGATCGACGGTACGCGCCAGAATGGCCCCGTCTTCCTTCGATTTCAGAGTAAAGAGGCTATAGATACGGCGCCCCAAATAGATGCGGTATTCAAGGCCGCGTGGCACCCGCTCCAGCATGACCAAGTCTTCAATCAGCGACATCCAGATGTCTGGATGCAGGCTTTCCAAGTCCCGTTTGGTGCCACGCTCAATAACAAGAAGGATACTGTCTGTCATGCTACGAAGGCGCGTAAGCAGCTGGGTGAAATGACCACACTTCGCTTCATCCGCCAGGATCTCCTGATCCACAGCCACAAGCGTGCGGCGGCGGCTGGCTGTAATCGGAAACGGTTTTCGCCCCTCTTCAGCGCAGATATCATCCACAAGAGCGTTGCGGCAAGCCACTGCGCTCGGGCCGGCGAAACGACGGCCCGCATGGCGTACACAGGCGCGTTTCGGCATCGTTTCCTCAATCAGTCGTTTCAGGCAATCAAACAGGCTTGCATAGTCTTCTTTGCTGCAACCAGACACAAGCGCCTCAGGCGTCTGGAAAACAGCCGGAACAAATTCAGGAAACGCCAAATCCTCGCTCGCAGCAGCATCAAGCAATAGATCAGACAGTCCTTCAGCCGTGACATGCAGGATGCTGTTCACCATATCTGGCGTATCTGCAGGCAAGCCTTCGAAATAGGGCTGCGGCCGGCTTTCAAAAAGCCAGCGATGCACAGTGCCCGGCATTTCCTTCAGCGCCCAGAAAAGCCAGCGAATATATTGCGGCTGCGCCTGCAGTTGCTGCCATTGTTCTTGGGTCAGCACAACGGTGCTGGCTGGGAAGAAAAACTCTCTCCGGTCGTGATGCCAGCGGCGAACTAGTGCACAAAATTCTTCCCGGGTCAGGTAATGCCCCTCTTCCAGAGGGTCACTCGTCAGTATCACGCCATCAGCATCCGCGAATAGAAGCGCAAAATATGGGGCTTCCGAATGTTCCAGCGACATGACATGGCGCGGGTTGAAAAGAGCCGCATGTTTGCGGCGCATTTTAGAAATCAGTTCGTCTTCCTGACGGCGGGAGTCCGCTAGCATACTTTCCGGCCGACGACGATACAGGAACCCCGCATATTGCACACGGCGCCCCACATACCCAGCACCAAGCGCGTTCAACCAGAAATCCCAATCTTCAAAGCCAAACCGCATAGTTTCATCAAAGAAAACGCCCTGGCGGAACATGTCGGCGCGCACCAGCGATCCGGCCTCGGAGATATTGCCCAATAGGTGCTTCAGCTTGCTGTACTGAGGGGCTGTTTCTCGTGTATCGAAGCCCTCTTCGCCCCAAGTCAGCCCCATGAACGAAATGTCAGGGTAGGCCCAGCCAACCAGCGGGTCATCACCCAGCGCCTCACGGTATCGCCGCAGCGAATAAGGCGACAGGCGGTTGTCTGCATCAAGAAAGAAGATGGCATCCAGATCAGGCACTATAGACATCAGGAACCGGACACCAGCGTTTCTGGCCCCAGGCAGACGCGTGTTCTCCTGCCGCAGGTAATAGAGCACACCCGGGAAGCGTTCCATGAGGTTGGCAACTACCTTTCCCGTCTCGGGAAACCGGCAGCCATCATCCACAACAACAACCTGCAAGGGCTGTTTGATGTCTTGCGTACAAGCGCTGATAATTGCTTCCGACAGGAACTGGGGGTGGCCATACCCAGGGATCACAACACCGATGGTGCCGTGCCTGGCAGGCGCTTCCGCCATATGAGCTGCCGTGAAGTCAGCCATTGTCCGTTTTACCGGTCACGAGTTTCACCTCGGGGGCGGTGGTGATGTTCAGTGAATACCAACGGCACCAGCCGTAACTGACAGATTCCCCAACTGGCTGGACGGCAAACACTACATCGCCTGGCGCCTCAAGCTCCAGCGCCAGTTCCATCTCGAGTGTCGCCGCCTGGCGGGCATACAGCATCATCGCCTTCCACTGCACAGTCTTACGGCTGTTGATACCTTGCCAGGTTGATGAATCCTGCGCATCAATGCGGGACATGACATTGCGAATTGCCCGGGGTTTTTCGCTCACGGCCGGGGAGACAACAGCCAACACATACAGGAAGGCTGGAGCGGAATCGTGTGCGGTTTCAACCTCGCTTGCTATGCGGATTGTATTTGTGGGAACCCCACCTTCCAGAATTGCTGCCGAAAGCTGATCCTTAAGGGGATGAGTTTGCAGGCTCCCTGTCTCCTCGCTGACAAGCAGCGGTGAAAAGCCCAGGCTTTTCGTTAGCTCATCCAATTTCTTGGCACCGGAGACGAATTCGATCCTCCCTGCGAGAG